>Ga0307421_1001346_pt1 | contig 14840 bp, 9 predicted proteins | sample SalMarWE160270MG_FD_202163 | JGI IMG/M metagenome (GOLD analysis project Ga0307421, IMG submission 202163) | Salt marsh sediment microbial communities from the Plum Island Ecosystem LTER, Massachusetts, United States - WE1602-70 | ecosystem: Environmental > Aquatic > Marine > Intertidal zone >...
ACTCCTTTTCAAGATCACGGGAGGATCGTACTTTGTTCATGTAACCGTATAGGTACAGTTTAAGCAGGTCCGAAGGATGATAGGCAGGCCTGCCATTTTCCACGTAACTAACCTTAAACCCGTAATTACCTATATTCAGGCTACTGACAAATACATCGATTATACGGACTTCATTGTCTGTTGATATACTTTCCTCAAGGCTTACAGGAAAAAGGTATGTTTGTGACCGGTTTTTTCCCTGGATATATTTCATGTATTCAATTTACATAAATCCAAATTCAAATTAAAAAATATATCCATATACTTATTAACAATTAATGGGGGTTTTTAGACAGTCTGACGGACGGCGGTATGAAACAGTTGCGCATTTCAAAGCGTTTCTGCGTCACGGTACACCGACCGTTTATATTTTATTTTTAGTTTAAATTTAGCACTTTCCCTGCGCAATTTTTTATAACGCTTGTTGTGCGTTCGTTTTTTATTCATGATTTATATTAATCAAGCTATCTAATTCAGAAATCAACTTGGCAGTTTTTCTCGGTCTAGTTGCCCATTTGTCAATGATAATTCCATTATTAGATATAATCATATATTTTGGGAAACTTGTTATTGTATTTGAATCAATTCTTCTAGATTCCTGAAGATTCCATTCATACCCACGAGGTAGATTTATATGATAACCTCTAAGATTATATTTTCTTATCAGCTTTTTCCATTCATATTTATTAGTAATTCCATCAATATCATCGGCTGTATAAAGAAATACTAAATTATCATTATGAAACCGTTGAAACAATGTATCCATTGCAAGAATATCTTCATGATTACTTTTCCAATCGGCTCTGTTGTTTAGAGTTGCATAAATATATTTATTTGATAATTCCTCAATCTTAAATAATTCATTATAATCCACAGCTGTCCAAAATAAATAATATTTTGAAAAATTGCAACTGTAAGTCAGTTATTTAGGACGGAGAAATAAGCGTTTTTCAAAACGACCCCCTATCCGGAAAATAATGACATCTGGAAAGCCTCCGGATTGCTTTTCTCAACAAAAGGTTGGTCTAACCATTTCCACAGGTCAATTTTAACAAAGAGATTAAGCCTGATGAATGTTATCAGGTTGGACATATGCCATTGATATTTTGCCTTGGTTTTTAAATAAGTTAGCAACAGGATAGTAATAAGAGCAGTCCAAATCTGGATTTGAACGGCATTCTCACTTGTTCCTACAAAAGATTTGATTTTTAGGTTTTGTTTAATCATTTTGAAAAGGATTCAATATTCCAGCGCTCTTTATATATGTTGGCTACTGTTGTTGCTGTCCAATTTATACCATCAGGAAAAATCATAATATCCCATATCAAACCCCAATACGCTCTTGGGAGGGAATTGGATCTCCCGGGCGATATTTATTTCATGAGTTTTCCCGTCTGTTAAATCAGCAAATGCAGGTAAACAACCATCATAATCCAATAAAAGATGAAGCTTAATAGCTCTTTTCCGGGTTCTGAACTGCGCCCAGTCATATAATGATAATGATAGGGAAATTACGCTTGCATCCAACAAATAAATTTTGCGTTTTATTCGTGCCAGAGCTTGCCTTGAGAATTTGGTCTGCATTTTCAGATGCCCAGCTAATGCGTAGTATAACTCCTGAAATATTTTATAGTCACGATTTTCATTGATATAGGATACCGATGATTTTGAGGGAGCCTTCGTGCAACCCAAGTGAACAATATTACCGGTAATGCTCCTTAAACCATTGGAAATATCACGGACAGAGTTAGCATGACCTAAATGGCAAAATAGCATACTTATTAAATGTGTCCAGCTATCAATACCCTTGGAATATTTATCACTATTATGTTTTGAAATGATTTCTGAAAAAATGGATTTGGGTATTAGTTTTGTAATTTGCGAAAAAAGAGATAGATTTATCATAGGGACTGTGTTTTTTGTTTAGCAACTTAAAAATAACCCTTTTGGGTTAAAACAGTCCCTTTTTTCTTTTATTCAAACTTTATTTTGGACGGATGTGATATTTAATAAAACAATAGAAGTTGAATTTCGTTATAAATTCACACCCGATTAATGGTTTTTTAATATATGAATTTGCAGGAAAACATATATGACAAGATACGTGAAATGTTCGGGGACGTATACAACAACCTCAGCGTTCTTGAAGAACAGATTGATGTTGACCTGCAAATGGAGTATTATGAATACTCAAAGAACAACAACCCGAAACTGAGTCCTGAAGAAATAATCAATCGCAAGGATACAATTTTTCATACAGACACTCCCCTTGAAGATGAAAAAAACCTGTTGGTACAACTTGCATCGATTGAAAGCATTGAAGCTTACAGGACCATTGAAAAATATCTTAATAATCCTGACAGCCGGCTTTATGACTGGGCACGAATGGCCTTTCATGAAAGCCGCATGTTGCTGGAAAGCAAATTACTTGATGAAAACCAGATCATGATCTCAACGGGTCTTGGGGGCAGAGGTCTTAAGCTTAGGTATTTTACGGTGTTTTTCACTTTCAACGGCACCAATCTGAATAAACTGAAGCAAAAGGTCATCCGCGATGAAACACGTTACATACTTAAGAAATTTAATGCCGAACCGGAGATCCTGGAATTTGACAATAATATTGCTACAGTGCTTTCCTTAATACCTATTACTATACCCGTTCAGGATATTTTTTCCGGGATAATTGACGAGTGTAACGAGCTTGGGTGCTCACTTGACGAAAATTACATCATCACGAACATCAGGATCCTCACCCTTCCGGAGATCCGCGAATTCATCTCCAACTATCACGCCGGCATCCTGGAATAAACCTTAAATAGTGTCTGTCCATAATGTCCGATATCCGCGTTGCTGCTCAACCGAACGAAGTGAGCTCTTGAACACCTTTAAAAATTATTTACGTTGTGAAAACTTTTTAAATCCTCAAATACTTTAGTATACCGCGGATTAAAATGCTCACGCGCCTTGATCTCGAACATTCTGAACAAACACTATGAGTTTATTGACAGACTCTAAATAGTGTCTGTCCAGAAAGTTGGCAAAATGTTTAAACGATCATGTGTCTGTTCAGAAAGTTTCATTTGCAAGGCTTGCACAGTCCGAAAATGCGGAGTTTACCAGTCGTAAATGAGCAATTTTCGGACAAGCGTAACGCAGCAAATGGGACTTTATGGACAGACCCTTCATAAAGATAAACCAGCAATTATCCCGGCAGATGAGTTACATAAGTACTGTAATACTAACATCCTTCCAATATCCTATCCTTCAACCTGTAATACTCCCTGGTAAAATATACATCGTTCTGTGCTTCCCTCAGGTCATAACCAAAAGCCCTTTTACTGACCACGATAACCGGCGGTGACTGTATCCGTTTGAAAAAACTTATTTTAAACAACCGCCATTTATGTTCCAGGTCATTTACAAATGAGCGGGCATCCGGAAAATATTCATCAAAAACATGCTGTTCCACCCCCAGTGTTTGAGTCAGCTCATCCTTATAATACATACTCAGAATATCTTCCGGGTCAAACCTGAATTCAATAAAAGCACGTATCAGCCGGTCATGGTATGGATAGTTAAGGGGGTCTCCTTTCCCTTTGTCCACATTTTGTGCCTCACTTAGCTCGGCTGACGCGGGAAGTTCAAGCATCACCCGTGGTACCAGGTCACGACCGTGCAGCTTATTTATGTACCGCGCCAGTTGGTATACTTCTGTTTTATACAGGTCTCCCAATAGTGAAACGGCACCGTTCACATCACCATATAAGGTAGCATATCCAATGGCTATCTCCGTTTTGTTCCCGTTATTCACAAAAACGGCATCCAGTGCCGAAGCTATGCCGGCCAGCAAACGTGATCCGCGGTCCCGCGCCTGCACGTTTTCCTCATTGAGTGATGACAGCTTTACGGGTGTTCTTTCACCCGACCGGTCAAGCCTTTCAAAAACCGCCTTATTGATCTGCTTAACAGTATATTCATATGATTCCTGTATAGGAAGGGATGTATAGCTGACTTCCAGGTTTTGTGCCAGCTTACGGGCAGCTGATATAGTTGTCTCGGAATTGAACCGTGAGGGCATATTAACGGTATAAACATTTTCAGCACCCAGGGCAAGAGTAAGCAGTGTGGCGCTGAGCCCCGAATCGATCCCCCCACTGAGGCCAACAACCACTTTTGGATCACCGAAAGAAGCAAAAGTTTTCCGGATGCCAAAGATCAGACCACGATAAAGCTCTTCAGAATCCCTTTCCTCACTGAGCGGCGGCGGGGAAGGCAAACATTCCCCTACCTTGCCGGTCACAATAGCCCGCAGCATTTCTTCCTTATAATTTTCCGCCATTTTCTGAAGGCTGCCGTCAGCATTATAAATGGTCGAATTTCCGTCAAACAGGTAAATATTTTTTCCGTTATTCTGAATACCGATATTATTGGCATAAACAAAAGGCACGGGATGTTCCTTAAGGCGATCTCTTATCACCCGGTGGCGCTTATCATTTTTTCGCCATGTCCATGGGGAACATGAAAGGTTCACTATCATTTCTGCATCATGTTGTTGCAATATTTCCACCGGTTGCACCGAATAATCATCGCTCCATATATCTTCACAAAGGATAAGCCCTATTTTGACAGTTTCCCCCCTGATGATCAATGGAAAAGGCTGCAGTAATTCTTCAGCCTTCCTGCCGGCATCCCATGCCTCCCTGCGCAATGAATAAAAATGCCTTGCATCGTCAAATTGCCGGTACCCGGCCAGAAGTGTTTTGTGGGTTTTACCTGCCAGCCTGCCGTTTTGTGCAATAAAGGCCGCGTTATATTTTCGCGTACGGCCGTCTTCATTGACCTTATGCCTGTCGATATCCACGTTGCCCCAGATCACGGTAATACCCTTTGATGCCCCGATAATATCTTCATTATACCCATAAACATCATTAACAAAAGCTTCATTTTCCCACTCATCACCGAGAAAATAACCTGCAACTGCCATCTCGGGAAAGATAACCATATCGTCCTTCCCCTTTCCTGCCTCCCCGATCTTTTCAAGTATCCTGGCAATGTTCTTATCCGGCCTGCCGGGAGCAACCTCTATCTGGGCAACAGCTACTTTTATTTCTGTGTCTAATGGCATGATCAATCCTATTTTAACTCAAAAATAGTAAAAGTTGCCCGGTTAATAAATTCATAAATATTGTTCGATTAATTTCAATAACCTGGACTGGTTTATGGGTTTTGTTATATAGGCATTACATCCGGCTTTAAGAGCCAGGTCTTTATCACCTGGAAGACCGTAAGCCGTCTGTGCCAGCACGGGAATGGCTGTGTTAAACTCCCTTATTATTCTTGTAGCCTCATACCCGTCCATTACCGGCATTTTCAGATCCATCAGTACAAGCCGGATCTCAGGATGCTCCTTCAGCAGATCCACGGCCTCCTGTCCGTTTTGGGCATAAATGATCTTATAACCTACCTCTGTACAAACAAATTCAATATATGCAAAACTCGTTTCATCATCTTCAACAACAAGTAATGTTATATCATCATTATCATGGTGCAATATTTGCCCTTTTTCCATTTCCGGTCTCTCCTGTTCACTGCTTTTACCGGTATCATCCCGCGGTGGGATCGTCAAATAAAAAGTACTTCCCTTCCCCGGCTCCGATTCAACCCAGATATTACCACCCAGCAGTTCGGCGTAAGCTTTGGATATCGAGAGGCCGAGGCCGGTCCCTTCATAGCCTCTTGTTAAATTCAGGTCGGCCTGCACAAAGCGGTCAAAGATAATATCCTTTTTATCAGGGGAGATCCCTTTACCGGTGTCGCTGACATAGAAAACAATATTGCTGTCCCTGTCAGGATAACAACCGAACTCAATATGTCCCTCATCAGTGAATTTCATTGCATTTTTCAAGAGGTTCATAAGAATGGATTCCAGTTTGATCTTATCAGAAACAATACTTTCCGTGCCGGGAGGCATTTTGCATGATACTTTAAATTCCAGGTTCTTCAGTTTGGCTTCACGTCCGAAAAACTGCTCAAAATAATCCATTACCTCATCTATACGGATATCCGTAAGCCGGGTATCAGTCTGTTCTGCCTCTATCCTGGAGATCTCGACCAGATCGTTTATAGTATTTAGAAGCCGTTCACTGCTTTTTCTTACGATCTCAATATACTCTTCCCTTTGATCAGGAGTAAGCAGGCTGTCTTCAAGGAGTTCAAGAAAACCCATGATCCCGTTCATAGGAGTTCTAATCTCATGGCTCATGTTAGTCAGGAAAGCTGATTTCAGCCGGTCGCTTTCTTCTGCCTTTACCTTTGCAGCTATCAGTTCCTCTATCATTTTTTTCTTTTCGGTCATATCCTCTCTTATTGATACAAAATGGGTGATTTTACCGTTTTGATCAACTATAGGTGATATCAGGGTATTCTCCCAGTACAGCGACCCGTCTTTTTTCCGGTTAAGGATCTCACCGTTCCAGTCTTTTCCCTCCAGTATAACTCTCCACATATTACTGTAAAATGTGCGGTTGTGATGGCCCGATTTAAGTATGCGGCAGGTTTTTCCTATAACTTCATCTATATGAAAACCGGTAAGCCGGGAAAAAAGCGGGTTTACATATTCGATCTTTCCTTCCTTGTCGGTAAGCACTATGCTTACAGGACTTTGCTCCACCGACCTGCTCACAAGCTTAAGCTTTTCTTCCGTTTGTTTCTTATCCGCAATGTCATGAATAATGACATGGATGTATTCCTTGCTGCCAATGTTCACCTTTGAGTTAAAGATTTCCACATCACATACCTTATCACCGGCTCTGTAATGCTTCGTTTCAAAATGATTGTTTTTATTATGCAGCAACCCCTCCAGTTCATTTTTTAATTCCGCGGGATCAAGAGCCGAAATCTCCGAATACTTCAGTTTTTTCAATTTTTCCATTTCTATTCCATAGAACTTTGCCGCTGCATTATTTACCTCAACCAGCTTAAGGCTAACAGGGTCAATGATCAGCTTAACCGCGGAATGGTATTCAAAAATATTTCTGAATTTTTCTTCACTTTCACGAAGCCTGGCCTCGAATTCCTCCTTATCCTTCCTCGCCCTGATGTTTTCAATAGCCTCTGTCACGGCAAAAGGCAGGCGGTCAATATGTTCCTTGATTACATAATCATTGGCGCCGGCTTTCATGCATGATACAGCTGTTTCTTCATTCATCGAACCAGTGAGCATTATAAAAGGCATGAAACGATCCACCGAACGGGTGATCCTTAGGGCACTCATACCATCGAATGCAGGCACGGAATAGTCGGAAACAACAACATCAGGTTTGAACCCGGTCAGCGCTTCGCGGAAAGCCGCACCGGAATCCACCACCTGAGATGTATACCTGATATTCTCTTTGCTTATAACACGGCGTGCCAGTTCAACATCGGAAGGAAGGTCTTCCACGAACAAAATTTTTATAACAGGCAGTTTCTTTGACATATCAATTGCTTCTTTTAATTAAAAAAACAACTTAACTGTATTATTCATGCAGTTTACTTCTATTACCCGGGTTGTTGATTCAATAATAACCAGTACAGTCCTATATCCCTAATTGCATTCACAAATTTATCAAAATCCACAGGTTTCATAATATAGCTGTTTACACCCAGGCGGTAACTTTTTATAAGGTCTGATTCGTCCTTTGAAGATGTGAGCACAATAACGGGTATTATCTTTGACTCAGGATGGCTTTTTAAAACTTTCAATACCTCCAGGCCGTCAATTTTCGGAAGCTTCAGGTCGAGAAGGATAATTTTCGGCCTGGCATCTTTGTCCCTGCCTGCATATTTACCCCTGGCAAACACAAAATCGAGCGCTTCTTCACCATCACCGACCACAAGAATATTATTGGACAAATTATTTTTGTTCAGTGCCCTGAGTGCCATTTCGGTATCATTCCGGTTATCCTCAACAATAAGGATCTCAACTTCATTCAACCTTTTCATGTGATTTGCTTTTTATTGAATAATATGATTCTGAAGGCAGTGAAAAAAAGAATGTTGCCCCCTTGTTTATCCGACTTTCTGCCCAAACATTACCACCATGACGATTAATGATCTGCTTGACCACTGCCAGGCCTACACCTGTTCCTTCAAATTCATTTTCAGTGTGAAGCCGCTGAAACAATCCAAATAATTTTCCGGTATATTCAGGATTAAACCCGGCACCTGCATCTTTAATATAATAAATGACCTCCTTGTTATTGTCTTCTGCACCTATTTCAATCCTTTTATTTTCTGATTTTGAACTGTATTTCAAAGCATTTCCTATCAGATTCTGCCATACCTGTTTTATAAGTACAGGATCTGCTTTTGAAGGCGGCATTTTTTTGATCCTGAGGGAAAAAGAACGTTTTTCTTCTTCTGTGGCGACTTCATGATACATGGAATTGGCAAGGGCTGTCATGTCAATCTCTGATGACCGCATCTCGGTCCTTGAGATACGTGAGAGGTTTAAAATCTCTGTGATAAGAGTATCCATTTTTTTCGCGTTATCATGCACAATCGTTAACAGCCGCATTCCCTCACTATCCAGCTTACCGGCATAGTCTTCCATTAAAAAGCTGGTAAAACCGCTGATTGAACGCAAAGGCGCCCTAAGGTCATGAGACACGGAATAGGTGAAAGCCTCCAGATCCTTGTTTGAACGTTCAAGCTTCTGCTGTTCTTCCTTCAGCTCTGCAGTAATATAATTCAGGTCTTCAACCATATAGAGCATAGCTTTCTGTATCCTGTTCAGCTTTTGGACTTTCTCATTAAGTTCCCCGGTACGTTCGGCAACTTCCTTTTCAAGGCCGTCTTTCAGGCTCTTTAGTTCTTCCTCGTCCTTTTTGCGGCGGGTAATATCCCAAAAAGCAATTACTGCCCCCACCACCTTATTTTCTTTTTTCACGGGATGCGAGAAATACTCGCTGATAAAGGATGAACCGTCAGACCGGTAAAATAATTCATTATCCGCGTTAAATCCTTCACCCTTCTCAATTGCCCGTATAATACCCTGCCCTGCTCCCGGCATGGCGGTTTTATCTGAATGCTTATCATAGATCAGTTGCAGTATGCTTTCCCCCTTAATTGATCTTTCGTCATCATATTTAAGTAGCCGGAGGGCTGACTGGTTGCAAAAAGTACAACGCCCGTCCGTATCAATTCCTATGATACCCTCCGCTGTAGAGTTTAATAATAAACGTATCTGTTCTTCGCTGTTTTTTAATTTTTCATGGCTTTGTTTCGCCTGGGTAATATCGCTGATATTTCCATACATCCTTACTACTTTGCCGTTTTTCAACTCCGTACGGCCGGCCATATGAACCCATTTAAATATGCCATCTGCCGCATGCAGCCTTAACTCAATATCATACGGCTCCCCTGTTTTCATTGAATCCGTAAAGAGTTCAAGGAAGGCCTGGCGGTCTTCATTATCGATAAAGTTTAAATTCCGATCAAAGTCCGACGGATCAAAAGAATTACGTTGAACCGCGAATATTTCATAAATCCCGTCAGTCCATGTAACAATTTTTTGATCAATATCATATTCCCACCCCCCGGTTTTGGCAACTTTTTCCATTTCATTCAGCAAAAGTTTTTGTTTGTGCATCAATTCCAATGTTTGCTTATGCCCTGCTATTTCATTTCTCAGGTCCCGGGTTCGCTTTTTTATAAGGCGCCGCAGAGTGATTATGGCCATTACGGAAAAAATAATAAACAAGGGTACGGTTATATATAAGGCATTGCGCAGGATGTCTTTAAGTGCAATGCGTTCCTGAATCTCAGGGCCAAACCATTTATAGTGTAATTGTTCATAAGTATCATTGGCAATGGCAATTGAAAGCCCCTCACTAAGGCTGGCCAGCAGGCTGTCATTGCCTTCGGTAACGGCAAAACAGAAATCCTGGCGAAATTCAGGCAACTGAAAAGGCAGTGGTTCCACTGATGTTATACCCATCTGTTCGAGCAGCCTGATGCCTATGATACGCTGGGTGATCACCGCGTCATATTCCCCAGCAGCAAGTTTGATGAAGGCATTATCAAAGGTGGGGGTAGTAAATATTTTTGTGGTTATATTTTCACGTCTGACAAATTCTTCAGCATTGTCACCTTTCATAACAACAACTTCTTTCTGCCTCAGATCCTCAACCGACGAAATGCCGGTAGTTCCATTCCTTACAAATACGGCACCGTGAAGCGACAGGTAAGGCATGGTAAAATCATACATATCTTCTCTTTCGGGCGTTCTGCCAACCAGGGGCAGGGCATCTATCGTGCCCCGGGCAAGATCCTGTTTAATCTTTTCCCAAACGCCTATCCTGAAATCTACGGAATACCCCGCGGCCTCGGCAGCAGCCCTGAAGAGGTCTACTGCGAACCCTGCAGGATTACCGTTTTTATCAACAAAACAAAAAGGAGGGTAATCGGGCTCCGATGCCGCGATAATAACCGGCAGGCTGTCATCCCGGTGGTTGTTTTCATTACTGTTATCCCGGGATAACAGTACCAAAGGCAAAAGCAGCAGAAAGGCAGCGACAAGCAGCTTGCAGCACACGCCATTCCTTAAATCCCCGTAACAACCTTCTGAAAAAAAATCATACCTCATTTTTCGCGTGCTTTATTTTTCAGTTTTGCTATTTCATTTTTTAATTCATGTATGCGTGCTTCCCGTTCAAGAGTTACCTCCTGAAAATACTCCAGCTCGGCCAGGCGTTCTTTTAGTTCTTTTGTTTTCCCGGCTACTTTCATCTCCAGCTCTTCTTTTAATTTACGAAGCTCCGACTCTTTCTTCTTTCGTTCCGTTATATCTATGGCAACAGCTACAAATAGTTCTTCACCCTCGCAGCAGATCTTCTGCAGTTGTATCTCCAAAGGATATAATGACCCGTCTTTTCTTGCATGCACTGTTTCAAAAACTATCTTCCGGCTTAGGTCTTTCTCAAGGGGTTCAACCAGGCGTTCAAATTCTTCGCGGGGAAATTCGGGTTTCAAATCAGGCACGGTTAATTTTCTTATCTCCTCAATTGAATAACCGGTATTGTTCAGGGCAGCCCTGTTGACATCAACAATCCTAAATGTCCGTGGTTCAAATAAATAAACTTCATTCAGGGAATATTCAATAATATGGCTTAACCTTTCCACCCGTTTTTGATCGGCCATTTGCCCGGTAATGTCAGAAACAAATCCAAGCATATAGTTGCCGGGTAACTTTACCGTATCTATCTTACAGTATCTTTGATCGCCTGATTTGGCGAAGACAGGATAAATGCCTTCAGTCATTTTTCCATTGTCAGGTTGTTTGAACTGCATTCCTGCATTTTTCTTTTCAGGGTTTGGTATCAGGCTTAGTATTTCTTTCCCGGCTAATTCCCTGCCGGTATATCCGGTTATCCTGCACAGGCCGGGATTATTCTCAATAATTACGCCGTCTTCGTTTGTGCGAAACATCCCGTAAGGGGCATAATCCAGGTATGAATACAATTCCTTCTTTTCTTTTAGCAGCGCTTCGCGGGAGCCTGCACTATTTCTGGTTTTATTTGTCACAACCTTTCGTGAAACAATAAAGAGTATGCCTGTTAAAATTACAACAGAGCCTGTCATAATCCATATCAGGTCAATATGAACTCTTCTCTTTGGTACAATTGATTCACCGGTATATTTTTTCAGTGTACGGAAGTAGAATGAATCCGGTGTATTACCCCAGATTTCCAGGTAACTGTCAATTGTAGCTAACAATCCGGCATTCGTGTTTAATTTTACCGCGAAATGCAGTGGAACAGGATTAAACACTATCGGGCTTTTCTCCAGCTTATATTGTTTGTAATGTAAATCGCCGTACAAATAATTGACTGCCACCGCATCGGCCAGATTTAGCTTTACAAGTTGAAAAGCTTCCAGGTAGGATCGTACAGTTATAATCTTGCAGTCATAACCAAATCCTTCTGTCTTTTGCCTGAGAACAGGCACCTGCACCGCCCCGCTGAGCATTGCAACCCGTTTTCCGTCAAGGTCGCTGAACTGGCGGATCTTTGACCGCGGGCGGACATACAAATGTGACCAGCTATGTATTACCGGAATCCTGTTAAAATCAAAATCCCCGCTCCTTTGAACAGAGTATGCCATATCGGGCATAATATCAATTTCCCCTGCCCTGAGTTGCCGTATACATTTATCCCAGGTGCCGGGAACATATTCAAGCTGCCATCCTTCATTTTTTGCTATTTCATTAAGTAGTTCGGTAAATAACCCGGCAGGCCGGTCCTGATCATTAATATATATCTTGGGTTCATTCTGATAAATACCCGCCCTGATCACTGTATCTGCCGAAAAACAATTTAATAAGTTGATACAAAAAAACTGTATGACAAATGCAGTCAGGAAGCAGGATTTCCAGATGAATAAGTTCATATCTTTGTTTTTGGGGTCCTGTATTTTATTGCCAAAGCATTTTTCAGTCTTTGTATTTCATCCCTGAGTTCTTTCATCCTGAGTTCACGATTGATGGTAGCTTCCTGGAACCTTTCCAGTTCGGATACCCTTTCATGCAATTCCTTTGTTTTTTCATGTACCTGTATCTCAAGCTTTTCTTTTAAAGTCCTGAGTTCTGCTTCGGTCTGCATACGCTCGGTAATATCTTCTGCCACTCCTTCGATCCATCCTTTTTCCGGGAATATCTTGGCTGAATAACTGACCCAGAAAACCGATTTGTCTTTCCGGTAAAAACGTACCAGGAAATTCTGGATTGACCCTTTCTTATTTATTTCTTTTATCATCCTTTCCCGGGTACCCTGATCAACATACATGGTAGCTACTATACATTCTGCAATGAACTCGTTCCTGCTGTCAAACCCAAACATTCTGGCAAGCTGATCATTACTTTCAAGTATCTTCCCATCCGCGATCCTTGTCCTGAACAATCCAACCTGGGCATTATGAAAGATATTACGATAAGTTTCCTTGCTTTCAAATAATTTTTCTTCTGCTTTTTTCCGCAATGTGATATCCTCAAAAGTCACTACTGCCTGCAAAGACTTCTTTGAATCATCAGAAAATTTGGGTATGGAATTGATATTTATCCAGTTATATGAATCGGTTTGCCGGATATATACCCCCATAACCTTATTCCTGACAGGCCGGCCTGTTTTCAGTGTTATAATAGCAGGATGCTGATCACCGGGAAAATCCGTTCCGTCTTCATGAATGGATCTCCACCGCGGATCAAAGGATGTTTTTCCCAATAGCTGGTCAATATTCAAACCAAGTATCTCTGCCGCGGCTTTATTTGCCTTGATGACCTCACCCGTTTCACTGTGATATATAACCCCCTGGGTCATATTCTCAAACAAAAACCGGTATCTTTCTTCACTCTCCCGCAGCATTGCTTCAGCCTTCCTGAGCGATGTAATATCCTGCACTGTACCAAACACCTTTACCGGCTTTTTGCCCTGATATATAACTGAAATAAATGTCTGCACGTTTATTACCCTACCGTCCTTGCGGATCAACCTGTATTCAAAAGGTTGGTGATCCTTCTGGCCCGACCCGAGACACTTTTGCAGCCAATTGTTTATCGCCTCGCGGTCATCCGGATGATGAATTTTTTCACTGATAAATTTAAAATCAATTGTTCGTGTTTCCGGGTAACCCAGCAGGTAGTACATGGCTTTTGACCAGTTAACAATGCCGGTGGACAATTCCAGGATAAAATCACCCATACCTGAAATTCGCTGGGCATGCGTAAGCCTCTGTTCACTTTCTTTCAAAGCATACCTTATTTCATAATCTGCTGTTATATCCCTGAATACCATGACAACACCTTTGATATCCCCGGCAAGGCTCTTTATGGGGGCTGCTGATCCGGTAACATGGTATCTCGTCCCTGTTCTTGAAATAAGCCTGGTATGTTCGGGCAAATTCTGTGGTTGCAATGTACTGCAAACAAATGCAGCGATATCAATTTCGCGGTTGCCGGAACTTGTATCTTTGATATTGAAAACTGAGGTTACATGCTGTTTCCTGGCTTCTGATTCATTCCAGCCTGTAAGGTTCTCGCTAACAGGATTCATGCTGGTTATCTTTCCTTTCATGTCTGTAACGATAACTGCCTCAGCCATGGCATCAAAAGTAACGCGCAGGTGTTCACGGCTCTCAATAATAGCCTGTTCTGCTTCCTTACGGTCATGTATATCTTCGATAAATCCTTCCAGTGCCAGCGGTTCCCCGTTACGGTATACTACCGAACCCTGCTCCCATAACCATCTGACCCTGTTATTCGATGTTCGTATACGGTATTCCAGCGTAAACTTCCGTTTTTCTTTCAATGCCACCTGTATCTCATCATACACGCGCTGCCTGTCCTCTTCATGAATAATCTGAGCATAAGAACGAACCTTGTTTTCAATAAAATCTGCTGAAGAATACCCGCAAATATTCTCAATAACATCGCTAATATATTCCATTGTCCATTCAGCATCGTTTTTGCACCTGTAAACAGCGCCGTTAAGGTTCATGATCAGGGTATGCAGATCGGGGATACATTGGTTTGTCATAATGCGGGGTTTCATTATTCAAAAATCAAATGTATGCAAGCATATATTTTATAAAGAAAATTATCCTCTGCTTTTCTGCAGGATACTAAATCTACATGTATTATCTTTTGTTTAAGATACATATTTTTTATTAAAAATCATACGGAACTGGATCTAATCTAACCGGGCAGTATAATATTATTTGTGGAATTAATTTATCCCGCGGCTGCTAAATATCTCTGATACAATATA
>Ga0307421_1001350_pt1 | contig 14809 bp, 10 predicted proteins | sample SalMarWE160270MG_FD_202163 | JGI IMG/M metagenome (GOLD analysis project Ga0307421, IMG submission 202163) | Salt marsh sediment microbial communities from the Plum Island Ecosystem LTER, Massachusetts, United States - WE1602-70 | ecosystem: Environmental > Aquatic > Marine > Intertidal zone >...
CAGCTTCTCCTGGTAGTCCTTATTTCCAAGCATCGGTTTTATTTTCAAATTACAAAACCAACTCTTTCAAATCAATTCATTACCTTTAGAATTATCAACAAAAAGATTGAGTTGTGCAACAAGCACAATGACTATACGTAATGCTAGCGAAAGTGCTAAAATGAAAGCAAGTACAATAAATAAATTAATCGGTAATCGGAAAGGGAATTGCGTTGAAAACCCGCACCACGTATAGCCGAAACTGTTAGGTTGCATTAGATAATTTTAAGAAATGATATTTACTGAACAAAACCTAGAAACCTTTTTTAAAGAAAAGTTTCCTATTGTTGAAAGACCCGAGGATCCAAAAGTTAATATTGAGATCGCTAAGTATTGTCTTAGTTTTGAAATTATTAAAAAAGCTACTTCACCTGATTGGATATATAACTACTTAAGAAATTCTGATAAAACAGACAAATACCTATTTCGTTTCGAAAAAGATAGCGATTCTATAGAATCAAAAAAACATAGAGCTAGATTGTTCCTTTTTGCCGAGATGCTCTATAACTTACAATATGTGAGTGGTATTCAGAGAGTTTTCTCAGAATTTGGAAAAGAGGACTTCGAGTCCCTTTATATTGAACTTGAGTTTGCTAAATATATTTACAGAGCTGGAATAAACTTCTGGTTCAATACACCAAAAGGAGATAAGGGTTCTGATTATGACATTGCTATTGAATTGAATGGTGAAAATTGTGCTGGCGAGATTAAGACTAAATTGGAATCAAATGAATATAGTCCCAAAAAAATTATACAGACAATAAAAGATTCAAAAAAACAACTTCCAAAAAAAATTCAGAATTTCATTTTTATTAAAATACCTGAATCTTGGGCAGAGGAAGAGCATCAAATCAAAAAATTAGTTGAAGAAGTAAAAAAATATATTGATAAATCCAGTAGGGTACTTACTATAGTGTTATTATGGAATAAATGGATTATCCATGAAGAAGGGGACTATTTTTTAGCTCTCATTACCCAAGAAATAAAGAACAAACACAGTATACTTAACAATGGTATGTTTCGAGACATCCTCTTTGAGTATGCAACATCTAGAGGTGAAGAGGAACCTTGGTTTGATTTACTAAAATATGTTAAGATGAAAGTATTATCAAACCCATCTAACAATGGCTAAATGCAAGGCTATGTAAAATAACGGAACACGTTAATAGACATAACTCAAACGTAAGGAACCAAAAATATTAGGTCGATAATCTGTCCTGCTTTTAGCCGGAAACCTTTTGCATTAACAAAGCTTTCCGTTAATAATAATCCTCAAGATACATTTAAATAAATATTATTGTTTTAGATTTCAAAGCAAGAGCATTTATCAATTAGACTATACATCTCTTGGGTTCCATATGAATGATTTATGCTCAGATTCAATTTTATACTAATACGATTTTGTACATTTATTATTTCTAAAGTAAATATGATCTAAAGATTTTATGAAACTGAATATTCTCAACATTCGCAAATCAATTAATAAGGCTTTTCTGAAAGTAAAGCCTAATCGTTCCCAGATTGAGAATTTCAAAAAGAATCTTCTGAATCTTTTTGAACAGATCGATGAATCTGAATCGGAGGAGTTTCATAAGAATATTGTCAGAACTTTCCTGAGAGATACCTATTATTCTCCAGATTATTATATCAATACAAAAGGGCGAACTGACCTGGTAATTCATAATGGAAAAGATACATCTACTACCGTAGGGGTTCTAGTAGAGGCTAAAAAGCCAACCAATAAGTCACAAATGCCTGCCAGGAATAATATTAATTCAACAGCACTTCATGAATTGATTTTATATTATTTAAGAGAAAGGATATCCAGGAAAAACATTGAGATAAAACATTTGATAATTACAAATATTTATGAATGGTATATTTTTAATTCCTATGATTTTGACAGGCTATTTGCTCAAAATAAAACACTGGTTAAACAATATACTGATTTTATAGAAGGCCGTCTTGCAGGTAATAGGACTGATTTTTTTTATAAAAATATTGCAGAACCTTTCATAAACGACATTGATTCCGATATATCTTTTACCTATTTTGATATCAGGGATTATGAAAGTGTTATACCTGATGGTGAAAAGTCTGAAGATAACAAGCTTGTTGCTTTATTCAAGATCTTCTCCCCTGAACACTTACTAAAACTTCCATTTAAGAATGATAGTAACAGCCTGGATAAAGATTTTTACAATGAACTGTTGCATATCATAGGTTTAAAAGAAACAAAAAAGGGAGCCAAGAAACTTATTGGAAGAAAACCGAAGAATGAAATGAATCCCGGATCATTACTTGAGAATGCCATTACAATACTAGAATACGAGGATTGTCTTTCACAAATAAAAGCCAGCGACTACGGTTCAGAGAAAGAAGAACAACTTTTCAATGTTGCACTTGAACTGGTTATTACATGGATAAACCGAATTCTATTTATTAAACTGCTGGAAGGACAATTAATAAAGTATAATTCCGGTAATGAATCATTCAAGTTCGTAAACACTAATGTGATTAACGATTTCGATGAGTTAAACAAACTTTTTTTTCAGGTCCTGGCCGTCAAGGAAACGGAACGTAACGATCTTGTAAAACATAAATTTAAAAATATTCCATATCTCAACAGTTCTTTGTTTGAACCGAATGATTTAGAACATAAAACAATAAGGATCAGTAATCTTGAAGATAGTTTCAAAATACCGGTATGGAATTCTACTGTTCTCAAAGATAAAACAGGGAAAAAGATTAAAGGAAATCTAAATACACTCCAGTATCTTTTTAACTTTTTAGATGCTTATGATTTTTCCAGTGAAGGAGCCGAAGAAATACAGGAAGAAAATAAAACCCTGATTAATGCATCTGTCCTGGGATTAATATTTGAAAAAATAAATGGGTACAAGGACGGATCTTTCTTTACACCTGGTTTTATAACAATGTATATGTGTCGTGAGACCATAAGAAGGGCAGTTGTTCAAAAGTTCAATGAAACCAAAAACTGGAATTGTAAGACTATTAATGATGTTTACAACAAAGACATCGATATAAAAGAAGCAAATAGGATTATTAACAATCTGAAGATTTGTGATCCTGCAGTTGGTTCCGGTCATTTCCTTGTTTCAGCATTAAACGAAATTATTTCAATTAAGAATGACCTTAAAATATTATACGACAGAGCAGGCAAACGCCTGAAGGAATATCAGGTTGAAGTAGTAAATGATGAATTGGTAATTAGTGATGAAGATGGTGAGCTTTTTGAGTATAATCCAAAAAGCAAGGAAAGTCAGCGAATCCAGGAAACTCTTTTCCATGAAAAGCAAACCATTATTGAAAATTGCTTGTTCGGAGTTGACATTAATCCAAATTCAGTAAAAATATGCCGGCTGAGATTGTGGATTGAACTTTTAAAGAATGCCTATTATATAAATGGATCCGATAAACTGGAGACACTCCCAAATATTGACATAAATATCAAATGTGGAAACTCCCTGATTAGCCGATATAATCTGGACTCCAATATTAAAAAGGCCTTGAAAAAAAGCAAATGGACTATTGATAGTTATCGTGTTGCTGTAATGACATACCGCAATGCTCAAAGCAAAGAAGAGAAAAGGAGTATGGAAAGTCTCATTGAACAAATCAAGAACGATTTTGAAAGTGAGATTGCAGCGACCGATAAGCGACTATTAAAGCTCAATAAGCTAAAAGGTGAATTATTTGCATTAACAAATCAGCAGCAACTTTTTGACCAATCGAGAACTGAAAAGGCTAGTTGGAACAAAAAGGTGAAAAAATATACCGATAATATTCAAACACTTGAAAATGAACTAGAAGAAATTCGTACCAATAAAATATATGAAAATGCTTTTGAATGGCGTTTTGAGTTTCCTGAGGTATTAAATTATGAAGGTGATTTTATTGGATTCGACGTAATTATAGGAAATCCACCTTATATAAGTGCAAATGAGTTTAAGAAAACTTTAGGTGAAATAGAATATCATTTTTATAAAAATATCTACGAAACTGCAAAAGGTACAGTTGATGTCTACATTTATTTCTTTGAATTAGGGTATAAAATATTAAAATCGAATTACAATTTTTGTTTCATTTCTCCAAACAGATATTTATCAGCTAATTATGGTATAGCGTTAAGAAAATTTATAATTGATAATTTTGAAATAGTAAGTATTGGAGACTATTCTAATGTTAAAGTTTTTGCTGAAGCTTCAACATACCCAATAATTACATTATTAAAAAAACGTAATCCATCCTTAGAATATAATTTTACTTCTTTCACTTTTATTGATGAATTCAAAGATTTTAAGCATAGATACTTCCATTCTGATCTATTAAAGTATCTAAATGATTCAATTTTAGGTTTTATTCTAAGTGAAAAATTTGAAATATCTAAGAAGGTTATAGATAATTCCATCCCCCTGAATAAGGCCGGTAAAATAAATGCTACTTCTACTGCTGGAGAGGCTGAGAAGTTTCATGAATATATAACTAATAATAGTAAAGGATTTAAATTAATCAATACGGGCACAATTGATAGATATATAACGACATGGGGTAAATCTGAATTGATCGATAAAGGGAAAAAGTTTTTAAAACCCTATTTAACAAACGAAATTTCCATAATTGGTGAGAATAGATATACCTTATATACAAATCCAAAAATAATCTTTGCTAAAATAGCTTTAAGAGCTGAAGCTTTCTATGATAGGAACGGAAAGTATGCTTCAATTAATACTAACTGTATGCATACTTTTTCATCTGAATACGATGCTTATTATATTTTGGGTTGGTTAAATTCAAAGCTTTTCCAATATGTATTTGAGTGTTTTTTTGATGGATTGAAAATGGCTGGTGGTTATCTTCTATATTCCTCTCCCAACTTGAATAATATGTTCATTAAAAAAATTGATAATAAAAACCAGAAAGAAATTGCCGAAAAAGTTAAATCATTAATTAAGTTAAAAGGAAAGAATGATAATGAATATAGAAATTATGATAATGAAATTAATTATTTATTCTATAAGCATTATTCTTTATCAGATTATGAAATTGAAATAGTTGAAAAATCAATAAAATAATACATGTGATTACTTTAAAGATAAAAACCTTTCTTCGTCGTAAACAATATAAAACTATTAACAAACCTTAATTTGTGTAAATAGCTTTGTTTAAAATTTTACCGTCCCCAAAATCGTCCCCATAAAAAGCAAAAGCCCCTGAATTTCAGGGGCTTTTAATGTTAACTAGCGGTCTGGACGGGACTCGAACCCGCGACCTCCGGCGTGACAGGCCGGCATTCTAACCAAGCTGAACTACCAGACCAAACTATTATAAAAAGAACTATCTATCTCACTTCTCAATATGTAAACGAAATATTTCATCGTTCTTGGCTCGAACCCGTCCCGAGTCCTCGGGATGACAGGCCGGCACCCCGAGTACTCGGGGCCAAGCTGAACTACCAGACCATTTTATTTTTCTTTTCGCAGCCCTTCAAAAAACGTTATATTTCTTTGTCTTTTCAGAAACAATTCCCTTTTTATTGCATCCCTTTTATTCTCATGCTCCTCAAAATAATATAACTTCCAGGGTGCTTTTCTGGCTGTATACCTTGACCTGCCTTCATTATGTTCGGAAAGCCTTCTGTCAAGGTTTTTTGTGTATCCAATATAAAAAGAACTGTCTTTAATACTCTTTAATATGTAAACGAAATATTTCATCGTTCTTGGCTCGAACCCGTCCCGAGTCCTTGGGATGACAGGCCGGCACCCCGAGTCCTCGGGGCCAGGCTGAACTACCAGACCATGCCTTCAAGCGGTGCAAAAATAATCTATTTTTTCAAATACAAAAAATTATTGGTTTAAAAAAGTGAAGCCTCCAGAGGGCATAGTAATTGTATGCCCTCTATAAAGAGCACCACCCTTCGACTCATCGCAGAGGAAGAGTCCGATTTAGGCCTAATATAGTGAAAGACTGCAATAGTCCCCTATGTATTTGTCAGCCTTTCTCCGATTTTGGCAGTCCTATCCATCGCGGGGTTCTGGCAATGTATTCTTTATAACTATCACCAAATTTATTAGTGGTTGCTCTCTCTTCGGCAATGGCTAAGAAGCGCGATATAACCATCAGAATTATTGAAAGAAGCAGGAAAAGCCATGAAGCCGAAGCAATACCAGCACCTATCATAGGAAGTAAGGTTCCCAGGGAAATCGGGTGCCTTGAGTAACGATAAATACCCGTTGTAAATGGTTCTCCAGGCTTTGTGGCGGCAATACTGAACAGGGCCGCAGATGAGATGATAAATCCAATAATATAAACAGCAATTCCCACGTAAAGCCATACGGTCCCCAGCTTAAGTGGTAGAAAAACAGAGTACAATATCATGGTAAAGAATACTATCATCATAACATTGTTAATCTTCTTTACTTCCTTCGCCGGAGCTATTCTACTGCCTATATCCCCTGGCAGTAGTCCTGATAGCATAATAAAAAGAAGCAGTAAGGTTGTCAGGATCCAGGCATTCCATAAACCTATTTCAAAAACCGGTGTAAGTGACATGATATACCTCCTTTGTTATTCTATTATGATCATTTCTTCTGACCGAAGGTGTATAAACACCCCTGTTTTTTTCTCAATCCTTTACACAACGAACAGACATACCGTTCGTTTTAAAGTTCTGGTACCTTAACACGCCACCGTAATCACACCGGATGAGTGGGTAAAGGGCATTAAGTACATCGTACTCTGTAGCCGACCACCAGAGACCGTATTGCCTTGTGACAGAGAATAATCCATGGTAGTGACGGCAACCACCCGGAAGGGCTGTAAATCCGGTTTCGTTGGTTGCACTTGTGTTGGGAGAGCTCCAGTGCGTTGTGCCGGTTTCCTTCAGTTTGCCCCCGGCTACGAGTAAACCACCCAGGTAATCGGTTAATAGTGTCCATTCTGTATCCGTAGGCACATGCCAGCCTGTGGGACAAAGCTTGCCAGTGTTTACGGTGTACCAGTTATATAATGCACCATAAATAGCTTTGTAGGTAGCTTCATCGTTATCGAACCAACAATAGGCGGCAGTATCTAAGAAGCTCCATTCAACTTCGTCAGTTACCAATGGTATGCCAGTCCCGTCATTATAGCTGGTTGTTTTCAGATTTTCTGCCATCCAGGTCTGTGCGCCTATTTGTATGGTTTTATAGGCATTGCCATCGATATCGCTTATGGTGCCATAGGTAAGGTCCGGATTGAAAATGATACCATTACCACTTGATATGGTTGTAAAACTTACCTGGTTGCCATAATTAATTCCTGCACTATTTGTTGCGTAAGCACGTACATAATAAGCAGTATTGGAATTTAAACCTGTCAGGTTACTTATAAAGATACCGGTACCTGAGCCATCGGTTGTTATACTGTTGACTGTTGTGGGGTTTTCAGTTGTACACCAGCAAACACCCCTCGTAGTGACCTCCGCTCCTCCGTCATCTGTCACATTTCCACCTGAAGATGCCGTTGTTTGGGTGATTGCTGACACACTTGCTGTTGTAACAACAGGAGGAGTAACTTTCTCGCAGGAAGTGAGACCTATTGTCAAACTAATCACAAGAATAGCAATTACAGGAATTTTAATTAAGTGATTCATATCAGTATACTTTAGAATAAAATATTACTCTGAATCGATCAATATCAAAGTTATACATTGCTTAAACCAAAGTCAATTTTATTTTAATATCATGCTGTCTATAAGTTAAATACAGAAAATATTATAGGATATAAATAATAGGAGATGTCTTAACAGTACACCACCTCCCGCTGATGATCGATTGCTTCGCCACTTCGACTGAGCTCAGTGCCGGCAAGCTCAGCACGAATCACTCTGGCAGGATACTCCTCACTTCGGCAGGCTCAGTGCAGGGCTCTAAAGATGAGGCGAAAGTTATAGTGTTGTAAATCAAACATTTCCCCTCCAATAATTAATTCAACACCCATCCGGGCAGTGAGGATTTGTTATGCTTTCCCCGATTTTGGTAGTCCCAGCCATTTCGGAGTTCTATTCATATAATCACGATAAGCATCCCCATACAGGCCTGCTAAGTAGCTTTCTTCTGAAGGGGTAGCTATGTGGAAAAAGACTATCCATAAAATAGCACAGAGCAATATAATCCATGAAACAGAAGCAATTGCAATACTCAGGTTAAGCAAGAAGCCGCTAAGGTATACGGGGTGCCTGGAGATCCGGTAAATTCCACATGTAACAGGCTTATCAACCGGGGTATTGGCAAAATTAATTATACTCGTGAGGCCTATCACCAGGGCTGCAATTAAAATAAGAAGTCCTGTATAAAACCATGCTGTGCCAGTTTTCAGCGGTAGAAAGATAGAGTAAATAAAAGAAACAGGTATTATTGCTGAATGCGTTAAATTGGCCAATATCCTATCCCTTTTCTTATCATAAGATATCTCCTGAGATGTTCTTTTTTTTCTCACTTTTGCTTCTTTACTCATAAAAAAATCAGGGATAATCATTGATAAAAGCATTAATGCCCAGAAAATCCAGGCATTCCATAAACCTATTTCAAAAAGCGGTGTAAGAGACATGCTTTACCTCCTTTTATATCCTATTATAAGCATTTCTTCTGACCGAAGGTGTATGAACACTCCTGGTTTATTCTCAATCCTTCAGGCAGCGGACAGAAAGTCCTTTCCCCTTGTCTACATGATTACCTACAACACTGCCTGTATTGTAGCCCAGTTCCCCTATCCATGCTGTATTGGCATCATAAGCTGAGTAGCTCCACCAGTAACCGAACATACCAAGGTGGCCGAACTTACCGTAACATTTGGTGTCCCATATCCTGCTGCGGAAGCCACCCGGTCGGCCTGTGAAACCACTTTCGTTAGTAGCATCGGTATTCGGGCTCTTCCAGTGTGTTGTTCCGGTTTCTTTCAGCTTACCTCCGGCAATTGCTTCTCCGCCAAGATAACCAGCTATGATGTTTAATTCTTCAATATCAGGTACATGCCAGCCATCAGGACATAGCTTAACTGTATTAACCGCGAACCAGTTATACAGGCCACCGTATATGTCACCATAGGATTCCCGGTCGTTATCGTACCAGCAAAATCCCGGGCTTGTAAGGCTTGCCCATTTCCTGCCATCAGTTACCAACGGTATATCAGTACCATCATTGTATTTGGTGGTTTTCAGGTTTTCTGCCATCCATAGCTGGTCCCCAATAATAACTGTTTTGTATACATTACCGTCAGCATCAATCAGTGGTTCAGTGGTAAATGAGACCTCGTTGCCATAGGCAGTCCCGGCTTCGTTGGTTGCATAAGCTCTTACATAATAGGTGGTACCTGTGTTCAGTCCAGTCAGATCACTGGTGAAGCTGCCAGTTCCTGTTCCATCTTCTGTATGGCTGTCATTTATAGTGGGCTCCGCTGCCATGCTCCAGCATACACCTCTGGCTGTTATGTTACCTCCTCCATCATCAGTGATATTTCCGCCTGATACTGCTGTTGTCTGAGTGATTGAACTGACAGCATCTGTTGTCAGTGTGGCTAAATGGACAGGTTCGGTAGTTAATGAAACCTCGTTGCCGTAAGCAGTTCCGGCACTATTTATTGCATAAGCACGGACATAATAAGTGGTACCGGGACTTAAACCCGTCAGGTTACTTGTGAAGGTACCCGTACCGGTTCCGTCTTCTGTTTTACTATCGGCTGTTGTCGGAGTTTGTGATATGCTCCAGCAAACTCCTCTTGCTGTTACATCCCCTCCACCATCATCAGTTATATTACCGCCTGATATTGCTGTTGTTTGAGTGATTGAACCGGCAGCATCTGTTGTCAATGATGCTAATTGGATAGCCCCGGTAGTGAAAGAAACCTGGTTGCCGTATGCTGTACCTTCACTGTTTATTGCATAAGCCCTGATATAATATTCTGTGCCGGGTGTCAATGATGTCAGGCTGCTTGTAAAGCTACCGGTACCTGAGCCATCGGTTGTTTTATTGTTGCCTGTGGTGGGATTTTCAGTTGTACTCCAGCAAACACCCCTGGAAGTGACCTCTGCTCCTCCATCATCCGTCACATTTCCTCCGGACGATGCCGTTGTTTGATTGATCTCTGACACGCTTAATGTAGTTACAGTGGGAAGAGTAGGTTGTTTCTCACAGGAAGCGAGAAATATTATCGAACAAATTACAAGAATAGGAATAACGGTGATTTTAAATATATGATTCATAGCATGATTAATTTTAGTTCAATCCATCACTGAATTAGTCAGTATCAAAGTTACACTATGTTCAAGTCAAAGTCAATTTACTTTGACGAAATAACATATTTCATCAATATACGGCTAAAATAAGGTGATATATAGAAAATAAGAGTATTACGAACACCTATTAAAAGTTCTGATTATGCCGGTCTTTTTATTGATTGACAATTGCCTTTTTTGCTTCTTCGAGATGAAGATATAGTCCGTGATCATATACAGGTTTATATTCCCAGCTCTTTTCAAGTAACTTCAATGCTTCTTCGTATTTTCCCTGCTTATACAATCCCCGGCCTTTTGTATGCAGGTAAGAATAATTATCAGGACTTAACTCCAGTGCTTTATCAATCAATTCAATACCCTTGTTAATTTTCAGGTCGTTATCAATCAGCAAGCAGGCAAGACTATTGAGTATACCAGGATTTTCAGGTTCCAATGAGAGTGCTTCCTTGTAATATTCCTCTGCTTTACCCGGGATACCGGCATCGGAATAAATTTCAGCGATATTTGCTGCTATAACTGGCTCACGTAAAAGGTTTTCTTTGCATAAAGATACATACCTGTCAATATATTTATTTACCTCAATCGTGTCATTTTCATTAAAGGCAAGTATTGCCTGCATGCCGGTAAGCAGAAGATTTCGGGGAAAGTCCTTTTCTGATTTTTTATACAGTTCTTTTTCTTTTTTTACCTGACCTGTTTTGTGATATGCAAGTCCCAATGCAGCATATACCGGGCTCCAGAAAGGTTTTGAATACAGTTTTTCATATTTCTTAAGCGCTTTTTCCAACTCAGGGATTGCTTTGTCGAATTGATGTAAGCTGTTATAAGCAGTGCCTTTATAGTAATAAAACTCCGGTAACTGATCATCAATTTCCTGTAACTGCTTCAGGTATTTAATTTCTTCCTGTGGCGTTTCGAAAGTCAGGGCATAGATGTAATCTGTCCAGATCTGAAGTTGCAATGGCATCTGGTCTTTTTTTTCAAAAGCCCTGAGACAACATTCTTTTGCTTCTTCATACCTGCCTTGCCGGGCATATGAAAAAGAAAGTAATGCAGTTGCAAAAGTAAGGCTTGAATCATATTCCACTGCCTGGGAAAGCCATTGTGCTGCCGTTGAATAATCAAATTTTTTCAGTGCTCCGTACCCATAAGCAAAAAAGCTATACACTTCATGAGAGTCAGTAGATACAAGTTGCTGAAAAGCAGCAGGCACTTCCTTTTGCAGTTCAGCTATAATAAGGTAATTCTTAACCATAAAAGAAAGTGAATCAATGAAATGCAGAATATTTTCTGTTGTTCCATCAACATGAAAAGATTTAATATCATCTTTTGTTTTTGTATCGTATAGTTGTGCATTTAACCTTATTATTGTACCTGATTGTTTTATACTGCCGTAAATAAACATAGTTGCGCCCAGTTTCTTTGATACTCTATTTGCAACAGGAGGTGTTATAGAGGTATAATTGTTATAACCACTGCTTTGGAGCAAACTGTTGATGCTTTCTTTTTGTTTCACTTTTAATTCCTCTGAGTTTGAAAGGGAGGTAATGAGATCAGTCTGAATTGCAGTCTGCCATTTATTCCAGGTTGTATCATTTGTCATATTCTGAAAAGGCAATACGGCTACTGAAACTCGATCATTTGCACGCATCTCAGTATCTGTTTTATTCCGGCTGAATATTTTCGGCCACACAAGAATTGCAACCATAACCAGTAATACAGCAATAACAATGTCATTTCTACTCAGTCTTCTTTTTGCATGTTTTGTTAAAGTTTTTTTCTCCCCGGTTAGTGTTTCCGATTCCGTTTTAATTATTCCTTCGGAAGTGATATCATATATCCAGCTAAGGATAACGACAACAGGTAATCCTAACACCAGAATAGAAACAATCAGAGTTGCTGTCCATTCCGGCAGGAGCAAAGGTCCAATTAGATTGTTAACCAGTTCAATAATGATATAAGCAGTAGCAGCATATATGGTAAGCACCCTGAAGACTTTGCGTCTTTTCAACTCCTGCCACAGTCTGATAAGTTTGCTTGGTTTTTGTGGCATAAGATCTGGTCAGGTTGAGGTTTAATATATAAAAATAGCAGCTTAATTATTTAATTGCTCAGCAACAGCTTTCTTTACTTTCTCAAGTAAAAGATAGCTTGAGTGATTATACACGGGTCTTAGTTCCCAGCTTTTTTCAAGCAGATCAAGGGCTTCATTATATTTACCCTGCTTATATAATCCCTCACCTTTATTTTCCAGATATAGATAACTGTTTGGCCTTATTTTCAGTGCCTTATCCATAAGTTCCACTCCCTCATCAATATTTCTATCTTCATGTATAAGGAACCATCCAAGATTATTCAGACAGCTGGGGTTTTCAGGTTCCGTGGATATGGCTTCCCGGTAACAATCCTCAGCTTTATCCAGGTAGCCTCCCTCAGTGTAAATATAAGCCAGGCCAAATTTTGTATCTACAACAGGTAAGGAAATATCTTCAGCGATAGATATACATTTCTCAATATATCGATTTGCTGCAACCGTGTCTTCTTCAGTTAATGCCAGGATAGCCTGCCTCTGGGGTACATAGTAACTATCAGGGAAATCCTGCTCTGCTTTCTTATACAGCTTTTTTTCTTTCCTGTACTGGCCAGTCTCATGATATGAAAATCCAAGCATAATATAGTCATATGCCCACCTTGGTTTTGACTCCCATTTTTTATATATATCAAGAGCTTTGCTCATTACAGTAATCGCTTTATCATATTGATTCAAAGCAACATAAATACGACCTAATTCATAATAAAAGGGGGGATATTGATCATCAAGCTCCAGAAGTTGATTACAGTATTTAATTTCTTCATTTGGTGTTTCAAAATACATGGCATAAAGCCAGCTTAAGTGAATATTCTGCCCTATGTCCATCTGATTTCTTTTATCGTAAACCTTAAGACACCATTCTTTTGCCTTATCAATCTGGCTGATGTTATAATAAGCCACAGAAAGCATCGTTATTGCAGAATAAAAGCTTGAATCGATAGCTATAGCCTGCAAATAATAATTAATTGCTGTAGTAAAATCTGTATTATTAAAAGCTTTTTGTCCATACATGAAATATCTGTATGCTTCGGGTGAACTGGTAGGTGTTGTATACCTGTCATCGACAGGTTTTTCTTGTTCTAATTTGGATATTATAAGAAAATCCTTTACCTGTGCAGAAAGGGAATCAATGATATTAAAGATCATCTCTTCACTGTCAGGGCTTTCTATTTGAAACGACTTAATGACCTCTTCATTTTTCGGATTAATCAGTTGAGTATTCACCCGGACTATATTACCTGCCTGAGTTATGCCTCCATAGACTAAGACGCTTGCATCCAGTTTCTGTGAAATTGTACTTGCAACTGAAGGTGCTATTGAAGCATAATTGGTAATATCCCTGCTTCGCATTATGCTGTTAACAGTTTCTGTTTGCCTGACTTTAAGTTCTTCTGAGTTGGTGAGGGACGCTATTAATTCATTTTGTATCCCGCTCTGCCAGATATCCCAGGTGGTATCACTGGTCATATTCTGAAATGGCATTACAGCAACTGAAATCCTTCCATCGGATGAGATCAGGCTCTCCAGGCTGTTTCTATTGAATATTTTAGGCCATACCAGTATTGCTACAATAACAATCAAAGCAGCTATTATAAAATCACTGGCTTTCAGGCGGCTTTTTCTCGCAGGTTTTATCAGGGGCACTTTTTGCTCTGTTTCTTCGACTGGCGCAGTTCTCACTATTCCTTCAGTAGTGAAATCAAATATCCATGCAAAAATTGCGGCTATAGGAAATCCTACTGCCAGCAGTAATATGATTAATGTAGCAACCCATACAGGCAGATGCAAAGGATCCACAAGATTGTTGACCACCTCAATTATTATATAGGCAATACCTGCATAAATGGCAAGTACTCTGAAGACTTTCCGCCTTCTGAGCTCCTGCCAGAAGTTTTTAGGATTGTCAGATTTTTCAGGCATAAGTTTGATTATTAGCTATAATTAATTAATAAATTTATGCAATTCAAGCGTTATTGCCAAGAATATCTCAAGGATGAGGCAATCATCGAGGCTAAGGCTAAGGCCCCGAATCTTCGATTCGAGGGTCCTCGAAATTCTAATTCGCCATTCTGGCGAAAGAATTTCGGGACTGGGGCTTCATATTCGTCCCGAATTCTCAAGGATTTTCTGTATCTAAAACAAGTTACACTTTTCTTGCGCAAAACCCCATATTTATACTGTTTAATGTATAATATCGTAATTATATATATGGCGATATAGTTACTCAATAGTTTTCTGTTTAATTCTCTAAAACGGTCTGATAAGTACTATTATCAAATATCTGTTGGATTATTAAAAAGTTTTATATTACTTTATATCGCCATAATATAAATTACATATATATGAAAAAGCATGCAAGTACTATTTCAATCAAAGGCAGCATT
>Ga0307421_1001354_pt1 | contig 14793 bp, 14 predicted proteins | sample SalMarWE160270MG_FD_202163 | JGI IMG/M metagenome (GOLD analysis project Ga0307421, IMG submission 202163) | Salt marsh sediment microbial communities from the Plum Island Ecosystem LTER, Massachusetts, United States - WE1602-70 | ecosystem: Environmental > Aquatic > Marine > Intertidal zone >...
GTTGGAGTTGAAGAAACCGAAGGTCTGCTTGGAAGGCGTGGCGGTCAGGCCGATCAGATAGGCGTCGAAGTACTCCAGCACCTGCCGCCAGACGTTGTAGATAGAGCGGTGGCACTCGTCGATGACGATGAAGTCGAAGGTCTCTGGAGGTAGGTAGTCGCTGTAGGCCACTTCCCTGGCCTGGTCCCCGAACACCTTGGACAGGTAACCCATGGAGTGCTCTTCCAGGGAGGGATCGAACTCCTCTTCGCCGCGGAGCATCGAGTAGAGGCGCTGGATGGTGGTGATGCAGACCTTGCTCACCGGATCGAGCGCGTTCGACGTCATCAGCTGCACGTTGTACAGCTCGCCGAACTTGCGCCCGTCGTCCGGGGTCACGTATTGCTGGAACTCGCGCAGAGCCTGGATCCCCAGGTTGGTGCGGTCGACCATGAAGAGGATGCGGTGGGCCCTGGCGTGCTTGATCAGCCGGTAGCCGAAGGTGACGGCGGTGTAGGTCTTCCCGCTCCCGGTTGCCATCTGGATGAGCGACCGTGGCTGATCAGCTGCTAGCGAGCCCTCCAGGCCCTCGACCGCTCTGACCTGCCCCGGCCACAGGCCGGTCGTGATCAGCCCCGGCATCTGGCGCAGCCGTGAGCGGAGCGTGTCAGCCTGGTCGGCACACTCAGCCAGCGTCTCCGGCCGGTGGAAAGAGTAGATCCGCCGGGAGCGGGGCTCGGGGTCGCGTATGTCGGTGAAGAAGGTCTCCACTCCGGTTGATTGATACAGGAAGGGCAGGGGGGTGTACCAGGCGTTTTCGGCGAGGGTGTCAGGTAGCCCTTCGCTGTACTGGGCTGTCTGCGGCTCGACGCCGCTCAGCGTCGTCCCTGCCGGTTTGGCTTCGACGACGCCGATGGGTCGGGCGTCGACGAAGAGCATGTAATCGGCGAACCCGGAGGTGAGCGGGAACTCGCCGACAGCGACGCCCTTGGCGGCGCTCAGGTTCGCCTTGTCGCGCTCCTGGACGGTCCAGCCGGACTCGGCTAGCTGTTCGTCGATTTCCTGGCGTGCCTTCTCTTCCGGTTTCACGCGTTGTCTCGGCGGTGTAGGGGATTGTGCCCAGTATATGGCAGGTTGGAGGGAGGGTCAAGGGACGGTTCCCGTAGGGGCGAGGTTGCCTCGCGCCTACGCCCGATGGAATCCATCGGTCCGGTCCCACAGGGGCGGCTCGCGAACCGCCCCTACGCGGATTCGTCCTGGCTGCGCATGATCCCTGTAGGGGCGACGCATGCGTCGCCCCTACGAGCGTAGCGGCCCTGCGATTGCCTCTATGATGTCGTCCGCCTGGTACGTGCGATTGCGCGAGCCGCCCGTGATCTCCCGCAGGATTTCCTGTTCCTCGAGCGCAGCCACGTAGCGCATGGCAGACTGATAGCTTACGCCGAGCTGCTGTTCCACGTACGGTATCGTGAGGATCGGGCTGAAGAAGAGGAGATCGACCACCTGCAGTAGCCTGGCAGCTGCCCGCTTCGTCTGGAAGCGGGCGTGGTAAGCCTCGCGAAGCGCTTGGAGACGGTCCGCCCGCAGCACGGCGTCCCGTGACTGCTCGGTCACACCGCGCAGGAAGAAGCGGAGCCACTCTTCCCAGGCTCCGCGCTGGCTGACCGCCAGCAGTCCATCGTAGTAGTCGCGGCGGTGGGCCTCGAAGAAGCCGCTGAGATAGAGTAGAGGTTCGGGCAGCAGCTTCCAGGCACACAGCAGGAGTGTGATCAGCAGCCTGCCAACACGGCCGTTACCGTCGACGAAGGGATGGATCGCCTCGAACTGGTAGTGGATCAGTGCAAGGCGGATCAGCGGAGGCAGGGCTGAATCGGCATGAAGGTAGGTCTCGAACGCGTCCAGCGTCTCCATGACGCTGTCCCCCGGGGGCGGGACGAAGGTAGCTTGAGCCAGGGAGCAGCCCGGCGGGCCGATCCAGTTCTGACCGCGACGGAACCGACCTGGCGTGCCCGTCTCCCCTCGCACGCCCTCCATCAGTCGAGCGTGCAGCTCACGGATCAACCTCAGGCTGAGCGGCAGCGTAGAAAGCCGCTGCCGACCGTGCTCCAGCGCCCGGACGTAGTTGCGCACTTCGCGCACGTCGCTGGGGCCGCGGAAGGCCGGAGCCCGGACCGCCTCGTATGCCTCGTAGGCGTAGAGGTCGTAGAGCGATGCTTGCGTGCCCTCGATCTGGGAGGAGAGCACCGCCTCGCGGTGCATGAACGGATCGATCAGTATGTGAGGATTGGGCAGCAGGCGACCCAGCCCGGCCAACTCGCCGAGGGCCCGGTCGGCCTCTGAGAGCTCCGAAGCGAGAGCCGGCGTCCATTGGAGAGGAGGTGGCAGGGGCTGGGGCAGGAAGGCCCAGTAGTCCCCATGTCGGACGCGGACAAGTCGGCCTGGTGACTCGTCGCTGAATGCCTTAGGATCCATGAACTGATTCCGCAGGAAAGCTGCTATCTCTGTTGTTATCAGAAATGGAAGTAGAGTCGAGCGTTATTGACAGTATAGGCCGAAAGTGGTAATAAGGCAAGTTCCGCCTGAACCGCCCGTACGGGCGGAATCGTGCCACATGATGTTGTCCTTTGTATGGGCGACGCATGAATCGCCCCTACGCCAGGGACCGTACGCCGGGGCGAGCGCCAAGGAATGGCCTCACAACCTCCAGCTGTCCGCCGGACTGGCCTTCCTGTGCGCCCGCTGCAGGTCTATCTCCGCCACTCTCGAGTAGTAGCGCACCATCTCCAGCGTGCTGTGACCCAGCAGCGCCTGCAGCGTGAACACGTCCCCTCCTGCCTGCAGGTAGGTGATGGCGAACGTGTGCCTGAACTTGTGTGGGTAGCAGTCTTCGACGCCCGCCTTCTCTGCCAGGCTGCTGATCAAGTGGCGCAGCCCAACTCAACTCATCCGGCGGTCATACCGTCCGGTGAATAGTGGGGCCTCCGGGTCCTCCCCGCCTTCCCTATCAGCGAGATACCGCCAATCACTTGACAGAACAGCGGGCTATGCCGTATACTGCGCACCGGCAGTGGGGGACCTGTCTGGTGGACGAGGGAGTAGGCCCCGCTCGAAGAGGAGTTCGTCAGTCCAAGGCCGGGTGCTGTTTATTGGAGCAGCACCTTGGCTCCTGCAACTCAAGAGAGGAACGGGACCACAAGGGCGACCCATGCCCGCTCGTTGCCGCGGTGAAGCGGTTTGACCACTGAGCAAACGGTGGGAAGGCCAGCGCTGAAGGAGTGCACAACAGAATCGAACCGACGGTGCCAGCTTGTTGGACGCCTAGGCCGAGGTCCCATGCAGTCATACAGTTGCATCAGTGTAATCGACGATGGGCGGGGTGCCGGAGAGCGAGCTTCTCTGCTGAGCTGGAGTGCGTCGTGGGGCTGTCGTGGGGCCGGTGTACTACTGGGAAGTGGACATAAGATAGCGAGGGATATAGTGAAGACGAGAAGTGCGATGACGGCGTTGATGCTCGGAGTAGGCATTCTTGTGCTCCTGCTGTATGCCCTGAGCGGCAGCTCTTTGCCGGTCGCCCGGGCAGGGACGATCGGCGACATAGATACCACTGACGACGACGTGGCTACAAACGGCAATTGCACGCTTCGAGAGGCGATAGAGGCTGCGGATACAGACATGCCAGTCGATCAGTGCAGCGCGGGGAGTGGTGACGATACGATTGTCGTGCCTGCCGGCACCTACACACTGACACTGACGAGTGGCGTATCGAACAGGGACTTTGGGGATCTGGATATCTACAGCAGCGACGCTCTGACGCTGGCGGGCGCTGGCTCGGCCTCGACCTTGATAAACGCCGATGGCATTGATCGAGTACTCCAGATAGCATCTGGTTCAGGCACTGTCGTCATCTCCGGAGCCACGATCCTGGGCGGCCAGATCAGCGGCTCCGGCGCTGGTATCTACAACGCCGACGCGGACTTGGTGCTGATCAACTCTGTCGTTAGCGACAACGTCGCTACTGGCAACGGGGGAGGGGTCTACAACAGCTCAGGCCACTTGACCCTGAGCGGCGGGCAGGTCATCAGCAACAGCGGCATGAGCGGAGCCGGCGTTTGGATCGGTTCCGGCGACCTCACAATAGACGGGGCGTATGTCCTCAGCAACACGGCCAGCATCTTCGGCGGCGGTGTGAACGTAGGCAGCGGCAACGTGGACTTCGTCTCTGGACAGGTTGCCCTCAACCGAGGGCTCAACGGTGCGGGCATTTACGTCCAAGATGGCCTGGCGACCATAAGTGGTGGGCATGTAGTCAGCAACACGGCTCTCGCCGGTGGCGGCGGCATCTACCTCTACAATGGCAGTGCGATCCTCAGCGCAGGCGGTATCATCAGTAACACCGCCGATGGCGGCGGGGGTGGCGTGTATGTGGGGAACACGAGCGCCACATTCACGCAGACCGGCGACAGCTTGATCTCCCTTAATGGTGCAGCTGACGGCGGGGGTGTCTATCTGTGGGAAGGCAGCGCAGTCCTCGACGCTGGTGAAGTACGCGACAACATCGCAACGGACGGGGCTGGGGTGCACTTGCGACTCGCAGGTGCCAGACTGACACAGGGCGGCAGCAGCGTCATCGAGGACAACGATGCTGAGCGGTATGGGGGTGGCATCTACATCTGGCGCGGCAGTGTGACGATGAGCGGCGGGGAGATTATCAGCAATACTGCCTGCAGGCGGGGTGGCGGCGTTGGTGTGGCGACTACGGACGCCGTGTTCACTCAGACCGGCGATAGCCTCATTGCCTACAATGTCGTCTCCGGGCAGGCTGTGGAGGACGGAGGGGGCGGTCTTTACATCGACGATGGGGCAGCCAGTCTGACAGGCGGGGAGGTGGCCCATAACCTGGCGCAGTACGGAGGTGGCCTCTTTGTGAGCTATGGGGACGCCACACTCAACGGCGGGCAGATGGTCAGCAACACGGCAGGGTCCGGAGCAGGGATCTACCTCTACCAGAGCAGTGCGAATCTCTACCAGAGTGGCAGCACCCTCGTCGCCCACAACACGGCCACCGGGACGCAGTCCTCCGAAGGCGGTGCGGGCCTGTATATCCGAAATGGAGCTGCGTCGCTGAGCGGAGCACAGTTCATCGAAAACAGGAGCAACAGCAGCCGGGGAGGGGCTCTAGTAGCGCGCTTTGGTAGCGCCACACTCAGTGGGGTGGACATAGAGAGCAACAGTGCAGAGGTTGGCGGCGGTATGTATGTATACCAAGGCAGCGTGTCGGTGCACGGCGGCGGTCTGATCAGCAACACGGCGAGCCAGGCCGGCGGTGGCTTCTACGTTGAGATGGGCGGCAGCGCGACGCTGGAGAGCGCGCACGTCGTCGCCAACTCCGCAACCAACAACAACGGCGGTGGGGGCTACAACAGCAGCGGCTCGGTGACGATGGTCAATAGCACCCTCAGCGGCAACAGCAGCGGCTACTGGGGCGGAGGCTACTACCACGGCAGCGGTACAACTGTCTTCACCTACACGACTGTTGCCCACAACACGGCAGCCGCGAACGGTGACGGTATCTACTTCACCAACAGCGGCTCGTTCCTCGTTCACAACAGCATCATCGCCAACAACGGGTCGGTCAACTGCAACTACAACCTGACCTCGAACGACTACAACCTGGAGTACGGCAACACGTGTGGACTAAACGCCACGAACGATATCACCGACACCGATCCACTCCTGGATCCGCTGAGCGGGGTGTCCGATGCGATATTGCACCCGCTCGGCGATGGCAGTCCAGCCATCGATCAGGGCAGCTGTGTGGTTGGGATCACGGCCGACCAGAGGGGCGTGAGTCGCCCCGAAGGCGTCTTCTGCGACATAGGCGCCTATGAATGGATCCGGCTGAAGGTCTACCTGCCCTTGGCGATGCGAGGCTGGTAGAGTCCGGCGCAGCTCGTATCTGAGTCCTTGGATGGAGAGCGTGGCGGCCCTGCACGCAGATCGGCTGAGGTAAACGGTGATACGAGGTTCCGACTTCGTGCTCTCCGTGGTAAGAATAGAGGCACCCTGCGGTGCCTCTATTGAGTAGCGGGGGCTGGATTCGAACCAGCGACCTCCGGGTTATGAGTGGAAGTCCTCGATCATGGACCTCAGACCCCAGGGTCACGCGTTTCAGCCTGACCTTGTGATCTCCGATTGCAGACGACCCTGAGTGCGGACGTGAACGTTCCTCGATGTCGATGACCAGTATACCGGTGGTGTATACAGGTGTCAAGCTGGCGTATCACGTCAGACTAGGACTGAGCCGACCCTAGCCAGGGCCGGGAGAAGATGAGCCAGAACCCGCCGTAGCCGTCCAGGAAGAAGCGTTGCCTGTCGGCGCCCGGCTCGAGCTTGTCGAGAAGCTCGCGGGCCAGGTAGACGGTGAGGTCGCCGACCTCGAAGCGAACGAACCGATCAGGGCTTTCGGGAACGCCCATCCGACCGGACGGGCCGTGGAAGAAGGTTCATCACCCCATGCAGACAAGCCGCCAGGCGACGTTGAGGACTCCGCCCTGCCTATGGATGAGTTCGCGGACCCACCGTGACGGGATGCCAACTTCGAGTACTTCGGTCATTGTGCGCTTTGTCCTTTGAGCCAATGACAGGCACCTACGCTAGAGCTTCCCGCACCCAGCCAACGACTTCGTCGACCTGCGGCACCCGCCCCGAGCAGACCAGCTTCTCGTTGATCACCAGCCCTGGAGTGCCCAGGATGGAGTATTCCGCAATCTCACCGTAGTCGGTCACGTGCTGGATCGTAGCCTCCAGCTCCGGCATCTCCCGCTCCAGCTGCTCCAGCGCCGCTGCTGTCCGCTGCTCGACCCTCTGGCAGTTCATGCAGCCCGGTCCCAGTACCTTGATACTGATCATGGTAGCCGTTTCTCCTTCATTGTCCTTTGCTGCTATCGTCGCGGCAGGGACGGCGTCCTTCCCGCTCGCACTTCATGCAAGTATCCGTGACCCGGTTCGTCGAGTAGACCAGGCCGCAGGCGGGGCAGGTGACCTGGCGCATCGAGCTTCGCTTGTTGGGCTGCGACCTCAGTTCGGGAGGTAGATCGGCGAAACCGTCTCGCACGCAGGGGCATGGCTTGGGCCTGTCGCTCCTCTCGCCTGATCCCATTGCTCGTCTCCACTCCGATACGTGTACTCTAGTCTACGAAGGCCCCGAAGATCAGCCCCGAGAGCGTGCTGAAGATCGTGACCAGGAGGACGTAGACGGCCGTCTTCTTCCTGCCGATGATGGAGTTGGTGATCAGGATCGACTGCAGGCTCAGCTCTGGATCGGCCAGCAGGTAGGCCAGGAGTGGGCCGCGGTGCATTCCCAAAGACAGGAACGTCTGAGCGATGGGTACTTCGACCAGTGTGGGGAAGTACATGAAGACGCCGAAGAGGACGCCGATCAGGTTGGCCCATACGGTGTTCTGGCCGGATAGCGATTCGATCCAGCTCTTGGGTATGATCATCCGAGCCATTCCGGCCAGGAAGACGCCCACCAGAAGCAGGGGCATGATCTGCCGGACGAAGCGCCAGGTCTCCCACAGCCACTCCTGCATCAGATGGGCCTGGAAGGCCTTGAGTGCCATCGACCAGACGAGGGCGATCAACACGAGCTCGGCGATCAGCTTGCCCGTGATACCCACGCTAAGGCCGTCCTCGGTAGCGGCGACCTGGAACGAGGCCAGTAATAGTGTCAGCGTGATCAGGCCCAGCGCCGCGAAGGTCCAGCCGGAAAGATGCTCGTCTACTCTGCTCAGCCCTTTCCAAGCGGTGAGGCCGATCGAGATCAGCAGCCCGATGAACAGCACGCCCTGCACGCTCACACCCTCGATGCCCAGGGCGGCGTTGGGCGGAACGATGCTGTCGAGCCACTCCTGCATTGAACCCGCCCAGGCGCCGGGCAGAGTGAACGTCGCGTAGCTGGTTGTCAGCACTCCTACCTGCAGCGTTCCGGCGATCAGCACCGCCAGCAGCAGGCCGAAGAACAGCCACGTGCGCGCCGGCACCTTCGCGCTGGCGGCAAAGACAAGGCTCCCGTTGGCGGCCTGGCTGCGCGCTTCGTCTTCCTCGCGGAAGAAGCGAGCCATGAGCAGGCCGATGCCGATGCCGAAGACGATAGAGAGCACAACTCGGGCCAGGGCGATGTCCATGCCGATCTGCACGCCGGTGAAAGAGATGGCCAGGATATTGACCGCTGGCCCCACGAAGAGGAAGGTGATCGCCGGTCCCAGCCCGGCCCCTTTCTTGTAGATGCTGGCGAAGAGGGGCATTATGGTGCAAGAGCAGACGGCGAGCACGAATCCGCCCACAGCGGACGCCGGGTACGAGATCCACTTGGGCGCATTCCGACCCAGGTACTTGGTGATGGCCTCCTTGGGGATGAGAGCAGCAAGTGCTCCAGCGATGAAGAAGGCTGGCAACAGGCAGAGGAGGACGTGGGCAGCCAGGTATGCCGCCAGGCTGCCCAGTCCGGTCTGCAGCAGTGTGGCCAAGTACTCTACTGCTTTCAAGCTATCCCTCCAGGTTCACTCTAGGGATATGCGCGGCAGTGCATATCCTAGGACCAAAGAAACGGCCGCATTGCATGCGGCCTTCTCTGGGTTGACTCACCTATTGCAGTGCGGGCAAGTACATGCTGATAGACGCTCCGGTTCTCCGACAGGGCCCAGAACGTCATCCAGCAGCTGTTTCACCTCATTATCAGCCAATCTATAGTAGACCAGCATGCCGTCTCTCTCGTCCTCGACCAAGCCTGCTTCACGCAACACCCGCAGCTGTTGTGACACGTAAGCCTGTGGCCGTTTGAGGACCACCTGTAGGTGGCAGACGCAGGCTTCCCGTTTGCGAAGCTCGTCCAGAATGTGCAAACGCACGGGGTGGGAGAGCACGCGGAAGATCGCGGACGCTTCCTTGTAGACGCTACCTCGAACCGCTGGGAGAGTTCCGACGCTATGCATGGCTATGCATATTGTATGCCGGTCTACCAGCGTTGTCAAGGACGGGCTCTAGTCAAGCCGCCAGCAATCTCAACATCGTCTCTCCGGTGAGCATGCCGGCGTCGGCGGCTGGTTCCAAGAACGGCCGCACGTCGGCAGCGGCTGCACGCCAGTCGACGTCCTGCAGACGGCCTCGAACCGCCTGCCTCCAGCTGACTGCACTCAAGGCTCCACCCGCCCAACCGGTTTGTGCCAGCGCGTTGTTGAGCAGCTTCAGATTCGGAGCAGGCCAGTCGGGATCGCTGAGATACCACAGAAGATCGTAGAGGTCACGCCCCTTGAGGTATGGGCGCTGCAGGATGGCGTGCAGCTTCCCTGCAAACAGCGAGGCCCGGTCGTGGTGCTGCAGCTGCAGCATCACGTGACGGCGAACGACGGTAGTCGCCAAGCCGGCGCCGGCCGGCGGCTTCGTATCTACCTCCACCTTGATCGCCAACGTCTCCTCCCGGTTCGGCGAGAGCTGCAGATCGAAGGGAAGGCCTGGGAAGCGGACAAAGGCGCTGTGGACCGTTCGCCGGTCGCTGACCTTCAGGGTCACCTGGTAGCCCTCGGCCCGGAAGGCCCGCTCGGTATGCTGGAGATAGGCGCGGAAGTCGTATTGCTCTCGAGCCTGTTCCAGGGCGAAATCGAGGTCCTCCGAGTAGCGCGGAGCAGCGAACAGGAAGCGTAGCGCTGTGCCACCGCGGAAGGCGAGCGGGACGAAGGCGCCGGATCGCTGCAGCGATTCCAGAATGCGCGCCTGCAGGTACTCACGGGCTATGCTCAAGCCCTGGACCGGAGTGGGCGCTGCGCCGACGAGCGACATCAGGTAGTCCTTCATAGTTCTCTATACTCCGCTGCTTCGGCGCTCGCCAGCTTGGTGATGTGACGCGCGGCTCGCTCAAGCCTGGGGCTTCCGCTACCTCCGGCCAGTTCTGCCAGGCGGCTCAAGTTGAGTGGCTCCAGCGCTTGCAGGCGTAGTTCCTGCAGGTAAGCTGGATCGTCGGCACCTGGCTCTAGGTAGATCAGATCCAGGAGCGCCTTCTCGGGAAGAGCTACGAAGGCCTGTTGCCCGCCGGCCAGAGAGAGCCGCTCGTAGCTGTGAAACCAGCTGGTCTTGACATGACGAAACTCGAAGCTGCCCAGGGGCGTCTCCCAGTGGCGGGGACGTCCGGTGGTGATGCTCGTCGTCACCGGTGCAACGTCCGGGATCAAGCCGTAGTGGGCGAGCGCCGCCTGCAGGCTGACGTAGGAGGCGCGCACCAGCGCGTTGGCCACGGCGAAAGGGTGGGGCTTGACCTTCTGGTAGGGCGGGGCCAGCGCGTACACGCCTCTGCGCAGCTGGTAGAGCCGCCCGCTGGCGGTCCAGCGGCTGAGCTGGCGCCGGATGTGCACGGGGTCTACGTCCCCGGCCAGGAGCAGGGCCGTCTCGAAGAGGGGAGCGTCACCGACGGTCGCCAGCAGTCCCTCGAAGCGCATGGCGATATTATACCACACATGGCAAGTTACTGCGATGGGGTGAAGAGACAGCACGTTTGCACAGGTGCTACGTGGGGTGCAGGAGGGGGGCAAATCGAGTGGCGGTGCCGGGCCTGTAGCAGCAGTCCTCGGCTTGGGACCTCACAGCACAGGGTCACGTGTTTCACCATTACCCTGCGCTCTCCTATTGCCGAGAAGCCTGAGTGCGGATGTGGAGGAGCATGCGCCTCCGCACGGATGCCGGGCATAGCGGCGGCAGTTGACGAGAGGGTGGGAAGAGGGTACAATACATTCAAGTAATCAATCAAGTGATCCAGAGGAGGTCTACTCGTGACGAGAACAGTGAGCGCCACCAACGCCCGGATCCAGCTGGGCGAGTTGATGCGCTGGGCCGTGGAAAGCCATAAGCCTGTAGTAGTCGAGCGCGGCGGGAAGCCGTACGTGGTCATGCTCTCAGTGCGGGAGTACGAGCGGCTGAAGGCAGCACAGGATGACAGCCGGGACTGGCGCGACTTGGTTGAGCTGTCCCGAGAGCAGATCCGGGGCGACCTGGGGGGGCGGGAACTGATACCACCTGAGGATGTGCTGCGACGCGGCAGGGAGGAGCGGGATGCCCAGCTCGCAGATCTGCGTTGACGCTAGTCTGGTGATCCGGCTCGTCGCTGATCCGAGCGACATCAAGGTGCGCGCGCTCTGGGAGCAGTGGGATACCGAGGGCCGGAAGCTGGCGGCGCCTACACTGCTCTTCTACGAAGTGGGCAACGCGCTCTTCCAGTATGAGAGGGCTGGCCTGATGAGCAGCTCCTCGGTGCGGGCGGCGCTTGAAGCCGCCCTCTCGCTGCCGATTGAGTTGTACGGTGGGAGCGACCTGCACCGTCTGGCGGTGGAGCTGGCCGAGCACTTCTCACTAGCAGCTGCATACGACGCCCACTACCTGGCGCTTGCGGAGTCACTGGAAGCGGAGTTCTGGACCGCGGACGCGCGGTTGGTCAAGGCCGTTCAGGAGGATCTGTGGTGGGCCCATGCTGTGCAGGGGTAGGGTAGCGGGGAGACGCTGAGCGCTTGGCGCAAAGCGAGTCGAGCGGGCGGGAGTGCCTAGTGGCTGCGAACTTGGTGCAGACGATCGACGTCCTCGTCGGGCTGGGGGTGGAGTCTGCCGGGGAGAAGCTAGCGCGGAGCGAAGCGGTGATTCGCTCCCAGCGGCGCCTGGGGTTGAAGCTGGAGCCACCTACGAGGAAGTTCAGCGACGTATGCAAGTATGCGCTCGTCGAGTACGGGCTGAGCGAGTACGGAGTAGTCAAGCCGCGGCGTCTGTTGGACTTGGTCGGCGACAAGCTCGTGGTTCGCGGGGATCGGCGACCCGAGCGCTGACTGTGTGTCGGGATTGCTGAAGGAGTCGGGATGCCACGGGGCGGAGAGCAACTGAGCTCCCCGCGGACTCCACAGCGTGCTTCCGGGTTATGAGTCGCAGCCCTCGGTTTAGGACCTCAGACCACCGGGCCACGCGTTTGAGCCTGACCTTGTGAGCTGCGGTCGCAGACGACCCTGAGTGCGGATGTGAACGTTCCTCGACGTCAGTGGCTAGGATGCCGGCGGTGTTGTTCAGGTGTCAAGCTGGCGAATTGACTCATGAGAGAATGTTCCCCAAAACAGTGGGAGTGAACGTCATGGGTCGGGTTGACGATCGTTCTCTCAGTAGTTGCGCAGGACGAGCGGCAGATAGACCTGTCGTACAAGCCCACCCCAGCGGGCGATCCGATCGGCAGCGGCATCGCCGCCCGCGTCGTTGAAAGAGCCTCCGACGTAAACGTCCGGCCCCACCACGGCGATGGACCAGACGTTGCCGTTCAGTCCGGAGTCGACGGTGTTCCAGAATGAGCCGTCCCAGCGGGCGATGTAGTTGGCGGTGACGCCGCCCGCGTAGGTGAACCAGCCGCCGACGTATACGTTCGGCCCAACCACGGCGATATCCTGGGCCGAGCTACTCAGCCCGAAGTCGAGGGCGTTCCAAGATGAGCCGTCCCAGCGGGCGATGAAGTCGGCATAATCATCGCTGCCCGCATTGGTGAAGTCGCCGCCGACGTAGACGTCGGGCCCGGCCACAGCGATGGACCAGACCCAGTTATTCAGTCCGGAGCCTAGGTCGTTCCAGGATGAGCCATCCCAGCGGGCGATGTAGTCGGCGCTGCTGACGGTGTCGGTGAACGCGCCGCCCACGTAGACGTTTGGCCCGGCCACGGCGATGGCGTGGACTTCGTTGTTCAGCCCAGAGCCGAGAGCGTTCCAGGAGGAGCCGTCCCAGCGGGCTATGTATTGCGTATCGGTGACGCCGCTCGCGGCGGTGAAGTAGCCGCCGACGTAGACGTTCGGCCCGGCCACGTCGATTGCGTAGACAGCATCGTTCACTCCGGAGCCCAAGGGCTTCCAAGCCGAGCCGTTCCAGCGGGCTACATAGTCGGCATCGTTGTCGCCCCCCGCGTTGACGAACAGGCCGCCAACGTAGACGTCCGGCCCGGCCACTGCGATGGCGAAGACGGCGCTGTTCAGTCCTGAGCCAACGGCGTTCCAGGATGCGCCGTCCCAGCGGGTGATGTGGTCGGCGGTGGCGACTCCGCCCACGTCGGTGAACCATCCGCCTGCATAGACGCTTGGCCCGACCGTCGCGATGTCGAAGACGGTTTGGTTGAAGCCGGGGCCCATGTTCCGCCATGCGGGGGTAAACTCCGTCGTGTCCCAGCGGGCGACGTAGTCGGCAGCGGTGACGCCGCCCGCGTCGGTGAAACGGCCGCCAACGTATACGTCCGGCCCGACCGCGGCGAGAGTGTAGACAATCAAGTCCAGTCCGGGGCCGAGGGCGTTCCAAGATGAGCCGTCCCAGCAGGCGATGCGGTCGGCAGCGGCGACGCCGCCGCCGTTGATGAAGCTGCCGCCAACGTAGACGCTTGGCCCGTCTACCGCGATGGCGTAGACGACGCCGCTCAACCCCCCGCCCACGGCGTTCCAGGACGAGCCGTCCCAGCGGGCGATGCGGTCGGCAGCCCCGACGCCGCCCGCGTCGGTGAAGCCGCCACCGACGTAGACGTCCTGCCCAGCCACGGCGATGGCAGCGACGGCGTCGTTCAGTTCGGTGCTACCAAGGGCATTCCAAGATGAGCCGTCCCAACGGGCGACGTAGTCGGCTTCGTCTTCCCCACCAGCTTCTGTGAACTCGCCGCCGATGTAGACGTCTGGCCCGGCTATTGCGATGGCTAGGACAACACCGTTGGGCACCCCGTTGCCCAGAGCGTTCCAGGATGAGCCGTCCCAACGGGCTATGCGGTCGGCAGCGCCGACGCCGCCGGCGTTGGTGAAGTAGCCGCCCACGTAGACGTCAGGCCCGGCCACTGCGATGGCGAAGACGGTATTGTTCAGCCCGGAGCCCACGGCGTTCCAGGAAGAGCCATCCCAGCGGGCGATGTGTTCGGTGCCGGCGACGGCGCCGGCGGCGGTGAAGTCGCCCCCGACATATACGTCGGGCCCGACCACGGCGATGGCGAAGACGAAGTCGTTCGTGCCAGAGCCGAGGTCGTTCCAGGACGAGCCGTCCCAGCGGGCGATGTAGTCGGCGGTGCCGACGGTGTCGGTGAAGTAGCCGCCGACGTAGACGTCCGGCCCGGCCACGGCGATGGCATAGACGTCATCGTTCAGTCCTGACCCGAGGGCGTTCCAGGTGTCCGCGGAGAAAAGCGGCGCGCGAGGACTGCTCTGCGGAACGAAGAGAGGCGCACCGTCTGCAGCGTAATCCAGGCGATATCCTGATGGATCGAGCGATCCACTGAAGCCGGTGCTGAGATCAAGCGTACCGTCGGGCTTCAAGAGCGCTTCAAGCGGCGTCAGCTCTTCCTCGACGTCCACCGAGCCTGCGCTTGCCTGTGGTGCGCGCGGCTGCCCGGCGAGTAAACCTAGTATCAGGCTCACACAGGCTGCACGGACCAGTAGTCTACTGGTTCTCATGGCTTCCTCCCTTCCACGTGGTAGTCTCTGTTCTCAGGGTTGCACCGCATAGCCCACTAAGCTGACCTGCCAGGCCGCTCGCCTTGGCGTGCAGCGGCATACTAACTCATTATAGCACCGATCTCTATCCAGACCATCACGCTGGCACGGCTGGTGATTCACGAGTCCGCAGCTGGAGTGATGGTGACAGGCTCTAGCGGACCGGGCGTTGGGACTCCGTTGCCGCTGTCAGGCCCAACCGTACCTCCGAGGGCGGTTATGTGCACGGCCACTGCATCAGTCAACATGCTTCCTGGCTGGGACTGGACGCCGGCGACGACGCTGAAGTAGC
>Ga0307421_1001358_pt1 | contig 14751 bp, 14 predicted proteins | sample SalMarWE160270MG_FD_202163 | JGI IMG/M metagenome (GOLD analysis project Ga0307421, IMG submission 202163) | Salt marsh sediment microbial communities from the Plum Island Ecosystem LTER, Massachusetts, United States - WE1602-70 | ecosystem: Environmental > Aquatic > Marine > Intertidal zone >...
CTCGATCGGCTTCATGGGGCACTACTTCGACCAGAAGCGGCTCAAGCAGCCGCTCTACCGCCATCCCATGGACGACGTTCTCTACGACGTCCCGGATCGACCGGAGAAGGTGGGGTAGGGATGATAGGCCTTCAGCTTCACTCAGCTTGGAATATCATGCGGCCGGGCCCACGTGGTCCGGCCGTTTCATCCTAATCTCAGGGGCATAGATATTGTCTCTTTAGTAGCGCGAGCTAGACGATCATCGTCTAGTTGGCTCCAAGAGCCGTGTGACGATCGCTCTTGCCTCAATCAAGTCGACAGCCTTATGGTGGGAGACACCCGCAGGCAATAGGTCGCGGACCCAAGGTTTACTCCCGACAAGGATGAACTCCCCAATCCCGGCTCGCTCGGCCGCGATGAGATCCAGGTGCGCATCTCCGATTGCAAGCGCCTCATCAGGGCGTGCGCCCAGCTGCTCCAGAGCGGAAAGAAAGGCCTGTGGATGAGGCTTGAGTGCTCCGTCATCGCGGCTTAGGACAAGGTCAAACGAAAGAGGATGACGGCCGAGGACGCTCTCAACGCTGCGACGGGAGTTGTTGGTGATGAGTGCACACTTGACACCGGCATCCTTCAAGCATCGGAGCAACTCCTCTGCCCCAGGGATGAGTGTTCCGTTCTCGACCCCCAGGGCTTCGTGGCGCTCCAGTATCTGGATGCCTCGTCCCTGTTCTTCTGGTGTCAGATCCATGAGCTGCATGTAGATCGAACGGCCATCAACGGGGAGACCGATCTCACGACGTACGGCCAGCCAATCGATTGGAGCATCCCAGATCGTTCCATCCATGTCAAAGAGTGCCACGCGGATTGTCATAGGATCGTGATGGTAACCGAAAATGAGGCAAGGTGAAATCGAGGCTCGATCATAGATGAGAGAAGGCGCGAAGGGTAGAAGACCCAGCTCTACTTTCGAATTGCCACCCAAAGCATCATATGTTGCTTGAGATTCTCCTCTACACTGTGATACACCTGTCAACGCCGGGTTTGTCTTGACCTTCATGCCGTACGAAGGGTTTGTCCACGAATTGCCCTCGCAGCAGCCGTTGCCCAAAGCGGCATGGATCAAGCCACCGAAGATGGCAACGAGCGACGGAAAGCTACAAGAGATCCAGCCGCCGCGTGTCTCAAAATCATTGGCAAATTGCGTCAAGTGGCTAGACTCTGAGGCAAAGGGTCTTCAGCCATTCGTGTGCTGAAGTGCTTCTCTAGATATCAGTTGGAGTGATGCATAGTGGAATTGTTGGAAATCATCGCGGAGCTCGACCCTGTAGTTAGACTCCTTGAGAAAAATGAGCCACGGTTACTTGTTCTGGTTGGCGCAGGCGTCTCGATTGGTGCTACGTCAGCCTCTCAGGCATCCTGGCTTGGGCTGCTCAGACACGGCGTCAAGCACTTGGTAAACATTGGCCTCCTCACGACAAGCCGCGGCATAGAGCTGACGGCATCGCTTGAGAAAGCGTTCTCGCCATTCGACCTCGATATGGCCCTGACACATGCAGAAAATGTGGAGAACAACCTCAAAACTCCTGATGCAACTGCATTTGCCGAATGGCTTAACCTAGCCTTTGCAGACTTTAGGGTTGAGAACGTGAAGGCACAGACGCTTGAGGCACTTCGAGACCTGCAGCAAGGAGGAGCACTTCTGCTGACAACGAACTACGACAGCCTACTTTCGGACATGAGTCTCTTCCCATGAGCTTCCCTTGAACGTGAACACAGCGCTCGAAGCGAGAAATGCCTTCAGTTCGTCGATACTCATCACGTGTGCGTCTGTCGTCATCATGATCATGCCTCCCATGATGTGACCCGCGCGCGTGTGATGCCAGTGCCATCTCATGCTCATCTCGCACGAGAAACACCCCCTCGCTTCATGCTCATCTTGTATGAGACAACTCTACCTCTTGACAGGAGGCCTCGAGTTGTTATATATTAGTAAATATATTACGCAGTATATTCTTTCGGCGTCGGAGGGAACATGAACGCTACAGGCGGAAGAACTGTTCGGAATAATGGCCCCGGCGGGCGCGTCTCGCTAGCTGATCAGCTCTATCACTCGATCAGGAATAAGATCATCACCTGGCAGATCTCCTCTGATGAAATCCTCGTGGAGGCACGGCTGGCGGAGGAATACAACGTGAGCAAGACCCCGGTGCGCGAGGCGTTGGCCCTCCTCAGCCAGGATGGGTTGGTGGAGGTTCTTCCGCGGGTAGGGTACCGCGTAACCCCGATTAGCATTCAAGATGTGCACGAGGTCTTCAATTTACGAGCTCTTCTCGAAGGAGAGGCGGCGGCTTGCGCTGCGCAGCGAGCGACCGAGACTGAACTCGAGGCACTGCAAGAGGCCGACCATACGTGGGCGGAGAAGCTACGCCAAGACGCTCTTGCTCCAGAGGACTATCTCCACTTTCATGACGCCTTCCATCTTCACATCGCCGAGTTATCGGGGAATGCCAGACTTGCCGGCTTTATCGCCCGCCTCCTTCGCGATGGGACACGTCTCCGCATGCGCGATCCACTGATGAGCCTCCGCGGACTGAGCGAGGAACAGGAAGACAGCCAGTTAATCGTGCGTGGCCTCATCGAGCGGGACGCAGCGCGAGCAAGAAACCTGATGCAGGATCACATCATGGAGTCCAAGGAGCGGATCCTCCGGCAGATTGTGCAGCAGGGAGAAAACCAGAGAATTCAATTAGGTAAAGGGGGAAAGGAACGGCATTAGTGGCTCAAGGAGGACGAGTGCAGGAACACGAAAGCGATGTTCTAATCATCGGAGGTGGTGGTGCTGGTCTGCGAGCGGCAATCGCGGCGGCAAAGACAGCATCGGTCACAGTGGTGAGCAAGGGGCCGCTGGGAAGGAGCGGGGCGACTGTCCTTTCTGGCGCCGACATCATGGCCGATGGAGCCAGTCTCGCTCGACTTGGCTACCCGAATAAGCCCAACGACAGTCCCGAAGCCTGGGCTCGTGACATCCTTGTCGAGGGGTTCTATCTAAACGATGAGAACCTTGTCGATACTTACGTGGGAGGCGCGGGTGAGCGAGTGCATGAACTCCTCGAGTGGGGGATGACCGTACGCTCTACCGAGGAACGTGCCGTGATCACGACGGGGGTATCGATCTGTTCTGCGTTGCGGCGTGGGCTGCAGGAACAGGGTGATGCTGCGGTCACACGAGTGGATGGGGTCATGATTATCGATCTCTTGATCAACCATGGGCGTGTTGTGGGAGCGGTAGGAGTAGACTTCGACTCCGGCAAGATTCTCCTCTTTCGAGCAAAGACGGTGGTTCTCGCGACCGGAGGTTGGCATCAGGCGTATCGGTTCAACGCTGGCGCCGATGAGCTGACCGGGGACGGACAGGGGATGGCCTACCGTGCCGGTGCGGAGCTTGTGGATATGGAGATGGTGACCTTTGCTCCCAACATCCTCCTTGCTCCCCCGCGCTATCGTGGAAGCCTGTGGTTCTACATCCTTCCCGGAGTCCTCTTGAACAAAAATGGGGATGCGTTCATGAATTGGGAGAATCCCAAGGTGGCAAAGCTTGCCCTTACCAGTGAGTGGAACAAGCTTCTCTTCTCCAAGGCATCGATGAGGGAGGTTCGCGAGGGGCGAGGCGGGCCGCTTGGCGGGGTCTTCTTCTCCATGAAACACCTCCCAGAAAACTTGTTCGATACTCTGGCGGAGGCATACCCCGGTTGGAGATTTCAAGGGGATGATTTCTCAGAGTTGATGGTAAAGATGCGTACAGGTTATGCGGCCGAGGTGGGCCCTGCCGCAGAGTACTTCGAGGGAGGAATCCGCATCAACGAACGGTGTGAGACATCGATCCCGGGTTTGTACGCGGCAGGGGAGTGCAGCGGTGGTTTGTTCGGGGCAAACCGGGTCGCGGCGGCAACGACGGAGATGGTCGTCGAAGGGGAGATTGCGGGACGTGAAGCGGCGCGAGCTTCCAAGGAGCTTGATCTCTTCTCGATCGACGAGGCCGCGTTGAGCCGCTTGATCGAGGCGCAGACACAGCTCTTCGAGAGGAAGGGCGGGGAGCCAGTTTTCGATCTACGGCGCCGTCTGCGCAATATCGCTTATGACAAGGTTGGAGTCATCCGTGATGGAAGGGGCCTCACCGCAGCGGTGAAGGAACTGGAGGAAATTGAAGAGAGAGTGCAATCTCTCTCGTTGACGACGAAGAGGCGCGACCATAACCGGGAGTGGATGGAGGCAGTCGAGCTTATAAATATGGTCCAATGTGTTCACCTCACGGCACGGGCCGCGCTCGAACGGACGGAGAGCCGCGGGGTTCATATGCGGGATGACTATCCGATTGTCGACAACCTCATCTGGCGAAGGCACCTCATCGCGAAGAGGGGTCGGGATGGGGTTGGCCTCACCCCGATCTCTGTCGTTTCAGATAAGACCCCCCCGCTAAAGACGACCCCTTATGAGGAGGCGATCGTGGAGGCGGCGGAAGTCCTGGCGCATCGACGAGGGGTGGAACGATGACCACGAAGGAAGTCACCGTGCGCATCCGAAAGCTGGATGAGAAAGGTGAACTGATCTACCACGAGTACACCATTCCCGTCGAGGGCGAGATGAACGTGCTGAACGCACTCGAATACGTCCATGAGGTCCTCGATCCGACGATCTCCTATCGCAGTTCCTGTCGGCGAGGTGTCTGCGGAGCTTGCCTGATGACGATCGACGGAAAGAAGAGGCTTGCTTGCGAGACCCTCCTCGCAGAAGGGATGGAGATCGATCCATCAAAAGGGGAGTAGGAGAGGAAAATGGAAGAGAAGACGAACAGACTCTCGCGGGACGAAGCGGGACATGAAATCGAGCTTGTCAGTCGTCGCATTGCCCTCCTCCACTTGGCCTTCGCCAGGACGCTCGTAAATGAGTTCGGGGATGAAGAGGGGAGAAGGCTCATCCTCAAGGCGGTGAAGGCGTACGGGGTGATGATCGGAACAGAGGTAAAGGCGGCTGTATTGGACGAGGGACTCCCTCTTACCCCTGAGAACTACGGTGCAGGGAAAAGCCGTAGCCTTCCTGAGTTTGGAATGCATACAGGAAGCGAAGAGGTCGAAGTTGGCGGAGAGAAGCGATTCCGCGCCTACGGGTGTGCGATGGCGAAGGTGTGGAAACAGTACGGGGAGGAGGTGCTTGGTAGGCTCTACTGTTATGTCGATCCGGCCAAGTACATGGCCTATAACCCCGACTATAAGCTTGCCCACACCCGTGCCCTTCCAGATGGAGACAAATTCTGTGAGTTCTGCCTTGAGCGTACGACTGCCAAGGAACGAGAGGACTTTGCCTCTGATGATGCAAGCTGGGCATACATCGATCATTGCTGCACCAAACATGATGAGATTTAGGATGATATTGGTATGCAAAGTACCTTGCCTTTTCTTGGCAAAGAGTGCCGCATATCTCTGCTGGGGCCTCATGGACGCGCTTGGGCTTTACCGACGCGAGCCCTCTTCACTGGGATGAGGAAAGGCCAGGAGGATTTAGAGTGGAAACGATAAAGACTATCTGCCAGATGTGCTACTTCTACTGTGGTCTCGATGTGACCCGAGATGATGGGCAGATTGTTCACATCGAGGGGATGAAAGAGCACCCGGTCAATCGCGGGACGATCTGTCCGAAGGGGCTTGCTTCACAACAGCTGGTCACTGATCCGCATCGGTTGACCCGTCCGCTTCGTCGCGTTGGGCCCCGGGGAGCTGGAGATTGGGAAGAGATCTCCTGGGATGAGGCGTTGGACATGCTAGCAAAACAGATAGAGAAGGCACGAGATGAATACGGGCCTGAAGCGTTCGCCTACCACCGCGGCCACGCTCCTGGTTGGGTAACGACGATGAACTATGTTACCAGATTTATGAACACGTTTGGCTCGCCGAACGTTCTCACGCATGCGCACCTCTGTTTCACTCCGCGAGCGATTGCTCACGTTGCTACCTACGGGGCAGTCCCGGAGCCTGATTTCGACCGGGCAAAGTGCATCCTCTTATGGGGGTTCAACCCGGTTTATACGTCGCTCACCAACTACGCCCGTCGCATAATGGACGCCAAGGCACGTGGCGCGAAACTGATCGTCGTCGATCCCCGCTTCACGAAGACTGCGGCCAAGGCAGACCTATGGCTGCAACCACAACCTGGGACCGACCTTCCGCTCGCCCTGGGAATGAGCAAGGTAATCGTCGAGGAGAGTCTATACGACAATGAGTTTGTACGCGATTGGACAGTCGGGTTTGACGAGTTGAAAGACTACCTGGCGACGATCGATCTCGATGAAGTGGCCCGGATCACCGGGGTCCCGATGGAGCGGTTTGTGCGCGCAGCCCGGATGTTCGCTGAGAGTACGCCAGCGGTGATGAAAGAAGGGAACGGGCTCGACCAGCACTCGAATGTCTCGCAGACCGTGCGTGCGATATGCCTGATCCCCTCTCTTACGGGGAGCCTGAATATCGAGGGAGGAGATCAACTCATGCCCGCGCTGCCATTCATCGATGTACAGGCACGTCATGCGATCACAAAGGACTGGGAGAAACGCTCGATTTCCACGCATCCCCTATACTTCCGCCAAGGGAACTCCCTTCATGATGAGGAACTGTTTGCGACACTGGAGACAGGTAAGCCTTATCCGATCCGGTCGCTCGTTGTTCAGGGAGGCGCGCTTCTGGCGGCAAACTCCAACACGGAACGGACAAGGCGTCTTCTACACAAGATTGATTTCATTGCGGTGCATGACCTTTACATGACAGCAACCGCCGAGATCGCCGATCTAGTGCTGCCTGCAGCAAGTTTTCTCGAACGCGACCTTCTCCTCTATTACCGGTACCGCCCGAGCACGCGCATGAACCTGATCTGTCTGCAACAACAAGTCGTGGAACCTGTGGGGGAAAGTCGCTCTGATCTCGATCTGATCTTTGCTCTGGGCCGCAGGCTTGGGATGAACGAGGCCTTCCCGTGGAAGAGTGTGGAGGAGGCCTTCGATTGGGAACTCGGCCCGCTTGGGATCACGGTCGATTATCTCCGTACTCACCCGGAAGGGTACATCAGGCACTACGCTCCTGAGGAACTCTACCGTACGCACGGTCACACCGGATTCCCTACACAATCGAAGAAGGTCGAGCTCTACGCCTCACGCTTCGAAGAGTTCGACTACGACCCTCTGCCACAGATCGAAACACTTCCCCCCTCCTTGCAGGCCAGCGAGGAGTACCCACTCTTGTGTGGGACGGGTCTTAAGCTTGGCATCCACACTCACACGGAGTTTCGTACTCTTCCCTGGATCGATGAGATCGAGCCAGCGCCTTTCCTCGAGATTCACCCCAATCAGGCGGAAAGTCTGGGAGTAAAGGACGGCGATCGGGTGCACGTAGAGTCCACGTGGGGACACATTCCTGCGCTTGCCCGGTTGAGTGGGGGGGTTGATGAGAATGTGGTAATGCTTGCCTACGGGTACGGGCAGCCGTACACCAATGGTGGCTGGCGCTCATCGAACGATCTCACTCCGTATGTCGATTCCGATCCGATCTCTGGGTCAACGAGTAATCGGCGGGTGCCTGTGCGCATTGTGCGGGAGACCAAGAAGGGGGGAAGGCACAAGAGTGGGAAATTGGCGCTCATTGCCAACACGGATCGTTGCGTAGGCTGCCACACCTGTGAGGTTGCGTGTGCGCAGGAGTACGGTAATAAGCGCATACATGTGAACATCCTTGGCCCAGTGAAGTGTAGTGAGGGAGAGATGAAGATGGATGTGGTCCCGCTTGCAACCGAGGAGTGTGATCTCTGTAAGGCTAGGCTTGAACGCGGAGTTGATCCGGCATGTGTCTGTGCCTGCTCAACAAAGGCCCTCTTGGTATCTCCTCTTGCCAAGACGATAGAATTGCTTCGGGAAGGTAAGTACCAGCTCTGCGCGCTCCGCACAGTGGGCGATTTTACAAAGGAAAAAAAATGACGAAAAGAGCACATGAAATGCACAAGAAAGCATGGGAAACGTTGGTCGGACGAGCAAAGGGTGACCCGTACGCAAAGTACGCTCTCTATGCCAGTCGAACGCTCGCGGTGCGACACCCCGAAGCCTATCTTGTCGGGGATAACTGGTTTTACGAGGGAGCGGGGTCGATTAAAGGATTTAGGGAGTCCTACGACGAACCAACTGCACTCGGTTGGTGCCACATGAAGTACGGGCATGACTTCTTCCAGAAGGGAGAGGGGTATGAAGGGATCGAGGATGGACATTCACTCTCGTTTGCCAGTTTACAGCTTGATAAGTATCGCCTTACCGAGGTACGCCGAATCTATCCAGAGCCATTTTTTCCGTTTCTCGACCAACGCCTTGGCCCCCTTCCACTCACTCTCAAGACAGAGGGGAGAGTCGTCACCGGATTAGAGCTGGCGGAAATCGCCTACTTCCAGGCGAAGGAAGCGGGGACGGACCTACAACAGTTGTTCCTTGTCTACTGTGATAACGAAGAGGCCTACCTCCTGCAGGAAGAAAAACTTATCTCAATTCGCACGGGTGATCCAGTTTTCTCCATAGAGGGAAGTCCGGTATTGATCTTCAACGAGAGCGCTGTCTGGTATCCGCTTATGGAACGAGACGACCGCAGGGCGAGCGCACCATTAGCGGAGGCGGTAAAACGCCTCGCAACGAGCGAGTCCGCCCCGGTAGAAGAGGAGTGGGAACACTCACTAATCGCCTCTCTCAAAGCGGTTACTTCGCTTGACAGTCTTGATCAGCTTCACATGGCAGCACTCGCTTCTGTGCGTGCCGGTGGGTGGCGGTTCCATCCCTATGCCAAAGCATGGAAGTCTTTTGTTCCTGAGGAGGACCTCGATATCGATATCTCAAGGAGGCTAGGACTTATCCGCGAATTCGACCGGCTTGCAAACTCAATCAGCCCTGCGACGGCCTATCTTTGTGAAATAGCAGGGGGAGAGGGATCACTGGAAGAGAGGATGAGAAGTCTTAGCCGTGAGTACCTCCTAAATACCGCTGTTGTGAGAGAAGAAGAAGCACACGGATGGAAGAACGCATGGCGGTTGGAGTCGTGGGGACACTTGTGGCCATGCGGCCTGATGGAGCATACGATCGATGATGCGTTTCGCTCGCGTACAGGCCACTGCGTCAGCCAAGCGCACATGATTGCCGCCGTCCTGGAGATGTGCGAAATTCCTCACGTTGTGGTCAATTTCGACCGCGGCGGTGTGAAGGAAGGCGTGAATCACCACTTTGTGCTTTCCAAGGACGGAAGTTTCCTGTTCGACGACGGAATTGTCAATTTCCGCGGGATCGATACGGAGACTGAGGACTACGGACCGCTCCTATCATTCTCCATAGCCGGAGAGTGGGCATCTACAGTGGGGAATAAGCTATATGGAAACATCTCCTCCGCTCGTGTGAAAGAGTGGATTGAAGAGATTAACAAAGCGTTGTCCAACCGGTTCGACCTGCGCTTTTTTGCCAATCAAGCGCAGAGGGACGTGGTGGGCAAAGACGAATTTCTCAAGCTGTTGCAAAAGAGGGACGTAGAAAGGATACGTCTTCCCTAATTAGCTAAAGGAGGTGCTAAAGAAACAGCAGGTGTGTTGTGCGCAGGTTGCAAGAAACTATGTACCAAAGGGAATAAACGATTACCATCTACAAAGGAGGGATGAAATGGGAAAGCGAATAGTTGGCTGTGCCGGTATAGTATGGTTAACTGTGCTTCTGATCGCGGGATTGGCTGTAGCTCAGGAGATCAATAACCCGGATACGATAATTGTTGTGGACGCAGATAATTTTGAGACGCTCGATCCGCACCTCATGATATCCAGTGCGTCTATGGAGTTGCCCTTAAACGTGTTTAATTCTTTACTCAAATATGATACTGAGACAGGGGAGTTACTACCTAGTCTAGCCACGGTTGTTCCGTCGCTGGACAACGGGCTGATCGTGGTCGCGGACGATGGGACGGCCTCGATAACCTTCCTCATCCGCCAAGGGATCAAGTTTCACTCCGGGGACGTGCTGACGCCCGCGGACGTGGAGTATACCTATGAACGGGCTCTATTGATCGGCAGTCCTGCTGACACAGTGCGCCCATTTGCCACAGCGCTACTTAACGGATCGTTCCAAGAGGTGGTCGCCCTTATCGGGTACGATGCGGCGTTCGATCGACTGGATCAGGCCATAGAGGTACACGGCCAGAACGTCGTGTTCCATCTGGCGAGGTCGTTCGCCCCGTTTGTCACCCTGATGGCAGATAACGGCGCCTGCCTGGGCGTGATGTGCAGGCGTTGGTCCATCGAGCAGGGCTGTTGGCCGGGCACCAAGGAGACGGGACAAGTGCACATGGGGCTCACTGTGCAGGATGATCCGCTGTTTGCCAAGATGAACGGGACCGGCCCGTTCCAGCTGGTCGAGTGGACGCCCAACGACCGGGTCGTCGTGGAGCGGTTCGAAGAATACTGGGAGGGCCCTGCCCGGATTAAGCGCGTAGTGCGCAAATACGTGCCGGACACCTCCACCCAACTGCTTGAGCTTCGTGCGGGCGATGCCGATCTAGTTAGGGTAATGCCGGCGGAGCTAACTCAACTTAAAGGCGTGGCCGGCCTCAAGTTTGAGGAGATGCTTCCCTCGTTCTGGTTGATGAAGCTTAACTTCCACTTCGATATCAAGTCGACAAAGTACATCGGGAGCGGAAAGCTCGATGGGAACGGGATCTCACACGATTTCTTCTCCGATATAAACGTGCGCAAGGCGTTTTGTTACAGCTTCGATCCTGACTTGTTCATCGAGGACGTGTATCTTGGCATGGCGCTCAAGCCGTACGGGTTAATCCCAATCGGCATGCCGTATGCCAACCCGGATAACCCGCAATACTCCTACAACTCGGAGAAGGCGGTTGAGTACTTCAAGCAGGCGTGGGATGGGCAGGTATGGGAAAATGGCTTCCAGTTCACCGCCATCTACTCAACTGGCTCGACCCATCGGCAACGCATGCTGGAGATCCTGAAGCGGAACGTGGAGGCGCTGAACCCCAAGTTCCGGATCGAAATCCAGGCCGTCCCCTGGGCGACGATGATGGGGCTGATCCAGGACGGGAGCATGCCGGTAAGCCTGTTCGGGATCATCCCCGCCGTGCCGGATCCGTTCGTGGCGATAGACGACCAAATGTACTCCCAGGGCTACTACGCCGGGATCTGTGGGTACAGCGATCTCGCCAAGGAGCGCTACGACGCGCTGGCGGAGCAAGTCATCGAGTCGTTTGACGCGGAGGAGCGCAAGGCCGCAGCGTACGAGCTTCAGCGGCTGTGCTACGAGGACGCCCTTGCCTTGATATACTGGCAGGATGCGACTAACTGGGTGATGCGGGATTGGGTACAGGGGTTCAAGCCAGGGCTTGTAACCATGAACTTGGATTTCTACACGATGTATAAGAGCCTCGACGAGTAAAGAGGCCTATCGCACATGGCCGGGCCATATGGCCCGGCCATGTGCCCAATTGCTCGGATAGTAAATCTGGATGGAAATAGCCTGAGGTAGCATAATCTATGTTGGTTTATGTAGTCAAGCGGCTGGCTCTTCTCCCCGTAATTCTCGGTATTTTGTCTATGGTCATCTTCTCATTTAATTTGGCACTATCTCCCTATGATCGTCTGGCGGTGTTCTGCAGCAACCCAGATGTCATACGCAACATAGATCTCGAGGAGCTCGTGCATCGCTACGGGCTGGATAAGCCGATATTCGAGCAGTACTGGGCGTGGCTCAAGGCGCTACTCCAGGGCGACCTGGGCTGGTCACAATCGGCGCGGATGCCGGTGAGCGCAGCGCTCAGCAAGTATATTTCCGCAACGATTGAGCTGATGCTTTTCGCGATTGTATGGACTATCTGGGGAAGCATTGCATTGGGGACGTACGCCGGCACCCATAAGGAACGGCCGTTGGACCAAACGCTGCGCGTTGTATCCACAGTCTCGCTTGCCATCCCCGAGTTTATCTTGGGGCTCTTATTCTTGGTGATATTCTATGTATTGTTGGGGTGGTTCCCGCCGGGGCGGCTAAGCCTGTGGGCGCAGAACCTGGTTGCCTCCAATGCCTTTGTGATCTATACCAACTTCTACACCATAGACGCTCTGCTCAACGGACGGCTGGATGTGTTCCTTGATGCGATACGTCACATCGTTCTGCCTTCGCTGACGGTGGCGTTCGGTATGTGGACCACCCTGTTTCGCCTGATGCGTTCATCTCTGCTGGAGACAATTGGCGAGGACTACGTGTTAGTTGCCCGCGCTAAGGGGTTAAAGGAGAAGGTCGTGATCAATAAGCACGCGCGCAGGAATGCGCTTTTACCATACATTACCCAGGCGGGGACCACTATCGTGAGGGGGTTGGGAGGAGCGGTGATTGTGGAGAGCGTGTTCAATTTCAAAGGGATGGGGATGTTCCTCGTCACCGCCGCTACCACGCTGGATTTTCCTGCAATACTTGGGGTGTCGCTGGTGATCGGGGCGAGCATAGTTTTGATGAACCTCATCATCGATGTGCTGTACACGGTGTTGGATCCGAGAGTGAGGCTGAGATGAGCACATGGAAACGTTTGCTGAGGACTCCTCTGGGTGTGATCGGGCTGCTGTTGGTCGTGTTCTGGATGGTGATCGCGATATTGGCTCCGGTGATCTGCCCCCCGACTACCCCACAGAGCCAGCGCAACCCGTATCAGATTGAGCGGACGAGCTTCTCTTCCTTGCCCAGTCCTCCCACCTCGCAGGCGCGGTTCGGCACCACCGGTGGGGGGTACGACATTTTCTACGGGGTGATCTGGGGCAGCCGCACAGCGCTGATAGTCAGCATCATTGTGGTTAGCTGCTCTGCTGTGGTTGGGGTATTAATCGGAGGGATGGGGGCATTCATCGGGGGCGTGGTCGATGAACTGATTATGCGGGTGGTGGATCTGTTAATGTCGCTTCCTTTCCTCATTGCGGTCATGGTGATGACTATCGCGTTAGGCAAGGGCCTGGACAAGGTCATCATAGCGCTTGTCATCTTCGGCTGGAGGAGCTATGCTCGGCTCGTGCGCAGCCGTGTGCTGTCGGTGAAACAACAGGATTACGTGCTTGCCGCGAAGGCGATAGGCGGTGGAAATCTGAGGATATTTCTCCACGATATACTGCCCAACTCGATTCAGCCCACGTTCGTGCTCGCATCGGTGGAAATGGGGCGGATCATCCTCGTCGTCGCCGCGCTCAGCTTCATTGGGGTAGGTGCGGAGCCCGGCTACGCCGATTGGGGCCAGCTCATCAATTTCGCGCGTGGGTGGATGATCGGTTCGGGAAACAACTCGCTCGAATACTGGTACACGGTCCTGTTTCCTGCGTTGGCGATCCTAAGTTATGCATTAGGCTGGATACTATTGGGGGATGCATTGCGGGATGTACTTGATCCGCGAATGCGCAAAGTTAAGTAATTAACACAACAGGAGAAAAGTGCAATGACCGACCACAACGCCATCCATCGTCAAGAAGACTCGCTCGTCATTGATACCCATACCCACCTGGGACTGGAGGAGTTTATCGTCTCCGAGATCCCTGAAGAGAAGCTCAAACTCCCGGCGTTCCAGGAGAGGCAGGAACATCGGGTGGATACGTTAGTGTTAGCGATGGACCGGAATGGCGTGAGCCGTGCGGTATCTTTTCCATTCCCTCTCGCTGAGATCGATCCAATCCTTGCCAATCAATACGTGTTAGACTCATACCGGGCTTATCCTGCACGAATTATCCCGTTTGTTCTTCTGGGAGATGATGTGGATCACTGGCTAAAGGAAGGAGCAATGGGGTTCAAGCAGCACCCCCTTCTCTCCCCGGAGAGGTTCGATCTCGATCAAATTTACCCATGTCTTGCCGAGGCGAAGGTTCCACTGATCGCCCATCTTAGCTCGGCCCGTGGGGTAAGCGTCACCGAGCAGGTGAGGCACATCTTGAGTATCGCTCCAAGATTGAAACTGATCGTCGCTCATATGGGGCGTCGGGTTATAAATACGGAGGAAGGGGTAGAGGACAATTTGCTTGGCTTGCAGCACGACGAGAGAGTGTACTTCGAGACCTCCACTGTAAGGAGTCCTAATGCAATCGCCCGCGCAATCGATCTCTTAGGAGAGGAGCGCGTTCTATTCGGCTCGGATAACCCCTTTGGCTCCTGTGATTCCTCAGACCCTCTGCGGGATGAAATTGCAGTTGTTCGCCGTGCGGGATTGACTGAAAATGCGCTGCAGCGTGTCCTTGGGAAGAATCTTCTGACCTGTCTCGGGGTTCGCTAGTGTCCACGCCTACAGAAGGTGCTTTGTCAGATGGCCATTTGATCGACTCTTCCCTTATTACGTTTACGGAAGAGGAAGTTGCAGCTTGGGAAGAGGGTAGCCCAGAGATCCGCGCTGTGCTGCAGAGAGTAGAAATTCGAACGATCACCTACATGAGCGATGAATTACAGGTAACCGGGATCCGCGCCGCACCGAAAGAAGGGAAAGGGTTCCCTTGCCTCATCTACAATCGCGGCGGAAACAGGGAATTCGGTGCTGTCATCAAGGAGCAAGCTGCGCTCTTCATCGGCCGGGTCGCTAGTTGGGGATACGTTGTAGTGGCGAGCCAATACCGCGGGAACATGGGCGGTGAGGGAAGAGAGGAGTTCGGTGGTGCAGACGTGGACGATGTTTTGAACCTTATTCCATTGTTCGG
>Ga0307421_1001359_pt1 | contig 14745 bp, 10 predicted proteins | sample SalMarWE160270MG_FD_202163 | JGI IMG/M metagenome (GOLD analysis project Ga0307421, IMG submission 202163) | Salt marsh sediment microbial communities from the Plum Island Ecosystem LTER, Massachusetts, United States - WE1602-70 | ecosystem: Environmental > Aquatic > Marine > Intertidal zone >...
AGAAGTCGACCGCTTTATCTAGGAGCTTGAGGAAGTGGCCCTCGGGGATTACCCGATCGTAGATATGGTTACCGTAGAAGGATGTCTGGGCTGATTTTGCTCTAAGCATGTACTCACCTGCTACCCTTTTAGCTCCATTATACCTGAAATCAAAGATTACCCATAGCTGCAGAAGCCTACTTTTTCAGTAGTCTCATTAAATAATGCCAGCTTGTTGAAAAGCACAAATATCAGTTCGTGATAGCCCCATCTCACCTTCGTAGACCTCGAGGTTATGCTCACCAATAAGTGGGCTCCGGCGTTTCATAACGCAAGGCGTTTTTGATGCCTTTATGAAAGCACCAGGACACCGAATATTGGTCCCGAGTTCGGGATGTTCAATATCTACCCAAAAATCTCTAGCTTTTAGTTGCTCGTTTTCAACAATGTCTTTGGACGAAGATACTGGAGCCAACATAATACCCCGCTTAAAAGCTTCCTTATATAGCTCTGCTTTTGTGTGCTTCATAAAAAACATGGCGATTGGTTCCTCTATCTGGTCTTGGTGCTCCTGAGTTTGCTTTGCCATATCAAAGACATCCCAATTAATATTCTGAAGAAATTCGTCTGCCATCCCTTCCTCTTTCATCCATTGGATAATTGCTCTATTAGTTTTTATACCAAAGGTACCTCCCAATACTATAAATAATACGTAGCCGTCCTTGCACTGCCAGACCAATCGCTGCTTAGTCCCTTTCAAACGTCCTGATAAAAAAGACCCTACTCGCTTCAAAATCATCCGGTTTAATTCCCAAAGTGGAATAGCATTGGCTAAGCCCCAGATCACACATTGTTGTATAGAGACATCTACATGCTGCCCCTCCCCTGTTGTCTCACGATAATAGTGGGCTATCATAGTTGATGCCGCGGCATGAGCAGAAGCTTGCAAATACGCTTGGGGGAAGGTTATTCGCACCGGAGGACGATCTGGGGTTCCAGTTATATACAATAATCCGCCCATCGCCATTTCTACGAGGTCTGATGACTTGTAGCTCTTATACGGCCCTGTTTGACCAAATGGTGTAATAGAAGTCATCACAATGCGAGGGTTAATCTTGCTAAGGGCAGAGTAGCCTAATCCTAATTTATCCATGTAACCAACAGGGAATGACTCAATAACAAAGTCAGCTGTTTTAATCAACTGATGAAAGATTTTTTGGCCATCTTTAGTTTCAATGTTCAGGGTGATTCCTCTTTTATTGAAATTATATGCAAACCAATAAAGGCTTTTCTCCGGATGAGGCGTGTTTTGGTAAAATGGCTCAATGTTGCGAGCTTTGTCACCCCCAGGCTTTTCCACCTTTATGACGTCAGCTCCCAAGTCAGCGAGTATTTTACCACAGAGAAATCCTTTATCGTCTGTCAAGTCTAAAACACGAAAAGACTCCAAAAGGCTAGCCTTGGTTACATGATTATTCACTCTGACCCCTCTCGAACAGGGTTTTTTATCCAACTTATCAGCCTACCGCCTAGCCGTGGCATATTTTAAGGGACTGTCGGCCGGAGTGCAAAATCAGCCTCGTGCAGGGGAATGACGATGTCAGCCTCTTCTTTAATTCGTTTGAGACTTGCAAAAGCCTCGCGGGCATCTATATGAAAGCCTGGTGTGATAACCGGCATTATTTTTTTTACCCGTGGCGGCGGCTCAAAGTTATCCTTGATTGTGCATAGTCCGCTTATGATAACCTTACCCTTACCGGTATCGACTGCCACTGATTGCCCACCTTCGCTATGACCTGGAGTAAGTAGCACCTGTATCCCATCAACTATCTGCGTGTCCCCATCTACGACCTGGAAGTTTAGGCTATCAAGGGTCTCCTTACGCGGGTAGGCAGCCACTTGAATAGGATGGGGGTTATATGCAGCCTCTAATTCTAACCGTTGAACTATAAATCTTGCATTTCTATACATTTGCCCAAATCCTATATGGTCGAAGTGAAGATGGGTGCATATAACGATATCAACCTCGTCGGGACTAAGGTCCACACTTTTTAAAGCATCAGCGGGAGAAGTTAAATCTTCTGCAGGATCACCATGACGAATGAAGTGTTCTGCCGGGGCGCCAGTATCCACCAAAATACGTTCCTTCGTGCCCTCAATATACCAAATGTACGTGTAAACTACCACGGGCTCTGGAACACTTACCATATAAGTAATCCTGCCCCTAACTATCTTTGTTTTGACCAGTGGTAAAGGGTGGATAACCAAATTTGCCATCGGATTTCTCCAGTGCTTTTATCTAATCAAGTAGCCATTGACTCTGGAGTCGAGCCGTCTATATCTCCTGTCATCTCAGCCTATTATCCAGTGGTGAAATTCCCTTTTCTTTTGATGGCAGAGCCACTGTAGCATGGCCGGGCATAGTATCCTCCCCTCTTTGGTTAATAGCATGCCTTTCAACATCTACACAATAATCCCCGTCTTCGTCGATGTACTTTTTCGTGACCTTTCCCTTAATCCAAGTTACATCTCCGTAGTAATTAAACTTGCGATATTCAGTGTAGCTTCTTTTTAGCCATCCGTCATCACCCATCCAGTTGGTTATTAGATGAATTCCCCAACAATGTCTTTGGAGGCCGACATCATATTGCATGGGAAGCCCCATGGCTCTAGCGGCTTCTTTATTATAATGGACAACGAAAATCGGTTCCAGGGCATGCGTATTCGGGTCTCTAAATGCCCAGGCAGGGTGTCGACGGTATTGACGAAGAGCCACACCATGAGCACTTAGCCTTGGTATTGGCGTGGCCCCACCGATAAAAAAAGCTACCTCATCTGTAATTCCGAGAGGTCCTTTCACTACAGGTTTCAGTTCATCACCGACATTCACGTCTTCCCAGTAGCGAGGATTTGAGCCCCTTATCTCCTCGGAGAGAACCTCCTCCTCTATATTTTTGAGCTCGTCTTCTGTCCATGGATGAGGAAGTTTAATGCCGTGGTATTTACCCTTCTTTCTGGCCTTTGCTCTGGCAATTCTTATTATCCACCAGTGATATTTGGCCACTAGGTCACCATTCTGGTTCCAGTAGTTATTATCGTGATGGTCTACAACCATCTCCTCAGCAAATTCGCTGGCCTTAGGGCCATCAAAGCCAGAATAGATACACTCGGCTGTTATCTTGTCATTTAGATATACAGGCCGGTAAAATTCAATATCACATCCAGAGTGGAAACCACCTAGCCCTCTCCAACCAAACTGCACATGAGCAAAAACGGACCAAAGGAACGAAGGTGGAGCTATGATGCTGCCGTATCTGGTCTTCTTGGCATACTCCTCGTCAGACCAGAGCGGATTAGGATCACCTATCCCCTCAGCAAACTTCAATATTGCCATTTTGGTGGCAAATTCGTTGTGTATTGAGTTCTCGGTTCTTAGCTTAAGCCCGATCTTGGTACGCATCTCCTCAATCAGCTCTTTAGTGATAACAGCCTCTGCCATTTTTGCTTCTTTAGCTTTCGCCATTGTTTGCCTTCTTCTTTGTAAATTGTTTTTAATCGGTTAGCCCTATGTCTTCACCATACTTCCCCCGAAGCTCACTTAGATAATCGGGATCGAACCAACCAGCTTTTTGTTCTTCTATTAGATCGGTTCGAGTTGGCCTCCCCGGGGGAAAGTTGGGGGTTCCTCCCAGTACCTTTTCTTGCTCAAGCCTAGCCAGCTCTTCCTTTGATATGCCTAGCAACTCACAGAATACATATTCGTTATCCTGACCAAAACAAGGAGCTCTCTTGTGAATGAAGCTCTCAATACCACTGAACTGAGCCGGCATATGAATAGCTAGGGGTCTCTTGCCTATCCCTTCGCCATGATCGATCACCTGAAAGAATCCTCGCTCAATAAGATGAGAATCAAGATTCACCTCTTTCATGTTGAGTACCGCCCCTGAAGGAACGCCTGTCTTTTGCAGAAGTCCCATTATCTCATAATGATCATACTGGCTAGTCCAGTCCTCGATTAACTTATCAAGCTCTTTTCGATTCCTCCAACGGTTTGGAGCGTCCGTAAATCTTGCTTCCTTAGTCCACGGTGGATTCCCCATTGCCTGACAAAAGTTCTGCCATTGCTCATCGTTCTCTACAGCAATGTTTACCCAATTATCCTCGCCTTTACAGCGATAACACCCGTGAGGGGATGCTGAAGAATGTTGGTTACCTACTCGCATCCGATTCCGGCCATTTAAAAAGCAGTCCATGATTATTTCTCCAATGTGGCAGCATGCTGCCTCTCTACCGGCAACGTCCACATACTGCCCCTTACCAGTCGTCTTCCGGTAATATAGCGCAGTAAGCAAAGCAGCCGCTGCGTTGGCTCCAGTTACCCAATCCCCGTAAGCATAACCCGAAAGTAGCGGTGGTTCGTCAGGGTAACCAGTGACAAAGGTCAGCCCAGACATTCCTTCCATTCCCGGCACATACATATAGAAATCTCTCAGAGGACCATAATGCCCCAGACCACTCATTGAGACCATGATTATATCTGGCTTGATCTTTTTCAACTCTTCATAATTGAGCCCCCAATTGTCCATTACTCTGGGTGAAAAGTTCTCGATGACAATATCGCTAATCTTGACGAGGCGCTTGAATAGCTCTCTGCCTTCCTCGCTGCCGAGGTTGAGCGAAACGCCGTGTTTGCCTGCGTTTAGCGTGTGAAAAAAACAGCCCCGGTTCCACGGCTCTTCCCCGGGTTCATTCTCAGGGTAGACGTTAGCCCGGGTATATACTTCAGACCGTTGTACAGACTCTATCTTAATGACATCAGCCCCTAAATCGGCCAGTATCTTTACGCTCACCGGACCGGCGAAGACCATCGTCAGGTCAAGCACCCTTATTCCATCGAGCAATTTGTATCCCATTTTACCTCCTTGAAATTAAATAACCCCTTCTGTTCCTAGCTTGATCAGTTCCTCTTTGGAATAGCCAAGGCTTCCGTAGATTTCCCCGTTGTGCTCTCCAAGCAAAGGAGCCCTTCCTTCCTGCCAAGGAGTTTCACTTAACTTGGCCGCAGCACCAGGGTAGGTAACTTCCCCCATGACTGGATGTTTAGCGTTGGCAAAGAATTTCCTCGCCTGGATCTGCTCGTCTTCCAGGAGTTCCCCAGGGCTTAATACAGGTGTAAAAGCCAGCCTGAGTTCTTGAGCTTCTTTGGCTATCTTCCACTTGTCACGCTTTTCAAGCCAAGGGAGTATTAAAGCATCAAACTTCTCAGGATTGTCCATGCGAGCACTTGGTTTGGCGAAAAGGGGATCATCTTGCAGCTCGGGCTTTCCTATGAGTATTGCAATATTGGGCGCTCCCCCTAATCCTGGGGTTAGGCTTATCCAGCCATCTTTACAAGGAACGCTATAACCAATAGGGTAGCCATGAATGGCAAAGGGGTTAGTCCTTCTAATTAGACCCATATATGGATACTCAGCAACATGTCCCATCAGCGTACTGGCTACACATTCCATAGCTGATATATCAATCCATGTTCCTCTACCAGTGTCAACACGCTGGAAAAGCGCAGCCACAGTAGCAATAAAACTGAGTACACCTGTCACGTACTCTGCCTGCAAGCCTCCCTCGACGACAGGCCTACCCATAGGTTTATCACCCGCTCGCATGGTGTACATCGCCCCACCCAGTCCGTATACCGTGAGATTTGTCGCCTCATAATCCCGATAAGGGCCTGTTTGGCCGAAAGGTGTTATGGAAGTCATTATCAAGCGGGGATTTATCTCATTTAATACATCATAGGATAATCCAGCTTCAGACATCTTTCCTGGCTTGAAATTCTCCACCACTACATCTGCTTTTTGGGCAAGTTTTTTAAATATCTTTGACCCAGTTTCACTCCTAAAGTTTAAAGTGATGCTTTTCTTATTAGTGTTAAGATAAAAAAATGTTACACTCTTCTCGGGATGTGACTCATCTCGTAAAAATGGGCCCATTTTTCTCGTAACATCTCCATCTCCCGGTCTTTCGACCTTGATCACTTCAGCACCGAAATCAGCTAGCCATTTTGCACAATAAGACCCGGCAACTCCTTGGGTACAATCCAGGACTCTTACTTCAGAAAAAGCTTTTGCTACCATTTTATCGCCTTACCTTCGGCTAGGGCTTCTTGAACCACTAGTCTCACCCCCTTTATAAAATCCCTTATAATCCTTGGCGTTCCTGCAAAAACGACTTTTCAACATATTGCCTCTTGGGCCATCATTTGAGCCATAAAGCGCTTACGGAGCCATTTCCTAGTGAAGATTACCACCAGAGCCACCGACAAGACAATTGTAGGTGTCAGGGAACGGGCAATGTCCCGCTTTTTCTGCTCCAAATAGGCCCATATCCGCCCGAAGTTTATGCCGATCGCCATTGCGATTATCACATTCCGCGCCTTCTGGTAGCCACGAACCCTTAGCTTCTCATTGTGCGTCCTTCGTTTGAACTGGCTAACCGTACCTTCCACCGCCGGCCTCAAACGGCACTTCTCTCTATAGTCCTCTTGGTCCAGCGCCTGCCGTCTCCGAGCCACGACTGCTTGTCGGTCAGTGAAGGAAAGGCTATAGAATTTCTGCCGTTCTGCAACGGGACACCGGCCTATCATGGGACAACTACCACACTGCTCCAGGGAAAATCGAACTACCCACCGTTCCTTTCCCTCGTTGCGAATTTCTCTTGCCGGGGGTTGCCCCACGGGACAGGCGACGATTTTGCCCTCGGCAAATTGGAAATCCTTTAGGGAAAGCTCATCTTCCGATAACTTCCTTCCTTTCACTTCGGCGGGTATTAGCGCCACCCCTTCCGTATCGCAGACTTTCTCCGAAGTCTCGCCGGTAAAGCCAGCATCTGTTATCATCTCCTTAACATCCATCCGTTCCTTGATCTCAGGGACTCTCTCGACGGCAATTACTTCATCTGAGATTGCGTTGGGATAAAGGGATACGTCGGTCAATAACTGCACCGGGTTGGCCGGGGAGCAGGTCTCCGCCACGTTAAATACATAGCCCTGGTGATCTTCATCCCACTTCCTCCTGAAGGTGGCGGTATCATCAGCCGGGTTTTGCAGAGAAGAAGCACTTATTTCCTTCGCCGGTTTGACCTCTATGACAGTTTCCTCTTGCTCCTTTGTAACCAGGTATTGCTCCTGAAGCACGCGACCCACGTGCCGGTAGCTTTGAAGACCGGCTATGTCTTCATCCCGAGAGTAGGCTTCATGGAGCTTGAAGAGCCACTCCCCCACCTTAGTGAGGTGAGTCTCGACTTCAGCGCGCTTCAAACGAAAGCTCAGGTGCTGGGCCTCCTCTTCCAGGTATTCCGCCAGAAATGGTTGCCACCGCTTCTGCTCTTCCTCCGGAAGTTCCTTGTAGAAATTCTGTAATACCTTGACCGCTATCTCTAACCGGCTCATCTTCTTGATGAAAGACCCAACGAAACTGGAGTCCATGCGCTGGGTTTTGGTGTCTACACCCAATTGCTCCAGGGCATCATCAGTAATGCTATTGAATTCCTCTTCCAATAGATTGCGGCCAGTCATGGCCTCATATTCCAGAAGACGCTCCCGGTTGTAGTAAATAGTGCGGATGCAAACGGTAAGTTCCCCCAGACCTTCTTGCCCCATGGCATAGGCAGTGAGCAGGTCGAAGTGGAATTGCCGCATCAATTCTTCATCGGTATAGTCGAACTGGCCTTTCAGAATCTCCAGCCCTACCCAGACATTAACCGGAAAATTGGGACGGCTGACATTATCACTGTAAAGCCCGGCATAGCGCCTTTCGTCTATCTTGTCGAAGACTAATCTCCGGAAAGCCGGCGCCCAGCTCTCGTCCAGCATCCTCTTCACTCCCAGAGGCAACTGATACACTATACCGAATAGGCTCACTTGATACTTCTTATCCTCTCTAAACATAGCACCCTCAAATTGATTAACCTTGCCTATATTTTAGCTTGGATGCTATGCCTTTTCTATACCTTTTTGCAGTTTCGCCATCCTTAACTTTATGGTTTAATGATACCTAAAAGTATGGTATATTCTTAGGTTACAGTTAACCCCACAGGTCTTGGGCTACGTCTTCCAAATCTAGAGCAACCAGCGTATTTCGATAAGGCTTACCCGTCTTTAGGTCCCAGCCCATAAGTTTATAGTAATCGTACACCATTGGCTTAATCGGCACTATACTCCCCTTGGAACCTCCGTCTGGCGGAGATTCCTGCGTATACCTTGGTGGCAGGGTATCATCCTCTGGAATCAAGCCGTGCCTTACGTTAAATGCTCGCCGCAAGTTTATCAGCCTTCTTGTAATTTTCCGTGCCGTAGCCTCATTAAGACTTAGGCTGGTAGCGGCTGACACGATGTCAGCTACAAGTTTATAAGACACGCCTACAGATGCATAGGAACAAACACCGATACTATTGAGAAAGCACCGCAACTCTTGCCCTTCCTTTACCACTGCCGCTTTCCCCTCTACTGAGAAGCGGGGTAATATCCCGGCATGCTCCAGCGCAACAGGGCCACCTTCGTGAGCGGGGCCAGCACTACCTATAGCATATTGCAAAGCATAACCCCAAGCGCTCCTATGATCGTGCATGGGCAGAGGCATACCCTTGACATGCACGATAAATCTATCACTGCCATTACCAATATAATCGGCAGCTCTGACTGGCCCATCAGCTAAGATATTTCCCAGCCCCTGACGCTTTACAATCCTTTCTATCATCTCAAAAGCAGCTTCCCAGTTACCAAAACGAAGCTCTAACCCTCCGGTATCTTCCTTAGTTATTAATCCTTTCTCATAGCACTCCATAGCGAACCCAATAACATTGGTGGTACCTAAGCCATCGAGCCCATATTTATCCAGGAGTTCAGAAGCCTTGCATGCGACAGTAGGGTCGGTAACACCAATATTGCTTCCCATGGCAACAAGCATTTCATATTCCGCGAGTTCGCACTCTCCACTAAAAGCTCCATCCTTGAGATCCAAAATTTTCCCATGGGCTACGGTGCAACTAGGGCAAGTAGTATTCCGCTTAAACATCCTCTCTATGATATACTCACCGGTAAGCTTTTCCCAGCCTTCAAGAGTACCCCGAGACCAGTTCTTGATGGGAATGTCACCTTTGGGATAGCCCATGCCAAACAACACCGCTGAGCCGAACTTACTCAGGCTTTGAACAAAAGGCTGTGACATATTCATCTTACGCCATTCGCGTGCCAGTGATAGAAACCTCTCATTATCAGCAATAGGAACCTCTCTTCTCCCGTACACAGCTATAGCCTTTAGGTTTTTTGACCCCATTACCGCTCCCAACCCACCCCTGAATGCCCCATGGGTCATATCATTCACTATCCCAGACATGAGTACCTGGTTTTCTCCAGCGGGGCCAATACACATGCAGCTAAGCTTTGGCTGTCTTAACTCTCCTTTTAATGCCCTCTCTGTATCCCAAGTATCTTTGCCCCAAAGAAAGGAAGCATCTCTTATCTCTACTTGACCATCGTTGATCCACAAGAAGACCGGTTTCTCTGCTTTACCCTTAATTGTAATAGCATCAAACCCACTGAACTTGAGTAGACGAGCAAACTTGCCGTTAGAGTGGCCATTATAAATGGTAAATCCGGTGATTACAGATTTAGTTGCTACTGAACAGTTGCAGGAACCTTGTACAGCTGTGCCAGCGAGGGAACCAGCTGATACCACTAGTCGATTCTCAGGGTCTAGAGCCCCTGTACCGGGTGGAACTTCATCGTAGATTATCCTAGCCGCTAGTCCATCACCACCTACATACTTCTCGACATACTCATCAGGGAGTATCTCCTCTTGAACAATCCCTCTCCCTAAGTCCACCCGCAACATCTTACCCATTATGCTGCTATATTTTATGCCTTTATCTCCTACTTTAATTTTAACCACCTATGCTACACCGCAGCCCATACGATTCTACCAATAACTTCATTCTTTGTAATTCATCGTTTGAAGTGGTAGGAACGTCAGCTATAGGGTAAACACGGTTCAGACTATCATATCTGGCCTTCCCAAAATGATGCACGAATAGTAGGTCCACTCTCACTACCGAGGGCAATTCGAGAGCAAACTTACAGGTAGCCTTAATATTATAGTCTGAATCTGTGTAACCCGGAATTACTGGAATCCTGATATACAGCGGGATCCCTGCTTTCGAGACAGCTCGAGCATTGCTAAGGATGAGCTGATTGGTGACACTTGTAAACTCCCGATGCTTTTCCGGATCCATATGCTTTATGTCCCAGAGGAAGAAATTGGTATAGGGTAACACTTGTTCAATGTTTTCCCAGGGAACATGACCGCAAGTATCAATACCAGTATTTATGCCCTCCTCTCTGCAGGCGCTAAGAAATCTTTTAAGAAATTCTGGTGCCAGCAGAGGCTCACCCCCTGAGACAGTGACACCTCCACCGGATTGCTTATAAAAAATTGTGTCCTTTTTCACTTCCTCAAGCAACTCTTCGACAGTCATAGCTTTGCCTAAAAGCTTTAAGGCTTGTGGAGCGCAGACTTCTGCACATTTACCGCAGTTATTACACTGGGTTTGGTCGATACTGACCGTCTCTTTTGTTAATTTAATAGCATGTAAGGGGCATACAGGAACACAATAACCACAATGGGTGCATCTATCCGGGTAGACAGCAATCTCAGGATAGGTCTTTTGCGATTCAGGTGTTGAGCACCATATACAGTGTAGAGGGCACCCTTTGAGGTAGACTACCGTTCGTAATCCAGGACCATTATTGACAGTCATTCTGTCAATTTTGAAAACAATATATTTTTCAGTGGTAAACAACAAACCCCCGTCAAGTTTTACTTCCGTTTCACGTTGATTCTATTGGTAGCCAATTCTCAAACCAGCCTATCTTACCTTTGTCACTCGTTAACATGCTCGAGGAGATTATAGCAATCGATCCCAAAATAGCTCCAGCAGCTTTGCTATTACATGCAAATAATGACAGTCGATAAAATTGAAACCTGCTAATCATTCAAGAAAGTTGGGACTAGCTAGCTACATGCGCCGTAATATTTCTCTCTACAGTAGGCCCGTTATCACTCGCAATATACCCAAGCATACCCCACACTAGGAACAATCTTTCAAAATGACAGGGGAGTTCTACCAATGTTGTTGTTCTGTGCGATTAATAATATCCAGCTGTTGCTCCTCAGTGAGCTCAACAAAATAGGCACAGTAGCTAGCTACTCGAACCACTAAGTCCCTATATTTTTCTGGCTCCTTCATCGCCTTGCGCAGGAGATCTGATGAAACCACATTGAACTGTGCATGATATATCCCCAGCTCCTCTATAGCCCGCAGAAAGGATACGAAGTTCTCCAGATCACGGTCAGTTGCAACTAGCTCAGTGCTTAGCCTCAGATTAAGGGGGCCGCCCAAGGCAAGCCGATGTGTTGGCAATTTGCTAACCGACTTAATCACAGCCGTTGGCCCATTCCTGTCAACGCCCGAAGACGGAGATATACAATCGGCCAGAGGTTTTGGATGGGTGCGTCCATTGGGCATGGCGCCAACCCATGGCCCGAAGGTTACGTTGTTCTGCCCAATGATTCCTGCACCAACGTATAAACCGCCATAGTACGGCAGCAAGTCCTTCTGAGTATTAATCCAATCGACACTATCGCACCAGGTATCCATGACCCAGACTGCCCAGCCATCTGCAAAGTCATCGTCATTGCCATACTTTGGCACATCATTAATGCAAAGTTGCCTTAAATTCTCGTACCCTTTCCAATTAACCTTAATGGCTTCAAGCAACTGATCCCAGGTAACCTTCTTGTCACGGTAAATTAGCTTATCAATTATCGCTAAAGAGTCAGCAGTGTCAGCAAGTCCGGTAAGATATACACCATAGGCAGTGTACCAAGCTCCGCCCTGGGCGAGATCAAGCCCTTTCTGCAATGGACCCTCTGAGAGGGAAGAGCAAAACGGAGCCATCACCCTATCAGCTTGTGCCTCTTTCACCACTTTTATGCCCTGAGCCATGACCTTCATAAAGTAGGATATCTGTTCTTTGAATGCCTGCTGTACAGCTAACATGGACTCGAAAGTCCTGGGATCGCCTGTTACAGGCCCGATCTGTCTACCACACAGAGCACACTTACCATTGTTCAGCACCAATTCCAATAGCTTTGGTGTGATGCAAATTCCCTCCCAGCTATGCTCCATAGTAATGTGAGGCAGATTAAGCTCCGAACATCCCATCATCGCACACTCTCGCCAATCCTCCACGGTCCTATCAGGATAGGCCTTAGCCATCATTTGGATTGCTTTGCTATCGCCAACAAACTTCGGCTTACCTAGACCTTGACGAATGGTCTCAACAGCTTGCTTAAGGTATTTCTCCGGCGTCCCTTCCCATATTCTCATCACAAATTCCGGGTGAGGTCGGCCTATTTGCTCCTCGGCTTCCAAACAGAGCATAGTAACTTCATTACATGCATCCTTCCCGTCCCGAGTTTGACCTCCAACCGTTACAGTCTGACTTAGTCCCTGCCCCGGCTGGTACATGGCAACATCATAGCTAAGCAATATGGCCCACTCATTAAACTTTACCCAGAAACATTCCAAGAGTTCTAGGGCCTCGTCCCGTGTCATTGTCCTTTCTTCAATTACTGATTTTTTGTAAAAAGGATACATGTATTGGTCGAAGCGGCCTAATGAGTTAGCAAGATTGTAAACATCACAATGAATAAGGACATGAGTCATCCAGACGGACTGTAGAGCTTCCCACCAATCTCGGGCAGGATTTGTCGGCACCCATTCACACACCTCTGCAATATGCTGGAGCTCTTGCTTACGTTTCGGGTTGGCTTCTCTAGCTGCCATTTGCCGGGCCAAATCAGCATATCGCTTGGCGTAGGACATGGCAGCATCGAGTGTGATAAGGACTGCTTGATAGAATTCTCGCTTTTCCTTTAGCCCATAATGCATATACGGCTGGTCGAGCTTAGCTATATACCACTTGACCTCTTCTTTGATGCCTTTGAGACCTTTGTGAAGTACCTTTTCATAATTAGCCATCTGATGTCCCAGGTCTTTGTCTAGTGATAAATCAGCAACAATAGGAATGTGTGGGCAAGAAGCAGTCAATGAGTAAGCCTTTTCCTTTACTTCGGTGTCGGCTATCTCCAAGATGTAATCACCAAGAGTCTTCCCCTTGAAATAGGGGAGAAGCACCTCCCGAAGCTCTCTCCTCTCTTCGGGGGTAATTTTGATCGTATCGTTTGGGCGAATTCCAAAGTCTTTTACCGGATGCCCAAGCTCTTTATCTACAAAATGAGTCATCTCAGAAGAAAAGGAAGCACCGCGGATTTTGCTAGTGATATTGCCTACACTGAGCTCGTCCTCCAAGATGTAAATGGTTTTCTCATTAAGATAAGTCTCAAAGATGCGGGCCCGCTGTATTACCACAGGTTCATTTTTGTATTGTTCTAAGGCCTTCATTTGAGCGCGAGCACGCTCCAAACAAATCTCCATCGGCCTGAGCACACGATTTTTTGCTTTCTTAACGCGCTCAGAACAAGTCGGCACAGGAGTTTTCTGCCAGCCACTTACATCTTCAATCTTTTTGTCAACCAGCATATTCTTCCTCCTTCCACTTTAATAAAACTTATAACACAACAAATTCTCCCACTAACACCAAATGACATCCTATATGCCCTTTTGTTTAAGTATACAATATATCACACGTGGAACACAAGCTAACGAAATCAATCCACTATGAGGCTGGGGATTCACACAGTGTACGAAGCCGGTTGGAAAGAAGTTAGAGAAATCTAGTAGCACTAATAGTAATTTATCCACCCAGATAGGCTCTCTGGACGGTCTCGGCAGACCTGAATTCTTTGATGTCGCCTGTCAGGACCACCCTGCCGGTCTGCAGTGCGTAACCCCTGTTGGCTACCCGGAGGGCTAAGGGGACATTCTGTTCCACCAGGAGGACGCTAACCCCCTCCCGGTTTATATCCCCAATCACATCACCCAGCTGTTCAACTATTATGGGTGCCAGGCCCAGTGAAGGCTCATCCATCAGCAGCAGCCTTGGGCTCGCCATCAGGCCGCGGACGATGGCCAGCATCTGTTGCTCTCCTCCACTTAAGGTGCCGGCCTGCTGATTACGTCTCTCCCTTAGTATGGGGAAGCGCTCAAAGGCCTTTTCTATATCCTGGTTTATACCAGCCTTGTCTTTGCGTAAACTGGCGCCAAGTTTAAGATTACTCAACACACTGAGATAAGGAAACAACTGCCGACCCTCGGGAATGTGGACGATGCCCCGCCTGACAATCTCGGTAGGGTCCATCCTATCTATTCGGCTGTTCTGAAACCATATCTCACCTGAGGTTAGTGGCACCAGACCGGAGATAACTCCCAAAATGGTGCTCTTGCCGGCCCCGTTAGCCCCGATAATGCCGACCACAGAGCCTTCAGCTACTTCCAGTGAAACGTTATTCAGGGCTATGGACTTGCCGTAGTGCACAATTATATTTTTAACTTCAAGCAGCATGTTCACCGCCAAAATAGGCCTGAATTACCCCTTTGTTCGCCCTCACCTCTTTAGGGGTGCCCTCGGCAATTTTCTGCCCAAAGTTAATAACTACCACCCGGTCGCATAAATCCATAATCCGCATGTTGTGCTCAACCACCACAATGGTCGTCCCCTGCTGCTTGGTTTTTTCTATGCCGGTCATA
>Ga0307421_1001361_pt1 | contig 14728 bp, 13 predicted proteins | sample SalMarWE160270MG_FD_202163 | JGI IMG/M metagenome (GOLD analysis project Ga0307421, IMG submission 202163) | Salt marsh sediment microbial communities from the Plum Island Ecosystem LTER, Massachusetts, United States - WE1602-70 | ecosystem: Environmental > Aquatic > Marine > Intertidal zone >...
GTTTTTTCTAATGCTGTCCGAATCCATCCCTTGCTTTGTCGAACCGATTCCAGATGCGAGAGCGCTTTCCGGTCGTTGCCTTAACCATAGTATCTAATGGAACTTCTATCCAATTTGAAATATCAATTTGTAAAGCTAATTGCTTAAATGGAGCAAGCGCATTTACTATCCTATTAATAAAACGAATAACAGATATTTCAATGTCATCAAAACGTGATGGATCACCTTCGGTGACGATAGCAAAATTGTTTTCTTTAATTGTGATTGATGTTCCAAATTCTTCTTTATAGAAATCTAGCTCATCACATACATTAGCCGGTGTTAGTTTTCCAATAAATGTAAAATTTGACCAATTCCAAACGATAAACGATTCATGTATCCAACCAGAAATATCATCATCTGATATTTTATAGAAACTATCCTTGCCAATAAGATCTTCATCGATGATATTTACTCTTGAGCCATGAGGGATTTCTCCAATAACTTTCCCTGATTTTGGTAAACCCCCAGAATTTTCCCAAATATTCGTCTTATTAAGGACGACATCTCCCTTCTCAAGAGAGTCATAAAATGTCTCACGACAACTTATCCAACCGTAATTTTGGATCATGGTTTTCAATGAAAAATGTGCAACAAACCTAATGATAATGCGCAATCTTGCCTATTATCTGCTTGTCTGTATTATAAAGTACCTTATACGTAATCGAGACAAAAGAGATTAGTATGAACAGAACAGATGAGCTAAGCGACGAATCCCCCAGCATCCGCTGGACCTGAGATTAGCGAGCATTTAATTTTGAGCTTGGTAAGCATCCTCCACCGCAAGTTCATGGTTGGCAAAACCAACAGATCCTCCGGTAATGGATTCAAGGGATTTCAAGGTTATTGAGTGCTGGCTTCTTGTCCTATTGTCCAATTTAACAGTCGGCACAACAAAAAATTTCCATTGGTTCACATTTAGCGGATCAATGCTTTTCTTTTCCTTATGTGCTAGTAATGCAAATACATACACATCAGCTATACGGGATGGTTCCTTGCTCCTAGTATTAGTGTCAGGATCCCAGACAAGGGTTTTTGGAGTTCTGAATGAAATGTTCGATAGTTTTTTTTGATACCAACTTTGAACAAAAGCGGCAGATTTGACTTCAATCTTAATGCCAATATTTGTTTCTAAATCATAAGCATCCCATTCGTCACGGACCGCATGATAATTTACACCTAGCCCAACAGCAACAATAAATTCAGCGAGAACCCCTCTAGTGACATTGCTAACTAAATCGGACATACTCCATTTCCAAAAATTAAGTAATGTGGGACCTATATGATCTCCATCAGCATGCAGCTTCTCATCACCTGTTTTCCGATGGACAACTAACCTGCTCAGACCTGCTGTCATAATTTTTTCCTATTATTATTACTAGTTAGTCTATTGATTGATAAGATGCGAGATATAGACCGTATATGGGACAATATTGCCAATTATCTATCGGCTTATCGTATTATATAATAACCAATGCGGAAAAGATTCAACATCAAAATAATCAATACCTCTATGGAGATAACATATGGAAATCTCAGGAATATCTGAAAATAAGATCCAGCTGTTGATGAATTGCAGCGTATTTACGAAAAGGTCAAGCATTCCCAAGAATTCGCGTCCATGTTTGGTGCCAAAGACCAAGTTATCAATCGTTATCAAGCCATATTCAATCCGGATCATCTCCCAGAATTGACAAAAGAAGAGTTCTTATCATTTCTAAAATTTGAAAATAATCAGCACTGGACACCACTCTATAGGCAGCAAACAATCATTACATCTGATATGGCTGCTCTTCGGGAAGCTCTTTTACATCTAGTAGACGAAAATGTTTCTCTCAAACAGCGCATGAATGCACTTCGACCAAAAGGCAAGGATCCCTGGATAAAAGGATTAAGCAAAGCAATCATAACCCCTATCTTGCTAATTATGTATCCGGACAAATACGGCGTATGGAATGGCACAGCAGAATCAGGTATGAAGACCCTAAACGTTTGGCCTAAAATCAAGACTACAGCTCCATTTTCGGAAAAATATACAGCGATTAATGAGATACTTCTTGAATTATCTGAAAGGTTGCAACTCGATTTGTGGACTATGGATGGTATATGGTGGGGTGTCCGCAAAGAAGAAGAACCAAATTTGAGGTCACTACCTTCAGCAAGAGAGGAAGTCACGGAAGACTCTTCGAAACCTGAAACTGTCAACTTACCTGGGTTTGGAATGGAAAGGTATCTTCAACAATTTCTCTTCGATAATTGGAATCGGGTAAAAGCCTTGGGAAATTGGAAATTATATGAAGAAGAAGATGAAGTTGTGGGAATGGAATATTATACAGAGATTGGACGAATCGACCTTCTTGCAAAGCATAAAACCGACTCAAGGTGGCTAGTACTGGAATTAAAAAGAAACCAAGCAAGTGATCAAACGATGGGCCAAGTTAACCGATATATGGGTTGGGTTAAATCTAACCTGGCAGGAGAGGGAGACAAGGTAGAAGGATTAATAATCGCTAAGGAAATGTCTGAAAAACTCAAATTCGCCCTGATGGTTAATCCCAATATCAAGTTTATGGAATATGTAATAGATTTCCAGCTAAAGTCAAATGAAGTGATTAATTAATTTTGTTAACGTAAGCTACATGATATACCAATAAAGGAGCAAGGGACTCCAAAAATCCTAATGAGTTGAAGTGTTACTATTTGATTTCCTTGTCAGGTCTGTCCGCTAAGTGAACACTTTGATCCAGGCTCTACCAACCCCTGTTCATTCAAGAGACTGTCCGGTAACCGGACACTTTGTTATCACTCAGCTTAAGTCAAGTAATTTAGCGAGTTTTGCTAACATCAAATCATTTTATAATCGCCCGGGGAATTTTAAATATATGGCCTATTTGTATTCGGGGAAATGATTGGCTTTTTTCTACAATACGAAGGAGTTTTTTTGACCGCTTGGCCAAAATTTTTAAGAACAACTTCCAGAATTTGGGAGAGTGTAGAATAAATTGTGTAAATGGATTATCCTAATCAATCTAGACTAAAAGGAAAAAATCCATGACACACAAAAAGAATACCACAGACCAAGACAATAAAAAGAACATGCCAGGCGCTGAGGATGTGATCCGAGAATTGGGGAAAGCTACATCCATCGATGACTTCTACGGAAAAGACGGCATCTTCGCCCGACTTTTTTCAGAAACAGTAGAGCAAATGCTAGAAGCTGAACTGACTGATGAGCTGGGCTACGAGCGTTATGAAGCTGCGGGACGCAACTCGGGTAATAACCGCAATGGTTACTATGAAAGTTCCATGCGCACCTCCGGGGGTGATGCCAAGATCAGGGTGCCGCGGGACCGCAACGGCGAGTTCCAATCAGAGCTGCTGAAGAAAAACAGCAACGAGATTGAACAGAAGATCATTGCCATGTACGCCAAAGGCACATCCACCAGGGATATCCAGGATATGCTGGAAGAGTTGTACGGGATCGATGTTTCTCCCAGCACGATCAGCAAGATCACCGACAAGGTCTGGGAACTGGTGGAAGGATGGCAAAACCGGCCCCTGGCTCCCATTTACACGATCGTTTACCTGGACGCGCTCCATATCAAACTCAAGCGGGACGGCAAGATCGAGAATGTGGCCGTCTACAACGTTTTAGGTATCGATTTAGAGGGGCACAAGGAGGTTTTTGGTCATTGGATAGGGGATGGCGGGGAGGGAGCTAATTTCTGGCTCTCGGTGATAACCGACCTGCAAACCCGGGGAGTGGAGGATATTTTCATTGCCTCCATTGATGGTTTGCCAGGATTTTCAGATGCAATTCAGGCTGTTTTTCCAAAAACCAAAACCCAGCGCTGTATCATCCATCAAATCCGGGCCAGTCTGAAATATGTAGTCTGGAAGGATCGCAAGGCTTTCACGGCGGATCTCAAAACCATCTACAAGGCAGCCACCCGGGAAGAGGCTGAAGCCAATCTGCTCAATCTGGAAGAAAAATGGGGCGGAAAATATGGGGCTGCGGTCAAATCCTGGCAGAACAACTGGGAGGAGCTGGCTACCTTTTTTGAGTTCCCCAAAGAAATCAGGCGGCTGATCTATACGACCAATACCGTCGAAGGTTATCATCGCCAGTTACGTAAAGTTTTGAAAAACAAGTCGTCTTTCCCCACTGAACAGGCTGTCAGAAAATTGCTCTACCTGGCCACGATGGATATCACCAAAAAGTGGACTATGCCGCTGGCTAATTGGCCCCTGATCCTCAACCAGCTGACCATACGCTTTGAAGACAGGTGTCCGCTGTGACCAACCATTACATCCATTTACACAATGTTCTTGACACTACCGAATTTGGATACCAAACGAATTTATTTACGTTGGAGAGTAAGGCATTTGAGCTTTACCTTGATGGTGTTCTGGCTGTACTCCCCCAATTGCTCCGTTCACCGGATCGCAATCGCAAGGATCCGTGAGGACCGCCTTGTCAATGTTGCTGTATTCTATGTCAGTTAGTTACAGTTCCTTTCGGAGTTCGACAATAGTATCAATCGGTTTCCACTATATCATCTATTGTCAGATCAAGAGCATTTGCAATGGCAGATAATACTTCCATTGCTCCTGTCCGTTTGCCTGTTTCAATCTGCGACAAATAAGGCTTACTAATTCCAGCCGCTTTCGATAATTGTTGCTGTGTATACCCTCGATACTCACGCCATACTCGAACAGGGCTTTCTCCATCTATTATTGCATATGCAACTTCGCTCGGCACTAATTCTTCTCCCTGTTTCACTGCCTCTATTGCCATATCATAGTCGCGTACATCGTTCAGCATTTCAGCCTCTTCGACTAAACGTAAATATTCTTTGTATGGAATAATCGCCCATTCAGGATTTCCATTTTTTTCAATTACTTGAATGTTCATCGGTATATTTCTCCACGTGAACCAATCTTCAATACTAATATTATCAATTCGTCTGTTCGTGTATCATAGATCACTCGCCAATCCCCTACTCTCAAACGATAGCCTGGGCGGTTGTGCAATTTGGTGACATTTGAGTGTGATGTGTATGGGTCTTTCGCGATTTGATCTAACTTCTTCCGTATGCGATCGACAACATTTTTAGGAACTCGTCGAAGTGCTTTGTAAGCTTTTTTGGTAAAAATGATTTTATACACAAGGTAATATTAGCACATTGCTAACGTTAATGCAAACATCAATTCTTGGTTTTTCGTCGAAATCTACGAGAAACCAACAGGCTGTGTTCAGCCGCCGCGCGAATGCGAGCTAGAGTCTTCGCCAAAAAGCTAACTGGAATCGCGTGAGACCTTCGATTTGCGCGCGCATAGCGCGGTCGGCTGCAATCCGTTGTTAGCCCGCTCTAATCCTTAAGTGTTTGCTTCCGTGGTCGCGGATGGGGTGCTTTGTATCATCTGTTACTTGTACTACATCTTCCATCTGGTCACCTGCTCAACCGTCAAAGTGAAGGTTTCTTCTCCGGGGTGGTGCTTGTCCCGATGTTTCTTTTCTTCAATAGCCAGCATTTCGAACTTGACTATATGCCCTGGTTAATTTCTTTTCCAGCGCTCTGCTGTTGCGTGCGGTTCCAGACGATGCCAAGTGATAACAAGAGGCCACGAGTAAAAGTTAAGTACAAAATCGATTGGGACGACACCGTGTTTGACCAACAGTCCTAGTTTGTCGCAAACACTACCAGCCCCTGTTCATTCAAAACAAGACTGTCCGGTAACCGGACACTTGCCCGCGCAAAGGCTCAGCCACCACTTTCCGCTGATATTTAGATCCAAATTTAGAGACTGACCGTTGAACGGTCACTTTGCTCCTACCGGGGCTCAACCGGCTCCTTTTTCGCTGGCTTTTAGATCCTCAATCTAGGAAAGTATCCCTGCCCGATACTGATCAATCCCAGTTGATCGTGTTGTGCCATTATTCCCTGCGGGGGTATGGGACCGCTCTCATTACGGCAGCTGGCATTTGTGCGGTCATCCCCATGGCAACCTGCCCCCACTGGAGGACAGCCTGGATATGGGCGTTGATTGTTGGGATTATCGACCAGTATCCCTGGAAACCATCAGCAGAGAATTAACTTCATAATAAGCCCTGCCCTCAAAACAGATTCTCAGCATACGATTAAAGTTCGCTGCTAAATGACCGTTATCTACTCGGGGCTCACCTTAACCACGGCACCAGCGATCCCGGGCCAGGTATTTGGATTTTTACCAAAGATCCCCTAGTCATTTTTCACATCCTCAACAGATCAGTTTATTACCCTACAATGAAGCGTGTGCCTTATTTTCTAATTTGCTTTGCAATTCCGCAAACCAATTGCACATTTGCAAAAACCATGCTATTATGATCTCGTATTAACGTCTCTATACCCCGGCAAAAGAGCATTCTATGATCAAAAGAACCCTCACCAAAAAAATCCTCTCTCTAGCACAAAAATTTCAAGTCGTCACCCTGACTGGACCGCGCCAATCAGGCAAGACCACCCTCGTCAAAGATGCCTTTCCCGCCCTACCCTATGTCTCCCTCGAAGAACCAGATATCCGTCAAATCGCCCTCACCGATCCCCGCGGTTTCCTCGCCAACTATCCCGCGGGCGCCATCCTGGATGAAGTTCAACATACCCCCGAACTCTTCTCCTTCATTCAAAGCCTTGTGGACGGAAATTCGGGTATCCAATTCATCCTGACGGGCTCCTCCAATTTCCTCCTCATGGAAAAAATCAGCCAGACCCTGGCAGGGCGCACAGCAATCCTTCACCTGCTGCCTTTTTCCATCGCCGAATTGCCACCCAAGGTACCCGCGCTTGAGCGCTGCGAAAGCCTGATTTTTAATGGGCTATATCCACGCATCTATGACCGCGGCCTTGCCCCTGCCGATTTCTATCCCTCCTACGTCCAGACTTATGTCGAAAAAGATGTCCGCTTGATGAAAAATATTGGGGACATGAACTCCTTCATCCGCTTTATCCAGCTTTGCGCCGGGCGTACCGGACAACTGCTCAACTATGCCAGTCTCGCCAGCGACGCAGGTATCAGTCCCAACACCGCAAAAGCCTGGCTCTCCATTCTCGAAAGTACCTACATCGTCTACCGCCTGCAGCCTTTCCACAGGAATTTCAATAAACGCCTGGTCAAATCGCCTAAACTCTATTTCTATGACACTGGCGTCGCCTGCTCGTTGCTCGGTATCCGCGATGAAGACCAAGTCAGTTTGCACTACCTGAAAGGCGCGCTCTTTGAGAATTTGATTATTAACGAATTTATAAAGATCAATTACCACCGTGGCAAGCGTCCCCAAGCCTATTTTTGGCAAGACAGCCAGGGCAAGGAAATCGACTGCCTCTTGATCGAAGGCGAAAAAGCCCCGCCCATTGAAATCAAATCAGGCAAGACTATAGACAACAGCTATTTCTCTAATCTCAATTACTGGCGTGACCTTGCCAAAATGCCCAAAGATTACGGCTGTGTCGTTTATGGAGGAGAAAAAACGCTTAAAACTAGTATTGGCTCATACATCAGCTGGAAACACCTGGATCGAATACAATATTTCAAATAAATTATGAGGTTTGGGTGCAACTTTCAAATGCGGCAGACTTGTGTTCCAGCTCAGTTACTAGAATTTTTTTGCTTAGAGAAAACCTGTCAAAAAACCTTAGTTCTGATAACAATTCCTGGCGCGGGATATTATCCACGATACGCCAAATGTTGTCGTAGGCGCCGCCGGCACCCCATTGACCTATCCTTCCCAAATAAGGAGTGCTTTTTCCAATACCACCCAGGAGCTGGTCTCGCATTGTGGGAGCCAGTGGTATATCAAGCAGATCGGTCAAATATCCCAGACGCTGGACGAGCACCTGGGATTGTACGCGAAGGGCATAGTTAATAAGTTGATCCCAGTCCAATTGCCCTGGTTGCGGCTGGTCGTGTTCGCGCGACCAGAACGCAGCGTTGAATATTCTTGCAGCCGGGGCGTCGGCTGTTGGGTTAGAATATGTAAGACGTGCATCTTTGCACGCTGTCTTTGTGTTTGACCCCGAGACTCCAACGGCTTTAGCCGTTGGAGTAGGTCAATTAGCCAAAAGGAATCACGGGTTCCACATGGCTGTCGTGAAACTGCCTGGATACGGCAGCCTGATTATCAACTATCATCAAAGGAAATTGAATGTCTGAAATACTTGCAAGTTATCCTCAACGAGACGAAACCTGGTTCCTGTTTATACAGTGTGCAATCCCTCTAGAAGATCTCCAAGACTCTTCTCTACCACATGCCATGCTTCTATTCAATCTCGAAGAGGATCGGGCTCAGAACCTGGAGATCTCTCCAGGTAAGCCCTCCCCAGAGCAAATCCTGGCCTTTCTCCAGGAAACCATCAAGGAACCTCTTTCACCAGAGAAGTCTTCCCCTTACCGCCCAGCTGAGCTGTATGTTGAAGACGAATCCCTGCTGCAGGCACTCACAGCTCCTGTAGAAGAACTCGGTATCAAAATCTCTTATACCCCCGATGAAGAACTGGCTGAGTTTCTCAAATTTGAACTCTCAAACCAGTTAGTTCGCAGCTCCCTACCCGATCTGCTCTCCGAAGAAGGCGCAGCGTCAGATCTGGTGGGGGATTTTTTCAGTGCAGCCGCTTGCTTCTACCGGGCAACTCCCTGGGCGTACCTCTCCCTTATGCAGCCGCTGTCTGTTCGCCTGCTCCCCCAGGGAGAAGCTTGTTTTGTTTCCTTAATAGGCCTCAGGGGAAATTTCCCGGGGATGATATATCTCACGAATTGGGATGCTCTCCAATCGAAACTTCTCCGCAAGGACACCAGCAGTGATGACAGCATTCCTCCTGGAGGATATCACTCCTGTACCTTTTCCCCTACTAGGGCGCTGCCATTTACCGACCTGGATGCCCAAAAAGAACATCAGTGGGAAGTCGCTGGCCCCAAGGCTTTTCCTTTTCCGCTGTCCCTGACCGATGAGGGAGTTTCCAGACCCGATCGGGATCAACTTCTTTGGTATCAAGCCGCTTTCCGCGCGATTCCGAAATTTGTCGTTTCCTTAAAAAGGAATCCGGCAGGAGAATATCTCTCCTCCCGAGAAATCATCCGGGTTTACACCTCTATCGGTGAAACTGAGGTAGAAATCATCTTCCCGGCAGGAGAGCTGCCGCTGGAAACGTTGGTAATCGCCAGGGATAAACCAGGTAAACAAGATTACAGATTTGCCCTGTCTCCAGATTCCTGGAAAAAAGAAAGGGGCACTGAATTATCCGCCGATTCCCTTCCGTTATCACCCCAGGATGAAGCCAGGGACCTTATTCGTCAAGCCTGGCAGGAAACAAACCGGGCCAACCGTATCACCCTGGCCTATGAGGCCTTGGGCCTCTCTCGTCAATGTGCCGATGCTTACACAATTCTGGCAGAAGACGCAGCTGAGACCCACGGCAGAGCGCTAAAGTATTTCCAGCAGGCCGTCAGAGCTGCAGAACAGGGGCTGGATCATGATCCCGGGAACGATTTAGATCAGGAATCTCGCCAGTATACGAATCAGATTGAGCCCTACTTGTACGCGAAAGACGGCCTGGCCAATACCCTGCTGGTAATGGGTAAACAAGCAGAAGCGGTTGGTCATTATCAGGATATACTCCGCCTTGCTCCTAAAGACCCTATATCAATTCGCTTTCGCCTGTTGGCGCTGCTGCTGGACCTCTCACAATACCAGGAGGTTGATGACCTGCTGGCGGCTTACCAGGACGACTCCTCACCAGCCTGGCTCTATGCCCAGGCGCTGCGCCAATTTCAGAGCCAAGGAAATACAAAAAAAGCAAAAGGAGCACTGGATAAAGCCTGTGAAATAAATCCTTATGTGCCTGACTGCATCGCTATTCAGGGCAGTCAAGAAGATCATTATTCAGCTGCCTTCAGCTCTGATGAAGAAGAAGCTGACAGGTACGCCCGTGCTTTCCGCTATCTCTGGCAGAGAACCCCGGGTGCTGTAAAATGGTTGAAAAAGAATTCCCCCGCTGAAGCAGAATAGAATCCTGGCCCATCCATCCGGTGTTCTTTGTCCCGAGGAGGGACTGGATCCCTCTTCCTTTTCACCGTCCAGGCTGCCTGGTAAATCAAAAGGAAGCGGATCATTGATCGTTCTGCTCCCCTGCACTGAGATCAACTGCAGTATTTAGATCGGCAGCCCGCCCAGAACTTTCAGCAAACTTCTCCCCAGGTTTGTGACGGTGAAGGCATACAGCTTCTTGTGTCTGTAACTCCCGGAGCGGGTGTCTTTCTCGTGCTTTTCTACGGCTTGAAAATCTTCCAAAATATCGATCACAATCCGCTCGATGCTTGTATGCAGCGAATTCCGGGCAGAGGTCATATCTTGAGCGCCCCAATTCAATCCTCCTTTTTTTATTAGTCGGTCTGCGAAATCTTGATAAGGAACCTGTCTCCCCACCGGCAGCGATAGCAGAAGACCGAAAGTTATATCTGCAAAGTAATACGGGAGCTGCTCCTCTAATCCTCTCATGGGATAGGCGATCAACCAATTTGTAAAATGCCACCAGATTTCCAGCAAAAATAAAACCTGGATGGGGGGCTCTTGATTCAAAAACTGCTTCCCTTTGGGTGTGAGGCGCAGCTTCCTGCCCGGCACACCGTCAAGCAGCCCTCCTACTTCCAGGAGCATATGGATGAAATATATTGGCCAGACATCGAATTCGGTGCGCAGCTTATATACCCGCTCTCCTATCTTCCTGTCCAAAATAGGCGGATGGACCAGGTCGCGTGCTATCTCCCGGATAGCCTTGAGGGGCAGGTTGCCTGTCGATTGGGTTCCCTTGACGCTGTGATCGCGCAGATACGTGAGCATGCTGACGGTGTCCCGGCGCAGTGGCAGCTCATCGAGCTGGCTGCGTTGTTTGGGACTGAGATCCTCAAGCCATCTGGAGATCCCCTGGTAAAGTTTGAGTTCCGGGCCGACTTCGCCGGAGTAATGACGCTGGAAAACCCGCATCATTTCCGAGTATTCATAATTATTCAATTCCAGGTCTGTCTTCTCGTGATCAAACCCTTCTGGATCAAAAGCACCCCCAACCCAGACAAGATAATCTTCATGTTCCGGGTGTTCTGGACTGCTGATCACTTCCAGAAACTCCTCATAGCCCCAGGTGCTTCCCACGTCTTCTGGCGGACAGGCTCGCTCCCCACCCAGACATGCAGGATAATGACGATTTTTTGAGGGGTTAAGAATTTCTTCAACCTCGATGGTGTGTTTCCAGCTGTCCCCGAAATCATAAAGATAGCTGAAGCGCCCCCCCCTGACGTGGACGACCTGTTCCAGCTGATACTCTTTCTCCTCTTTTATTTCCTCTTCACGCCATCCGTCTTCGTCTGGAGTCCCATAAGGTTCGCCGCTAATTTGGAATTCGTGCAAATGCGAGTTGGTCCATCCCATGGCAATCTGGAAAATAAAATGCAGCTGGAGCAGTGACACATTTCCCGGTACCTGGATGCGGCGCCAAATAGGCGGCTGGATCTCGTCCAGAGTGATTTTGAGTTGATAAACCATATTTCCACTCATAGTCTATTTCCTGTTTTCATTAAGTCTTCTATTAGGGGGCAATATAAACAGCAATAATCTTTGGGGTGTGGTTAGGTTGACGTACTTTATCGGCTAAAGATATGTCAATCTAACTTTCCCACGATTGTGCAACGTCTTTTCTGTAAATTGGCCAGGTCCTTTTTCATCGGATATTGTCCATCACGAATTGAAATTCAAGTAAATTCTACCTGTCTCCCAATTTTCACTAATCTCCATCAGTACCGCACTCACCAATCGCAGGCATGACGCCTCATTGGGAAAGAGGCGTATCACACGTGTGCGTCTCTTGATTTCCTGGCTGACCCGTTCCAAGATATTGCTGGTCCGGATCCGTCGTTGATGCTCCTCCGGAAAATCGAACACCGTCAGCCCATCTGGAATAGCAGTCTCTAACCAATCAGCCAGGGCAGAAGCTGTGTCTGAATATTTCAAAACAGTCTGCCGCAAATAGGCTTCGGCCTGCTCGCGGTCAGGAGCATTAAAGATCGCTCGAATGTCTGCTGCGACAGCTATATGCATCTTCTTGCGCGGCACATACTGGCTGGCATTCTGCTGCAAATGAAACTGACACCTTTGCCAGGGAATGCCGGTAAACACCGCCTGGCGTGCTTTGCGTAACCCGCCGTGATCGTCGCTGATGATCAACTGCACGCCGCTCAATCATCGCTCAATCAAGCTTTCCAGGAACATTCGCCAATGCAAGTGTGCCTCGCTCAAAGAGACTGAGACACCTAAAATACGGCGTTTCCCATCTGTGCCGACCCCTGCAGCGATCAGAATTGCCGCATCGCGGATCTGCCCATCCAGGCGCACTTTCTCGTAGCGGGCATCCAGAAACAGGTAGATGACCTCACTCAGTGGACGGTTGCGCCAGGCTTCCAGCACGTCATCCAGCATACCAGCGGCCCGGCTTACCTGTGAACTGCTGACAGCCGTGCCGCATAGCTGTTCGGTGATTGCTGCTACCCTCCGAGTGGAAACGCCCTGCACATACATTTCCGCCAGCGCCAGGGTCAAAGCTCGCTCACTACGCAGTCCTTTCTCCAAAGCATCCGGGTAGAAGTTTCCTTCTCGCACCTGAGGTATTGAAAAACCGATCTCTCCTACACGGGTCTTCACCGTCTTTGGTTTGTAGCCATTTGCATAACCCTGCCGTGTTGGAGTTCGTTCATAAGAACTAGCTCCCAGGTGCCGCTCCCGTTCCAGGTGCATCGCCTCGTTGATTAAGATACGGATCAATTCCGGCAGCACATCAAATCCTTCAGCAGCAATCTGTTCCAATATTTCTTCTGGTAATGTACAATTTGTTTGATAGGTCATGGTAGCTCCTTGTTTAGTTTTGGTCAACTAAAAGGATACCTGACCTATCTTCTTTTGTGAATTTACAGAAACAATGCTACACTAACTTTCCCACCCTGGATTATGCTGATAGAGTATGTCTTCTATATGGTGTGTTTTATACGATGCTTTCGTATATTTTGCAACATTACTACACAATAGCGTCGTATACTTCAAAGGCAAGTTTTGGAAAGGAAAATCAATGAGAGTCTATACCTTTTTAGAGGCAAGGAGAAAACTTTATTCTCTCCTGAGTAAGGCGGTTAAGGATGGTGAGATCCATGTTAGGCGCAGGGATGTCCAAACCTTCATTATCAAACCCGAAAAAGGTCGCGGCTTTCCCCTAGCTGTGGGCGGGGTGGATTTGGGCATCACTCCGCGTGAAATCGTGGAACTCGTCCAGGAAGGTAGAAGCGGGGGCTTTGTCTAAGAGGATAAAAAATCCGAAGCGCCCTAATTTTCAGGTCAATATCCTTTGGTGTTCTTGGAAGTAAGCATTTGTTTGATATCCTCTAAGATTATCCCAACTGTGTCTAGCGCTTCCTTTACTTCTTTGTTCGTCAATTTGCGTTTAGGTTGGTTGAGCTGTGGATTGCCGTAGAAGTCCACGTTGCGGACCTCCCAAAGGAAATCTATCTTATCTCTGTGGGAACTCAGGAGATCCTTAGCCCGAACCCGACGGGCAGCATGGCCTCCTGAATCAGTACCGTTAATAACATCAGTCAGCGCAATCATTGCCGACTCAAACGCCTGGTAAGCCAGCCCCGCTACCCCCGCCAAGTCCCCTTGATCAAATGGACCCCGGGCCGATTCCAGGAGACCTTCAGCCCTTTCAATATCTAATTCAGCCATACCCTATCTCCCTCTAGAGCTAGTTCCTTTTCTAATGGCGGGATATCCTCTCTGGAATGATCCCCCATTTCCCACTTACTCACAGTGGTCCCCTGGCGAAGGACGCTTTCCACCTCCCCCACCGCCACGTTGGCCAGCGAAGTGTAATAGTCTTGCGCTTCACCCTCTAATTCCTCAGCCCGCTGGTAGAATTGCTTGGCTTTGTTCAATCGGTAGAGCAAATACTCTTTTGGGAACGACTGAAGATTTTTAAGAATGTCATAAACAAAATCTCCTCCCTTAAGTACGATGCCGTGTAGTAAGCTGTCAAGGACAACAAAATCTGTCATATCCTTCAGGTCCTGTCGCTGATAGTTGTGCACCTCAAAGCGACGAGGGAGGAAGTCGAATCGATGCTCTTTAATAGGCTCACCAATGACACAGATATCGATATCGCTTCTTTCAGTCGCAATCCCTCTGGAAACAGAGCCGAAGACAATGAATATCTCCACCTTTTCTTCGACCGTTTTGAAGAACATCTCAATGATGTTTTTAAATGCTGGTTGGAGATTCATCCTGCGTTCCAGCATAAACAGGGCCCAGAGCCGCTGGATCATCTCGTGCTCCGTGTTTACCTGGTATCTACCTCTGTCCAAATTGCGAATCAGCGCATACTCTCCAAGATTCTCGAGCACTCGCAGCACGCTGGCGCGCGAGGTGTGGAGGGCTTTGGCCAGTACCGTGGGAGAGAAATTGAGGTAAGGGCGCTCCAGAAGCACGCGGAGCAACCGCCAGGGAACCTTTGTTCCCAGGATTTCTTCCAATTTGAAATCATTCACGCCTGGTATCATCAATAATACTCCCAGTATCATAGTTGATACTATTATAATCTGTTTTAACGCTGGGTCAACACAC
>Ga0307421_1001362_pt1 | contig 14722 bp, 13 predicted proteins | sample SalMarWE160270MG_FD_202163 | JGI IMG/M metagenome (GOLD analysis project Ga0307421, IMG submission 202163) | Salt marsh sediment microbial communities from the Plum Island Ecosystem LTER, Massachusetts, United States - WE1602-70 | ecosystem: Environmental > Aquatic > Marine > Intertidal zone >...
AGACACACCAAGAGCGTACACGGAGTTCGAGTCAGCCCTAAGTCTAGGTGATGCAAAAGAGGTGGATCATCACAGACCCATCTCTTCTATACAAATTAGTTTAAATCCGGAAAGGGACTAACTCAGTTCCTTCAGTAAGCTGCGCACATCAGCAGGGTCCGAGAGGAAGAATCGGGCCTTCGACCGCTCTGGCACGCCGACCTTCACAGTCCAACCCGGTTCAGGGATCACTTCGAAAAGGGCTTCATCGGTAACGTCATCGCCCACCGCCAGGATGAAATCGTACGGGGGTTTCGCGGACAGCCACGGCTGTGCAGCCCGTCCCTTGCTTACCGTGCTCGGTTTTACCTCCACCACTTTATGTCCCTGCAGGATATGCAGTGATGTGTTGGCAATATATCCTTCGATGGTGTCGATCAACTCAGCGGCACGCTGAGAACCCAGGCCGGGGTCGGCCCGACGGTAATGCCACACCAGCGCCGCACCCTTTTTCTCCAGGAGAGCGCCTGGCGTGCGATCGACGAACATTTCAAATACCGGTCTTAACTGCTCCTTCCAGTCGTCGGTGAAATCCTCATCAACCTGCTCCCACTGTTTTTGGTCGGCACGGCGGATCATCGCCCCGTGTTCGGCAACGAGATCCATTCCCACCTCACCCAGCCAGGCATCGAGAGTCTCCGCATCCCGACCGCTGATGACGACCATCGTGTTTTTTAGATCACGTGCGAGCGGCGTGAGCACTGCGATTAGTTCCTCATCAGGTTTCGCCTTCTTGGGTATGGGGGCAAATGGAACAAGCGTCCCGTCGTAGTCAAGTAGGAGCAAACGGCGTTCCGCGCCCTCATACGCCTGTATCAACTCCTGCATCAGCTTCCCCTGCAGGCGCTTGGGAAGATGGAGTCTGCGCACCTCCTGCACATCTGCAAGCTGACTCAGGAAATCATCTGCCCAACGCTCGGTATCGTAGCGGCGAAGCCGGGCACGCATGGTCGCGTTGCGCGTCTCTTGTTCCTCGATGGGCATTTCCAGAGCCTGATGCAGAGCATCCACGAGCATTTCTTCATTATGCGGATTGACGATGATTGCTTCACCCAATTCCGCCGCCGCACCGGCTGTTTCACTCAGAACGAGAACACCTGTCTCATCCGGTCGTGAGACGAGATACTCTTTGGCCACGAGATTCATCCCATCCCTCAAGGGCGTAACCAGAGTGACATCCGCCAAGAGGTACAGCGCGATAAGTCGCTCAAAGGGAACGGATCGATAGAGATAGGTGATCGGTGCCCAGCCAGGTCGGCTTAGCTGCCCGTTGATACGTCCGATTAACTCATCAACCTGGCTTTTCAGATTCTGATATTCTGGCACACGCGTCCGCGAGGGAACCAACAATGACAGCAAGGTCACACGCCCTAACCAATCCGGATAGCGAGAGAGAAATTTCTCAAAGGCGTTTAGACGCTGGATGATGCCCTTCGAGAAGTCCAGCCGATCTACGGTGAGGATAACTTTGTGCTCCCCGACTTGCTGGCGCAATGCTTCAAGTTCATGCTTGACTTCTGGCATTTTGTGGGCGGTGCTATAGCGGTTAATGTCCACGCCCAGCGGGAAAGTATCTACTTTAATGGAGCGATCACCGACTGTCACTCGCCCAAAATCTTGTTCCAACCCCTGGATGCGCAGTAAACTACTCAAGAAATGGCGTGCGTAATCGTATGTATGAAAACCAATCAGATCCGCGCCGGTTAAGCCCTTGAGAATCTCTTCTCTCCAGGGGAGCATCCGGAAGATCTCATACGATGGAAATGGTATATGCAGGAAAAATCCAATTGCCGCATCCGGCAGTGATTCGCGTAACATGGCGGGCAGCAGTAGCAGGTGGTAATCATGAACCCAGATTGTGTCGCCGGGGAGGGCGACCTCGAGGATTTTCTCACAAAAGCGTGCGTTCACCTCCTGGTATGCCTGCCACTCTACATGCTCGTAATGTGCATATTGTGGAAAATAGTGAAAGAGCGGCCAGATTGACCCGTTCGAGAAGCCGTTATAGTAGCGGTCGAACTGCTTCCTCGGCAAGAATATCGGAACGCTGCCGAACTCCTCGGACAATCTCTTGGAGATTTTCACCCGCTGCTCGGGATTATCCTCATGAATTCCTGGCACGCCCAGCCAGAGCATATCCATCTCCTCCTGCACCGCGTTAAGAGTCGTCGCCAGGCCGCCAACACTGGGGTTATAGAGGTATCCACCGTCGTCTCGTTCCAAGCTTACGGGAAGTCGATTGGAAACCACGATCAGCCGCTGCGGCCGGTCTGCGGTTTTCGTATGCATGGGGCACCTACATTCTGACTTGAGCTGCCAAAATCCGGACAGATTGTCTTGGGCGCATTGAGTGGAAGAGTGCCTCTCAGTCAACGCATGAGCCCAGTTTGTTGTAACTATACAGGCTCAAGAATCACACACCGACTACACCAAGATGCTGTTTTACTTTCTTCTTCAACACTCGATAAGATGTCTGCCTGTTGGGATGTCTTCCCTGATGGCTTATTCTTCCGGACCCTTCCACCAAGGTTGATAACGGCGGACCTTCTCTATCAGTTTCTTCTTCGTCTTGGTGTCTGTCGCTTCCGCCAATTCCTTCTTCAATAACTTCACTTTCTTTTGGCGGCGTTGTCGGCGTCTTCGTTTGCGATCTTTTTCAGTCAATGGCATTCGTTCCACACCTCCGTTAATAATTAGCCGTTGCTTGCTCCAAGCCAACGTAATTTAGACATATGATAACGCATCTCCGATGATAGCACCGGACATTCAAAACCCATCAAATAAGACCGTATCTACGCGCTCATGTTCCACAGTTATCCATTGGGCATGCACAAGCCGGCGATGGGCGGCCGATCCTGTCCAGTTTTCAATAAGCTTTTATTTCAACTGTGTGACAGTCCCCGATTATTAACGATTTATTAATCCTTTTGTTGTATGATATTCATGGTTGGGAACGGTTTCTCAGGCATGGTTCGGTTTTACTCCTTTATGAATATCCAACTTCGCCACAAGGTCTTATCCCTTCCATTGGTTTAGCGTAAAAAATCCTGATCCATTCCTTGTAGATATGGATCATCTTAAGGGCGTGACCTGCGTATGATTAATGAGTTCGAATTACTCGCAAACAAAGTGATCGAAGCGACAAAAGAAGTCTCGCTCTCGGAAGAAGAGCAAACCTCAATCCAGCAGCTATTCCAACTCGGTGGAGAACAGGGGTACATCACGCTGGATGACATTGCCGCTCAATTTCCCGAATCCGAAGCTTCCCTCCCCGTGATCGAACGCGTCTACGATATGCTGCTTAACGCAGGTATTGAAATCCTTGATGACGAAGAGGTTTCTTCTCAGAAACCGGCTGTTCCGGTCAAGGAAGCTGAGGCCGAGAAGGAAGATGAAAACACGCTCGCCGAAGTAAGCGCGATCGACGCAATTGATTCGGGCGATTCGGTAGGTTTATACCTCAGCCAGGTAGGAAGAGTTCCTCTGCTCACACGCGATGAGGAGGTCGAACTTTCCAAGCGAATTGAGCGCGGCCGTCGAGTGCGCAATAATCTTGCGCGGGGTCCGGTCTCCCCTAAACAGCGAGCGAAATTCGAAAGATTGATTCAAGACGGCATGGCTGCTCGTGAACACCTGATCATGGCCAACTCACGTCTCGTAATCAGTGTAGCTAAGAAATACGTCGGCCGCGGTGTACCGCTGCTCGATATGATCCAGGAAGGTCACGTTGGGTTAATGCGCGCCGTGAAGAAATTCGATTACCGACGTGGGCACAAATTCTCCACGTATGCCACCTGGTGGATTCGCCAGGCTGTAACAAGGTTGGTCGCAGACCACGGCCGCACCATCCGCATTCCCGTTCATATGGGCGATCGGATTAACCGCATGCTGCGCAGTCGACACAAACTGACGCAGGAATTGGGACGTGAACCCGTGCGGGAGGAGCTTGCAGCATGCTTGGAGGTCTCCCCTCACGATGTTGACTACATGCTTCGCGTAGCGCAACGTCCGCTCTCCTTGGAAAAACCAACAGAGCAAGAAGGGGATGCCGTAATCGGGGATTTCATCGAGGATCAGGACGCCCCGGCGCCCGAAGAGGTCACCTTGCAGGAGATCTTGGAGGAACGAGTGCAGGACCTGTTAGACACCCTACCACATCGTGAAGCGCTCGTGCTGCGCTTGCGCTACGGTCTCGAAGCCGGGGAAGTCCACACACTCAAAGAAATCGGCGAGAAAATGGGGATAACGCGCGAGCGTGTGCGACAGATTGAAGCCCAGGCTCTGCGCCGCCTGCGTAATCCAGGCTTGCGCCGGGAGCTCGTGGATTACGTGCGCACCTGATATTTCTCCACAAACCTGAGTTGATAAAAACGCACCTCTGGAGAAAACCCATAGGTGCGTTTCTTGTACGCCCTTTAAATATCGCCCTCTCTCCACATGCCACTGGTCGAACCGCGCAGCTATTGGCGATTCCCACTACGCCTCGTTTCCTAGATATTCCTGTGCCAGGTGTAAATTCTTCGCTTGCTCACGAACTCGTCTCCAGGCTTCTTCTACCCTCTGGAGTTCTCCGCTCACCTCCGGCAGTTCTCCATAGCGGACCCGATTGTAAGTCTCCGTTATTAACTCGATTTCATCGAAGTGCTTCGGGAAGAGCCCTCTCAAAGTGGGTAGGAACTCCAAGGGCGTTTGCACCCTTCGCCTCGGGCAGTCAAACTCCTCGCAAAGATGCATGAGGTTTGCGTAGATCACACGCACACGCAATGCGCCGAATAATCGCCCGCCTCGCTGGAATATCGAAAGGCGCTCTGATAGTGCGCCAACACTCGATCCAAGTATTTGACGTAGCCAAGCGCCCACCCCTTCTGAATCGGAAATCGATTCCGATGTGCTTGAAGCACCCTCTTGGAATACGCTGCGTCGACGGCGAATGCTCGCCGCGCTCAGGATCAACGTCAGAAGCAAACCAATAAAGAGCCAGAGCACAACTGGTTTAACAAACGTTAGAGCTGGCAACGATTCTAAAAAACCCTCCAGCAAGCTACCTATTTCATCAAGGATGGCCATGACCCGCTCGATTACGAATGCAACTTGCCCCTGAATCTCCTGGAAAAGTGGTGATGTCTGTAATTTATTATCTAACAGTTGGAATAGGAGCAGGACGATGAACAGAAGCGGGCTTACGATTAATAGACCTAGTAACACTAAAGCCTGAAGTAGAAAGAAAAACGCTGCGACGACAGGGTCTCCAAGTTTAGCGGTTGCAAAAATTCCCAGAAACCAGACGAGAACCGCAACTCCTATAGAAGCAATTGTCATGCTTGCCAACCACCCCATGTCAAGCAGCCGAGTGCGTCCACCACGAAGCAATTCGATCGTTGATGCACGCGAAGCGCCGATCGCAAGCAAACTCGAGGACAAGTACAACACGATCCCTAGGGTCAGACCTTCCACGCGCCGCAGCGGGGTAAAGATTCCGAGGGCAACCAGCATCATCGCTCCGAGGCGAAAACGACGAGCCGCGTACCTTGCGTCAATCCACACGCCTGCCAGAACAATGCCTCGATGCCAGATATAGCTGGCAAAGGAGAAAACGATAATTTCAACGGGGAGGAGATGTTCTGTATTCTTGAAGGCATCATTAATTCTCACGAGGACGGCGCCCACATTTGTCAGAGTATCGGTGTAATAAAAACGCCTCATGATGGCGAGCATACTCACCAGGAAGACGGCAAGCATTAAGACCCGCCGCACGTTCTTATGTAGACTTAAGACGTGCATTCCTCTCGCCAAAGAATAGGCAATCGCCATCCACAATCCAAAGAGGAGAAATGATTCGCCGAGCGTTAGGGACAACTCTGGGGCAACCAAGAATTGAAACCAGGCTACGCTCCAGCTGAGTTCCATCAACATCATGGCAATCGCGCTTAGTTCTCTCCTCGGACGCCAACTTAAATGCAGGAAGCCATCGAATATCTCATTGTTTTCGTTGGGTTCCCTGGCCACAGTCCTACCTCCCTTCCTGGAGAAGATAGTTCTTATGCAGGTGGCAGATCATTGAATGCGGGATGATTGATTCAAAACGCTTCACTTCAATGATTAGATGGATATCGCAAACGGCACGGCGGGTATGCACCATCTGAGAGCGACATGTCAGCGTTCATCGCTCGCTGGTCATCCCCTATTTGCCGGTTTCCTCGCTTCATCTTGCTCCTGAAAAGGTCTATGTAACATCTCTATACCTGGAATTTTCATCGGTGGCTCTTCCGCCAGGGAGAGTAAGGTGATCTTCCGATTGTGTCGTTTTAGACGCACCAATGTTTCCATTAAAACCGGATGTGTCACTGCGGAAATGATGAGCAGGCTTGCTCCATAGTGGACGCGCGGCATCTCTCGAATAAGGAACTGCTCAAACGGGACCATCACGATCGGTGTAATCCCCGCCAGGGCTTCGAGCAGAGCCCCAAGTTGTTTAGGTGAACGGCCTGCGGGAATGTTCAGGGGTCGGTCGGCATGCGCAAGACATCCGTTTGAAATCAAGCCGACCTGAAAACCATCCTGGATATACCGATCTGCAAGGGTGGCGGAGACGCTCACAAGCTGCTCCAATAACTCGGGATAGATACCCTCCCAATGCCGATCGAAGGTGCTCGTGTTGAGGCAGATCATCGCAACCTGCGCAGAGGTAGGCTGAAAGACCTTTACCTGCAGTTGACCAGTGCGAGCCGTCGCCGGCCAATGGATTCGTCGAAACCCGTCCTCATATCGATACTCGCGCACGCCCATGGGTTGGTTCGTGTCTTCAAAGATCCGACGTCTTGACCTGCGATCACCAAACGGATCCTCTGCCGGTAGATCCAAGCGCCCTAGCGGAAAGATCTCTGGAAAAACGGTCAGATATTCAACCTGCTTCCCTTTCCGTGAGAGCTCATACAAACCAAACACATCGCCGGATTGAAGTGTTTCCGGGCCAACCTTGTATACGCCGCGTTTTCGGAAGAGCAATGTGTAGCTCCTGCTCGTCTTCTCAAACCAACGAAGGCTAAAAATATTCGTGAGCAACCCTCGTTCCGGCAAATATGAGGGCGCTAAAATAGCGTCGTCTTCCGGACCTACAGCCAATGGCCAGGGATCTTCGATCCGCAGCCAAGAGAGCGGAAGTGGTTTTTTGTTTTCAACCTCTACTTGCAGCGGAACATGCTCGCCCGGGAAAGCGCGACGGTAATACGGACGGCGGCGATAGTTGACGCCATCAAGAGAGTGTCTACGCCACCAGGAGGTGATGACCAGGAGGACCGCCAGTGCGGCTGAGAACGTGGTTAAATATGGGATATGGGCGATCGCCCCGACAAGGAAAACTACGCCCAAGAAAGGTAGCCAGCGCTCTGGCGACATTTCAATCTTCTACAGGTACCGGAACGGAATCGACGATGTCCGCCACCATCTCTTCCGGTCGCCGCCCGCGCAGCTGCGCCTGAGGGGAGATCATCAGCCGATGTGTGAGCACGTGCGGTGCCATGAATTTAACATCGTCTGGGAGGACGTACTCACGACCTTGTATCGCCGCCCACGCCTGCGAAGTTTGATAGAGTGCCAATGTGGCTCGGGGGCTTGCTCCAAGCTCGATCTCCGCATGCTCGCGCGTAGCACGCGCCACTTTCACAACATAATTGCGAATTGATTCTTCAACACGGATACCCTTGCGCTGTTCTTGGAGTTTGAGGACCTCCTCGGGTGTTGTTACCGCTTCGATCTCCTCCAGAGGGTCATCCGAACGAAAACGCTCAAGGATAGTATTCTCCCCCGCCTCCGAGGGGTAACCGATTTCCACACGCAGCAAAAAGCGGTCGATCTGCGCTTCGGGTAAAGGAAAAGTCCCTTCAAGCTCAATTGGATTCTGAGTCGCGAGCACAAGGAAGGGCCGCGGCTGTGGGTGTGTCACACCGTCTACAGTCACCTGGCGTTCCTGCATTGCCTCCAGCAATGCAGATTGCGTGCGCGGGGTCGCGCGGTTAATTTCATCTGCAAGCACAACCTGGCTCATCACCGGGCCAGGTCGGAATTCGAACTCCTGCTTCTTTTGATTGAACCAGCTTAATCCGGTGATATCCGACGGTAGAAGGTCTGGGGTGAATTGGATGCGCCGGTAGCTAAAGCCGAGAGAGCTGGCCAGCGCGCGCGCGAGCGTCGTCTTGCCAATCCCGGGAACATCTTCAATCAATACATGCCCTTCACAAAGCACGCAAACCATGGTCAAGAGGATGGGTTCATCTTTACCGACGATTACTCTTTGAATGTTTTCCCGCAGCCGGCGGGATGTATCTGCGATCATTGTCACCTCAAATTAAAATCTCGGAATCCGGGGCATAAAATATACCAGAGACCCCATGGATATGTTCATATAGGAATTTTCGAGCGCATGCATGGAGGGAGGACATACTGCCAACATCTGCGTTAATCATCAGCACCCGCGAGAGCAGGCATGTAAGCTGTTCTTAGATTGGGAATTTGAAGGGGAAGGATCAGGCTACATATCCCGCCTGATGAAGTTTCTCTGCCGCCTCAATTGTGGCCGGGATCGTCACCAGGATACGAGTCCCGCGCCCTGGTTGCGAATCGATTTTCAATATCCCATTTACAAGCTCGGCTCGTTCATACAGATTGACCATTCCAAGGCTACCGCGTTTTTCATAGTTGGCCTGAACTTGCTCAACGTTAAACCCGGAGCCATCATCTTCGATTTCCAACAGCAAATTATCTCCCCGGCGTTTCAATCGGATCCAGATATGTTTTGCGTTGGCGTGCTTGCGGGCATTGCTTACGGCTTCTTCAACGATGAAGAATATCACACCCTGCTTGCCGACTTCCATGTCATCGACAATTCCATTCTTTGCCTCGATGACTACATTCTGACCGTGATTCTCCATCGTCTTCTCAGAGAGCTGCTCTAGTGCTCCCAATAACCCTTCCGATTCAAGAACAAGAGGCCGGAGTGTAAAGAGCATTTGCCGGATCTCTTTTGTCGTACGGCGGGCAAGTTCTTCAATTTTAAAAAGTTCTTCTGCAGCTTGAGTTGGTTCACGCTGGAGGAGGCGCCGGGCGAAGTTCACCCTCATTGCGATCGCTCCGATGGATTGTGTTGGCCCGTCATGCAGATCACGGGCAAGTTTGTTGCGCGTGTTTTCCTGGATTTCGGCGATGCGCTCCTTCTCCTGCTCCAGATCGCTATATAGACGAGCATTCTGCAGAGCGACCATTGCCTGTTGTGCGATGGCATCGAGCAGCTCAACCTGCTCCGAGTTGAAAAACCCCTCATCTGGGTGAGCGAAAAGCAGCGCGCCATAGAGGCCCAGACCTACAACAAGTGGGATACAAACAGCGACACGGCAGTTGTGCAAGGTGATGATCCGCTTTAGTTCGACATCCTGGCCTGGATTTTTGCAAATTTGGGATTGCACACTTGCCAATGCTTCTCCCACTACGCCCTGCGCTCCAGGCAGCGTAACTCGTAAATCCGCGGCCGACAGTCCTCGTGCTGAGGTAATATATAGCTCCTCGTCCTCGAAGAGCATCAACGCGCTGATTAACTTAGTCGCTCTTTCACCCTCAAGTGCGCTATTCGCGAGGTCAAGAGTCATCTCAAGCACTCGCTCGTAATTTAGCGTTGCGTTCAAATTTGCCGTCAACACGAGAAGGGATCTGAGCTTCTCGATCTCGCGCTCCAAGGATGCGACACGATTCGTCTTATCTCCTCCATGATTTTGGCTTGAGTTTGAGGCTTTATTTCTATCGCGGCGAGAGCGATCCGAGAGCCAGGCAACAGGGGGCAATGCTAAGAGAAGAAACGCAGGATCGAGCGCAGAAACTAATTTCGGCGCTGATATCGATAGGGCTTTGAGCAGCAATTGTCCCAATTCAATCTGGTACACAATCACATCCTCAGCAAGCTAGAGTAGTATGCCAACTCCCCACCTTGTCTTCATCTCGCTTACGTGAGATATGACATCAGGCAGTCACTCGAGCCACGGTTCTTGCATTTAGTATCGCTCAAAAAACCGAGGTTTTCCCTTACAGTTCCCCTACAAGCTAAAGGCAGCTCCATCTCTCGCCGCCAGGAGATCCCCCTCCAAACCAGGAAACTGATTGAACGCTGAATTGAAACCGTTCACGCGGGTGTTTGTATCTTCCTTTCTACCTTGTTCCGGGATAGCACGTGAAGGGCAATCAGTGCGAAGATCATCACCGTAAAGCTGATAAGTTGCGCACTGCGTAAGCTGCCGAAAACAATCGAGCTATCCCCGCGAAAACCTTCGAGAAACAGCCGCGAAATAGCCGAAAGCGCGACGAATAGGGTGAAGATAAAGCCCGAGAAGGACCTTGTTTTTCGAACCTGCAGGGTCACCAGCATGACGCCCACGGCGAATAGGAGCTCGTAAATCTGTGAGGGATGTCTGTCTGCACCCCATAATTCGATCGCCCAGGGGACAGTGGCCGGTGCTCCAAATGCATCGCCGCTCGAGAGATGCGCCAGGGCAACGAAGATCGCAAAAACTGCCGCACCCAGCGTAAGCGTATCAAGCGTCGGGAGAAGAGAGAGCCCTTTACGTTGAGCAAAAATCAGTGCGGCAATGAGCCCTACCGCTATGCCCTCCATGGTGGAAAGTGTATTCAGGTTAAGCGCCAGCAAGTTCAGGGGTTCACTTAAATAAAGATCAATGTATTTCAACGCATACCCTAGGCGAGCACCAATAATCCCGGCGGCGAGAGCGATAAAGATCATATTGCTTATAAGCCCCGGATCTAGCTTATAACGTGCCGTTTCGCGCTCGGCTAGCTGTGAGCCGGTCCATAAACCCGCCAAGAGCAGCAAACCGGGCAATTGAATTGCGAGCGGTCCAATTTGAAGGATGGGGTACATCAGGGCACTCCCTCCAGCAGCTGCTCGACGGTGCTCTGCAGGGTGACTTCGCTCATCGGTCCCCCCACGATCACGCGCTGGATGACCCCTTCCCGATCGATAAAGAATGTCGTCGGCAAGGCGCGCATGAGGTACGTATTTCCAACATCTCCGCTGGTGTCTAGCAGAATGGGGAAAGTCAAGTTGAACTCCTGCACGAAAGCTTCAACCGCAGCGATGCTATCTTGTGCGGTCATATTAACCGCCAGCACCTCCAACTCTCGCTCATGATTCTCGTGATACACTCGCTGCAATGCTGGCATTTCTGCCCTGCAGGGAGGGCACCAGGAAGCCCACAAGTTTAAAACTATCGCTTTTCCGCGCATATCGGAGAGTAAAATCTGGTCAGCGGACAAGCTTTCGAGGGTGAAGTCGGGGGCTAGAAAGCCCTCTCTGGGACTGGGGATCAATCCCCCTGTGGTTGCCTCGGTTGGCACCGCCGAGGCCCATATCCATAATCCGCCCATCATCGCTACCCCGATCACAACCAGCGGCCAGCGTACAGTATCTTGAAGCAGCACGTGGAATTTATTCATCGCCCAGATATTCTACCGCGAGTGGTGTCCCCCATCTCAATATCGAATTACACCACTTTCTAGAATGCTTCTAATTTATTTTCTAACAGGAAATGAGCATATATGCAGGAGAGTTTCGATAAAGCAAGATTCTGATTTTACGGCGCTTCCAATCCATGCATCTCCAGCAGGTGAGGTTTTGCTAAGATCTGTTCCGTTGGTCCATCACCGACGACCTGCCCCTCATCAATGATGACGGTTCGCTCAAAAAGCTCTGCCACCATGCGCATATCGTGCGTGGCGACAAGCATCGTTTGTGGTAAACCGCGCAGGAGCTGCATCAGCTCACGCCGCCCACGCGGATCGAGTCCGGCCGTGGGTTCATCTAAGACCAACACCTCGGGATCCATTGAAAGGACTGTCGCAATAGCCACACGTTTTTTTTCGCCTTCGCTTAGATGATGCGGAACGCGCGCCTCCGAACCCGCCATGCCAACGTCTTCAAGCGCCTGTCTTACCTTCTGCTCCAATTCCTCTTTTGGAAGGTCCATATAGAGCGGACCGAAGGCCACGTCTTCATAGACACTCTGTGAAAAGAGTTGATCATCCGGGTCCTGGAACACCAGTCCGACCAGGGCACGAATTTGCCTCAGGCTGTCATCGGTCAGTTCTTTCCCACAGACATGGACTTGCCCCTCACCGCGCAGAATCCCGTTCAAATGGAGCAGAAGCGTCGATTTCCCCGAACCGTTAGGTCCGACCAGTGCGGTTTTTTCACCCGGGTTAATGAAAAGGCTTACGCCGCGCAAAGCCTTCCGTCCATCCGGATAGCTGAAGTGAATATCTTGGATATCTAATGTATGGTGCATGCTCTACCTCAAGAACATCAACGAGAGCGATCCGAGGATCAGCAGGCTGAATACGATAAGGCTGACCCAATCGGATCCACGCATCTGGAAGGTTGAATAAGTGCGCATTTCGCCATCATAGCCTCGGGAGGCCATCGCCCCATAGACCCGTTCGCTACGATCAAGCGAACGAAGGAAGAGGCTGCCGACCATAGATCCCGTCACTCGACCACGCCAAATAAGGGAAGGTTTTCCTTTGCCAGGGATCTCCGGGCTGCGCGCAGCACGGGCTCTCATCAGGCGTAAAACCTCGTTAGCTAATACAAAAATATATCGGTACATAAATGCGATCACCGCAACCAGGGGACGAGGAATGCGCAGCGAACACATCGCCCAGACCAAATCAGGAAAGGGCATCGTTGCCGCCAACAGAATTCCAGCCTGGACAGCGATAAAAGTCCGAATCATGATGCTCACGAAGCGGATTGTCCCCGGTTCGGATATTGTCAGATTAAGCGCGGGAAAGCTGATGAGGGCAGGTCCCGGGATAATAAAGGGCAGTGGAGCTGCTGCAAGCAGAAATGGGATGGCAATAAACGATCTCCGCACAGCATAGAGCACTCCAAGTCTTGAAGCGGCCGCATAGCCTAAGATCCCAAGGAATAGCACCCCGAAGGCGATCCAGGATCCTTGTCTTACAAGTCCAACAACGAGAATAAATAAAAGCGTAACCACCACCTTTACCCGAGGGTCCAGGTGGTGGATCAGGCTCTCTCTGTGATGATATTGATCCGTCAGGTCGATATGCAAATCCTAATCCCCGACGGCTCCCCGTTGCACTGAGCTTCGGGCGATGAGCCAGGCCAATCCGAATACGACCAAGGTCCCGACGGCGACGGCCAGAATCGTCGTAAGTACCGGGTCGCTCAGGAAAGGCAGCGTGTAATCCGGCATCAGTTCATAGGATGATTCTTGCGCCAATCCCAAGAAGCCCTGCAACTCAGCGATGAACTCCAGGCCATCCGGGTGTCCTGACGCGAGCGGGGAGAAGGCAGCAACCCCCAATGCAACGAGCAGACCGACCAAGGTGAATGTCGCGGTGCGTCTCCCTGGCGCCGTTTCCCCGGTAGTTAACACTTCCGGTCGACTCGCTTGCAGTAGACTAATAGCCCCGACAGTTATGATCGCTTCGCCCAGTCCGATGAGGGCATGGACGCCAGCCATCGCCGGTAATCCTAAATAGAGTGGTGAAGTGCCTGAGATTGCCAACTCAATGGCTGCGGCGGTCGCGCTGACTACCACCGACAGCCAGGCACCTACAAACCCCCCGATCAGCCGAGATCGCGTTGATGGCCCAAGAAAACGTGTAACGAGCAAATAGACTGCATAGCCGGTAAATGTGGTGATGACACCCATATTCAGGATGTTCCAACCCATCACAAGCAATCCGCCATCCTGGAATAGCAACGCCTGAACAGCGATGACGGCGGTCATGACCAATGTGCCCGCCCAAGGACCTAACACAATCGCCGCGAGCGTCCCGCCGAGAAGGTGTCCTGATGTTCCGGCAGCGATGGGGAAGTTAATCGCCTGGGCGGCAAAAATAAAAGCCGCCAAAATACCCATCAGTGGAACCTGCCGTTCGCCGAGTTGATCCTTGGTTTGGCGAAGGGCAATCCCGATGAAAATCACCGCGAGAAACCACCCAACGATGGATACGCCAATGGAGAGAAAACCATCCGGGATGTGTAAAGGTGTAGGTGAAAAAAGCATTAGCAAATCTCCTTATCAGAGCTACGAGGCTGCCGGCTTCTGTTTACAGATTGGGCAAAGACCCTCAAACGTCAAATGCACCGAATCGATCCTGAAGCTGGTTATCTCTTCGACGCGTCGAGCGAATGTTTCGATTTCCTCCGCTTCCACTTCGAAGATAGAACCACATTCACGACATACAAGATGGCTGTGCGGGTGTTCGGGATCACATAGGGAGAAACGCATTGGCTCTCCCCCAGCGGAGAGCATATTGATCATCCCTGCTCCCTTAAGCGATTCCGCGGTCCGGTAGACTGTAGCGAGGTTCAGTCCCGGCAGGCGTTCTCTCGCCCCCTCATACACTTGCTGAGCAGATATGTGGCCTTCCATGTGCGCGATCGTCTCGAGAATGATCGTCCGTTGGGCAGTTACTCTGTATCCGCGCTCGTGGAGCTGTTTAGCAAGTCGTGCACCGCATGACATAAGCAAACCTTTGTAGTTGCAAAGACTTGCATAAAGATATCATCGAATGGGAACATCGTCAAGCCGATCTTCTGGTCGTCTGTCTCAAATGATTTGTTGAAGCTGGGGCGCACGAAAACGCACACTTT
>Ga0307421_1001367_pt1 | contig 14696 bp, 14 predicted proteins | sample SalMarWE160270MG_FD_202163 | JGI IMG/M metagenome (GOLD analysis project Ga0307421, IMG submission 202163) | Salt marsh sediment microbial communities from the Plum Island Ecosystem LTER, Massachusetts, United States - WE1602-70 | ecosystem: Environmental > Aquatic > Marine > Intertidal zone >...
TCCCCAAAGATGCCATTTTTTCGGTTTGTACAAGTTGTGATTGTGTGCTCTTAATCAATTCAATGGCTTCGTTAAGTTCCTGGTTTTTTTGAATAATTATATTACTTTCCCCATATAGTTCTTCATTTGTAGCACTCAATTCATCATTTGTTAATTCTAATTCATCTGTTCTTTCTTTAACTAATTCTTCCAGTCTTAAATTATAATCTTTTAGTTGATCTTCAAGCTTCTTACGGTCATTCATTTTCATCCTTGCATTTAAGATGAGAAAAAGACTCAAGCTTAGGGTCATAAATATCAACACCGCCATCAGTTGCTATTATTAGCCTGTTTCCCTCTGTTTTGATAATTTTACGAACCAGATTATCACTGATTGTGCTTGAATCATTCCTGTTATGTTTGAAAACACGGAATTTAATGCCATCAAAACGATTCAAACCCTCATTTGTGCCAAACCACATAAAACCACTGCTATCCGAACATATAGCATTAACTTTATAATTCGAAAGCCCATCCTCCATTGTGAGGTATTTGAAAATATATTTGGAATGTGCATACTCCTGCCCATAAACATCGAACCCTGTATAGCAAAGGAACAAAAATATGAAACATGCAGTTATCAGACTCTTCAATGACAGATTATTTAGATTAATGTAAAACATATTAATTTACAATAGTTTTTTTATATCTCAAAGCATTGTATCCTTTGATTTAATCTGATGGTGTTTTAAATTGAAAAACTTATATTCAATTTTACCCTGAAATATAAACAAATTTAGATATCCTGCATTTGTACAATTATTATCTGATGCATCCAGTATAATTTGAGTGTTGTTTTCAAAAACAACATTATTTCTTTTATTATCATAGCCGGCAACTATCATATCTGTTTGATGATTAATACATAACTGTATCCGTGATTTCTGTATTTTCCAAACCGGCATGAATAAGATATAAAATGAATTATCTTCATCAAAGTATTTATTGGTATATTTATTTTCCGGCCTGCTCAATTAAACCATAGGTTTAGCTTTTTTATTAATCTGCCGGTGAAATCACTTGTCCTTTACTATTTACCTTAATTTGAATAATTTGTTTATTAAAGATTCAAAAAATCCTGTGTTTTTCTTTTTCAAAATAAAAAAGACAATTATATTTGCAGCCGCTTGAATATTCAGGGCGCTTAGCTCAGCTGGTTCAGAGCACCTGCCTTACAAGCAGGGGGTCACTGGTTCGAATCCAGTAGTGCCCACAGTTTTAAAAGAGGGATATCAGAAATTGATATGCCTCTTTTTTTTAAGAACCACACCCTAAGGATGTGGAATTCAGAATTTAATTAGTGTCTGTCCATAATGTCCGATATCTGCGTTGCTGCTCACATTTTAAATCCTCAAATACTTTAGTATTCTCCGGTTTAAAATGTTCACGCGCCTTGATCTCGAACATTCTGAACAAACACTAAGAGTTTATTGACAGACTCTAATTAGTGTCTGTCCATAATGTCCGATATCTGCGTTGCTGCTCACTTTTTAAATCCTCAAATACTTTAGTATTCTCCGGTTTAAAATGTTCACGCGCCTTGATCTCGAACATTCTGAACAAACACTAAGAGTTTATTGACAGACTCTAATTAAAAGCCCCTTGATGATATTACAGAAGATCAGGATTATGCAGATGAACCCTGGTTTATGGAAAAGAAATCAGCAACTATGAAAGTGCTGCCGCCAATAAAGACCAGGTCTTCTTTAATGGTATTTGCCATTGCAGCTTTATACGCTTCACTTACCGAAGAATATGACTGCCCTTTTAAACCCATGCCGGAACCAGTATCCTGGAGAATCTTTTCATCAAGGGCACGGGGAATGGGGGCACGAGTGAAATAATACACGGCCGGCCGGGGAAACAAGCTTAGCAGGCTTTTAAAATCCTTATCCTGTACAAAACCTATGATGATGTGCAGTGTTTTACACGGAGTGTTTATTAACTGATTAACAACCTGACTTATACCGGCGGCATTATGCCCTGAATCGCATACTACCAGTGGATTATGCGCAACAATTTCCCATCTCCCGTGAAAAGATGTATTTGCCCTCACCTTCCTGAATCCTCGTTCGATATGAATTTTCTTCAACCGTGGAAAAGACCTTCCGATCTGATCTATAACACTTAAGACAGTGATTATATTCATTGACTGGTAACTACCCAGCAGGTCCGTCCCGGCTCTCCATGGTGCCATATCACCTTCGCCTTCCAATGCAATAATCTGGTAAATACCATCTGCAGATAACATGGAATAAGCTTTATGGTAATGCTGATCGGCAAATACCAGGTCAGACCCTCTTTCACTGGCTATTTTCTCAAAGATCACTTTTGTAGCTTCATTGGTCTCCCCAATCACCACCTGCACACCCTCTTTAATGATACCCGCTTTTTCAGCAGCGATCTTTTCCAGTGTATCACCCAGAAATCCGGTATGGTCAAGGCCTATATTGGTGATTACCGATAATTCGGGACAAATCACATTAGTACTGTCAAGCCTCCCGCCCATACCAACTTCAACTATAGCTACATCAACGTGTTTCATGGCAAAATATTCAAAAGCCATGAATACCGATATTTCAAAAAACGATGGCTGCAACCGGTCAAGAAAAGCCTTATGGCGTGTCACAAACTCCGCAATAAAGCTTTCCTCTGCCATAATTCCGTTAATCTTCATTCTCTCCCTGAAATCAATCATATGAGGGGATGTGTGAAGTCCGACAATATAGCCCGCTTCCTGCAATACCGACGCCAGAATATGACAAACTGAACCCTTCCCGTTAGTTCCTGCCACATGTATGGTTTTATATTTCCCGTGCGGATAATCAAGATACCTGTCAAAAGCATAGCTGTTCTCCAGCGAATCCTTATAGGCGGCCTTCCCCACCCTCTGGTACATTGGCAAACGGTTATACAGATAGTCAAGTGCCCCGGTGTATGTCATTACAGCATTAAAAAAATATGTTATAGGGTATTATAACCGCTTTACCAGCTTTCCCAGTGTACCCGTTCTTTTTTATATCTTTCAGGAAAAGGCTTTTCCTCATCCGGATGCCCGAGGGCAATCACTGAAAAAGGTTTTACATTATCAGGTAGTTTAAACAAGTCATGAAGGGCACTCACCCGCTTCTCACGCGGAAAAATGCCAAGCCATACAGCTCCCAACCCCAATCCGTGTGCTGCCAGCAACATATTTTGCGTGGCAGCCGCACAATCCAAAGGACCGTATCCCTCATCATGCTGTAATTCCTCATCATAGCAAACCAGGATTCCAAGGTCGGCATCACTCAGCATCCAGGCATTTTTATGCACTGCAATTATCTTTTCACGAACCTCACGGTCGCGAAATAAAACAAAATGCCAGGGCTGCTTATTTTCAGCAGAAGGAGCATACATACCCGCTTTCAGAATAGTCTCAATTTGTTCGTCACTCACCTTTTCACCCGTGTAACAGCGGATACTTCTGCGCGTAATTAACGTATCTGTAAAAGACATAGGCAAAATCAAAAATTTCGATGTTATTAACTCGTCAAAGTTAATACAATAATATTTATTAATTTTAACCTGCATTCTTCATACGTCAGCTTTCGGCTCTTTTCATCTGCCCCGGAACTGATGCATGAATAATACAAGTTAGCAAAATACAAATCATTAACACATTTCTGATGGCCAAAAAAAATAAGAAAGTTTTTGTTCTGGATACAAATGTCCTGCTTCACGATTATACCTGCATTTACAGTTTTCAGAATAATGACGTTGTTATCCCCATTACCGTTCTCGAAGAGCTCGATAAGTTCAAAAAGGGCAATGACCTGATCAATTTCCATGCACGCGAATTTACACGCGAGCTTGATAAGCTTTCCGGCGATCATTTATTTAACGGAGGGGTATCTCTGGGTGAAAAAAAGGGAAAGTTGTCCATCGAAACCGGAAAAAATTTCAGTGATATGGCCCGGGAGTCATTTCCCGAAGATACCTCAGACCACCGTATCCTGGCCATTGCCGAATATCTTCATATCCACAGGACCAACGATAAGGTGATCTTTATTTCAAAGGATATAAACCTGCGGGTAAAGGCCAAATCGATCGGGATCCTTTCACAGGACTATGAGAGCGATAAGGTTCAGAATATTGAAGAGATCTATAAGGGGATCCAAACCTGTGAAGGGGGTGATGATGAGGTAATAGCCAAAATGTATACCACACAGGATGGAATACCTGTAAGTGAATTCAGCTTTAAAGAAAAACCCAAGGCTAATGAGTATTTCATCCTCAAAGGCAATAATTCGAGTGCACTGGCCCATTATGACCCTAATACGGAATTGATCAACAGGGTCCTCAAACAAAAAGTATATGGTATTGATCCGCGAAACGCCGAGCAGACATTTGCCCTTGATGCTTTACTTCGTGATGAGATACAGCTGGTAAGCCTTACAGGCAAAGCCGGAACGGGAAAAACACTGCTGGCACTTGCCGCGGCAATCCAACAGCGTAAAAGATATACACAGATCTTTCTAGCCCGTCCCATAGTACCTTTATCCAACCGTGATATCGGCTTTTTGCCTGGTGATGTGAAAGAAAAGATCAGTCCCTACATGCAACCCCTGTTTGACAATCTTTCGGTGATAAAAAACAAGTTCAGCGGCTCAAGCAAGGAGTTTTTGAAAATAGAAGAGATGCTGAAAACGGAAAAACTTATCATCACACCTCTGGCATATATTAGGGGAAGAAGCCTTTCAAAGGTTTTTTTCATTGTTGATGAAGCACAAAACCTCACTCCTCACGAGGTGAAAACGATCATAACCAGGGCCGGCGACGGCACCAAAATGATCTTTACCGGTGATATTGAGCAAATCGATTCTCCCTATCTCGATCGCACCTCGAACGGACTTAGCTACCTGACCGATAAGATGCTCGGCCAGGAAATATTTGCACATGTAAACCTGATAAAAGGTGAACGAAGCTACCTTGCCGACCTGGCAAGCAACTTATTGTAATAACTTAAAAATAATCCGCTATGGCAAACACAAAGATCCTCCATATTGTACGTCACGCGAAATCAAGCTGGGACTATGATGATATTTCCGATATCGACCGACCATTAATGGAAAGAGGCATCAACGATGCCCATAAAATGGGCCGCCGTTTAAAAAAGCGCGAATCAGTTCCCGGTGTTATTTTCTCAAGCCCTGCCAACAGGGCCCTGCACACAGCAACAATCATTGCCCGCGAACTGGATTTCCCCTTTGATCAGTTTCATATTGATCCTATCCTGTATGAAGGAGGTGAAACAAAAATACTCCAGCTTGTACGGCAAATTGATGACCGCTATTCAGAAGCAATGATCACCGGCCACAATCCGGATTTCACATATTTAGCAAATTCACTGACAAAACAAGGTATTGACAAAATTCCTACCTGCGGTATTGTTAGTATAGAATTTGCAGTTGACTCATGGTCCGCTGCAGGTTCACATAACGTGGTGAACGAAACAATGGATTATCCGAAAAAAAAATAATATGTTATAATTAAAGTTTGTCAATAAAGTTAGCAAAATGTTTAACCGAACATGTGTCAGTTCAGAAAGTTTAATTTGCAAGGCTTGCACGGCCCGAAAACGCGGAGTTTACTTGTCGTAAATGAGCAATTTTTGGATAAGCGTAACGCGGCAAACGGGACTTTATGGACAGACACTAATTAGAGAAGATCCGTGAGTATGGCAAAAATACAGAAAAAAATATTAAACCGTGAAATAAGCTGGTTATCATTTAATCACAGGGTGCTCCAGGAAGCACAGGATAAACAGGTGCCACTGATCGAACGATTGCGTTTTCTGGGGATCTTTTCAAATAACCTGGATGAATTCTTCAAGGTGCGCGTTGCTACCATCAAAAGAATGATAGACATTCAGGTGGGCTCTAAAAGAGTGGAAGGAGAAAGGCCCAAAAAGATCATGAACAAGATCCAGAAAAAAGTGATCAGGTTGCAAAATAAGTTCGAGACCACCTATCACCTTATTCTGGGTGAGCTCGAACATCACCAGATCTTCCTTATCAATGAGATGGAACTTAACCTTGAGCAGTCCCTGTTCGTGAAACAATATTTTAAAGAGAATGTAATGCCTGTCCTCTCACCCATAATGCTGCATAATGTTAAAGATTTCCCCTACCTGAAGGATAAATCCATATACCTGGCTACCAAGCTTACCAGTCACGAAAAAAACATCGACACCGAATATGCCATTATTGAGATCCCAACTGATGTATTACCCCGTTTTATCGTTTTGCCTTCAGAAACCCACAGAAAATTTATCATCCTGCTTGAAGATGTCATTCGGTACTCACTGGATGATGTTTTTGCTATTTTTCATTTCGATACTTTTGAATCCTGGATCATAAAGCTCACCCGTGATGCCGAACTGGACATGGACAATGACCTTTCCAAAAGCTTTCTCGAAAAAATCTCCACAGGGGTATCCGGCAGAAAAACAGGCCAGCCCGTGCGTTTTGTCTTCGACAACTCCATTGCCAAAGATATGCTCGACTATATTATAGAGAAGCTTCAACTATACGAAGATAACAATCTTATACCGGGCAGCAGGTATCACAATTTTAAGGATTTTATGAATTTCCCGAATATTGGCGATGATTCGGTAGTGTATAAAAATGATAAACTACTGGGGCATAAAATGGTAACTTACCAGACGAGCATACTGGAAATAATGTCTAAAAAGGATTTTATGCTCCATGTGCCGTATCATGATTTTAACATCTTTGTTAGATTACTCCAGGAGGCAGCTATTGATCCCCGTGTTACGGAGATAGGTATCACACTGTACCGGGTGGCAGCGAAATCAAAGGTGATCAATGCCCTGATGAATGCATGCCGCAACGGAAAAACAGTGCACGTTGTAATTGAACTGCAGGCCCGGTTTGACGAGGAAGCAAATATATACTGGTCTAAAAAACTGGAAGAAGTAGGTGCCAATATTCATTTTGGCATCCCCGGCTTGAAAGTACATGCCAAGTTGGTCAGTATAACAAGAAGGGAAGACGGGAAAAGTGTAAACTATTCATGTGTAAGCACCGGTAACTTTCACGAGGGCACTGCAAAGGTTTATTCCGACCTGATCCTTTTCACAACTGATCGCCGTATAACAAATGAAGTGAAAAAGGTATTTACCTTTTTTGGCAATACCTATAAAAATTACTTATATCGCCACCTTATAGTATCACCTCTTTTCATGAGAAAGAAAATGTATACCCTCATCGATAATGAGATCAAAAATGTAAAAGCAGGCAAAGAAGCTTATATTATTCTGAAGATAAATAATCTGGTAGATAAAGAGATCATATATAAATTATACCAGGCCAATAATGCAGGCGTTAAAATAAAACTCATTATTCGCGGTATTTGCTCCCTGATACCGGGAGTGCCCGGACTAAGCGAAAATATTGAGGCTATAAGCATTGTTGACAAGTATCTTGAACATTCCAGGATAACAATTTTTTGTAACGGCGGCAAAGAGTTGTATTATATCTCTTCTGCCGACTGGATGACACGGAACCTTGACCGCAGGATAGAGATTGCTGCCCCAGTATATGATGAGGACATCCGGCAGGAACTGAAAGATATGATAAATATTCAGCTCCGTGATAATGTTAAAGCACGGATCATCGATTATGACCAGAATAACGATTACCTGCAAAATGATTCTGAAGAAAATATCCGTTCACAGGTGGAATTGTATCAATATTATAAACAAAAGTATAAAAATTAAAACTCCCCGGTTTTTAAAAACTTTTTATGTCTTAACTAACTACTGTCGGCTTAAACCTCCAACAATTTTTTATCTTTGTCACGCAATCGAAAAATAATGGTGTACTATGGATTATAAAGCAGTTTGTGAACAAACGACAAACCTGTGCAAAGAAACGGGGCAATTCATCCGGGAATCGGGAAAAAGCTTTGTGAAAGAAAAAATTGAAAGCAAAGGGAAGCATAATTTTGTCACCGACGTGGATAAAAATGCCGAACAAAAGCTTGTAGCAGCGCTTGGGAAAATAATACCCGGGTCAGGTTTCATCGCGGAAGAGGGAACCTCATCCAAAGAAGGAGAATTATACAACTGGATCGTTGATCCGCTGGATGGCACAACAAATTTTATCCATGGTGCCCCCCCCGTGGCTATAAGTATTGCCCTGATGGAGAAAAAGGAGATTGTTGTGGCTGTTGTTTATGAAATTTTCCTTGATGAATGTTTTTATACTTATAAGGGAGGAAAAGCATTTCTTAATGGTGAAGATATCAGGGTTTCCGACACTCATGCTCTTTCCGGCTCCCTGATAGCCACCGGGTTTCCATACCAGAATTTCAAAAGGATCCGTTCCTTCATGCAATCGCTTGAGTACCTTTTTAACAATACACACGGTGTGCGAAGGCTGGGGTCAGCTGCCACCGATCTGGCATATGTAGCCTGCGGACGCTACGACGGTTTTTATGAGTACAACCTTAATCCCTGGGATGTAGCGGCAGGCATTTTCCTGATCCGGCAGGCAGGAGGAAAAATCGGAGATTTCAGGGGTGGTGATAATTATCTTTTCGGGGGTGAGATCGTTGCCGGCAACAGCCATATTTACGAGGAGTTTCTGAAAACAATAGGTGACTTTATGAATTAATGCACAACCGGTCCAATGTCAAATCTCCTCTATAGGATATGCTATTCCCCCTTATGGCTGATCACCTTACTGCCTTTGAAAGTATTGTACGGCATCTCGGATCTCGTGGCTTTTATTGCATACAGGCTGGCCGGTTATCGCAGGCAGGTAGTGATCCGGAACCTGAAAAACGCCTTTCCGGAAAAATCACAGGAAGAAATAAGATCCATAACAAACAGGTTTTATCATCATCTTTTCGACACCTTTATCGAATCGATAGCAACTATTAATATGTCAGCCCGCACACTTAACCACCGTTACAGGTTTATCAATCCCGAATTACTCGGACAGTTTTATGAAGAAAGGAAAAGCATAATCCTGCTGTCCTCCCACCAGGGCAACTGGGAATGGATGTCCCACCTGCCTTTACATATGAATCACTTACTGCTTGGGGTATATCATCCTATTGAAAACAGATTTTTCGACCGGCTCTTCATTAACCTGAGAGAAAAATTTGGTGCAAAAGCTGTAACAATGACTGCTACTTATCATACCCTAATTGAATACAAAAGAAAAAATGTGCCCGTCCTTCTCTACCTCATTTCAGATCAACGTCCGCAACGAAAAAGTGCTCATATGTGGACCGACTTTTTAAATCAGGATACTCCCGTACTTACCGGTGCTGAAAAAATAGCAAAAAAAACAGCCTATCCGGTTATTTTTGCGGAAATAAAAAAGATCAAACGTGGTTATTATGATGTATTTTTCCGGTTAATGTTTAATGATCCGGCAAAAACAAAAGAAGGAGAAATAACAAAGGAATATATCAAAAGACTTGAAGAACTGATCAAAAACCAGCCCGAATGCTGGTTATGGTCACACAAAAGATGGAGACATAAACGACATGATTTCATAAATGCCTAGGATCGCAATTGTCATATTAAACTGGAACGGCAGACATTATCTTGAAAAATTCCTGCCCGGGGTGGTATCACACACACCTGCAAAAACCGGTAAGGTTGTTGTGGCTGATAATGCCAGCACTGACGGATCAACTGAATTCGTGAAAAATAATTTCCCCGGGGTTGAGATAATTGAATTTGATCAAAATTACGGTTTCGCCCTGGGTTACAAGAAAGCACTCCGGATGATCGATACTGAATATTATGTTTTACTAAACTCTGATGTGGAAGTAACAAAGAACTGGGTAGAGCCCGTTGTGGAATTCATGGATAAAAATCCCGGTGTTGGCGCGTGCATGCCTAAAATAAAAGCTTTTAACAATAAAGAAATGTTTGAATACGCTGGTGCCTCGGGTGGTTTTATTGACAAGTACGGATTCCCGTTTTGCAGGGGAAGGATCCTTAATACAATTGAAAATGACAATGGGCAGTATAACGCCTGTATCAAAACATTCTGGGCTTCAGGAGCCTGTATGTTCCTCCGTGCAAAAGCTTATTTCCAGGCCGGGGAACTTGACGGTGACTTTTTTGCTCATATGGAAGAGATAGACCTTTGCTGGCGGTTAAAGAATTATGGATTTTCCATCTATAGCTTTCCCCGGTCCACCGTTTTTCACGTGGGTGGAGGGACCCTTCCCAACAATAACCCCCGGAAACTATACCTTAACTATCGTAACAATTTGTTCCTGCTATACAAGAACCTGCCATCGCGCAATATGTTTCCTCTCCTTTGCACCCGCTTAATAATGGACTGGCTGTCAGCCCTGATCTATCTGTTAAAGTTCCAGCCTTCCTTTTGCTGGTCGGTGACACGGGCTCACCTGTCTTTTTTCAGGCAGATCAGGATATTACACCGCAAAAGAAAATCCCTCAGGCACATGAATAATATTGAACCCGTGAGTGAGATCTATTCGGGAAGCATTGTTTTTGATTATATGATCAAAAGAATAAGAAAATTCTCGGAATTAAAGTTTTAAGTTACCATGCATGCTGATCTGCATTATTCATGCTTCAAATTTCAACACCCTGCATCCGGCAAAATCCGGCCTGCAGAAAATACAGTTTATGCTTCAATATTCATTCTTCGGCTTTCGCCCCCTGCATCTGCTCCTGATCTGACGTATGAATGTACAGGTTAATTCAATTAAACAGGGAATTTATAATAAATTTGCAATTTAATTTGACCCATGAAAAGAGAGCTCATCAAAACCAAGGACGGTTCATCTACCCTATACGTACCGGAATTGAATGAGCATTATCACTCTGTTTACGGCGCAATAACCGAATCCGTGCATGTGTTTATCCGTTCGGGTCTGCACGCCATGAAAAAAGAGTCAATAGATCTTGTTGAGATCGGATTCGGAACAGGATTAAATGCTTTATTAACCTGCCTTGATGCACTGAAAAATAATATCAGGGTTAACTACCTGGCAATTGAAAAATATCCCCTGGATAAAGATATCATTGGAAAACTCAACTATCCTGAGATACTAAACCCCGGCCCTGAGTCAAAAAAATACTTTTCCCTGATGCATACTGCAAAAAGCCGTGAAAAGATGAAAATTCACAAGTACTTTTCCTTTACCATGATTGAAGAGGATATATTGACTTTTAATATCGAACATTCCTACGACCTGGTATATTTCGATGCCTTTGCCCCATCAGTACAACCTGAATTGTGGACAAGTGAAGTGATAGGAAAAATTTATGCCGGCCATCAGCCGGGAGGCATATTAACCACCTATTGTGCAATGGGAAATGTACGCAGAAGGCTGCGCGACACCGGCTATAAAACAGAGCGCCTTCCCGGTCCGCCTGGCAAAAGGGAAATGTTACGCGCCAGGAAATTAAGCCCGGGTTAGAAAACCCCGGTTCCTTAATTCATAATGGAAACAGGTCGATTTGGGTAAAAATGAACAAGCCTTTTCTTTCCTTGTTGATAACCTTTGAATAAAAAGTTGCTATCAGGCTACATACTATTCAATCCTAATTTCGTAATTTTAAACTTTAGAAAAATGACATATTTAAAAGAAGGTGTAAAAGCTCCTGATTTTACCGGTGTAAACCAGGAAGGCAAAACCATAAAATTATCCGGGTTTAAAGGAAAAAAAGTAGTTCTTTATTTTTATCCTAAGGATAACACGCCGGGCTGTACTTCGGAAGCCTGTAATTTGCGTGATAACTATAATGAACTGATCAAAAAAGGATTTGAAGTGATTGGTGTAAGTCCTGACACGGAACAATCGCACCAGAACTTTGCAGGGAAATATGAGCTGCCTTTCAATCTTATTGCCGATACAGATAAGAAGATCCTTAAGGATTACGGTGTTTGGGGTGAAAAAAATATGTTTGGCAAAAAATATATGGGAGTATTGAGGACAACCTATGTTATTGACGAAGAAAGTATGATTGAAAAAGTATTTACGCAAGTAAAAACTAAAAACCATACCCAACAGATATTGGAATCAATGGATCTGTAATTTATATCATACTTTGAAATTTATAATATTTGATAATTAATTAACCCGGAATAACAGCTTATAAGGATTTGTTACATGGTGTTTTTATTACATTTTAATTAAGCTGATACTTATCCTGAAAACTGTTCAGACAATTAAAAAAATTAATTCATGGTAAAAGAAGCAACAAAAGAGACCAACATTAAAGATGAAAAGCTTAAAGCGTTACAACTTACCCTGGACAAAATTGAAAAGGGTTATGGTAAAGGTGCGATAATGAAGCTGGGAGATTCCGCCATTGTTGATGTACCTTCTATTTCATCAGGCTCGATATCATTGGATAAAGCACTTGGTGTGGGAGGTTATCCGAGAGGGAGGGTGATTGAGATCTACGGTCCCGAAGCATCCGGTAAAACCACCCTTGCCATTCACGCCATTGCTGAAGCCCAAAAATCGGGCGGTATTGCCGCCATCATCGATGCAGAACATGCTTTCGACCGTTTTTATGCCCAAAAGCTGGGTGTTGATGTGGAAAACCTCCTGATATCACAACCTGATGACGGCGAGCAGGCTCTTGAGATCACCGACCACCTTATACGCTCAGGTGCTATTGATATCATTGTTATTGACTCGGTTGCTGCACTTACACCCCGTGCAGAGATCGAAGGAGAGATGGGGGATTCCCGTATGGGCCTTCAGGCCAGGCTTATGTCGCAGGCTTTACGCAAGCTCACGGCAAATATCAGTAAGACTCACACCACCTGTATCTTTATCAACCAGCTTCGCGAAAAGATAGGCGTGATGTTTGGTAACCCCGAAACCACAACAGGCGGTAATGCCCTGAAATTTTATTCTTCGGTTCGTATTGACATCCGCAGGATCACACAGCTTAAGGAAGGAGACGAAGCCATGGGTAACCGGGTGCGTGTGAAAGTTGTAAAAAATAAGCTCGCCCCTCCTTTCCGGAAAGCAGAATTTGATGTTCTCTTTGGTGAAGGAATTTCAAAGACAGGAGAGATCATCGACCTCGGAGTAGATTATAACATCATTAAGAAGAGCGGTTCATGGTTCAGCTATGGAGACACAAAACTGGGTCAGGGTCGGGATGCCGTTAAAAAGCTGGTAGCCGACAATCCCGAGCTGGCCGAGGAGCTGGAGAAAAAGATCTTTGATGCTATGAACAGTGAAAAAACAGGATAATTAGTGTCTGTCCATAAAGTCCCATTTGCCGCGTTACGCTTGTCCTAAAATTGCTCATTTACGACTGGTAAACTCCGCGTTTCCGGACCGCGCGAGCCTTGCAAATGGAACCTTCTGAACAGACACATGTCCCGTTAAAAATTTAACCAACTTTATAGACAGACTCTGTTTATTTCTTATTGAATTAATATCCTGTCCTGAATTATTCATGCCACAGGTTTCACAGCCCCCGTGGTATTTTTGATTTGGGATGTTCTTCTCTGAAGCTTGCCCAATATTGTTTAATGGTAGTTTTGATCTCTTTGTGAAGAAGAAGAATACCAAAAAGATTGGGTATTGCCATAAGAGCAATGGTTATCCCGGAGAGAGTCCATATAATGGTTGTATCGGTAAACGAAGCAACAAAAAACGCCGTCACATATACCAGCCGGTAAGGCATAACATATTTAAGGCCCCAGAGAAAGGTCACTGCACGGTCTCCATAATATGACCAGGATATTGCTGTTGAAAAAGCGAACAGTAACAAGCCTATCGACACGATGTATTGTCCGTAAGGCCCGAAAAAGCCCATGGTAAAGGCTCTGGCCGTTAACGGAGCACTGCTTAGCAGGGATTTGCCAAAAAACAATAATGAGGTGTATTCTTCGACAGGCTTGCCGTTTTCTATCCTTATCGTTCCGTTATATAAGATATCAGCCGATTCATAGACCTTTACATCTTCGGCAACAGACCGGTTGTGAAGTATAGTTACTTCTTCCCGGATATCACCCCCATCAACATACAGTTCCCCGTTAAAAAGCTGCAGGGTTCTTTTGCCCTTCATATATTCGAACAACTTTGCCCGGTCTTCAGGATCCTGATCGGTATACTTTCCCGGTAAAACCGTAAGATCGGTCAGCTGAAACAGATTTTCATATTTCTCCTTCCACACTCCCGAAGCCAGCAAAGTGATACCTGTAAGAAAACAAATGACAATGGTGTCAATGAAAGGTTCGAGAATGGCTACCATACCTTCGGAAACAGGTTCATGTGCCCGGGCGGCAGCATGGGCGATAGGTGCCGAACCCTGCCCTGCCTCATTGGAAAACAACCCCCTGTTCACCCCCCTGTTAAAAGCAAAACGTACACTGGCCCCTATAAAACCACCCATCGCGGCAGTTCCTGTAAACACATTGCTAAAAACCGAACCTATGGCAGGGAGAATATTTTCATAATTATATATCAGCACGGCCAGGGCTCCGATAAAATAAAACAGCGCCATAACCGGCACCAGCCTCGAAGTAACCCGGGCAATACGTTTAATGCCGCCTACAATTACAAAAGCAAGAAGCACGGCCAGTACACCGCCGGTGACCATATGATGGATACCGAAAGTTGAA
>Ga0307421_1001368_pt1 | contig 14680 bp, 10 predicted proteins | sample SalMarWE160270MG_FD_202163 | JGI IMG/M metagenome (GOLD analysis project Ga0307421, IMG submission 202163) | Salt marsh sediment microbial communities from the Plum Island Ecosystem LTER, Massachusetts, United States - WE1602-70 | ecosystem: Environmental > Aquatic > Marine > Intertidal zone >...
CCAATATACCTCTGCTATGAACAGAAAATCGGATCTGCGTTCTTTCACATGTCTGATAGCTTCAGTCCAGAATTCATTCTCTGGTCTAGAATGGCCCTTGATGATCTCTCCCCATGTGTTACTAAAGACAACGTTTAGCGTGAGCATTGCCATATCACAGCGCACCCCGTCAGCCACTTCGATAATTTGCAGTAGCTCATTGATAAGAGCCTGCCTCAAATCAGCTGAGTAAATGTTAAGCTGGGCAGTATCAGTCCATGGCGGAAAATTAGGATCCCTACCATGTGCTAGATAGAAACCTGTTTTGGAAGGGAAGAACCATTCTGGATGATCATGGACATCTGAGTCTTTTCCCTGAACGAACCACTCGGGATGAGAAATCGTCCACTGATGGTCAACGGCTACATGATTTGGGACAAAGTCTAAAATTAAGGCCATACCGCGACGATTCAGGTTTGATTTCAGTTGAGCGAGTTCCTCTACCTTACCCAGTGAAGGCTCAAGGCTATATGCATAGATCGCATACGGAGATCCTGCAATGTCTTCAGCAGACCAGTCGGGTAAGGCTCGCTTGTATTCCTGGCGGAGTGCAAGGTCAAGTAACGCTTTCCGCCGTGAATTAGGGCTGCGTTGCCATACCCCCATGAGCCATACTAGGTTGATACCAAGGTGAGAGAAGAACTGCCATTCCTCTTCTGGGATCTTTGCCAAGGAAACAGGACGATTGTATTTATCGGATATTCGCCTCAGTAACAAACACGCATTGGCTTCATAGAGGTGAGGATAACGACGCATATTAGACCTGTCCGTGAAGAATTCGATCAAATCTCTGTATCCTTCCAATAGCTTTGCCATTTTGATGGATTCGACCATCTCTCTGGCATCCATGTCGGTCCCGGTCGGCAAAGACGTAGATCTTTACACGAGGGGCAGTCTTCGCTAAGGCGAACCCGACCGTTTGCACCCCCTGACCAGCTTCTCCACCAACCATGAAATTAATCTCCGTTGCCATCTTTTCACCTCCTTGGAAACTCTGCATGTCCCAATTCTATTCAATTTTGGCAACGAGCCTTTTGATGGCTGATGCCTCGCTTCGGGACATCTGTATCCTGATAACCTGACGTCCTGCCGCTTGCAAGGATTGAAAGTCTCCCAAGGCCTGGGCATCAGCGACTGTGCCAAAAGTGTAAGGCTTTCCTGGGATAGGTAGGTCTTTCTCATGATTTACAGTGAACTGCAAGAAAAGCCCTGTGTTTTGTCCGCCTTTATAGAGCTGCCCTGTAGAATGTAGAAAACGTGGCCCATAGCCCAGTGTGGTGGCAATATGGTAGCGCTCCCCCACTTCCCTGCGGAGTTCGGCTAATACCTCGTCCATTTCAGGTGTCTGGCGTAGATAAGCCATTATTGCCAAATACCGGCCTTTGTCGGCAAACCTCATTAAGTCTGCGAGAGAACCGGTGGTCTCCAACTTTGGGAGGCGACCGGAAACACCATATTCCTGTAGAAGACGGCCTGTAGTAGCTTTGGCTTTTTGGACGTCTGGCTGATCAAACGGGTTGATACACAGGATGGCACCAGCTACAGCAGTGGCAAATTCCCAGCGGAAGAACTCAGCCCCCATGTCATACTTGTTTCGCATTTCCAGGACAACCACAGGGTGTCCTGAAGAAATCAAACGGCTAATTGCAGTATCTGTAGCCTGGTTCTGGTCGCCTTCAACACGCAGATAGATGAACAGGCGATCATTACCATAGTAGATAGGCTGCATCAGAGGCTCATTCGCTATCGGTATAATACCCTTGCCGTCTTTGCCAGTGCTTTCGGCAATCAGCTGCTCTACCCAAAGGCCAAAAGTGCCTATAGATGGCGACGTTACCAAGGTTAGCTTATCATGCCCTTTTTGAGCTAGAGTGCCCATGCAGGCACCCAGCCAGAATCCAGGGTTCTCATGCTGAGGTACATTGGAGGCACAAGTTAACCGCATGCGATTAGCCTGCTGCAGCAGTTTTGTAATGTCAATTCCTATTAGGGCTGCCGGCACCAAACCAAAATAGGACAGTACCGAGTACCTGCCGCCAATATCTGGCGGATTCAAGAATACCCGTCGAAATCCCTTGGCTTGGGCGAGAGTTGCCAATGGTGTTCCGGCATCTGTGATGGCAATGAAATTATGTCCCACTTTCTCTTTGCCCACCATCTTTTCTAATAGGTCTCGGAGGTATGAATGAAGAATCAGCGGCTCAGTGGTCGTGCCAGACTTCGAGGATACCAAAAACAGAGTAAGGGCTGGATTTATCACCTCTACCACTGCCTGGACTGACTCGGGAAGCGTAGAATCCAGCACGATTAGTTCCGGGTATTGGTCACCACTGCCGAAGACCTGCCCCAATACCTCAGCGCCAAGACTGCTGCCGCCCATACCAAGAAGAACAACGTGGCGAAAATCGGCGTCCCACACATCCTTGGCAAATGACTGCAGCATGGGCACATGTTCACTCATCAAATCAGTGACGGCTAACCAATCGAGACGATTCGTAATCTGGGTTGGCTCCGGCTTCCAAACAGTGTAGTCTTCTCTCCAGATGCGCCGGACGATATTGGCATCACTAAGCCTAGCGAGAGTTGCCTTCACGTCAGCCTCATACATGCCAATATCCGTCTTTGGATGGCTTAAGGCCATTTTTCTTCTCTCCTCAGTGCTCTACTTATTGAATAGACCGGGAAATACGCTGTTATCACTGACGGGTGAAGTAAATGGTTGCCCCGCTATTGGATTCCAATCGCTACGCCGGCAACGAGGACATCTCTTTGGTTTTGCTTTCCTTGGCACCCAAGTGTGATTACAATGCTTACAGGTATATCTGGTTTTCTTCATATTGACACCTCCTTATCACATGGCTTTTGGTTTATTGCAATCGCCCTCCTGCAAGTAGATATACGCCCAATTCTTCGTGATGAGGCGTTAAGTAAAGTGCCTCTCTGTAAATAGAAAGACAACCAACATTCTTGAAACTTGCCACTAGCTTACTCTCCCCTGTGCGGCCACCTCATTTATAGCTTTTTCGACCTCATCGGTGTCTCCCAGATAGTAATGATTTAGCGGTTTCAGTCGCTCATTAAGCTCGTAGACAAGTGGTATCCCCGTTGGAATATTTAGATTGACTATCTCATCGTCACCAATCTTATCAAGATATTTAACCAGTGCCCGTAGGCTATTGCCGTGAGCCGACACTATCACATGTTTTCCCGACTTCAGTGTTGGCGTAATAACTTCATGCCAGTAAGGAACACATCTAACGATAGTGTCCTTCAGGCTTTCTGTGAGCGGAAGCTCACTTTCAGCAAGCTCTCTGTACTTAGGGTCATTTCCCGGGTATCTTTTGTCAGTTTTATCAAGAGCTGGCGGTCGAATGTCATAACCCCTTCTCCACATATGAACCTGCTCTTCGCCCATTTTCAAAGCCATTTCCGCTTTATTCAACCCCTGCAATGCACCGTAGTGCCTCTCGTTCAAACGCCATGAGCGATACACGGGTATCCACATCAGGTCCATCTCATCCAGAACCAGCCAGAGGGTCCTTATGGCTCTCTTAAGTACGGAGGTAAAGGCAACACCAAAAAGGTATCCCCTTTCTCTTAGTGTTCTTCCTGCCTCTTTAGCTTCGGCAATTCCCTTATCGGACAAGTCAACGTCAGTCCATCCTGTAAATCTATCTTCCAAATTCCAGATACTCTCGCCATGTCTCAGGAGTACAAGCTTCATTACCTTAAATAACCTCCGATTTGATCACAATTATGTCTCTAGCTAACGACCTCCACTTTGAGCAGATTCGTTGTACTTTCCAAACCAAGAGGTATGCCGCCGGTGATTACCACTAGGTCGTCAGGCCTAGCCAGACCGAGTTCTTTCGTGATGGCTGATGCTGTTGTAAACAGACCGGACACGGAGGAAGGCGTGGCTATTTGGACAGGTTGAACTCCCCAATACAATATCAGCCTTCGGTAAATCGCCTCGTCGGGTGTTATCGCCACAATAGTTGTACGGGGCCGGTATTTTGATACTCTCCCGGCTGTGCTGCCTGACTTGGTAAAAGCAACAATGGCACGCGCACCCAAGTTATGGGCGGTAACACAGGCATTGTAGCTTATCAGTTCCTCAGTTCTTTGCTCAAACCATATCTTCTTTTCGGACAATGCTATTTCATAAGGCAGTTTTTTTTCAGTTTCACGGGCAATCCTATCCATTATCACTACCGATTGCACCGGATTTTTTCCGATTGAAGTCTCTTCCGAGAGCATGGTAGCATCCGTGCCGTCGAATATAGCGTTGGTTACGTCACTAGCCTCTGCCCGTGTGGGTCGCGTCGATTTCACCATTGACTCCAGCATTTCAGTAGCAGTAATCACCGGCTTGCCAGCCTGATTACACTTCCTGATTATCTCTTTCTGCACCAGAGGCACCTTTTCCAAGGGGATATCCACTCCGAGGTCTCCCCGGGCCACCATGATGCCATCAGCATTAGCTAAAATACTATCTAGGTTTTTCACCGCTTCACCACGCTCAATTTTGGCGATAATGGGTATTTCCGTATATTTTTCTCTCATGAGTTTTCTAACACCGACTATATCTTCAGCTTCGGTCACGAAGGAAAGAGCCAGATAGTCCGGTTTCTGGCTCAGAGCGAAAATTAGGTCTTCCCGCAAAGTGTCGGTGAGAAACGGCCCGGAAATACGCATGCCTGGTACCACGAGGCCCCGCTCTTCAGTCAGAATTCCGCCAACGATGACGCGGCTCATTACCTCGCCGCCCGCTATTTTCAATACTTTGGCCTGCATCTCACCATCAGCGATTAGAATGATATCCCCCGGCTTTACATCTCTAGGTAGATTGGGCAAGTTTACCGAAACCCTTGTCGCGTCTCCGTCTATCTGCTGCGTGGTAAAAACCAACTGGGCACCCTTTTTTAAAAGGGCCTGGCCCCCTTTCAGCTTTCCGGTACGATATTTGGGACCGGGTAGATCTATAAGAACGGCAACATTTGTGTGCAGACCCTTGCTCAGATTTCTTATAGCCTGAACATATCGGGCATGTTCACCCGGCGTGCCGTGCGCTAGATTAAGCCGGGCAACATTCATACCAGCCCTGATTAAACTCTCCATCATCGCTGTCGAGCTGGTCGCCGGGCCAATGGTGCATACTATCTTCGTTCGTCTTGGGTATAATCTTGACCGCCTCATTACCTTTCCTTACTTTGAGAGTATTTCCGCATCAGTAGCTTTTATACCAGCCTTCAGCCAGGTCTGAAAACTGGCCATTTGTTGAAGTCCTCTTAGTTTGCCTATCGATAACCTATCCATTTTATCTTCCTTTTTCGTTTTTACGCCGCAAGCAGTCCGGCCAACTCTTCAAGTCGTGTACTTAGCGGCTTCTTCTTTTCCCAGGTGTCCCGCAATGGGGTGTAGCTTATTTCGTTATTTATCTCGCCAACCATATAACCGTTTTTGCCACTTAAAAGAGCCTTGACGGCAGCAGAGCCTAAGCTACTTGCCAGCACACGGTCGCGGGCAGTGGGTGAACCCCCACGCTGGATATGCCCCAGAATACATACTCTCGACTCAACATCTATATTTTTCTTTACCTCTTGAGCAATCTGAAAGCTGTAACCAGGTTGTTCAGCCTCGGCTACCACAACGATGGCGCTTTTCTTACCCCGCTTAAAAGCCTCCTTCAATTTTGCACAGAGTTCTTCACTGCTGAGCGGCGTTTCAGGGATAATTAGCTCTTCAGCACCCCCGGCGATGCCACTTTCAAGAGCGATAAATCCCGTGTGGTGTCCCATGACCTCCACAAAGAAGAGCCGTTCAAGGGATAGGGCAGTATCACGGATACGGTCGATAGCTTCAAGTGCCGTGTTTATGGCAGTGTCAAAACCTATGGTGTAATCCGTGCCATACACGTCGTTGTCTATGGTTGTCGGCACGCCGACAATACTGACGTCGCACTCATCTGCCAGCAGGGCACCACCGCGGAAAGTACCATCGCCACCAAGCAGGAGCAGCCCGGCAATTCCTGCTTCATCCAGCACTCTTACTGCCTTTGCCCTGCCCTCGGGGGTCTTGAATTCAGGACAACGTGATGTTTCAAGTATAGTCCCACCCCTGTGAATAATATTAGCTACGCATTTTCTGTCAAGCACAGTCATCTCATTACGAATGAGTCCACTATAACCGCGTCTTATGCCTAAAGCCTCCACATCAGCAGCCGTGGCAGTCCGCACGGCTGCCCGAATACAGGCATTCATACCCGGGGCATCCCCTCCACTCGTCAATATGCCAATCCTTTTCATCGAATCTGCTCCTTTGTGATTATTTTCGTACCAACTTTAAAGTGACATCAAGAATCCATCTTTTCTTACTACTTATCCTGCAACACAGCTACTCCAGCTAATACTTTGCCTTGCAGGAGTTCCAGTGACGCCCCTCCTCCTGTGGATACGTACGACATCTTATCCGTTAATCCCATTTCTTCCACAGCCTCAGCGGTAGAGCCACCACCAATTATCGTAGTGGCCTTGAGATTTGCCAGCACTTTGGCCAGGCTGCGTGTTCCCCCTGCAAATTCAGCGATTTCAAAAACTCCTAAAGGTCCATTCCAGAAAACTGTCTTGCACTTATCAAGCACTCCGGAGAACACCTCCACGGTCTTGTGCCCAATATCAGCAATAATCCAACCTTCAGGAACCTTGTCCATCGGCACTGTCTTGGTAACGGCACCAGATTCCAGCTTTTCCGCGACAAGGAAATCCTGTGGCAACACGAGTTCAACACCAGCCGATTTTGCCTTGCTCACAACCTTGAGGACATTCTCTATTTGGCTATTCTCCACCGCTGAGCTGCCTACACCGTGGCCCTGACTCTTCAAGAATGTGGCAGCCATACCACCACCAATGAGTAGGCAATCTACCTTGGTTATCATATTGTTGAGAAGTCCCAGTTTGGTGGCTAGTTTTGCCCCGCCTATCATCGTAGCGAACGGCCTGCCCGGATTTGCCATGAGGCTGGTCAAGGTCTCAAGCTCTTTTTCCAAGAGAAACCCAGAAACGGCAGGCAGGTATCGCGCTATGCCGACGATTGAAGCGTGGGCACGGTGACAGGCACCGAAAGCATCATCTACGTAGATATCTGCCAGACGCGATAAGCTCTGGGCGAAATTGGGGTCGTTCGCTTCTTCCTGTGGGTAAAACCGCAGATTTTCAAGAAGGACTATCTCGCCATCCCGCAATCTGGATACAGCGCTTTCAACCTGCATGCCAATGCAATCATTCAGCGCCTCGACTGGCTTGTTAATGAGTTCTGACAATCGTCTGGCTACGGGCGCGAGCCTTAGCTCTTCTACTACTTTGCCACCAGGCCTGTCCAGATGTGAGCAAAGGATGATTCGCGCCTGATGCTTTGCCAGATACTCTATTGTCGGCAGGCAGGCACGAATACGTGTGTCATCAGTAATTGCGCCATCATGGTTCATTGGAACATTGAAGTCAACACGCACCAATACTCGCTTTTTCACGACGTCTACGTCTCTTACAGTTTTTTCTGCCATTGCTACTCCTCCAATCCCAAATGTTGTCTCACGCACACATTGTTTGACCAGCTAGTGTTCATACCACAGTATTTGTCTGGCCTCCAGGGGCACCGCAGCCCCACCGAAATAGGGAACGATGCGTGGCGTATAGTGTTCTGCCGGCCGACGCGCCGGGATACGGGCACGATACAGATAGCTATTCGCTGTTCCGGCGGCCTCAGCTACCTCCATGACATGAATTTCGGATTCCTCGTTACCTTGCAACTCGGCATAAAGCTGGACCTGCACTGCCTTCGGATCAAGCTCATCAAGATACACTATTACAGTGATTGTGTAATCTTCCCCTTCACTCTGCAAAGCTAGTCTTCCGAAGCGTAATTTCTGCCAGTGTGTCTCCAGTAACTCTCGCCAGTGGCATAAGCGTACTGACTCATTTGCCCCGTCGGCAGTGCGCTTATGATAGTTCTGGGCAGCAGTGAGGTATAGTCTATCGACATACTCTCGCAGCATTCGGTTCGTACTGTATTCTGGTGTGAGCTCAGCCATACTCGTACGCATGCGTGCTACCCAGGCGGTGGGGATGCCTCGGCCATCACGTTCATAGAAGCACGGAATAATCTCCTCCTCGAGGAGACGGTAGGTCTCTTCCGCTTCTTGGGTATCCCAGTCGGGGTCATCACCATGCTCCCGTCCATCGCCGATGGCCCAGCCGATTTCGGGACGATAAGCTTCTGCCCACCACCCATCCCGCTCCGATAAGTTTAAGCCACCGTTTACCAGAACCTTCATGCCGCTGGTACCGCAAGCCTCCCAGGGGCGGCGGGGTGTATTTATCCAAAGATCCACGCATTGTACCAACTGCTCGGCCAGAGCCATGTCATAGTCAGAGAGGAAGACTACCTTGTTTTGCACGTCGGGACGAAGCGAATACTCCCACCACGCTCGGATCAGGGCTTTACCTTCTTCATCGCGGGGATGGGCTTTACCGGCAATAACGAGTTGAACAGGCCGGTCGGGATGGTTCAGTATCCGGCTTAGCCGATCGGGATCATGGAGCAATAGATTTGGTCGTTTGTATTCGGTGAAGCGCCGGGCAAAACCTATTGTGAGAACGCCAGGGTCCAGTAGTTGGTTGGATTGCTTTACGAGTTGTAACGAGGCGCCGGCTCTCGCTAGCTGACGGCCGAGACGTGCACGTACGTAATGGATCAGTTGCTGTGCTTCTTCCATGCGTAGTTGCCACAGTGACTCGTCAGTTACCTTCTTAAAATCGTCTTTAATCGCATCCATGGTATTTAGCCAACGCTCTTTCTCGCAGGCATTGGTCCAGGTCGTATCGGCCGTTGCAGAGTCCCATGACGGCATGTGAACGCCGTTGGTAACGTGGGTGATCGGCACCTCGCCACGAGGCCAGCGTGGGAATAATGGTTGAAAAATGTGACGACTTACCTCACCATGAAGACGACTGACACCATTGACCACCCCTGAACCTCGTATTGCCAGAAATGCCATATTTAGTGGCTCCTGTGCGTTGGCAGGATCCTGGCGACCTAAAGCTAGAAGACCGTCCAATCCAATACCCAGTTGATCCGCATAATTTGCCAGATACCGGCTCACCAGTTCCGGAGAGAACCGGTCAAAACCCGCCTCAACGGGCGTATGCGTAGTAAAGACATTGCCCGCACGAGTTGCGGCCAAAGCTACCTTGAAAGGCTGATGCTCACTCAACATGAAGCTACGCGCCCGCTCGACCACAGCCAGTGCCGCATGTCCCTCGTTAAGGTGACATACCTCTGCTTTGATACCCATAGCGTCCAGCAGTCGCCAGCCTCCGATGCCAAGCACTATCTCCTGCTGCAGGCGCATTTCTGGTCCGCCGCCATACAGCTCGCTGGTAATCCCACGGTCAGGGGGACTGTTGATAGGGTCATTACTATCCAGGAGATAAAGCTTCATCCGTCCGACCCTGGCTTCCCAGGCACGCAACCAAAAGGCGCCACCGGGAAAGCCTATCATTACTCGGAGCCATTCCCCATTTTGATTGCGAACCGGCATAATCGGAAGCTGACCGGGGTCGTTGTACGGGTAAGACTCGGTCTGATCCCCACGGGCATCGACCGCCTGGCGGAAATAGCCCTGCTGGTATAGAAGACCCACTCCAATTACAGGAACGCCCAGGTCGCTTGCCGTCTTGAGATAATCGCCCGCCAGTATCCCGAGACCGCCCGAGTAAATCGGCAAAGCTTCACCAAGCCCATACTCCATGCTGAAGTAGGCTACTTTTAGTGTCGATTCAGGATACGTCTGTTGAAACCAGGCCTTTTCTCCTATAACCTCGCGATATTCCGCTACAAGTTTGTCCATCAGTCCCCGGAAAGTGGAATCGGTCGCCAGTGCTTTAAGGCGATTCGTTTTGACTGTTTGAAGCATGAGCCATGGGTTAGAGGTCATACCCCATAATTCTGAATCAATATATTTCCATAGCTTGTCAGCGGCGTGATTCCATGACCAGCGAAGATCGAGGGCCAGTTCGGCGAGTTCCTCTAGCCCTTCCGGTAAGGGAGGTAGCAGATAATAACTGGATACAGCCATGATAGTCTCCTTATTATTTACCCTTACCAGGGGCTCTTAGCACATTCTTAGGCCTCAGGATATTTTCATTCTCATGGCCAGCAGCGAAATCGCTGATGTTTTGAATAGTCGTCTTGGCAATGATGGCCATAGCCTCCTCCGTAAAGAAGGCCTGGTGGCCGGTAACAAGTGCGTTAGGGAAGGTCAGGAGTCGCATAATCACATCATCAGGAATAATCTCGTCAGAAAGGTCTTCAAAGAAAATATGCGACTCCTCTTCATAAACGTCAAGACCGACAGCTCCCAGGTGATCCTTTTTGAGAGCACGGATAAGAGCACGGGTATCCACCAGGGCTCCACGGCTGGTATTAATAAGCATAGCTCCTGGTTTCATGTAAGAGAGGTTCTCGGCATTAATCAAATGCCGGGTCTCAGGTGTTAAAGGAGCATGTAAGCTAACAATATCCGCACTGTTCAATAACTCCTTCAGCGGTACATACCTGACTCCCAGCTTGACGCATTCGGGGTTCTCGGTCACGTCATAGGCCAGTAGAAGGCAGCCGAAACCCTGTAGAATACGGGCAAGTACACTGCCTATCTTCCCGGTGCCGACAATGCCCACTGTTTTGCCATGCAGTTCAAAACCTATTAATCCATGAAGCAGGAAATTACCTTCACGAACTCGATTGTATGCCCGGTGGATCTTGCGGTCTAAGGCAAGCATCATGCCGACGGCGAATTCGGCTACTGCGTAAGGAGAGTAACGGGATACCCGCATGATAGTCATGCCTAGTTCTTCGGCTGCCTTGAGATCAACGTTATTGAAACCTGTTGCCCGCAGGGCGACGAGTCGTGTGCCACCATCCGACAACTGCTTGATTACTCTTTTGTTTAGAATGTCGTCAGCAAAGCAGCAGATTGACGAATATTGCCTGGCTAAGACGGCCGTTCGTTCGTCAAGGTGGGCTTCAGTGAAATGTAGCTCATGTTTAGCCTGGTTTGCGGCCTCAAGAAACTCCTGATCGTAAGAGCGCGCACTGTAAACTAGAACTTTCATAATTGCCTCCTCAATTGTAATCCTGCCCACGGAACCTAATCACTAAATTTAGAGAGCTAACCGCTCAACTACATCGAGCAAGCGTTTTGAGTATCCGAACTCATTATCATACCAGACCTGGACTTTAACCATGGTCCCCTGCACCACCTGCGTGGAAAGGGCATGAACAATACCGGAATGGGTATCACCAATAATATCGGCTGACACCAATTCCTCCTCAGTGTATCCGAGGATACCGTTAAAGAACCCTCCGGCAGCTGCCTTGAAGGCGGCGTTGACTTGCTCCACTGTAGTGGATTTCTTAAGGTCTGCGACGATATCAGTGATAGCGCCATCGAGAATCGGTGCACGAATAGCTAGAGCTCGAAGCCTATCCTTGAGTTCAGGAAGCACTAATGTAGCTGCAACATCCGACCCAGTAGTGCTGGGAACCAAAGATACAGCAGCAGCCCGTCCTCTATGCCGTTTCTTATCCGGCCTATCAACAAGTGCCTGACTCGCCGTGTAGGCATGAACAGTAGTTGCCATTGCCCGCTCGATGCCAAAGTTGTCCATTAATACCTTAAGCGGCGGAACTAGTGAGTTTGTAGTGCAGGAAGCCATAGATATTACACGGTGGTTTTTAGGATCGAATTTGTTTTCGTTTACACCGACAACTATTGTGATGTCGGCGTCGGGAGCCGGTGCGCTGATGATTACCCTTCTTGCTCCTGCCTCAAGATGTTTGGCGGCCAGTTCACGTTTGGTAAAGTGGCCAGTGGACTCAATAACTGCATCAATGCCAAGCTTTTTCCAGGGTAACTGTGCCGGGTCTCTCTCGGCATAGATGTTGAGGGTTATGTCACCCATCTTTACGGCATGTTCAGTCGCCTCGACTGTAAATGTTGCTCGTCCATGCACCGAATCATAGCTGATTAAGTAGGCAAGGTCGTCTGTCGGTACCAGGTCATTCGCCGCTATCAGCTCAACCTCCTTCGGGCGAACCTCCATATAGTGCCTCAGTACCATGCGACCTATACGCCCCAGTCCGTTAATTGCTATCCTTTTCATATTAACCTCCTTTCCATTGCACTCTCCTGTTACAACAATAGCTATTACCCATGGCTTAAACCCTTACTGATATTATCGATATCTGTTAACAGGACCTTTGTTTTTTCTAACAATAGTGTCTTGTTGGCAGCGCCTATATTGACGCGCAATATTGATTCGGTATGGGAAAGGCGGACATTGAACCACCAATCGGGATAGTCCACTGAGAGGCCGTCAAGGTGATCGATATGCCCATCACGATATTTATTTTCCATCGGTGTAAGCACCCTTTCCCTGTCAACAACATTCAGGTTGATTTCGCCACTGGTGGGGTAATGCTGGAACGGTTTGATTAATTCGGAAAGTGGTTTGTCTTCTGCCGAGACAATGTTGACCAATTCGACAAGTGTACGCAAACCGTTGTCAGTGCAATGAAGGTCTGAGTAGTAATAGTGCCCTGAAAGCTCCATGGCGAAGAGGGCGTGATTATCCCGCATGGCACGTTTAATAAAAGCATGACCCACCCGGCTGCGTACTGATTTACCCCCCGCCTCGTTAACCAGTTCAGGCAGGATACGGGAGGTGCGCAGGTCATAAAGTATGGTCGCTCCTGCATTCTTTCTCAGGAGGTGCAGGGCAATCAGCCCGCCTAGTGCATCGGGCGGCACCATTTTACCTTGCTCGTCAACCACCACTGCACGGTCAGCATCGCCGTCGAAAGCTAGGCCGAAGTCGAGTTTTCTTTTCCTAACAGTCTCTGAGAGACGATCAAGGGCTCCTTCTTCCAATGGGTTAGGAGAGCGCCCCGAAAAATAGCCGTCTGGATGAAAGCTAAGCCGCCACAACTCTACCGTGTCAAAAGGTGAAAATAGTGCCTCGGTGCTGATGCCCCCCATGCCATTGCCAGCGTCGACGGCAATTTTGAGGGGCCTTACCGGTTTCAACCTTGACCGGATACGCGCGATGTATTCACCCATGGGTGAAGCAAATGCCAGCAATTCGCTGCTTTGCCGTCCCGACTGTTTCGGCGTCTTTCGTGACATCGCCTCAATCTCAGGTAAGCCATGCTCATTGCTTAAGGGTAGCGCATCACGTTGACAGAGCTTCAATCCGTTGTAATTCGCTGGCAAATGACTGGCGCTTATAGCAATCGAACCATCGAAACCACCTTCAGCTCCGTACCAGTACACCATAGGAGTACTGGAAAGACCTATATGGGTTACTCGGTGGCCCGACTCGCGGAGGCCGACGCTTACCGCTTCGGCCAGTGCCGGTGAACTCCACCGACCATCATGGCCAATAAGGAAACTCCCCGGTTCCTTCGGGCAAATGTAGTCCCCGTAGGCACGGGCAATCGTCATGACTGTTGCACTGTCCAAATCGTCACCGACAATACCGCGAATATCGTAGGCACCAAATACTCTTGAATAGCGATCTTCTACCTTTTTATCGTTACTCATCTGATCTGCCTCATAATTATATAAGCTACCCAGCTAGCTGATGTCTTTTGCCAAACCAGCCTGAATTTTGCTCACCCAAGATTCGATACCCCAAGAGCTTCACCCGGTCTTGAATCAAGAAAAGCACAAGGCAATAGCCCCAGGCAATTCCGGCATAATACCAGCCCAGAGGAGTCATAAGTAGACCATAGACGGCAATAAAAGTAGCTACTATTTGCGTGCCGATGACCGCTAATACGAGAATCCGTGCCGGCTTGATTGACCAGAAGGGACCACGAGTACGAGCGGCAAAAACAGTGAGGTGCCCTCCTATAGAGAGATTCAGATAGATCAGCGTTCGCAGCGTATCTTGGCTGAGATGGAAAACACCATCACCTATATAGAAGATGCCAAAGGATCGAGCCATGGCAAATAAGCCCAATATGGTAGCCATACCCAGTACTCCGCGCATGTTCCACGTTTCAGGCTGGTTAGAGTAGCGGACGTTGTCATAGGCGATGGAGAGTATGGCGCCATCATTCAGGATGGCCAGCAGGACTATCATGATGGCCGTTACCGGGTATATCTTGAACAGCAGGATAGCCAGGGTCAGGAACCCCAGCAGAGCTATTGTCTCGGCAATACGATAGATGGCATAATTGATCATGCGGTGAAATATTTTGCGACTCTCTTTGATTGCGTCAATGATTGCGGAGAGGCCTGGAAGTAGTAATACAATGTCAGATGCTGCACGTGCAGCATCAGTGGCCCCGGCGACAGCAATACCGGCATCGGCCTTTTTCAGGGCTGGTGCGTCATTCACGCCATCCCCGGTCATACCTACGATATGGCCTCGCTGCTGGAGTACATCGACGATGTGGTACTTGTGCTCAGGGAAGACCTGAGCAAAGCCATCGGCACGTTCAATGGCAGCAGCCAATTGCCCGGCTTCATGGGTTTTGGTTTCGTCGAAGAGACTGGCATCAATAATGTCTTTACCAA
>Ga0307421_1001369_pt1 | contig 14678 bp, 11 predicted proteins | sample SalMarWE160270MG_FD_202163 | JGI IMG/M metagenome (GOLD analysis project Ga0307421, IMG submission 202163) | Salt marsh sediment microbial communities from the Plum Island Ecosystem LTER, Massachusetts, United States - WE1602-70 | ecosystem: Environmental > Aquatic > Marine > Intertidal zone >...
TGGCCCTCGCGGTAAACAGGATCTTCGAGCTCAAGGGAGGAGCTGTTGCCTGTGCCAAGGGGCGGATCCTGGCGGAGATCCCTTTGCCTATTTTTGGGCTCATATCCGATCTGCCGCTTAACGAGATCGCGGGCAAGATAGGGGAGGTCAAGCTCGCTATGAAGGAGCTCGGGTTTCCCTTTGAGAACCCCCTTCTGACCATCAACACCCTTACCGGTGCGGCCATACCGTTTTTAAGGATCTGCGAAGAGGGCCTGGTGGACCTCAAGGATGGGGAAACGGTAGGTCTTATAATTCATTAAGGTCTGGGTGGACTCTCGGGGGCAATTACATTGACTGTAGGGAAATAGGTCTTGTATCGTGATACATCTCGAGTTATTATGCCCAATCCAAGTACGGCAGCATGTGCACCAATAAAAAAATCCGGCAATGGAGACAGCTTCATTCCTTTTTGCTTTTTGTACCTTACATAGATTTTCCCAGCAAGAAATAGGGCTTCTTTTGGTATTTGGATCAGTTGAAACCCGCAGCCAGTCATCGCTCGTTCTAGCTCCTCAATGCGTTCGAACCCAATAGAAACCTCGGTGTAAATGATGGGATTGATATACAAGGTGTGCGTCATGCTATACCGGTTAAGCATGGATTCAGACCATTCAGTCCACGTTCGATCATCTTCAAAAAGATCGAGTATTACATTTGAATCGACAAATATGCCCTTCATTCATCGGCTCTGGTTAAGGACAGTATCTCATCTGTTGACATCTTTACGGTTGCAGCACCTCGAAACGGACGAAATTTGTTGCTTCTTTGAGTTGTCCCGGGTTTCTTCACCAAATATACACGATCTTTTTCCTCGATAAAGTCCACCTCTGTACTCGGTGTGATTCCCAGTTTTTCCCTAATGTGCTGTGGTATGGTAACTTGTCCCTTTGTCGTAATCCTCATAACAATCCTCATATTAGTATTACTTGGTAATAGTAATACTTTTGTGTGGGTATGTCAATCGCTTTTTATATGAGTGTTCAGTGTTCAGAGTTCAGGGAACAGGAGTGATGCAAGGGGGTCTTTCCCGAACACTGGACCCCTGAACATTTCAATTATGAGGCATGGAAACGATGATCGGCATTGATTCAACGTTGAACCGAATTTCAAATATGTTTGGATTTGTACCGTTCAATATTCCATCATCTCTCTATAACAAAGAAACCTATAACAGCCACGGTTACAAGCGCCGTTGCTCCCCCGAAGAGGAAGGGTGTGCTGGGGAGCACGGAGAAGAGAATCCCTGCTATGATACTGGCAGGGAGAAGGCCCGCTCCCACAATGGTGTGGTAAAAACCCAGGGCGGTTGCCCGTGAGCCCTTTGGCGCGATACTGGAGACGAACGCCTTCTCAACCCCCTCGGTCATCGCGTAATAGACGCCATAGACCGGCCAGAAGAACCACAAGAGGAACTTCATCTCCGGGCTGATAAAACCGAAGGCGATATATACCGCCGCATAGAGGCTGTATCCCGCCATAAGCACCTTTTTTCTTCCGATCCTGTCCGATAGGGAACCGAAGAAGGTTGCCAGGAGCGATGTGGAGAGGTTGAAGGTGAGGTAGATGAGCACAACGGTTGAGAGCGCATGCCCCAGGTTCATGCTGCGAAGGAGCAGGAACTGGTTCGAGGAGTTCCCGAGGGTAAAGATCAGCTGGGCGAGGAAAAAGACCCGCAGGTTCTTATCGTATCGACGGAGGTTCAGATTCGGTACGGGCTTTTGCCTGGTTTCTCCCGGAGCGAGGTGCATCTTTTCCTCTCTGACAAAAGAGAGAACCACGACCCCTATCAGGGCCGGAACAACAGAGATGAGGTATTTTTTTTCTTTGCCGCTGAGCGGGCGGCAAAGAAAAATGCTCATGCCCTTCGGGCAGGGTTTGACAGAAAAACGTTTTCCTCTGCGATCTCTGTGTCTCTAGCGAAGCGGGCGGTGAGAAAGAGAGAAGTCTATTGACATAACAGCAAAACGTGACAAAAATGGTAAGAGCTTAAGCTACGAAGACGTCTAGCGTAGAAAAAAACATATGGAGTTCATATGATGTTTTTGCGGGACAGCTCTCAGCCTATTCACAAAAGCCATCTTTATGCGTTAGGGATTCTAGGATACCTGATTGCACTGTGCCTTTGTGCGGGATGTGCGAAGAGGGAGATGGTTAAGGAGTCTGTTCCCATAACAAGGTGGACCTGTGACAGGGAGGCGGATGAGGCCGTGAAGAGGCACGATTACGAAGAGGCTATTCGTCTTCATCAAAAAATTCTCGAGACCGAACCCGACAATGCTCTTGCCCTATACCACGTTGGATATGCCTATGGGCAAACGGGGGATCACGAAAGAGAGGTGTTCTTCTACGAACGTGCGGCTGTGCTAGGATTCACTGAAGGCAATATCTTCTTTAACCTAGGGATGGCATACGGGGAGTTAAACCGGATAGATGAGGCCATAGAGTCCTTTAAAAAGGCCCTAACACTCGATCCCGACAGCGCGGATAATCACTTTGGGCTGGCCCTCGCATACCAGAGAAGCATGGCAGACCGTCCGGCAGAGCAGGAATTCTTGAAGGCCATTGAACTCGATCCGGCACATATAGAGGCGCGATTATACCTGAGCATGCTCTATGCGGACAGGGGGGAGATGCAAAAGGCTGCTCAGCATCTTCGGGACATTCTGAAGATCGATCCATCCAATACCGGTGTGCGCGAGTTCCTCAAGAGGATTGAGGGAGAATAGGTGGAGGGCAAGCCCTCTTTTGTCCTGAATGCTTTTTGCCCGTAGTTTCCACAACTAACCATTTCATCGTATAAGGTAGGAAGGGGCGTCGAGCCCCTTCCTACCTAACTGTTTACCATGTTCTCATGCGGCCGTATCCAGGGGCCCCGGGCCTCTTCGCATCACCCCTGTAATCTTTGCCCGGCCTTTTTGACTGCAGTTGCGCTCGCTGATCGGGCGTGAGTACCTTGCCGACCTCGAGCCGATACTCTGTCATGGTATCCTGGAGCTTAACCCTAAGATCATTGATCTCCTGGTGTTTGGCCTTGATAGCGGTCTCATCCGGATTGCCCTGTAACCAGAGGTTCCTGAGCTCAGCTCTCTTGGCTATCATCCCATTTTTGATAGGCAGTGCCTCCTTATCACGCTGGTCCCTGAGCTCTTTGAGCTTGGCCGATTGTTCAGCTGTGAGGCTCGGCATGGTTGCCACGCAGGCAGCCTGTCTGCCTTCGGATCCGATCCCTGCGCCTCTGCCTTTGTTTCCGCCTCTGCCATACGCGTATACTGGCATGGCAAGGGCTGCTACCAATGCTATGATTCCTACGGTTGTTGCTACTTTTTTCATCTTTTACCTCCCTGTACTATTAGATTGTTTTGTCTTTGTATTGAGCAAGGGGTGTGCCAAATTTCAAGAAAACCATATAACTTATTGAAACTACAGAATTTTCAGAGTTTCATACACAAGAGATGATATTTTCTCTTGCAATAACCTGACAAAAATTGGATACTTAATATCCATTATGTATTCTTCTTATGGATAAAAAGTATCCATAATATATGTTCGGAGTTAAGGATTTGCAGGTATCAAGGTTGATGGATTCGTAAAAAATGGACAAAATCCCCTCCCCTTAATCCCCTCCCACAAGGGGAGGGGAGGTAGGCCTTTTACGAGTTTGTCAAGATTGATGGTCTCGCAAAAAGTCGAAAAAACCCCTTCTCCCTCGATGGGAGAGGGTTGGGGTGAGGGTGAAAGGGGAAGGGGAATAGGGCTTTTGACGAGTTCATAAGGATTGGTATAGGCATGATGAAGAAAAAGAATACTGTAAAAAAGGGATTCTTGGCCGGTATCCCTTCCTGGGTTATCCTCGGGGCGGTTGTGATATTGTTGCCGATCTTTGTGTTTTGGGCCGTTGAGAACATCAGCAACCAGAAAGAGGATGCCACGATACTTCTCCTTGAGAAAGGAGCAGCCCTTATTAGATCACTTGAGGCCGGAACCAGAACCGGAATGATGGGGATACACGGGGGTAGCTTTCAACTCCAAAATCTTCTGATCGAAACTGCTCAACAGCCCGACATCGTCCACCTTATCGTGACCGATATGCATGGAACCGTTGTTGCCCACAACGATCCCGCAAAAAGGGGCGATACCTATGGAAGAGGTCTCGATCTTGATCGGATCTCTCGTTCCAGAGAGATCGCATGGCGTCAGGTTGCCAATCCAGCAGGCACTGAGGTCTTCGAGGTGTTCAGACAGTTTTCACCCGTTCAGAGAGCTCTTCCGGAAGGATTTCAAGGCAGGATGCTGTACCAGAGGGGCAGGCGGCCGCCTCTCAGGGAAATGAACCCCCAGCCAAAGCCCGGGCAGATTATCTTTGTTGGGCTTGACATGGGGCCTATAGAATCCGCGAGGATGGAAGATGTGCGTCACACGGTGATCATGGCCATTGTTCTCCTTCTTATCGGGTTATCCGGAATCATCTCCCTTTTCCTGGCCCAGGCGTATCGATCTGCCAGGACCTCTCTGACAAGGATAAAGGCCTTCTCGGACACCGTGGTTGAGAATATGCCCATCGGGCTGCTCACCCTTGATAGTGAGGGGAGGGTAACTACCTTTAATCAGGCAGCCGAGGCAGTGCTGCAACGCTCATCAGGTGAGATGGTTGGGGAAAAGGCCAGGGAGATACTTCCAAAACAGCTGTGGGCTCTTATTGACGAGCGGAAGAGCAAGAAAGATATTATTGAAAGGGAGACAGATTGTGACCTGGGAGGGGGGAAAGCCGTTCCTTTGGAGGCAAGCGTATCCTCCCTCTTTGGAGAGCACGGTGAGCTGCTCGGGGAAGTGCTTCTCTTCAGGGATCTCACCGAGGTCCAGGAACTCAAGAAGGAGGTCGAAAGAAACCGGCGCCTTGCATCCATTGGGAGGCTGGCAGCGGGGATTGCCCATGAGATCCGCAATCCGCTCAGTTCTATCAAAGGCTTCGCAACCTACTTTAAAGAGAGATACAAGGACGTACCGGAAGATAAAAAAACAGCAGAAATCATGGTCCAGGAGGTGGAGAGGCTCAACAGGGTCATCGGACAACTCCTGGAATTGGCCCGTCCCGTAAAGCTCAATAGAAAGAAGGCAAGCTTAGATGAGGTTATTACCTATTCGCTCAAGATGATTCAGAAGCAGGCCCAGGGCAAGGGAGTTGTCATAACCACGAACCTCTCTCCCGAGATCAAGGAGGTGTCTCTTGATCCTGATCGCATCAGCCAGGTATTGCTCAACCTGTACCTCAACGCCATTGAGTCCATGGAGCAGGGAGGAACGCTTCATATAGATTCCTCCTTGGATGAGGGATACGGTACGGCAAAAGTCGTTATCTCGGATAGCGGCGCTGGCATTAAAAAGGAGGATTTGGTGCATATCTTCGATCCCTACTTCACCACCAAGCAATCAGGAACGGGTTTGGGGCTTGCCATAGTCCATAGGATTATCGAGGCCCATAGGGGAGAGGTGAGAGTTGAGAGTGAACCAGACAAGGGGACAACGGTGACAATTGTTTTGCCTGCTTCGTAACTGTCTTTTGCATTTAGTTTCTTAGGAGGTAGATAGACTGAAGGTGGAAGGCTTTTAGGGATAAATGATGCCTGTGTGTTGCAAGCAAACAGGCGCGATCATCCTACCAGGATTCATCCGCCAGCTTTTTGGCGGATTCATCCCTTATTGAACCGAAGATCCTCGAAACCGAGAAGCTCTTGAATGGTCTGAGTCGATCATTACAAAAGAATTAAACTTCAGTCTTCAGTCTATCAACCTGAAGAGTTACCAATGAAGAAATAATATCAAGGGCGGCAACCACACAAAACTCACAACACACAACGGACGTGATTTTATGACAAATACCAACACCGTCTTAGTAGTAGACGATGACTCCGGTCATCGGACCATGCTGCGTACTCTTCTTACCGGATGGGGGTATGCTGTTATGGAGGCGGATGACGGCTCAAGTGCAATCGATAGTGTGCATGAGCAGGCGTTTGACCTAATCCTGATGGATGTCCGCATGATCAAGGTCTCAGGGCTGGAGGCCCTGGGCGAGATCAAGGCCTTTAACCCAGCCATACCGGTCATTATCATGACCGCCTACTCCTCTGTTGAAAGCGCTGTCGGGGCTATGAAGAACGGGGCCTATGACTATCTCACCAAGCCCCTCGATTTCGATGAGCTGCGTCTCACCATGGAGCGGGCTATGGAACACAGCCACCTGCGGGAGGAAAATCGCCTGCTGCGGGAAACCCTGGGGGCCCATTTCGATACCCACAATATTATCGGGACAAGCCCTGCCATGATGAGGCTGATGGAGACCGTTGCCCAGGTGGCCACATCTGAGGCCACGGTTTTGATCACCGGTGAGTCGGGCACGGGAAAGGAGATGATCGCAGGGGCGATTCACTTTAACAGCCTGAGAAAAGACGGGCCATACGTGAAGATCAATTGTGCAGCCATTACGGAGACGCTCCTTGAATCGGAGTTGTTCGGGCACGAGAAAGGAGCGTTCACCGGGGCTTACAGGAGGAAGGAGGGGCGTTTTCGCCAGGCACATGGGGGGACCTTGTTTTTAGACGAGGTGAGCGAGATGTCGCTCGCCATGCAGGTAAAACTCCTCAGGGTGCTTCAGGACAGAGAGATCACCCGCGTTGGCGGTGAAGAGGTCATGAAGGTGGATGTCAGGATTATCGCTGCCACCAATAAGGATCTCATCACGGAGATCCGGGCGGACAGGTTCAGGGATGATCTTTACTACCGTTTGAACGTGGTTGCCATCGCCATGCCGCCCCTGCGGGAGAGGAGGGAGGATATCCCGCTGCTTGCCCAGCATTTTTTAGAGCAGTTCTCGGAGAGGAACCGAAAGCAGATAAAGGGATTTACCCCTCAGGCAATGGACCGCCTGCTGAGGTATGAGTGGCCGGGAAACGTGAGGGAGCTCATGAACGCCGTTGAAAGGGCAGTGGTCCTGGCAAGGGCGGAGTATTTGAATGAACAGGAATTTCCCCTGATCCCACGGGAGGCAGGTCCCGAAGGAGCAATACCGATAGGAAGCTATGGCTCTGGTGACTTCCCGCTCGATGAGGTGGAAAAGAAGACGATACTGAGAACCCTGGAAATCTCAAACGGCAATAAGAGCGAGGCGGCACGGCGGCTCGGCATAACCCGGAGGACCCTGCATAAGAAGTTGAAGACATACGGGGTCATGCCATGATGAAATCGATGATTCAATGAATTCTGATCAAGTAAATCCGTACACGAGGATCCTCAGCCCTGTGAGCGCGGTCAAAGGCGTGGGCACGGTCATTACCACGGAACTCGGCAAAAGGGGGGTTCACACCGTTTTTGACCTCCTGTACACCTTTCCCAGTTCCTACCAGGATCGAAGGCAATTTATTCCGATTGGGAAGATCATCTCCGGCCAGAGCGCCCTTATCAGGGGTACGATCAGGGAGATGGGGAAGGTCAGGCTCAGGTACCGGGGCGCCTTTGAGATGCTCGTAGCAGATGACACCGGGGTCATCTCCGCGAAATGGGTAGGTTCTCCCCGGCATCTCTTCAGGTTTAGAAAGGGGCAGTACATCAGGCTCTTTGGCAGGTTTCGCCGTTCCCTCAGGATGCTCGAAACGTTCCACCCCGAGATCATAGAAGATGGGGATTCCCTAGAGATAGGAAGGTTGGTTCCCGTGTATCCGGAGATGGAGGGGATCTCCCAGAGAAGGTTGAGGCGGATCATGAGGGACGTCATTCGGGACTTCGCCTCAGGCCTTGAGGAGCCCCTGCCGGAGAGGATCATTATGGGCAAAGGGTTTCCCGAGCTCAAAGAGGCAATCAGGGAGGTACATTTTCCCCTTGACGCAACGCTTCAGGATCTCCGTGCTCGGAGATCACCGGCACAGCGGAGGCTCATATTCGATGAGTTTTTCACCCTTCAACTCGCCCTTTTGATCAAGAGGAGCAAGGCGTCCGGGCAGAAGGGAATCGCCTTCATCATCCCTGATCTGAAGGAGCTCTACCGAGCTCTCCCCTTTCCGCTCACCGGTGCACAGGCGAGGGTAATTGGAGAGATCACGGCAGATATGTCCGGATCAGCTCCCATGAACAGGCTCCTTCAGGGCGATGTGGGCTGCGGAAAGACCGTGGTTGCCTTTATCGGTGCGTGGATTGCAGCAAGGAACGGCTATCAGGCGGCGCTCATGGCTCCTACCCAACTTCTGGCAGAACAGCACTACCTCAGCACCCTTGAGCTCGCCCGAATGATGGGTCTCAGTACGGCGCTGCTCACGAGCGGCATGGGCACCGAAGCTGAGGAGGTAAAAGGGAGGGTGCGGCGGGGCGAGGTAGACATAGTCGTCGGAACCCACGCCCTCATCCAGGAGAGCGTGGAGTTTCAGAAACTCGGGCTTGCGATCATTGATGAGCAACACAGGTTCGGTGTGGCACAGAGGGCTAGGCTCAAGGCTAAGGGTGTATGCCCGGATGTGCTTACCATGACGGCCACACCCATCCCCAGGACCCTGGGCTTGACACTCTATGGAGACCTGGACATATCTGTGATCGATGAGCTACCCCCGGGGAGGACGCCGATCCAGACAGGGCTGTTCCATGAGCATAATAGAGGGAAGGTATACGCCCTGTTGAGAAGAGAACTAGACAAAGGGAGGCAGTGCTACATGGTGTATCCCCTGATCGAGGAGTCGGAGAAGATAGAGCTCATGGATGCGACGCGGATGGCCGAGGAGATCAGGCGGGTGTTTCACGATTTCCGTGTAGGCCTGATCCACGGAAAGATGCCGGTGGATCAAAGGGAACAGATCATGAGGTTATTCAAGGGGAGTGAATTAGATATCCTTGTCTCCACCACGGTGATAGAGGTGGGTATCAACATCCCCAATGCCACTGTGATGGTGATCGAGAACGCGGAGCGATTCGGCCTCTCCCAGATCCATCAGCTTAGGGGTAGGGTGGGAAGGAGCTCTTATCCGTCCGCGTGCCTGCTCTTGTCATCAACGAGGCTCACTGATGAGGCCAGAAGGAGGCTGGGGGTTATCGTGAAGAGCAGCGATGGGTTCAGGATCGCAGAGGAGGATCTCGCCATACGCGGCCCGGGAGAGTTTATGGGTGAGAGGCAGTCTGGATTCTACCAGTTCAGGGCCGCCAACCTCATGAGGGACGCGAGGATGCTATCGGAAGCGAGGCAGGAAGCATTCAGGATCCTTGAACGCGATCCAGAGCTTGCCCATCGCACCTATGGCCTTCTCAGGCAGCTATTCGGCACGAGCCAGGGAGGATTAGGCGAGTTTGCCGATGTAGCGTAACTCTCAGGATATGCACTCGACTTTTAACCTCTCTACCCTCGCCTCTTAACGGATGCCACGTCCTCTGGGTGTTGTCAGAGACGATGACTCTGCCGGTCATTGTTCTTTGCTTCACACGGAGTGAAGAGTATTGGATGAGTGAAGTATTGAAAACCATCGTAGCGGATACCATCCACGCACGGTCCATGGGAAACCGTGTTGGTGTGGTCTTCCTGACTTTCAAAACCCGCCCTTCAATTTGAGACCACCACTCCACCACTCCATTACTCCAACAAATCCGGGATATTAGGGCACAAGTTTGGCCCTCTTCCAGGGGGCTTCAAATAAAGCCAAATCCTCTGGGCGTGGATGCTTTACTTCACGACAACCCCAAAGAATGCCGGTGTGATCGATAATATTGCTTGCTTTTATGTGAAAGATGGTTATATACTACAAACGTTGCATAGAGCCTTTTTGGCATCGAGACGAAAACCCGTAAAGAACTCTAGACAACCTCTTTACGGGTTTTTTATTAACTCCGTGTAAACCTCATTTCCGGAAGTGGTTGTAACGGAGGGTCGAGTGAGGCGGATTAAAGGCTGGCGCGTTAAGGAAGAAGGCTCTGCGTGAGCAGGCGCAAAAGCTATTGAGTTTTAAGGTATGATCTCAGATAAGGAGGAGAACCATGAATATTTATGTGGGGGATTTATCATATGATGTGTCAACGGAAGATCTTCGTCAGGCCTTTGAGGCATATGGCGAAGTAGGCTCTGCAAATGTTGTTAGGGATAAATACAGCGGTCAATCGCGAGGTTTTGCGTTTGTGGAAATGCCCAATGACGGTGAAGGGCAAGCGGCGGTTAAGAACCTCAACGGCAAAGAACTGTCCGGGCGGCAGATAAAGGTGAGCGAGGCGCGTCCACGCGCGGACCGCGGAGGATCCGGAAGACGTGGAGGAGGCAATAAAGGGCGATCGAGTTTTAACCGTGGAAGACGATACTGATCCGATTGTTTCCTAGTCGCTGGGCCGGACAACTAAAAAAATGGGTTAAAAAACTACACAGAGGAAAAGGAACGGGAAGAGTCTGGGGTCAAAACCCAACATTTCAGACTGCTCATAATGGTATAAGCGTGCATGCGCGGGCTATAGAAAAGAAGTAGTGGTTCAGTTTTGCCCTTCCGAAAAAAAGACTCCTTTGTATGGAATACTTCAGTAAACAGAGAGCTTCTTGATAATTCGAGGGGCCAATCTTCCCTCTGTGAGAGGATCCATGCCGAGTCTTCCAATCTATTCCTGCCTGATGTAATCACTGCCTGCCGGAAAGTCGCGTGAAATCGTGGAACTCATTGGTTTGGCATAAAAAAGAAAGGGATAACCCCGTTTACTAAGGGCGGAGTTATGTAAGGATTGATTATGAAGTTTTCAGAATTGGATTTAAACTCACAGATCCAGAAGGCCCTGACGCATATGGGCTATCAGGATTTAACACCCATACAGGAAAAGACCCTCTCTCATATCCTGAAGGGGAAGGATCTTTTTGCACGGGCAGAGACCGGCTCGGGCAAAACCGCGGCCTGCGCTATTCCGCTGGTCCAGATGGTCGATCCCTCGCTCAATGCCATCCAGGCCCTCATCCTGGTTCCTACCCGTGAGCTGGCACTTCAGTATGTGGAAGAGATCGATAGGATTTCGAGGCACACGGATGTGGTCCCTTTTGCCATGTTTGGCGGATTCCCGGTGGAGATTCAAAAGGCAAAGTTACGGCACAAGGTACATATCCTCGTGGCAACGCCTGGACGATTGATCGATTTTATCTATCGTATCAGGTCGATTGACCTCTCTCGTGTGCGCACCCTTGTTTTGGATGAAGCGGATGAGATGCTGAACATGGGTTTTATCGAAGATATAGACTTCATCATGTCCTGCCTGATCCATGAACACCAAACATTGTTCTTTGCGGCCACGATGCCCAAAGAGATCGATCGATTGGTCAGGACCTATCTCAAAGACCCTGTCAGGGTGGAATTAAATACGGAAAAGCTGGCTCCGCAGAGTCTCGCTCACCATTTTCAGTATACCCGGCGAGCTGATCGGCTCAATGTTTTGATCGGTTATTTGAAAAAGGAGAAGATCTCCCAGGCCATCATCTTTTGCAATACACGACATCAGGCCGAGAAACTGATACGGGAGTTGGAAAGGAGATTTAGATCCATAGAATATATCCACGGAGGTCTGGAACAATCGCGGCGAACGTCCATCTTCGAACGTTTTCGCCGAAACGAGATCACCTTTATGGTTGCCACGGACGTTGCCGGTCGGGGACTCGACTTCAGTCATGTCAGCCATGTCATTAATTATGACTATCCTTACGGCCTGGAACCCTACACCCACAGGACAGGAAGGACCGGGAGAATGGGGCGAGCAGGCATTGCCATGACCTTTGTGACCGAGCATGAGTTGAAGGATGTGAACTCCTTGGTCAAGGGGAATCGTATTGATCCTGTGTGGCACGACGCAGCGCCGAACCTCCAGGCCGTCCCCAAAGATACGTGGAGACGAGACGGTAAAAGAATCCGGAAAAAGCGGGCCGGCAGGGAAAGACAAGCTCCTACGAGCTTTGTCTCTTCCAGAGCCGAGGCTACATTGTTCAGACACCAGCCCGGTTCATAAGGATCCGGACGTATGCCCTTCTCAAGGACCGGAATCGCTTCCTCCTCCCGGTCTGAAAATCGAAGCCCAATGCCCAAAAACGCATATGCATCAGCGCCATTCGGTTCAAGCTCAGCGGCCGGTTGCGCTTCCATGAGGCCCTTCTCATACTCCTCTCTTATGCTATAGATATTTCCCGAAAGATCATGAGCACCCCCATACTTCACCCAAGATATGGGCTATTCTTTAAGTGCCGGCTTCGATGCAATGAAATACGAAGCGCCGGTGTGAAGATGAAAACACCTCAATCAAAAGAAACAAACAAGGAAGCCGTGATAAAGGGTGGCATGAGCCTGTGTTTTACCGGATCTTCCCCCCGTTAATCGCCTCGAAAGCGATTTAACATATTGACATAATTAAATATAAAGTGGTTTCAGGGCAAATATTTGTAGCCACCTAATTATGAATTTATTTTCTCGACACAATAGGATGTTATGTGGCATTTAAGTAGCCACTATGTATATCGACTCCACCCCCCAAAACAGAAAAGGCAAAACCTGCTCCAAACACCTGCTCCGCACCTCATTTCGCGAGAATGGAAAGGTTAAGCACAAGACCATAGCAAATCTCTCTATCTGCTCGGAGGATGAGATAAAGGCTATAAGACTCGCGTTAAAACACAAGAAAGATCTTTCAGCACTGGGCAGTGTCAAAAGCATAAAGACAGTGTTGAGAAAGCGTATAGGTGCTGTCTGGGCTTTGAGTGTTCTCGCTCAAAGGCTGGGTATAACAAGAGCGCTCGGTGCCGATCTTGACGGAAAGCTTGCGCTGGTCCAGGTTGTTGCCAGAATTATAGACCAGGGTTCGCGACTCTCTGCCGTTCGATTCGCACAAAGTCATGCGGTTTGCGAAGTCATCGGCGTAGATAAACTTGATGAAGACGATCTATACGAAAACCTGGCCTGGCTCCACGGAAAACAAGAGGAAATCGAAAAAAAGCTGTTCAACCTACGTTTTTCTAAGGCGGTTCCCACGCTGTTTCTGTATGACGTAACCAGTTCATATCTTGAGGGGGTATGCAACGAACTCGCCGATTGGGGGTATTGCCGGGACAAGAAAAAAGGAAAGATGCAGATCGTCGTGGGGATGCTCGCTGGCCCTGATGGACTCCCCGTAGCGGTGCGTGTATTTAGGGGCAACACCAGCGATACGCAAACAGTCAGTGAACAAATACGGATTCTGGCAGATAACTTTGGCGCGAAGGAAGTTACGTTGGTTGGTGATCGGGGCATGCTTAAGAGACCGCAGATAGACAGCCTCCCGGATGATTTTAGATACATCACAGCAATCACCAAACCTCAGATCTTGAAAATGCTCGAAGACCGCATAATTCAATATGAGCTTTTTACCGAGCATGTCTGTGAGGTTGAGAACAATGGGGTTCGATACATACTGAGGCGCAATCCGATCCGAGCGGAACAAATCGCCATGACCCGACAAGCTAAGTATGCAGCGGTAGGGAAGTTTTCCATGGAGTGCAACAAGTATCTTGCTGAACATCCTAAAGCATCAGTCGATGTGGCGCTGAAGAAGGTAAGGGCCAAAATCAAAAAGCTTAAATGCGATAAATGGTTGTTCGCCACTGTTGGCGAGAGATCAACAGTTGTTGATAGGGATGAATATGCGCTTGAGCAAGTCGCTTTGTTAGACGGATGCTATGTCATCAAATCAGATGTATCGAAAGGCAACGCTGAAGCCCAAACGTTGCATGACCGGTACTGTGATCTTGAGAAAGTGGAACGTGCTTTTCGAACGATGAAAAGCGCCCATCTTGAGATGAGGCCGGTCTATGTAAGAAAAGAGGAGAGCACGAAAGGGCACGCTTTTGTAGTGATGCTCGCGCTATTGATACAGCGCGAATTGGAAGGATGCTGGGCAGATCTGGATATGACGGTAGAGGAGGGCATAGGGGAGCTGGGTTCTATCCACATGGAAGAAGTTCATATTGGAAGCACAAGGATCCAAACCATTCCTACGCCAAATGAGATCGAAAAGAAACTTTTCGAAAACGCCAGAATAGCTCTGCCATCCGTGCTTCCATCACGAACGCCCAATGTGCACACCAAGAAAAAAGCTGCCATCTGAACGAATTTAAAAATAAATTAAAGCGGTTAGATGGAATCCCCCGTTTGAACTGAGGGGGAAGATTCGATATAAGGTTCCCTTGTTCTCGAACCCGTTTCTTATCGGCGCGGTGATGGCGATGATGTTCGTTCTCGGGACGATTATCGTGAAGCTGATAAAATGATAGATGTTCCGAAAGGGGGAGATTTGGTTGCTTGGTGCCTTATGCCTTGCGCCCCATGCCATTCCTGCTCCAATCATTATCCGTGACGCCGACAAATCCCTTCATTTCGTATTGCACCAGACGCTTACTGAGCTAACATGAGCCAAGAACAGACACGACCTATGTATTGTCCCACTCGGGGATTGGGAGAAAAACCTTCGCCTTTAGGCGAAGACTTTAGTATGCCCGAAGGACAGGGAAAACCGCAGAATATCGAATATAGAGGTGATCCCTTCGTAATTCTGCGGTTCGCTGTTCACTATTCGATATTCAATCTACGGTCTTTCCGGGCTGGCGAGTCGAATTCATTCGACGAAGCCGT
>Ga0307421_1001374_pt1 | contig 14657 bp, 8 predicted proteins | sample SalMarWE160270MG_FD_202163 | JGI IMG/M metagenome (GOLD analysis project Ga0307421, IMG submission 202163) | Salt marsh sediment microbial communities from the Plum Island Ecosystem LTER, Massachusetts, United States - WE1602-70 | ecosystem: Environmental > Aquatic > Marine > Intertidal zone >...
CCAGGGAATCGGTGTAGGCACGGAAGCGCTCGTCAGCCTCTTGGTGCCCCTCCGGGCCACGGATGAAGGCGATCCGGCGCAGGTCGTGGCGCTCGATGAGATGGTCTACTGCCTGGCGCACGCCTGAGTAGTTGTCGACGACCAGGCTGGGAATGCCCTCCAGTCCAAGGGCGATACTGACCATCGGCAGCGGGCGGAAGCGGTCGCAGAAGGCCTGGGCTTCCTTGAGGGGCACGTAGTTGCCCAGTGAGCCGGAGAGGATGACGAGCCCGTCCACGTTCTCGGGTCCCACCAGGTCATACAGGACGTTGCGGTGTGCGTCGTGGCTGTACGGAGCTCTCAGTGAACGGCCGGGGAAGCAGATCAGATTGGCGCCCTTCTCCTGGGCTGCGTCCGCGACGCCCGGCCACACGTGAGCCTGGTATCGCTCTCCCATGCGGTCCAACAGCAGGCCGATCGTCTGTCGCTCCTTCTGCTGCCTACGTCTCTTCTTCGCGCTCATCGGGCGGATGCTCCTCCCCGGCTGCTGGTTCTATCGGGGATCGTGAAACTGAAGGTCGACCCCTTGCCGGGCTCCGACTCCGCCCAGATTCTCCCTCCGTGCCGTTCGACGATCTTCTTGCACAAGGCCAGCCCTATTCCCGTCCCGGGATAGTCGTCTGTGCTGTGTAGCCGCTCGAAGATGTGAAACACTCGCTCCAGGTATTGGGTCTCAATGCCGATCCCACAGTCCTCGACCGAGAAGAGCCAGCAATCCACCTGGCGGCGCGCGCTGATGTGGACACGAGGGCTCTCTTCACGGCGGAACTTTGCCGCGTTCTCCACCAGGTGCTGGAAGACCTGCCTCAATTGCCTGGCGTCAGCGTGGACCGTGGGAAGGTCCCCCAGGCTCACGACCGCGCCTGTCTCCTCAATGATCCCCCTCACCTTCGTCAGAGCGCGTTCTATGACCTCGACGGTATCCACCGGCTCGAAGGGGGCACCGTCGGAAGTGACGCGCGAGTAGAGGGTCAGGTCGTTGATCAGCCTCTGCAGGCGAACGGCGCCCTGAACGCAGAACGAAATGAACTCCCGGGCGTCTGCGTCAAGCCTATCTCCATAGCGCCTCTCGAGCAGGCGGCTGTAGCTGGCTACCATCCGCAGCGGTTCCTGGAGATGGTGCGATGATACGTGGGTGAACTGCTCCAGTTCGGCGTTGGCCCGGGCCAGTTCCTCCGCCTGGCGGGCCAGGGTCATCTCCGCCTGCGCACGCTCCGCGAGTTCCCGCTGTTGGGCCTGGTAGAGCTGGGCGTTGTCGATGGCCACGGCTATGTGGTCTGCCACGGTTTGGAGGGTTGCCTCCTCTTTCGCTGCCAGCCCGGTCGCATCAACGGCCTCGATGCTCAGGGCGCCAAGCATGCGGCCACGGGACCGGAAAGGAAGGGCAATCTCGGCACGCTGCGCAGGCCCGGATCGATCGTCGACTGTGGCGCCAAGAGTACCGACCGGCGTGATGACTGGCTCGCCGCTGCCGATACACCTGCCTACGCCGGTCCGGCCGTCTATGGTCACTTGCTGGCCTATCTGCACGGCCACGCTGTGGCCATTTCCGCTGGCGGCCCGCAGCGTCGCTGCTCGGAGCGATTGGTCGGCGATGAACAACGCCACACGGCACACCCCGACAGGGCTCAGAGTCTCAAGGGTGTTATCCGCCGACTCGGCAAGCAGTGTCTCCGGATCGAGTATCGATTGGCTGGCTCGGGATAGCTCGGCTGTGGACTGCAGTATCGAGGTCTGGTGGCGGAGGAGCTCGTTGGTGTCCGTGAGCCGCGCATTCGCCTCTGCCGCGGCCGTCAGCGCCGCCTGCATCCCGTTGCTGAATGAGGCCAGGATCGCTGTCGTGGCGACCGTCACCAACAGGAAGAACGCACCCTCAGCGACGAGCGGGGCGAGCGCGCTGAGGTCACCGGCGTAGCGCGGGACGATCCAGCCCCGGCTGATAGCGACCACGAAGCCCGCGTAGGTCAGCATCGTGATCAGGCCGGCGACGGCCCCCTGACGAGCGCCCAGCAGAACGTGGGCCAGGGCAGTGAGCAAGAGCAGCCACAGGCGGCCGCTTCCCGCCAGTCCTCCGCTGGCGAAGGCAACGAGCGCAATGGAGTAGGTGACCACGAGAAGCGAGATGGCCCGTACCTGGTGATGCAGGCCCCTTGCGAGGGCAACGACCAGGACGATCAGCCAGGCGGCGATGAAGGGGGCTATGGCCAACAGGGCAGACCCTCCAGCAGGGGCGTGCGGTGCGTCCGTAAGGGAGAGGTAGTAGGCGACCACCGCAACCGGTCCGACCGCTGCTGCAGCCAGGAGCAGATGGGAGAGCATCTGGCTGCGCCAGCGGTCGATCTCCGCCGGCGAGTGCGCAGCCCTGCCTTCTGTGTGCTTCGTGGTCCGATTAGTCAATCTTCTCTGTCCGGTAGGCTGAAGCTGAAGGTGGAGCCCTGGCCGGGCTCCGACTCCACCCAGATGCGGCCGCCGTGGCGCTCGACGATCTTCCTGCACACAGCCAGGCCGATGCCTGTGCCGTCGTACTCGTCTCGCGTATGAAGGCGCTGGAAGATCATGAAGATGCGCTCGAAGTCGCTCGGGTCGATGCCTATGCCGTTGTCTCGTACGGAGAGGATCCAGCTCGAGTTCTTGCGCTCTGCGCCTATGTGCACCTCGGGCAGGGTATCCTTCTTGTGGAACTTGATGGCGTTGCCGATCAGGTTCTGGAGGAGCTGGGTCATCTGGGTAGCGTCGACGGACAGAGTGGGCATGTCGTCGTGGGTGATCTTGGCTCCGTTCTCTTCGACGGCCACGCGCAGGTTGAGGAGAGCCAGCTCCAGGACCTTGCCGGTGTCGGTAGGCTCGAAGGGTTTGCCCCGGGTGCCGACGCGCGAGTAGGTGAGCAGGTCGTTGATCAGCGTCTGCATGCGGCTGGCGCCATCGACGGCGAAGTCAATGAACTCGTCGGCGTCGTCGTCGAGCTGGCCCTTGTAGCGTCGCTCGAGCAGCTGGAGGTAGCTGCTGATCATACGGAGGGGCTCCTGGAGGTCGTGGGAGGCAACGTAGGCGAATTGCTCCAGCTCCGTATTGGAGCGGGCCAGCTCCTCCTCCGTCTCTCGCAGTTCCTTGACTACCCTTCCACCCTGCAGCGCAGTGCTGATCTGGGTCGCCAGTGTCTCATACAGCTCGTGCCTGGGCTCCTCCATGCCGAAGGCCACGAAGCCAAAGCAGCTCTCCCGGAAATAGAGGGAGTTGATGCAGAGGTCGAATCGCCCGTGACCGCGGAGAATGTCCTTGGGCAGGAGAAGGCGGGCATCATACCGCAGCCCAGCGGGCCCCAGTTGCCTGCGGCCACTATTGTTGTAGGCCAGCATCAGTTTGGCCCCGTCCCCCGGCAAACCAGGGTTTTCGTACAGCGATATGTAGCAGCTCTCGATACCCATCGCTGGCAGGTGTTCGGCCGCCTCATCCATCAGGGATGCCAGATCGAAGGACGTGAGCAGGACCTGCGCGGCTGCATTCCGGGGAGCGGCTTCGTGCTCCTCTTCGATCCTGCGGTATGCGTCTGCGGATATGGCCAGGTCGTCGAAATGGGCGCTGGCCAAGAGCCAGATGACTGCGGCTCTCCTTGCCCGATCCACGTCGGTGGGAAGGCCGAGCGTATGGTCCCGGAGCACCGACACGGCCCGGTTCCAAGGTCCGATGTCGACCCCTCTGGCCAGCGCCTGGCGAAGCGCCGCGTCCTGCCGGGCTGTCCTGTCGAGCGCGGCCAGGAAGCGCTCCGGCGGGCCGCGGCCCTCCAGGTCATCCTGGAACGCCCGAAGGAGCTTCGGTGCCTCCCGGCTGAATGCAGTATCCTGCACGCCTGAGCCGCCGAATATCTCAGAGATCTGTGACTTCACCGGCTTGGCCGCACCTGCCCTCCCCCTCTGTTCGCTGGTGTGCGCTACAACTGAGACCTCAATCGGAGCGCGAGGTGGGCATCCGCACGACTGGCGAACGACCAGCTCGGTGGGGAGTGTTTCCTCCAGAGCCGTCTCCTCGCCTGCCAGCATCGAGATCATCACCTCCACCGCCCGCTCCCCCATCTCCTCGATGGGCTGACGAACGGTCGTCAGAGGCGGGAGCGAGACGCGAGCGTCGGCAACGTCGTCGAAGCCGGCGATAGCTGCGTTCTCGGGCACGTGCAGCCCGCGCGACTCCAACTCCTGCATTGCCCCGATGGCCATAACGTCGTTTGCGGCGACCAGGGCGTCGAATTCGACCATCCGCTCATCGATCAACACGCTGACCGCCTTGGCGCCGGTGTGGAAGATGAAGTCGCCTGGCACGACGAGATCTGGATCGAACTCGATTCCGTTCGCGCCGAGCGTCTCCGTATAGGCCTGGTAGCGGGTCTCAGCGTCCTTGTTGGCCTCGGGTCCACGAATGAAGGCGATGCGCCGGCGGCCGTGATCCTTGACCAGGTGTTCCACCTCGCGGCGCAGCCCGGCCATCCCGTCTACGATCAGGCTGGTGACGCCCTCGACGAGAAAACCGGCGCTCAGCGTTGGCAGCGGATGGAAGCTGCGGCAGAACTCCGCGAACTCCTGCCAGCCGACTCCGCGGCCCAGCACGGAGGCGTTGATGAGCACACCGTCCACGCTCTCCTTCGACACCAGCTCGTAGATGACGTTCCGCTGGTACTCATACTGGTTGGTCGGCGAGACCCGGAGCGAGCCGCCCATCAGGCAGATCAGGTTCACGTCGTGCTCGCGTGCAGCGCGGCTGACCCCTCTCCACAGCGCGGACTGGTACCCGCCAAGGCCGAGGATCACGTCGATGAGTAGCGCAATAGTCGGCCTCTTCCCCATTCTGCTCCTCTCGCCGCTGCCCATTGTCTAGCTCTCCTACGGCGCGCTACCTGGGCTCAGTCAGGGCCAGCAGCGCCTCCAGCTCGCCTAGCAGGCCGTCCGCCGTCGCTCCCTGCGCCACGAAGGAGTCCGCGCCGGCTGCCAGGGCCGACCTCCTCTGATCTGCGCTGCCGATTGCCAGCACCAGGATGCGACGGCCATCGTCAAGGCCCCGCAGCCACCTGCAGAAGGCCGCGCAGCCGGGCGTGGTCCTGCTCACGTCGACCAGCACGGCGTCCGGGTGAAAGCGCTCGACCAGCGCGCCGGCCTCGAACTCACTCTGCGCCCACAGCACGTCGAAGCGGGTCTTCCCTCCAAGCTCGCGGCGCAGCTGCCCCGCTACAACACCATCGGCGAGAACGAGGAGACGGGGTTGCGAGGCGAGCGAGGGATGTACCGGCATCCCGTACTCCTCCAGGAAGGACAGGAAGTCGGCGAGCACGATGCGGTAGTGGCCGCCCGGAGTGGCGTAGGCCTTCAACTCGCCCTTCTTGATCCAGTTGACGATCGTTGCCTGGGAGACGTGACAGTAGTCGGCGGCCTGGCCTGTAGTGAGCGGATCAACCCTGTCCATACACACAGTCCTCGACGAGCGGGTGTAGAGAACGCACAAGCTTGGGCGTTGTTGCGGCTTTTTGCGGATTCTTGCGATTTCAGCTAGCCTCAGTCTAGCACATCGGCTGCCTGGCGGCGGTGTCGGTACGGTTACAGCTACGTTACCGGCAGAGCGGGAGGGGACTTGCCCCTGAGCACGTACAGGAGGCGCAGGGGTGTGCCCCCACTTGACCTGGCGCGGCAGCCTCAGCTGGTGTATAATACTAACCGAACACCTGTTCTATAGGGCTGTGCCAATGGCGCGACTAGAGCTAGTCTCCCAGTTCCAGCCTACCGGCGACCAGCCGGAGGCGATCGAGTCCGTCGTGAAGGGCGTCCGCGATGGGTTCAAGCATCAGACGCTCCTGGGCGCTACTGGCACCGGGAAGACTTACGTCATCTCCAACGTCATCGAGCAGGTGCAGAAGCCCACACTGGTGCTTGCTCACAACAAGACGCTGGCAGCCCAGCTCTATTCCGAGTTCAGCGACTTCTTCCCCAACAATGCGGTCGAATACTTCGTCTCCTACTACGACTACTACCAGCCCGAGGCCTACGTTCCCAGGCACGATCTGTACATCGAAAAGGATGCCGATATCAACGAGGAGATCGACCGGCTGCGGCTGGCCGCAACGACCTCCTTGCTCTCCAGGCGGGACGTGATCATCGTGGCCTCCGTATCCTGCATCTACGCTATCGGTGATCCCGAGGAATGGGGCAAGGTCGTGGTCAAGCTGGCCCGGGGTGAGCACCATCGGCGCGAAAGCCTCCTGCGACACCTGGTGAGCATCTACTACGAGCGGAACGATCTTGACCTGAAGCGGGGAGCGTTTCGTGTCCGCGGCGATACTCTCGACGTCGCCCCGGCGTACGGCCAGACAGCCTACCGCATCGGCTTCTTCGGCGACGAGGTGGAGCGCATCAGCGAGATCGACCCCCTTACCGGAGAGCTTCTGGGCGAAATGGAGGAGCTGCAGATCTTCCCCGCCAAGCACTTCGTTACCCCAGAGGACAAGAGGCAGGCGGCGCAGGTCGACATCGAGGCGGAGCTGGAGGAGCGGCTGGCGGAACTGCGCAGCCAGGACAAGCTGCTGGAGGCGCAGCGGCTTGAGCAGCGCACAAAGTACGACCTGGAGATGATCCGCGAGGTTGGCTACTGCTCCGGGATCGAGAACTACTCGCGCCACCTGCAGCAGCGGCCGGCCGGGTCGCCCCCGTGGACGTTGATGGACTACTTCCCGGCGGACTTCCTGCTCGTGGTGGACGAATCGCATATGACGATTCCGCAAGTGCGAGGCATGTACCACGGCGACCGGCGCAGGAAGGAGACGCTCGTCGAGTATGGCTTCCGCCTGCCCTCAGCGCTCGACAACCGGCCGCTCGATTTCGAGGAGTTCGAAGCCCGGATCAACCAGGTGGTGTACACGTCCGCCACGCCGGGCCCCTATGAGCTGGAGAAGAGCGAGCAGGTGGTGCAGCAGATCATCCGGCCCACGGGCGTCGTCGATCCGCAGGTTATCGTCAAGCCGGTAAGCGGCCAGGTGGATGATCTGGTTGGGCAGATCAACGAGCGCGTGGCCCGCGGCGAGCGCGTGCTCGTTACCACGCTGACGAAGCGTATGGCAGAGGACCTGGCCGATTACCTGCGCGAGTTGGGCATCAAGGTGCACTACCTGCACAGCGAGGTACATACGATCGAGAGAGTGGAGATACTGAGGGACCTGCGGCTCGGGGCCTACGACGTTGTCGTGGGCATCAACCTTCTGCGCGAGGGGCTCGATCTGCCCGAAGTGAGCCTGGTGGCCATACTCGACGCAGACAAGGAGGGGTTCCTCAGGTCGGATACGGCGCTGATCCAGACGATCGGCCGGGCCGCGCGGCACGTCGAAGGCACGGCGGTGATGTATGCGGACAAGGTGACTGATTCGATGAAGCGGGCGCTGGAGGAGACGGAGCGGCGGCGACGGGTTCAGATCGATTACAACGAAGAGCACGGGATCGTGCCCGCCACGATCGTGAAGGAAGTACGGGACCTGACCGATCGCGTTCGTGTGGAGGGAGCTCCCGAGCCGAAGGCGGGGTTGAGCCTGGAGGATCTGCCGAAGGACGAACTCTCGCACCTGATCCTGGAGCTGGAGAGACAGATGAAGAAAGCCGCCGGCGAATGGCACTTTGAGAAGGCAGCGCTCCTCCGTGACCGGATCATCGATCTGCGGGCCGTGCTGGCGGACAAGGAGGCGGGGGACAAACCTGCCTGGGAGTGGGAAAGGCTACGGGCTCGACTTGAGCAGGGGGACGGATAGAGGGGGCGGGATGCCGCGCTCTTGCTCCAATCCCCTGGCTCGCCGGAGCCTGAAGGCCTTGGCCCTCCGCTAGTCTCAGCGCAACGACGAAGCGACTCTCTCCAGCTGGATTGCCCCGGCCTGACTACAGCGCGCTGCTCTTCTGCTACCCTGCTTCGCGAGGGCGGGGGAACAAGAAGGCGCCCCTCTTCGTCATTACAGGCAGACCGAATGGTCGCAGCCGCCGGCGGACGTGGCGGCCGGCCGGATAGAGGTCGGCGATGCAGAGGGACGGGAATGACTACTAAGGTGATGATGGGTTTCGTGAGCGCGATTCTCTGCTCGCTGGTGGCCTGTTCGGCGGCGGAGCCAACGCCGACGCCTACGTCTGAGTGCCAGCTGCACGACGCCGCGTTGGGTCTGTCCGTGGCGAGGACGACGGTGCGCAGGGGGGAGCAGCTAACGGTCACGGTCTATCTCTCCAATACCGGCTGCGCGCGCCTTGGGCTGCCCGAATACCGCCTGTTCGTCATACCTGAGGAGGGTGGGGAGCCCCTGGATCCAGTCTATCCCGCCTCTGTCGTCCACAGCCTGGCCGTCGCGCCGGGGGATGGTGACTCTGCCGAGTTCACGCTGCGTGCGGCGGAGGCCGGCCTGGTCAGGCTCGAGGCCTCCGTGAGCTTCGAGGCTCACCTCGGCTATCCGGGCCCCGCGTACTGGGCATCCTGCGCTGCCGAGGAGGGTATAGTGGTGAGGGTCGAGCCGTAGGCCCTGCCCAGCCTTCGCTCGAAGGGGGATGTGCTTACCTGCGCGGTCTGTCTTGATGCGGTTGGCCACAGCGACTCAGACTGAGCGAGCAATCCGTAGATGAGGTGACCATGAGAACGCGAACTGTCTGTCTTGTCTTTGTCCTCCTTGTCGGCCTGCCGTCCCTGGTAACCTGTGTGCCGCCCGCCTCACCCACGCCCAGCCCCACGGGGAGTGAACTGGTCGAGGTGACGGTATACTTCACAGATCAGGATCGCTACGCTGCAGGCCTGGAGCCGTACGAGGTCGGAGTTGCCCGGTCCGTCTCCGCGGACGCATACTTGCCCGAGGTGGTCCTATCCGAGTTCTTCGCGGGGCCCACTCCGGCTGAGCAGGCGCAAGGTCTGGTGGCGATCGCGAGCGGCGCGACCGGCTTCAGCTGGCTCAGTATCGAGGGTGGTATTGCGCGCGTCTATCTGAACGGCGCTTGCTCGTCGAACGGCGCAACGTACACCATAGCCCAGCCGATAACGAAGAACCTGCGGCAGTTCGACGAGGTGGAGCACGTGAAGATCTACGACGACTCGGGCGAGACTGAGGTGCCCGAGGGTCCTTCGGACTCTATTCCATTCTGCCTGGAGCCGTAGCAGAGCGCCGCCCTACCCGGCCAAAGTACGGGCGGCCGCAGGGCGCGTGGAATCACTGGGATAGCGGCGCGCAGCCTTTTCTCACCGGACTGAGCGCGGCGTTAGTAGAGCCTGTACTCCTCGCGCAGCCTGTCGGAGAGCTCGCGCGTGACGCGAAAGACGTGCTCCGCCACTGCAACAGACAGCGTGCCTGTGCCGCAAGCGGGGGTAACCAGAGACTGAGCGAGCAGTTCAGGGCGCTCGAACCCCTTTCCTTCGAACAGCGCCAGCGCCCGTTCCAGTACCTCGCGCGCCTCTTGGGCGGTGATCGTCGCTGCCGCGTCGCCGGAGCTGGGCACCACTCCCCAGGCCAGCATACCGCCGCGCCCCAGGAAACCGCGCAGCTCCTCCGGGTATAGGGCCACCGTCTCGGCGTACTCGTAGGCGTCGAACGAAAGGATGTTCACCGACGTCCCCAGGAGCAGGCTCCAGTCCGTGTTGGCGCAGCAATGCGCGCCGGTCCAGCCCTCCAGGCCGGAGAGGACCTCCTCCAGAGCATCGATCACCTGTTCCCGAGGCAGGCTGGCGTAGGCGCTGCCCACCATCGACAGGAACGGTTCGTCCACGAACATGATCGTCCGCGGGCACAGCTTGCGCAGCTCTCTCTCCTGCCACTGGCCGTGACGGAGAGCGTTCTTGACGATCATGTCTCGCATCATGTCGTCGTACAGGCTGGGTCGCCGCTCCTGGTCCGTCACCTGCAGGCCGAAGCTGATCGGTCCTGTTACCTGCCCCTTGACAGCCCACGCTCCATCGAGCGGTCCGGCAGCGGCGAAGCGGTGGAACCCGGCGGCGTACTTGGCGGTGAGGGCGAACCTCTCCGGCTCCTCCTCGAGGAACGCGGCGTAGAAGGGCTCCGCGGCGTCCAGCCAGCCATCGCTGAGCTGGACAGTTATCTTCTCTCCATCTGTGACAATACCCGGCAGGTACTCCGAGAACTGGGCGTACATGTTCTCCCAGAAGTCGCGGCGCGGCAGCTGTGGCCAGAAGGGGATGTCCTCGAACGTCTCCAAGATCAGCGCGACAGCCGCCGCCGCGTCCTTGTGTGGAGTACTGCCGATTCCGGTTGCCCGGCAATTGGGGCGGGCGGACTGACTCATCTGCTCTAGCCCTATCCGCCCTGTGCCGCAGACCTGAGGCGACCGATGAAGAAGGCCAGGCTGGCTCCCAGGACGGCGCCGGCCGCGGCGAGGAACAGCCAGTCAGTCGGCTCAGTGGGGTCCTCACCAGTCACAGGCAAGAGCGGGGCCTCCGGCTCGTACGGCTCCGGCACCGGCTCGGGAGTGCGGTAGGCGATGTCCAGGTAGGGGCTGGTGGTGGGATCGCCCGCCGTTAGCCGGCGAGCGGCGGCCCAATCGTCCGCCGTAGAGCTCAGATCGGCCGAGGTGACGGCCAGACCGTTGTTGGGCGTGCCGGCCCGCCAGGCCTGCACCAGCGCGGTGATCTCCCAGCTGTACCAGCCGGCCGCCGAGGAGACGTCCGTCGTGGCCAAGGCGGCGTCCAGCGCGGGCCAGGCGGACATGTTGTTCCAGTCGATCGAGGCAGCGCTCCAGGCCGCACTTACGCCGTAGACGGACATCGGAGCACTGCCGGCGTCGGGTGACCAGTCGTCCACGTAGACCTGGAGGGTAGCCGATTCGATAGTCGCGTCTGCGGGAATCGCGCCAAGCGGAAAGCGCAGGTAGGTGCGGCAGAAGACGTCGCTACCGGTGTCGGGGCCCACGTAGTTGCCGAAGGGGAGGATCGTCTCGCTCCAGCGCTCGCCAGAGCCAGGATCCTCCGAAAGGACGCCGACGCTCTGGTCCGGGCCGACGCTCAGGTGGCTCTGCGCCACGGCGGTCGTGCCCAGGGCAGCTGCACAAAGCGCGATCGCGCAGAGGGGGAGGAGTAGTCGCTTCATCAGTCCCTCCTGTTCACTGGGGCCATTCGGCCCGGCTACGCCTGGCGATTCCGGCGCAAGCGCATCCGGCTGCGCGTACTACTGCAGCTTGTCCTTGATGGCTGCCTGTCGCGGCCACCAGCCGGTGTAGTTGCTCATCACCAACGGAAGGAAGGCGAAGTTCGTTCGCAGCGTGGCGTTGATCTCAAGCGGGCCTCCCAGCCGGTCCTCTACGACAACCTGGCGCGGAGTGAGCCCCGCATGCGGGAACTCGTGCACGAAGCGCCCGTCCGTGTAGGCGATGATACGATAGGAGTCGGGCGGCGCCAACGGCGCCCGAGCCCAGGGCCCGGTATCGCCCGGTACGAACTCGAGAACGAGACCGACCGTCCTTCGCCCGCCTGGCGGCATGTCCGGCAGGGCGAAAGAGGCCCAGTCACTGCCCTGCGCGGCTGTGGGCACGGTGGAGGAGGTCAGCGTCACTCCAGACGTGAAGGCGACGGTGATGAGGTTGCTCTTGGCGATGTAGTCACCCTGGTTGAAGACGCCGACGTCGACCGCAGCCTGGTTCAGCACATTGGGCGCCACTCCGTCGATACGGCGGCCCGTCGTCGTATCGGTCACCGCCTGGACCGTGTAGGAGACCACCAGGTTCGCTCCGTGCACCTCGACCGTCTGCAGGTTCCCCGTGTCTGTGTAGACCTGGGCGAAGTCGTCCGTATACGTTATCACCGGTGCGTAGTCGATCACGAACGTGCCGCTGCCGTCGATCGCAGCTTTGGATCGGAGGACCACGAACAACTCGCCCTGGCGCTCCCCGTTCTCCAGCCAGGGCATCTGGCTGGCGTCGAGCGTGGCCGATACAGGCAGCGTGAACTCCACTTCTGTGCCGCCTGAGACCGTGCTGGTCACGAACGATACCGGAGTCAGGGCGCTGAAGAGCGCGGTTCCCGTGGAGACATGGCCGACGGCCAGCTCGGCCTGCAGGGCAGCCGCCTCGGCGGCGTTGGCCAGCCCTGCCTCGATCGGGGTGGTCCACCCAGGGAGCAGATCCTCCAGCTCTAGGTTGATCGCCTGGCCCCAGACGGTCTGCACGTCGCAGTAGCCGTGGGAGCCGACGCCGATCTCGGCAGCCGGTACCTCGAAGTAGGCCGGCAGGCCGTCTGCAGTCACGGCGAATTCGATCTTGTGTACCTCGCCCACGTCGGCGAAGGCCGGGTCGACTTCGACGTCGTAGTACCACACCGTGCGCCAGGCATCGGTCACGATAGCCTGGTGGAGGAAGGGGAAGTCGAAGAAGAGCGGCTCGATTGACATCGTCTCCGTCACGCTGCGGGTGGTGACAGTGATGCCGGAGGGGGCAGTCGGCGTGATGATCAGATTGGTCAGCGTAACGCCGTGGTTGTTCCGTATCTCCAGCCGGACCTGCGTCTCCTCTCCGGGAGCGACGCGGGACCACAACAGGTCGGGCCCGTGGCGGCCGCCTACGTAGACGGTCGCGGCCATGTCGCCGAAGCCGTACGACTTGATGAACGGGTCCCAGCCCACGCAGCGCGGGTCCCAGGGATCCTCGATGCGCAGGAAGTGGTAGACCTCGTCGTCGAAGGTGGCTACGAGAACAGGCTCTACCGCCTTGTTCACCTGGGCGTCAGCCGAAAGGCCGAAGACCGCCTGGACGTGGGTGTCGTAGACCTCGTATCTGCTGGGCCCAACTGCCTTCTGGTGGTAGACGAAGCGCGCCCCATCATCGATCTTCATCACACCCTCGCGGTGGAAGTCCGGGTAGGTGCTCAGCGTGGTGCTGATAAGCAGGCCCTCACGGGCCTGGCTCTCCAGGTACTGCTGGAAGTAGAGGTAGTCGTAGGCTGGGACGGTGACGACTGTGATCAGATCTGTGTCCGTGAGGTAGCCCTGCAGGTGGAGCGAGTCCCAGGAGCTCTCCCAGTCGCCGTACATTGGCAGCAACTCGAATCCACGTCCGCGGAACATGCCCTGGGCGATCAGCGTCTCGTCCTTCTGGAGAGGGTCCATGGCCGGGTCGAAATTGGACCATGTCTTCAGGTAGAGCTGCAAGTCCGCTCCCTCTCGGCAGGGCAACTCCAGCACACGCACCTCGCCGCGCCCGTCGTCATCGCGATCCACCTTGATCTCGAAAGTGGTGTTGACGACGGCGTGATACTCAGGCGGCGGGAAGGGGACGATATCGTAGAAGACGGTGCGCAACTCCATTTCCTGCGGGCGATCCCAGATGTCCTGGTAGGCCACGCGGGGCATCTCGTGGGGAACCGGGATGTGGATCACGCCACTGGCGAGATACTCGTGGTAGGGGATGGGGTGGCCGCCCAGGTTGGTGTAGACCGAGCCGCCCGAGCCATCGAGTACCAGGCTGGGGCTGATCGGGTCGCTGGCGAAGGACACCGTGCGGCTGAGAAGCTCGTGGCTGAACAGCCCGTAGCGGACCGCGGGCTCCTGGTAGTCGTACCCCGGCAGCGGCCCAAAGTCCCAGACCATCGTCAGCGCCGGAAGGAGGATATCTCCCTCGGTGGTGACGGTGATGTACTGCTCGTAGCCGGGCGGGATAAGCACGGAGTTGGTGAAGCCGGGCGTCGTCGTGAAGCTGCCGCTATAGGTGTAGACGTGTCTGGGGCCGTTCTCCCAGGTGTTGAGACTGTAGAAGGTGCCGGCGGCGATCGTCGTCGCCCCATCTATCTCGTCGGGGAGCGGGTAGACGGGTGCCGGTGTTTCGTAGAAGAAGACCTCGTTCAAGGCCCACAGCGTGTCCGAGAGAGAGTCTGTCGTGCTCGCGCCCCAGGCGTCTGTGATCACCTGTGGTACCAGCCTTTGGTCGTCTACGTCGACGATGGGGGATATGAGCGCGACCACGTCCGTGACCACTATCGACTTGGCCCCGGTCTCCTCCTTGTTCTCCAGAGTGAGAGCGATATCGAAATAGCTGCCGTCGCTCGATAGCGGGTAGATGCCGTCGAGCTCGATGTCCCTGTCCCCCACCAATCGGGCCGCCATCAAGGCGTCGATCTCAAGCTCATTGCGGACCACGTGGCGCGGCAATCCTGCCGGGTGCAGCTCAGTCGTCCAGTAGGAGTCGACGTAGTGGGCAACGGCGGTCGATACGAGCGCGGCGCCCGCGGTGCCGGAGGGTGCCTCGGTGTAGGCGACATAGCTGAAGTCCGTGTCGCCGGGAGATACCGCGGCGGCAGTCCAGACGATCGTCGTCGTTCCGTCCGGGTTGGCGACGAGCGAGTCCGGGGCAGGGGAGAAGGAAGAGAGTGTCGTCGAGAAGCCCTGGTGAAGCGTCTCAGTGATCACGACTTCGGCCAACGGGCCGTCCCAGTAGTCCTTGAAGGTGGTGGTGATGGCGATGGGCACGCCGGGCTCGTAGGCCGGGATCGTGCTGCAGCCGGCTGCGTCTGTGTATTGCTGGCACAGCGTCCCGTAGATGCCACCCCGCTCCCCCATCGCCCAGAGCAGTGCGTCCAGCACCTGAGGGTGGTGGTTGATATCGTCAGAGGGATGGCCGTTGAACAACACCACCCGC
>Ga0307421_1001375_pt1 | contig 14652 bp, 13 predicted proteins | sample SalMarWE160270MG_FD_202163 | JGI IMG/M metagenome (GOLD analysis project Ga0307421, IMG submission 202163) | Salt marsh sediment microbial communities from the Plum Island Ecosystem LTER, Massachusetts, United States - WE1602-70 | ecosystem: Environmental > Aquatic > Marine > Intertidal zone >...
ACGACCCGCGCGGGGCCCTGGTCCTCTGCGCGCCGCAGCGTGTCGACCTTTCTGTGATCGACGGCCGGGTCGTCGTCGAGAACGGCCGGCTGCAAACTGTGGATGTTGGGCCAGTGATCGAAAGACACAACCAGATCAGCCTGGAACTGGCCGGCGCGGCCTGAGCTGCGTCGGCGGTTTGATCGTCGGGCTGAAGAAGAGGACAAGATGCAAACCCAGCTGCTGGATCTGCTGATGGCGCGCAAGGCCACGAGGGCTATCGCCAGCCGGGACGTGGAGCAGGAGAAGGTAGCCGCCCTGTTCGAGGCGGCTCGCCTCTCCGCCTCCTGTTCAAACAACCAGCCGTGGCGGTTTCTCGCGCTAACCGCGCCGGCGGCCCTGGAAAAGGGACGCGAGGCGCTCACAGGAGGCAACTACTGGGCGAAGGCGGCGCCGGTGCTGATCTACGGCTACTCGAAGCCGGACCTGGACTGCCAGATAGCGGGCCGCAACTACTACCTCTTCGACCTGGGGATGGCCGTCCAGAACATCCTGCTCCAGGCGACTGAGTTGGATCTCGTGGCGCGTCCTATGGCCGGCTTCTCTCCCAGCAAGGTCAGGGAGGCCTTTGGCCTGGCCGATGAGTGCGAGGTGATGGTGGCGATCGCCGTCGGCTACGAGGGCGACGTCTCGACGCTATCCGAGAGGCATCAGCAGATGTCGCAGGCCCCGCGGGAGCGCAAGCCCCTTGGCGAGATCGTCTCATTCAACGGCCTGGGGGAAGGATAGGGAATGGCAAAGAAGGGCTCTGGAGGATCGCTGCTGATCCGGGGAGGCACGGTTGTCGCGCCTTCCGGCCCTCTGGAGGCTGACTTGCTGATCCGGGGTGAGCTGGTCCAGGCCATTGGCCAGGATCTACCAGCCGGGAATGCGGAGGTGCTCGATGCCAATGGGTGCATCGTGCTGCCCGGCGTCATCGATGCGCATACCCACATAGCTCTCGATACCGGCATATACCAGACGTCCGACGATTGGTTCACGGCGACCAGAGCCGCTGCATTCGGCGGCGTAACAACCGTGATCGACTTCGCCACACAGAGCAAGGGGCAGTCCTTGAGGCAGGCGGTCGAGGAGCGGCTGGCGGAGGCGAAGGAGGCGACCATCGACTACGGTCTACACGTGATGGTCACCGACCTGCCGCCGGGGCGAGAGGCTGAGCTGGAGGACCTGGTGGAGATGGGCGCTCCAAGCATCAAGCTCTATACCACCTACCGGCCCAACTACTACGCAGACGATGCCACCATCCTTCGTCTCTTCCGGGCCTGCTCGGCCCTTGCTATCCGCCCCCTGGTCCACTGCGAGAACGACGATCTCATAGCGGCGGAGACGGAGGCGCTTGTGGCCACCGGCCAAACGGGCTGGCGCAATCACGGCCGCTCTCGTCCCCCTCTGGCCGAGCAGGAAGCCGTGCAGAGGATCCTCCTCCTGGCGGAGATGGCCGGGTGTCCGGTGCACATAGTGCACTGCACCACCGCGCAATCAGTCGACTTCATCGTCAGCGCGCAGGCTGAGGGGCAGATCGTCTCCTGCGAGACCTGTCCCCAGTACCTGCTGCTCGATGAGGAGTGCTACGAACGCGCGGATCCCTGGCAGTACGTGCTGCAGCCGCCCCTGCGGGATGGCTGGGATGCTGTTGCCCTGGGCATGTCGTTGCAGATAGGGGATATCGACCTGGTGGCCACGGACCACTGCGACTATACGCGCGACCAGAAGATGGCCTACGATGACTTCACCAAGACGCCGGGTGGCCTGCCCGGGCTGGAGACGCTGTTGCCGTTGATGTATACCTACGGAGTAGCTGAGGAGAGGGTCTCTCTGCTCAGGCTGGCTCAGGTCCTCTGCACCAACCCGGCGGCTGTTTGGGGGCTGTGGCCCCTCAAGGGCGCGCTCTTGCCCGGGTTCGATGCGGATGTGGTGATCTACGATCCGCGGACGCAATCGAGGATCGAGGCGCAGCGCCTTCATCACGTGGCTGGCTACACTCCTTACGAGGGCATGCCCGTACAGGGCGAGGTGAAGGCGACAATCCTGCGCGGGCAGGTAGTCTACATCGATGGTGAGTTCGTCGGAAGTAGAGGCGCAGGCAGGTTCGTGCCGCGAAGGCTGCCCACGGTGGGCGCACCTGGGACTGCCCGGTAGCTGTAGGAGGGCTGTATGGAGCTGAGTGATCTATTCATCCGCTTCGGTACCGCCTTGGCCATCGGCTTCTTCGTCGGCCTGCAGCGGGAGTACGCCCACGGAGGCCCGGGCAAGGAGATATTCGCCGGCGAGCGCACGCTGGCTCTGATGGGCCTCCTCGGCTGTGCGGCCGCAATGGCCGCGGACGAGCTGGGCTCCGTGTGGCCGTTCGTCGTCATCGTAGCGCTGGCCGGCGTCCTGGTCTCGGTCGCTTACGCCGTAGGCGCCTGGCGAGGCTATGTCGGCCTGACCACAGAGGCTACGGCTATCGTGATTGTCCTGGCCGGTGCGCTCTGCTATTGGGATCGCCTGGCCCTGGCGGCGGCGATCGCCGTGGTCACCACGGTGCTCCTTTCCATAAAGCTGGAAACGGACGTGTTCGTGAAGCGCCTTACACGTGAGGACATCTACGCCGCGCTCAAGTTCGCCGTGATCACGGCCATTATCCTGCCCGTGCTGCCCAACGAGACGTATGGCCCGCCGCCGCTGGACGTGCTCAATCCCCACAAGATCTGGCTGATGGTCGTGCTTATCTCCGCCATCGGCTTCCTTGGCTACGTGCTGGTCAAGGTGACCCGTCCCAGGCAGGGCATAGGGCTGACCGGGCTGCTCGGGGGGCTAGTTTCAAGCACGGCCACCACAGCCTTTCTTTCTCAGAGGAGCCGGGGTGAGTCTACATCAGGCCGGCCGCTGGCCCTGGCCATCATTATCGCCTGGACGATGATGTTCGTCCGGGTGGTTATCGAGGTAGCGGCCGTCAACTCCGAGCTGCTTGGCGAGCTATGGCCGGCTCTGGCCATCACCGGGGCTGCGGGGTTGGCCTACTGCGTCTATCTGGTGCTGCAGGAGCGCGCCGGCGAGGACGAAGTGCTCTCTTTCGCCAACCCGTTCGAATTGGGGCCGGCGGTCAGGTTCGGACTTGTCTACGTCGTCATCCTCCTGCTTTCCGCCGCTGCGCAGGAGTACCTGGGCAACGCCGGCGTCTATCTCTCCAGCGCAATTGCTGGCCTGGCGGACGTTGACGCGATCACGCTGTCGATGGCTGAACTGAGCCGCGCGGGAGGTACCGTGGCTGTCGATGCGGCGAAGCTGGCGATTGTCCTGGCCACGCTTTCGAACACGGTCGTGAAGGGGGGCATTGTGCTCACGACCGGGTCTGCTCGGCTGCGGCGGGCTCTGCTGCCCGGGTTGGTGTTGATGCTCGTTGCAGGCCTTGGCGCGGCACTGCTGCTCTGAAGCGAGACCGGCGGCGATCAGATTTCGGATAGGAGACTAGACTGTGACGCCTGTGTTCCAGGTCCTCGGCGGGCTGGCGCTATTCCTGTTCGGCGTTCGCATGCTGAGCCAGGGGATGGAGAAGATCGCCGGCAACAAGATCCAGGAATGGCTGGATCGTCTGACCGGCAGGCGTGTCAAGGGTGCGCTCTTTGGAGCGGCAGCGACCGCACTACTGCAGAGCAGCAGCCTGATGATGATCACGCTGCTGGGGCTGGTCAACGCCCATCTCATCTCGCTCGAGCAGGCCGTGGGTGTGATGCTCGGCCAGGAGGTCGGTACGACGCTGACGGCGCAGATCGTGGCCTTCGACGTCGGCGATTTCAGCCTGCTGTTCGTGGCGCTGGGCTTCGTCCTGTCCGAGTTCGCCCGTCGTCGCAGGTGGGGAGAGTATGGGGAGATCCTGATGGGTCTGGGGGTCCTGTTCGTAGGAATGGACCTTATGTCTGGCGCGCTCGAGGTCCTGGCTGAGCTTCCCGGTGTGGAACGCTGGCTGGCCGAGATGGGCCGCAACTTCCCGGCAGGGGTCCTGGCGGGCACCATCGCCACCGCCATCGTCCAGTCCAGCTCGGCGATTACAGGCCTGGTCGTCGCTATGGGCATGAGCCAGGCGATCACACTGCCCGGCGCGATCGCGCTTCTGCTGGGCGCTAACATCGGCACCTGCATCGACACTCAGCTCGTCGCTGCCCTGCGGCTTTCGCGCCCAGCGTGGAGGGCGTCGGTTGCTCAGATCTTCATCAACGTCTTAGGCGTCTTGCTCTTCGTGCCCTTCCTGGGCCCGTTCACCGAGCTGGTGCGGAGCAGTGCAGCTGATCTTGCCCGGCAGATCGCCAATGCCCATACGATCTTCAACGTGGCAGTGAGCCTGGTGCTGCTGCCTTTCTCCAAGCAAATCGCCAGGTTGGCTGAGCGCATCGTGCCCAGGACTCCTGATGAAGAGAAGCCCAAGCTTACCGCGTTCATCGATGACGCCCAGCATAGCCTTCCGGCCGTTGCCCTGCGGGAGGCCCTGCGCGAACTCAACCGGATTGGCGAGACAACCGCCGATATGATAGAGCATAGCTGCCGAGCGCTCGTAGAGGACGATATGGGGGCTGCCCAGTGGGTTCTGGAGAAGGAGAGCGAGTTTGTTGATGCGGTGTGTGTCTTGCTGGAAGGCTTCGTCAACAGGCTCATGCAGGAGAGCCTTACCGTTGCCCAACAGAGTCGTTGCTTTCAGCTCAAGAACTTGATCACGGACATCGAGCGAGTCGGCGATCTGACCGAGAATCTGGTTCAGGAGGCCCAGAAGAAGGTCGCTCACGACGTGAGCTTCAGCCCGCAGGCCCTGCAGGAATTGACCGAGCTGTTCGAGCACACCCACCGCACCTACGTGTGCGCGCTGCGGTCTGTGGAAGGGGTGGATGAGACTCTGGCGCGGCGAGCCTGCCGGCTCGAAGACGAGTTCGACTCACTGTACCTGGAAGCACGGCAGGCGCACGTTGACCGGCTCGAGGCGGGCATATGCCAGCCGGAGGCGGAAGTGATATTCATAGAGGCACTGCGCAATCTGGAGCGTATCGCCGACCACGCCGACAACCTGGGCATCAGCGTGCTCAGGAACCGGTATGCTGCCCGGCGCGGCGACTAGAGGGGCAAGCGATGGATCTATCAGGTTTCCTGGCCGTGGCCCGGGGCGACGAGCCGGCAGACGTGGCGCTCCGCAACGGGCGAGTGTTCGATGTGTTCACTGGAGAGACGATTGAGGCGGACGTCGCTGTCGCCGGCGGCAGGATCGTCGGCATGGGTGGGGACTACGAGGCCAAAGAGGAACTGGACGTGGCAGGGCTTGTCGTCTGTCCGGGACTGATCGACTCTCACGTGCACATCGAGTCGTCCATGGTGATTCCCTATCAATTCGCCCGGGCAGTCGTGCCGCGCGGGACCACGACGGTCATCGCTGATCCGCACGAGGTGGCGAACGTGGCGGGGAAGGCTGGGGTTCGCTACATGCTGAGCGCTTCCGAGGGTCTCCCCCTGCAGGTCCTCGTCGCCCTGCCGTCCTGCGTGCCGGCGACTCGCATGGGCACGGCGGGGGCGGAGCTGACCGCCGAGGATCTGCTATCTATGGCCGACCTGCCCCGCGTGGTAGGGTTGGCCGAGTTCATGAACGTGCCTGGTGCTGTGCTCGGCCTGCCCGGGGCCCTGGAGAAGCTGGAGGCATTCCAGGGCCGGGTCATCGACGGCCACGCACCGGGTGTGAGCGGCAAGTGGCTGCAGGCCTACGTCGGAGCCGGGCCCGGGTCCGATCACGAGTGCACGACCACGGACGAGATGGTGGAGAAGCTGCGTCTGGGCATGTACGTGTTCTTGCGCGAGGCGACCGGGGCAAAGAACCTGCGCGACCTTCTTCCCGCGATCACCGAGTCGAACAGCCGCCGCTGTGCCTTCAGCACGGACGACCGGCATGCGGCTGACCTGATCGAAGAGGGCCACGTCGACTACCTGGTGCGGCTGGCCGTATCCGAAGGTCTGGACCCGGCAACGGCTATCCGCATGGCGACGCTGAATGCCGCAGAGTGGTTCCGCCTGCATGATCGGGGCGCGGTCGCTCCGGGGAAGAGGGCGGATCTGGCGGTCTTCACCGATCTGAAGGACTTCCACGCCGCGATGGTCGTCGCCGGCGGCCGTGTCGTGGCCCGCGATGGGGAACCAGTCGGCGATTGGACCCAGCCGGAAGCGGGCGATTTGGCGGTCCGGGATAGCATCCACGTAGATTGGGATAAGGTCAGTCTGGAGATCCCCGCCCGGGGTGAGCGGGCGCGTGTGATCGGGGTCTCCCCGGACCAGATTGTGACGCAGCATCTGGTGGAGTCTCCGAAGGTGGCTGGCGGCCTGGCAGTGGCCGATGTCGAGCGCGATATCCTGAAGATCGCCGTCATCGAAAGGCACAGGCGTACGGGGAACGTCGGCCTGGGCTTCGTCCGCGGCCTGGGGCTCAAGCGAGGAGCGATCGGTGGCAGCGTGGGGCACGATGCCCACAACCTTACCGTTGCCGGCTGCGATGACGTCTCGATGATGACTGCGGCCCGCGCCATCGGAGAGATGGGCGGGGGGCTGGTCGCTGCCGCAGGGGAAGAAGTCTTGGCTTCGCTCCCACTGCCGATCGCCGGCTTGATGTCCGATCAGCATCTGGAAGCCGTGCGTCTGCAGACAGACTGTCTGGTGACAGTGGCCCACGAGCTGGGATCTGAGCTGTCCGACCCGTATGCGATTCTGGCCTTTCTGCCGCTGGAGGTCATTCCCGCGCTCAAGCTGACCGACCAGGGGTTGGTCGACGTCGAGAAGTTCGATTTCGTGCCCCTGTGGGCTGACTAGTGGAGAAGAACACGCGACGGATCGCGCCGCTCGGCGGCTGTCTGTAGGTTTCCCTGGAGGTTGCCCGGCACTGCAATGAGATACCGCTGCCCGCTTATCATGGTCGTTGCCACAGCACTGGCGATGGCGGCCGGCTGGAGCGCGAAACCGGCCGCCGCCAGCGTCACGGCCCAGGAAGCCACACCCGACCCCCGATTTGGGGCGGTCGGCGCAATCTGGGCTCCCGAGGCTGCAGCAGAGGCGAACGTCGGCTACGAGCGGATCCTCTTCACCTGGTCTCACCTGCAGCCCGAAGGGCCTGAGGACTGGAATTTCCACACCATTCCCGAAGAATGGCTCGCTCAGGCGGAGGAAGCGGGCAGAGAGGTGATCGCCGTGCTGATAGGCACCCCGGCCTGGGCCACGGATGGTCTGCCTACCTGTGGTGTGCCCAGGGGCCTGGAGCTGCCGCTCGACGATCCGGGCAACCTATGGGCCCGATTCGTCCGCATGGCCGTGGAGCGGTACGTTGGCCGCATCACTCACTGGATCATATGGAACGAGCCGGAGATCAAGCCGGGTTCGCCCGGCCTCCAATGGTGCGGTACGGTGGAGGAGTACTACCTGCTGATGAAGGTGGGTTACCTGGCGGCACATGAGGCGAACCCGAACGTCAAGGTTCATATGGCCGGATACTCCCACTTCCACGACAAGGGCTGGCTGAGCCGCCTGCTCGACGTCGCTATGCTGGATAGCAGTGGAGCGGAGCACGGCTACTACTTCGATGTGGTGCCGCTGCACATCTACTTCCAGAGCTGGCAGGTGCCGAACGTCATTTCGGAGACGCGGGCCACGCTCCAGTCCTACGGCCTGGAGAAGCCGATCTGGGTCAACGAGACGAACGCTGGGCCCACCGAAGACCCGCAGTGGCCGCTCTACAGGTACTGCTGGCAGGTTACGCTGGACGACCAGGCGGGCTTCCTACTGCAATCCTTCGCCCTCGCCCTGGCGAGCGGGGCGGAGCGGGTGGCCGTATACCAGTGGTTCGACTACGGTCTGGAACCTGGCGGGGAGCCCTATGGCGTCATCCGCCCGGACCACACACGCCGGCCGGCCTACGACGCCTATCGCTTGATCACCACCCACTACGCAGGTACGATCTCGGCGAGCGTGATCGTGGAGGATCTCTTCTACCAGGTGACGCTGGACCGAGGGGATCAGACGACGCGGGTCCTCTGGGCGAGCACGGACGTAGCCCTCTCCGTGGCTGTTCCTGCGCTCGCCGGTGAGGCGCTTCTGTTCTCGCAGTTGGGTGAGAACGTGGCCATTCAGCCCTCGGAGGGCAGCTACCTGATCACGCTGCCCGCGGCGCGCTGCCCGGAGGAGGACCCCGGATGCATATACGACCACCCTGCCTGTATTATCGGCGGTACCACGTACCTGCTCGTTGAGGCGGCGTCCGGGCAGGCCGGCGCCCCCTCGGTGGTGGAGACAGGCCTGTTGTTGACGCCTACGCCGACGCCCTCCCCAACGCCAACGCCCACGCCCACACCCACAGTGACGCCGAGACCCAGACCGACACAGACCCCCACCCGGACCCCTGCGAAGAGCCCGACTGCAACTGCCGCCCCCACTGCCGCTCCCGAGCCGGCAGGCGGTGGTTCCTGGGGAGTGATCGCAGGCACGACTGTGGCGGCATTCCTCATCGCCGCCCTCGCCGCCTGGCAGGTGCGCAGGCCCAGGCGGGCGGAAGGCGAGGACCCAGAGGGCGAGCAAGAGGAGTAGCTCCTAGCGACCCCCGGGCGAGGAGTCGGCAGCGGCCGGTTTGACGTAGGAGACAAGTACTCCGCCGGCCCAGCTCTGCGGCAGCAGGCGGTCGAACAGCTCGAATGCTCCCGTGATGGCTAGATTGGCCGCCAGCGCGAGCGGCTTGACCTGGGCAATCGGCCGAAGCAGGGCCACGATCAGCCTTAGCAGCGCCGACTTCTCCCGGTACTCGTTGTCGAAGTACTGGATGAAGCGCTCCACGTAGACCAGGCCCTTGTAGGCGGCCACCTCGCGCATGGGCTCGAAGCCCCTTACCCGGAAGCGGGCGAACGTTTCTGCAGGTGGCTCTATACCCACATGTCCCTCAGGCGCGATCAGATAGCGCTCGTATAGCTCGGGGTATCTTCTGGCGAAGGCATTGAGGGGATCATCGCTCAGCGTCTCTATATAGTGGAGCGTTGCGGCGCCGGGCCGCAGGACGCGGTTGATCTCGGCGAGCACCACGTCCTTCTCCTGCAGCGGTACGTGGCCGAGGAAGTCGAGGCTGACGACGTAGTCAAACGACTCATCGGCGAAGGGCAGCGCCGTAGCGGAGGCTTGTGCGGGCAGGGCGTATATGTTTCCCGCGCTGTACAACGACTCATGCGAGAGATCCAGCCCGGCGACTTTGCCAAGGCGAGCAAAGAAGGACCACCCGCCCCCACAGCCAAGATCGAGCACAGTACCCCGCGTTCCCCTCAGCTGGCGGATGAAGAAGCGCTCCTTCTTGACGAGCAGGTTCCTCAACGACCCGCTGCTACGGTCGGTCGAGGTCCACCGCCCTTCGTAGAAGTCGCGGGAAGTCTGCGGATCTGCCTCCGCTGCGCGCTTTGCCATACGTGCCATCCGATCTGGCTACTGCGTAGTGCCTGGCTCGCCGTCACCTGCCGGACTTCGGGCCCGGGGGGCGAGGTCGGATTCTACCCCAATTCCGGCTGGGCGCCAAGCAAGCTGAAGAAGTGGCCACCCGCAGCGCCGCGCGCTGCTTGTAAAGGAGGGGCTGTTGTGCTATCATCGTTGTTGATCCTGGGCGTGGCCAGCGTCGAGCCGCTGCCGCAAGTGCGCCCGGGCCCGGCTCCACCACCGCCAGCCGCAGGGCGGGCCGCGAACTCTCCAGGCCTCAAGAGTGTGGCTGAATGGCTGATCTGTCTGTTGAAGTCTGCGGGCTCAGGTTCGCCAACCCCGTACTCACCGCCGCGGGTCCGCCGGTGTGGAACGGCCAGGCGATGGTCGCCTGTGCCGGTGGCGGCGCCGGCGGCATAGTCTCCAAGACAGTCTCCGTTCGGCCCGCGGTCGTGCCGACGCCGAACATGGCGGAGATACCGGGCGGGTTTCTGAACACTGAGCTGTGGTCGGAGCTCCCCGTGGAGCAATTCATAGACCGCGAGTACGCGCTGGCAAAGGGGACTGGCCTCCCGTTGATCGTCAGCCTGGGCTATTCCGCAGAGGATATCGGAGAGCTGGCTCCGCGAGTTCGGCCTTTCGCCGACGCGCTTGAGCTCTCCACCCACTATCTGGGCGATGACCTGCAGCCGATGACCGATGCGATCGAGGCGGCCAAGGGGGCGGTCGACATTCCCGTGCTCGTCAAACTCAGCCCTTTCAGCGATGTGGCGAGCGCGGCCAAGGCGGCTGCCGGCGCTGGGGCGGACGGCATCGTAGCCGTCAACTCGTTCGGTCCGTGCCTGGGCGTGGATGCGGAGACGGGCCGGCTGCTGATGGGCAGTGAGCAGGGATATGGGTGGCTATCCGGGCAGGCGTTGAAGCCGCTCGCCCTGCGCTGTGTCTTCGATGTGGCCCGGGCTGTCGACCTGCCGATAGTGGGCGTCGGCGGCGTCCGCAGCGCGACGGACGCGGTGGAGTTCCTCATGCTCGGGGCGTCCGCCGTTGGGGTGTGTACCGAGGCGATCCGCAAGGGCCCCATCGTATACGGCAGGATCGCAGGCCAGCTTGAGCGGTGGCTGGACGATCACGACTATTCCTCGGTGGAAGAGGTCAAGGGGCTGGCCCTGCAGCGTTGGCGGGAGCGGGGCTCCAGCTCGGGGGCCCTGCCGCCAACGATACACGTCGAGGCCTGCAACGGCTGCGGGCTGTGCGAGACGAGCTGCGTCTACGACGCCATACACGTCGTAGACGACAAGGCAGTGCTCTGCCGGGAGAAGTGCACTGGCTGCGGCCTGTGCGTCACCCGCTGCCCCAGGCGGGCCTTGGAGCTGGGCGGAGGGGACAGTGCTTGACTGACTTGGTTGAGCGGGGCATTGCCGCCGTTCGATCCGGGGACAAGCTGACCGCCCGCGGGCTCCTGGTCCGTGCCATCCTGGCCGACCCCAGGGATGTAGACGCCTGGATGTGGCTCTCCGCCGCGGTCAACACTGACGAGGAGCGGCTGGCCTGCCTGGTCAAGGTCCTCGAAATCAAACCAGGCCACGATGCTGCGCGCCGTGGGGCTGCTGCGCTGCGCCGGCAGGGCGTTGGTCTGCCCTCCTCGGCGGAGGGCGCGGGCCCAGAAGCGGGGCCGGATGGAGTGCGGACCGGCGCGGGCGCCACAACACCGTCTGGCGACGCGCGCCGGCGCTCGCTAGATCATAGCCGGGCTTTCTCCCAGCTTGAGCCTCGCCGGCGTCATGCGCTGCGAGGGTACTCGCGTCTGGTCAGGCGGCAGCTGGGCGAGGGCAGGAAGCGGCGGGAAGTGGTGGATGAGCTCGCTGGCCGTGGGTTCCCGCAGGCGGCTGTAGAAGAACTTGTCGACGATATCGCTCGCCCCCTGAACGTCGAGAATCTGAAGCGCTACAGGAAGCAGGTGCTTCGGGGAGGCCTGGTCGTGGCCGGCGGGCTGGTGGTCAGTATCGTTCTGCGGCTGGCCCAGGTTGATCTCGCGGCGGCCTACTACGCGCTGTACGGAGTGATTGCCTATGGCGTCGTCGAGTTGGCGGCTGGCGCCATTGGCTGGCTGTGGCACCGGGTGTAGAGGCGGGGCATGGAGACCTCGGCTGCGTCTGCGTCGGGAGCAAGGAAGAGGAGGGGTAGCGGAATGCTTGTCCCTACCGCGGTGATGGCGGTGCTGGCCCTGGCTCTCTTGATTGCGACCCACGTACGCGGGGAAGGGCGGGCTGGCGCGGGGGTGGAGCAGGCGATCAAGATCACTGTGGAGACCCTCCCCCTCCTGCTGCTCTCTTTTCTGGTGGCGGGTCTGGCTCAGGCCCTGCTCCCCAAGGAGCAGCTCTCCCAGTGGGTCGGTGCCGAGTCCGGCATGAGGGGGATCCTGATCGGCGCGCTGGCAGGCGCGTCGACGCCGGGGGGGCCCTACGTCGCCTTCCCTGTGGCCGCCGTCCTGCTGCGCGCCGGTGCCAGCGTGGCCACCGTCGTAGCCTTCGTGGCCGCCTGGGCCGTGTGGGCCTTCGGCCGCCTACCTCTGGAGGTGGGCATAATGGGCTGGAGATTCACGCTCATCCGCCTGGCAAGCACCGTCGTGTTCCCGATTGTGGCCGGTCTGATTGCGCAGGCGCTTTCTTCCTTGTTTGGCTGAACCGTGCCTCAGGAGGCCGAGAATGGCCGATCCACTCGAGCGAGGCATTGCTGCCCTTCGTGCAGGGGACAAGTCCAAGGCGCGCCATCTGCTGAGCCGGGCGGTCCAGCAGGCCCCCAGGAGCGAGAAGGCGTGGCTGTGGCTGTCCGGGGCGATGGATACCGACGAAGAGCGGCTGAATTGCCTGAAGAGAGTACTCTCTATCAACCCGGCCAACGAGGCGGCACAGCGCGGGGTTGCTGAGTTGCAGAAGCACATGGCGACTGGTAAGGAGAGCGGCTGGCCGGTGCCGGCGACTCAGGGGCAGGCCGCGCCGGGCGGCGCAGTGATGCAGGCACGAAGAGGAGCTAGACGGCAACTGCAGGTGAAAGGAGATGAAGAGATGGCGAACTGCAGCTCGTGTGGAGCGGAAATCCCTGCCGGTAGGGAGGTCGTGCTCCAGCCCAAGAAGAAGGGGGAGGCGCCGCAGGTGATCTGCCCCAAGTGCGCCGACGAGCAGGAGAGGGCGTATGCTGAGGAGACGACGAGCCCGAAGCTGATTGGCGGCCTGCTGGCAGGACTGGCGGCTGCAGTTGCCGCCTCGGCGGCCTGGTTTGGGGTCGTCGCCCTGACGAAGTGCCAGATAGGGTACGTCGCCGTCGGCGTGGGGATTGCCGTTGGTTTGGCAGTCGTTGCTGGCGCGGGCGGCAAGCGCGGCCTTCCGCTCCAGATCATGAGTGTCGTCATCACGCTGATCGCCATGGCCTTCAGTGAATACCTGATCGTTCGCTACTTCTTGATAGTCGAATTGGGATTCGAGGGAATGGGGTTCCCGCTGATCCAACCGGTAGGCGTGATGCTCGAGTACATCGGCGCAGGTATCGAATCCGATCCGGTCACGCTGCTTTTCTGGGGCATCGCCCTGCTGGCGGCATTCACCGCTCCGGCCAAGCGGAAGCTGCGCCGTCTCTGAGATTGGCGGTAGCTATCCTATGCTCAAGCAACCCAACTCCCGCATGTGCTTCATCTGCGGCCTCGAGAACGAGGCAGGCCTGAAGCTCACCTTCTTCGAGGATCGCGAGGCACAGAAGGTCAGAGCCGATCTCAGCATTCCGGACACATACCAGGGCTACCCAGGCGTCGTTCATGGAGGGATCGTGACCGCAGTGCTGGATGAGGTCACGGTCCGGGCGGCGATGATCGAGAGCGGACACCAGCGCATGATGGCCACCGCGAAGATGTCCATCCGCTTTCGTCGGCCGACTCCTACCGAGGAGCCTCTGGTGGCCCTGGGCTGGGTAGAGCGCAGCAGCCAGGCGGGCACCATCGCCGGAGGGGAGATCCGGCGAGTGGACGGCACGGTGACGGCGGAGTGCGAGGCTCTGCATATCGCCGTCTCTGAGGAAATACTGGCCGGCTGGGAAGTGGAGAGGGAGTTCTGGAAGGTCTACGACTAGAACGGCACCGCGTGGCTGGTACAGCTAGACGGTGCGGAGCTATCCGGACCCTCTTGTTCTTTGTCTTGTCGGGCGGCGGGCTAGACGAGCGTGATCTCGCGCAGGTCGATCAAGCCGCTGTCTGCAGTGCCTAGCCCGAGGGCCTGGGCGCTGGCAAGCTGGCGGCTCCGCTGGTAGATGAAGTCGACGCCGTGGCCGGCGGCCTGGCGATGACGGACCAGGATGTCGCGCCCTACCACGTCGAGAGCCACCGGATCGAATGAGAGCAACAGCGCATTCTCGCGCGCCGGCTGGTACCAGTCGAAGGGGCTGACATTCAGCGCCGCCGCCACGATCAGGCGCGTCTTCTGCCGCACGTTGGGCAAGTTGTTGAGCTCAGCGATTGCCGGGTCGCAATCGTTGCCGTGGAGTGCGCCGGGCCGGTCGACCGAGCCGTAGTGGTTCTTCATGGATACGCTGATGCCGGCCGTATCGTGCTGCTTGGGCGTGGGGATGTTGATCAGGGCATTGCAGGAATCGAGCTCCCGGAAGAAGCTGACCGTGGCCTGCGAAAGGGCTGCCTGCGATCCCACGCCGTATGCACCGTGGCACTGGACGCCGGGCCCGCCGCTGCTTAAGGCGTAGCCGGCCGAAGAGAGCTCGCCGTCGGTGCGGTCGAAGATGAGAATGTTCTCGGCCGGCACCCCCGAGTCCTGCAGCCGCTGGGCTACTGCGTAGGTGACGGCTGGCTGGGTCGGCCCCAGGTGGGCGATGCAGTTGACCTTGAGCAGGATCTGCTCGCCTGGGTCGAACAGCGTGCGCCACACCGTCATTATATCCGATACGCCGGTCAGGGCGGAGATACCGGAATCGAGCATCTGCAGCACGATCGCCGGATCCGGTATGCCGTTCGCCCATACCCCGCTGTGATGCACCGCCACTACGCGGCTGGACGCCGCCGCCGGCCAGTGGGCCATCAGCGCCTCCCGGCCGGGCGCCGGGGGCGGGGCCGTGGTAGCAGCAGGCGTGGGCTCCGAGGTCGCCGTCGATGCGGCTGTGGGCACGGGCTCGTCT
>Ga0307421_1001376_pt1 | contig 14647 bp, 17 predicted proteins | sample SalMarWE160270MG_FD_202163 | JGI IMG/M metagenome (GOLD analysis project Ga0307421, IMG submission 202163) | Salt marsh sediment microbial communities from the Plum Island Ecosystem LTER, Massachusetts, United States - WE1602-70 | ecosystem: Environmental > Aquatic > Marine > Intertidal zone >...
AGGGATTATTATCTAAAAAAACGGGCGGAAGGAAAAAGTCATAATCATACTCTTCGCTGCCTGGCCCGGCAATTAATTAGAGTAATATATAAAATGTTAACTGAAGATAGAGATTATATTGTTAGAAAAGAATTAAGGAAAGTGGCATAAAAAAGTTTAAAATTATCTTGATTTTTCAGATGGGAAGTTCAAGTCTTGCAATGCAACATTATTTTCTTAGATAATTAATATTTTACTTTTCAATTAGATAAATAGGGAAAGGAAATCCATATTTTAAGTTTTAAGTTCGGGCACTAGGTAAAAGAAGAAATAGAATGGGTCGTATCTTTATCTTTAAAACAGTTAATCAAACTATTTGTCAAGAATAAAGATTGCCCCTAGGAATTAATTGCTACAATATGAAAGGGGATATAGAAATGAACAATTTAGGAAAGTTTTTAGTTAATGCAAAAAGAAATACTTATGCAGTCCAAAAAGGTAAAGTTCCATCTTCTCGAAAATATTCTAAAGATTTAGCGTTTAAAGAAAATGATTACTATTATTTAGATAGCTATTTTGGTGAAAAAGATTTTTCGGGAGAAGAAATAGTATACTTTAAAGAATTACCGATATGGAGTATGAATTATTATGGGAAAATAATTAAAGAGAATACACCGGAAGGTTTTATAGAAACATTAAGAGAAGCACTTCAAAAAGTATCGGAAGATAAACCCTTTCGTGGTCCAGAAGAATATATAAGAGGCAAGTATAAATATAGATGCTCAAATGAAGGAAAAATTGATTTTTTCCACGGAACGGAAAGTATTTTTTATGAGAATAAAGAAGTATATAGATTATACTTTCATGGAGGATGTATAAAATAATAATGTGGCGGTTCTTCATCTAAGTCGTGTATAGATAAGACAAGGGGATGTTTCATTTAAGGATTAGAAAAACGTTATTAAAAATAAAGGGGATTTAAATTTATGAAAAATATTAAATTTCTATTCTTTATTATCTGTTTAGTATTTTTCCTAAATGTAATTTTCTTTCATTGTTCTTTTGCCACACTTTATATTGTCAAAGATCAAGAAGGAAACAACATTTGTATAACCAACGAAGAAGACCTGGTTTATGAATATGAGGAACTCGGATATGCAATTTGGATTCTTGAAGCTGGTGGATTAAGGCAAAAATCATTTGAACCTGATATTTTTTCTAATGAATCTCAATCACAGTTAAAAACCGAATCAATAGATTTAGAACCTCAAACTAAAGTAGTGCTTCCATCAACAACAGAGTTAATACCAGCAGCAAAAACGAATGCTGAAAGGCAAAAAATGATAGAGATTTTTAAAGCAAATGCCTTAACTAAGTGGGGTAACAATTTTGAAATGATAAATGATGAAGTTAAACTACAGACCGAAGCATATGACTGGATTGTTAAACAAACTAATTATACTAACATAATGGCAAGGGTTCGCAAAAAGTGGGGCAATGATTATGCGATGGTTAAATATGAATACGAACAGCAAGTCGAAGCATATAATTGGATTAGTCAACAAAAAGCCTATCCGGAAATTATGTTACAGGTAATACAAGAGTGGACCTATGACTATCCCAAGGTGAAATACGAGTATGAACAACAAGTTGAAGCATATGAGTGGTTACAAAAAAATAAAAATAGAAATCCTGAAGCCTATAAACGCGCAAGTGATCAGTGGGGAAATGATTATGTAATGGTAAAATTCGAATATGAGAAAGAAATTTAATCTTTTTAGATTTCGATCCTTTGAAATAGAATATTAAGTTTAACTAATAGGTAAGACAAGAACTTTCATTTGTTTTATTTATAGAAACTTATGGGGGCAAGACTTGCAATGCAAAAAAAGATATACTATATTGACCCCATGACCAGAGCATTAAGAATAGAACTTAAAAGTGCCCTTTATCGTATTACCGTCCCCTGTCACACTCCCCAATCACATTAGATATATCGGTGAGAGCTTAAGAGTTTATTTTAACAGTAGTTCCCAATAACCAACATCTATCCATTTATTAAACTTATATCCAACTTCTGTAAAATGAGCGACTTTTTTAAAACCAAATTTTTCATGCAAATGTTGGCTTTCCTTATTAGGCAGTGCTATACCACCTAAAACTGCATGAATGTTTCTTTTCCTGAGATCATTTAATAGTGCTGTGTATAATTTAGTTCCAATTCCTTTACCCAGTTTACCGGCCTTTAAGTAGACTGTTGCTTCAACAGAAAAACGATAGGCACATCTACCTTTCCATTTGCTTGCATATGTATAGCCAATGATTTCTTCATTTTCTGTATAAACAAAAAATGGTAGAGACGAAGTAATTTCGACTATACGTTTTTTCATTTCTTTATAGGAAACAGGATTCTCTTCAAAAGTGATTATAGTATTTTGTATATAGTGGTTATAAATATCACAAATTTGCTGTATATCATCAAAGGTTACTTCTTTAATCATCTCTTCCCCCTGCAATTACATCTAACTGGTTCATATCCGAACCAGTTTGTCTATACCCCCCATTTAACCAGATATCCGAAGTGCTTCTGGGTATTTCAACTTTGGATAATTCTTATTGTTTTTTATTATAACATGGAATATGAAAAAACGGAGAAACGGAAAAGAGTGGAGAGGGGAGGGCTTTTTATATTTTCTTTGAATTATTTTTCAGGAAAAGAAGGATTTTTAATAGTAAGGGTCGAATATAATCTAAAAGTTTCAAGTATTTATTACTTTCCCCTTTCTTATTCTTGGAGTAATCATTATGCGAGATAACCGATTTGTAGCCGTACATCGTGGCGGACCACTCACCAAAGACCATCATCATCAATTAATTAGATGGGCAAGGGAATGTTCAGAACACGTATTATCACTTATTGACGAGAATATTGACCAGCGGCTAATTCATGCACTATATGTTGCTAAAGAATGGGAAAAGGAAAAAGCAACAGTAGGTGAAGCAAGAAATGCATCCGTAAGTGCACATGCCGTAGCCAGGGAATCTTCAAACCCAATTATAATAGCAGTAGCTCGGTCCATTGGACACGCTGTAGCAACTGCTCATATGGCTGACCATTCATTGGGAGCAGCTTTGTATGCTTTGAAAGCCGTAAAAAATGCAGGTAAATCAGTAGATGCAGAAAGAAAATGGCAAAATGAACAATTGCCATCAGAAATTATAGAGCTTGTCCTAACCTCAATGAGTAAGAAGGAGAAAGGATTAAAAATATAGAAGGAATAGGGGTCTATAATTAAAAAATAGGAGGATAAAGATATGAAACTATTAATGATTTATGCGGATAGATTTGCTTATAAAACGAGTAAGAAGACTTTAGAAACAGTTGAAGAATATGAAGAAGAAAAGCAAATAGAAGATGTTTTGGTAGGATTTATTCAAGTTGAAAAAGAAGACGAAGAAAAAATTGACAAAATTGAAACTAAATTAATTAAAAATTTAAAATGGGCAACTAAAAAGAATAACACAAACAATATTGTATTACATTCTTTTGCTCATTTATCTTTAAGTAAGGCTGAACCGGAGATAACAAAAACAATATTTAATAATGCCGAAAAGCGATTAGAAAGTGCGGGTTTCAATACATGGCAAACTCCCTTTGGTTATTTTTTAGATTTGGACTTAAAAGCACCTGGGAAATCTTTAGCCAGAGTCTTTAAGGAATTTTAACTAAAAAATAACATATCATGGAGATAGTTATGCCGGCTCGATAATTCTTTAACTTTTAGTAACTTTTCATATGAGATCTGATAATGAAACCCCCTGACACCGATAAGAAGGAAGGCCAGAACAGAGGTATCAGGTCTCAAGATTTCCCAAAAAGAATTTATTCAGGAAAATATTCCGCTAATCTTTACAGCAGTATAAACGAGAAGAAGGGATAGGATACTGTTTAAGATAATTCTTAATTTTATTTGATGTAAATATTGGTTAATAATTGCCCCGAATAAAGCCCAAATAAAAATAGAACAAAAACCTAAGAAGACAAAACCTAATGAGAACATTATAATATATAAGGGGTTACCTAAAATTGGACTTAGAAAGACTGAATAAAGTGTCAAACCATAAATAATTCCTTTTGGATTTACAAATTGAAGCAATACCCCTTTATAAAACCCCCAGAGATACCTATTTGATTTTTCCTTAAAGGAAAAACCGGCTTTGAAAGTACTATAGGCCAGGTAAAGGATGTAGGCTGCTCCAACCCAGCGCATAATAGGTTCGACAGAGGGGATGGCTATAAAAAGCAGATTAGAAAAAAATCCGCAGAGCAATAACAGGAAGAAAAATCCGGTCACTACTCCGTACATGTAATTTATAGTTTTTTTAATACCAAAATTAATACTCATAGCGGCACAGCTCAGATTATTGGGTCCCGGGGTGAAAGTTGTAATCAAAACGAAGGGAATTAAAGTGCCAAAGTCGATTAAGTTCATTTCCATTCCCTCCACAATTATTTATTTTGAATTATAATTTTTGGATTCATTCAAGCGGAAAGTAAAAGTGTTTATCAATTTACCTTAAAAACGTTTTATTGTCAAGTTCTGTTTGAATAAATTACCAGGATAGTATAAAATAAAAAAAAGTGGTGAGAATTATGGATAAAATGATTGCTTTTTGTGGATTAACCTGTACCGAATGCCCGGCTTTTATAGCTACCCGGAAAGATAATGACGAGGAGAGAAAGAAAGTAGCAGAACTTTGGTCTAAGGAATTCAACTGTGAAATAAAACCGCAAGACATTAACTGTGATGGGTGTTTAGTAGAATCTGACCGACTTTTTAGTCATTGCAAAGTTTGTGAAATAAGAAAGTGTGGGCAGGAAAAAGAAGTTAAAAATTGCGCTTATTGTGACGATTATGCCTGTGAAAAACTAACCAAGTTTTTTGACATGGCTTCTGATGCCAAGACTGCCCTGGCAGAAATCAGAAAAAATCTTTAGAGAAGAAGAATTCCTTTCTTGTAATAGCGAATTATATTTATAGAGGAGGGTTGTTATGAAAATACTTCTTGTTTATCCTGAATATCCAGAGACCTTCTGGAGTTTTAAATATGCTTTAAAATTTATTTCTAAAAAGGCGAGCCTCCCTCCTTTGGGACTGTTAACTGTAGCTGCCCTGCTTCCTAAAGAGTGGGAGAAAAAACTTGTAGATACGACGATAACAGCATTAATTGATAGAGACATCAAATGGGCTGATTATGTATTTATTAGTGCTATGTCTATTCAAAAAGAGTCGGTGAAGAAGATAATTGCTCAATGTAAGAGGTTAGGAACTAAGATTGTTGCCGGCGGTCCTCTCTTTACATCCGGATATGAAGACTTTGAGGATGATGTAGATTATTTTATACTTAATGAGGCTGAAATTACCCTTCCCCTATTTTTAAAAGATTTAAAAATCGGGCATCCTAAACATATCTACACCTCAGATCAGTGGGTTGATATAAAAAAGACTCCTATTCCCCTTTGGGAATTAACTGATATAAATAAATATGTCACTATGTGTATCCAATATTCTCGAGGGTGTCCCTTTAACTGTGATTTTTGTGATGTTACTTTCCTCTTTGGACATAAGATGAGATTAAAAACTAAAGATCAGATATTAGCAGAATTAGATAGTCTCTATTTACAAGGATGGAGAGGTGGAGTATTTATTGTTGATGATAATTTTATTGGGAATAAAAGAGAATTAAAAGTTGAAGTACTGCCGGCGATGATTAATTGGATGGAAGAACGAAAATATCCTTTCACCTTTACTACTCAGGCCTCGATAAATCTCTCCGATGATGAGGAACTTATGCGTTTGATGGTTCAGGCACGCTTTGGTTCAGTATTTGTGGGTATCGAAACTCCTAATGAAGAAAGCTTGGCAGAATGCAACAAGTTACAAAATAAAAATCGTGATCTGATCGCTTGTGTTAAGAAAATACAAAAGTTCGGTTTGATAGTTAACGGAGGATTTATTATAGGTTTCGATAGTGACCCATCTTCAATTTTTGAAAATATGATTGAATTTGTTCAAAAAAGTGGGATAGTCAGCGCCATGGTCGGGCTATTAAACGCTCCCCGGGGCACCAAACTCTATAAGCGACTTGTTAAAGAAAATAGATTATTAAAAGAAGCCACAGGTGACAACACCGACCTTTCCATTAATTTTATTCCCAAAATGAACTATAAAGCACTTATTGATGGCTATAAAAGAGTTCTTAATACCATTTATTCCCCTAAATATTACTATGAACGTGTCCTAACGCTTTTAAAAAATATGAAACCTCTGCAAAAACAGAAATATCAATTTCATCTTTGGTATCTTACCGCGTTCCTTAAATCTATCTGGCAGCTGGGTATAATAGGGAAGGAAAGAATTTATTATTGGAAAATCTTTTTCTGGACTTTGTTTCGGCGTCCGCAGCTCTTACCCATGGCCATAACTTATGCTGTCTACGGTTTTCATTTTCGTAAAATTTATGAAAATTATTAACTTTGTTAAGGAGTCGTTACCCGCTGACAAAGTATTCACTCAATAGGGGGTGAAAAGTGTGGGTTGGGCTGAGATGAGTTAAAAAGAAAATGTATTGAGAGTAACATTTTATTTGCTGGTAGCAGTTTTTATTTTAGCAGTAAGTATAATTTTTATCCCCACATTTAGAGGAATCGTAAGTGGTGCTTTTATGATAATTTCCTCAGCTATTTTGCTTATATTTAGTAGTGTGTTAATTGGTCTAACTTTGGTACAAAAAGTAGAGGGGAAGCTTAAAAAGTTTTTAATGTTAACTGGGGCTTCTGCTGCCGGATTTTTTGTTTTTGTCTTGCTGCACAATATCTTTTATGGTTTAGAGCAGATTACCGGTTATATAACCATATTAAGTTATCTGATGAAAGCCTTAGAGGTGGTATTCTTTCTCATAGCTATCTTTGCCTGTCCTATAGGTTTTCTGATTGGGGTAATCGGTACTATAGCCATGTTTAATAAGAAAAGAAAAATATTATAGGGAAACAAAGGTGCCAGGCACCTTTGTTTCCCCAGGCCTAATAACTGACTAAACACAATACGCAATACGAATTTACTTTGATTCTCGGTTTCTGTATTTTGTTCTTCTTTTCTTAACTGTATGCTCCACGCTACATACGATATACGATATACGACATACTATATACGAATAAATTTGCGGGTATTTTTTAATTAAACTTGACATCCATGTTATAATGACTAAAAATAACAAATAGTTAAAAGCAAAGCGTGGGAGAAGTAGCAGATTACAAAATTTTACAGAGAGTCGTTTATGGTGAGAATCGGCAAAAATTTTAAAGGATTTGTGAAATGGACCCACAAGCTTCAAGCTAAAAGGACGTAAATAGCCCGAGTAAGTTTTGACGGACTTTTCCACCGTAAAAAGGAAAAGTGTATCGGTGTATAATTAATTTTTATTACCCGTACTCTTAAAGAGTAGGATTTCTAAAACTTTTATTTGGCTATATTGAAAATCCTATTAGAGTGGCACCACGGAATTAACCTTTCGTCTCTTGGAGATGAAAGGTTTTTTTGTTTATATGCCCGTATACTTAATCAAGAGGGGTTTAATAGATAATAATTTTAATATTAAATTATATTAATCTGTTAGATTCAATCAGGGTGGCACCGCGGAAAGAATAGCTCTCCGTCCCTATTATTAGAATAAATTGGGACAGAGGGCTTTTTTATTTCTAATTTCCGGTTTTCAGTATTTTGTTCTTATTTTCTTAACTATACGCTATACGCTAAACGCTGTGCGCTAATGTAAGAGATACAAAGAGAGAGGAGGTTAGGTATGTTTATATTTTTATTTTACAATTGGCCCCTCAGGGGGCAAGAGATATTTGTAAAAGAGTAAAAAAGATAATTGAGTTAAAATTAAATTTTTAAATATGAAAGGATAATAAAAAAATGAAAAAATTTAAATTTGTTCTTGATGAAAAAGAAATGCCCACATCCTGGTATAATATTTTAGCCGATTTGCCAGAGCCGCTCCCACCTCCTTTGCATCCGGCAACAGGCCAACCTATTGGGCCAGATGATCTTGCTCCTCTGTTTCCCATGGCTTTAATAAAACAGGAAATGAGTACCGAGAGGTATATAGAAATTCCCGAAGAAGTGCAGGATATTTATCGAATATGGAGACCGACTACTCTTCATCGGGCCTGGAGATTGGAGAAAGCACTGGATACTCCTGCTAAAATTTACTATAAGTATGAAGGCACCAGTCCTCCGGGGAGCCATAAACCTAATACTGCAGTAGCCCAGGCTTACTATAATAAAAAAGAAGGGATTAATCGGATTACTACAGAAACGGGAGCAGGGCAATGGGGTAGTGCTTTATCTTTTGCCGGTGCCTGTTTTGGTTTGGAAATTAAAGTATATATGGTCAAGATTAGTTATATGCAAAAGCCTTATCGTCGAATAATGATGGAGACCTGGGGAGGAAAGTGTATTCCTAGTCCTTCTCCTGATACTCAAGCCGGAAGGGATATGTTGGCTAAAGATCCTGATTGTCCGGGGAGTCTTGGTCTGGCTATCAGTGAGGCGGTAGAAGAAGCGGTCGGTCGTGATGATACCCATTATTCACTGGGAAGTGTATTGAATCATGTTCTATTACACCAGACCATAAACGGATTAGAGACTAAGAAGATTATGGAACAGATTGGTGAATATCCTGATATTATTATTGGTTGTGTAGGAGGAGGGTCAAACTTTGCCGGTCTTTTCTTGCCATTTGTAAAAGATAAGATTGAAGGGCGAAAACCCGATTTGAGGATAATATGTGTTGAACCGGCAAGCTGCCCGACTTTAACCAGGGGTCCTTATGGTTATGATTATGGTGATGTAGCCGGACTTACCCCTTTACTAAAGATGTATACTCTGGGGCATGGTTTTATTCCCCCACCGGTTCATGCTGGCGGATTAAGATATCACGGAATGGCTCCCATTATCTGTCATCTGCTAAAATTAGGATTTGTGGAAGCGCGGGCAGAACATCAATTAGGAACTTTTGAGGCTGGAGTAACCTTTGCCAGAAATGAAGGAATTATCAGTGCTCCGGAAACAAATCATGCTATCCGAGCTACTATCGATGAAGCAATTAAATGCAGAGAATCCGGAGAGTCAAAAACAATACTATTGGCTCATAGTGGACATGGACATGTGGATATGGCTGCTTATGAAGCTTACTTTGCCGGAAAATTAAAAGATTATGCCTATCCCCAGGAAAAAATTGAAGAGGCCCTAAAGGATTTACCCAAAGTGTAACAGGTGACAGGGGACGGTCCTCTGTCACCACTTTGAAACCTGACAGGGGACGGTTGTCCCCTGTCAGGTTTTTTTAAATAAATATTATTAAAAAAGAAGGAATTTTAATATCATATAGAGTATATATATAATAATACTTTTATATGCATTATCTTTGTGCTTTTAAAAAGGACTTATAAAGAGAATTTTATTTAAGATATTTTAAAATAATAAGAAATTGGAGGTTACAAAAATGAGAAAGGGAAGAGATATAGCTTTGATAGTTTTAATGGTTTTAATAATTCTCTTAACGATTTCGAGTTTGGGATTTTCTCAAGAACTACCCAGAGTAGCAGTTATCGGATTTGACTCAACTGCCCCGGGTTACATCTGGCATATTAATTCGGAATTATCCAAGGCCGCTACAGATTTAATGATAAATGCCTTGATAAAGACTGAGGGCTTTCGAGTATTCGAAAGAATTAAGTTAGATGCCATCTTGAAAGAACAAGATTTTCAAGCTTACTCCGGAAGAGTTGACCCTTCTACCGCGGTTAAAATTGGGAAAATGCTTGGTGTAGATTTGATAGTTACAGGAAGTGTGACCGGTATAATTTACCAGAAATCAGGAGGCATAAAATTAGGTCCCGTAAGTCTAAAAAAATCATCTGCTTCAGTAACAATGACTGTAAGGGCTATAAATGTTACCACCGGAGAAATTATTTTTTCTGAAGTAAAAAAGGGGACCACTTCAAAATCCGGAGTATCCATTCGTATTCCTGTGGCAGGAGGATTTGGCTTGTCTTCTGAATCGGTAACTGATATTTTTTCTGCTATAGAGGATGTATGCCTGCAAGTTGCAGTGGAATTTGCGGCAAAGTTAGATAGTAAAGCAATGGTAATCTCTTCCCTGCCTTTAGAAGGATATGTAGTAAAAGTAGAATCAACTTCAAGTGGTGAAATAACTAAAGTGTATATAAATCTGGGGGAAGATTCCAACATCAAAGTAGGTGATGAAATAAAAATCTTCCAGGAAGGAGAAGTTGTATTAGATCCTAAAACTAATGAAATCCTGGACAGAGAATTAGATTTAATTGCCCAGGCAAGGATAATGACGGTTAAAGAAAAACTTTCTATAGCCCTGGTTACAACTAAATTTTCCAATGCAGATATAATGCCCACTGACATCGTAGAAGTTATAAGATAAAGAAGAAAAAGATAAAAAGTTTACTTGAAAATGAAGAAAAAAAGATAATTTAGTTAGGAATAAATATGAAAAATTTAATGGATTGGGTACAGAAAGCTCTGGGATTGAGTCCCGAAGTACAAGTCAAGATGTTTGCTTCGCTGATTATAGGCTTAATTCTCTGGATTCTTTACTCTTTGGTTGTCAAGATTGTTTTACGCAGAACTGAAAATGTACGTACCCGTTACAGCTGGAGAAAAACATCAGGTTATATATTTATTGTTTTAGGTATATTTTTTATAGGACGCGTATGGTTTAGCGGCTTCCAATCTATAGTTACTTATCTGGGTTTATTATCCGCCGGTATAGCCATTGCCTTAAAGGATGTAGTGGCCAATTTCGCGGGATGGCTCTTTATCATCAGCCGGAGACCTTTTTCTGTAGGAGACCGGATTCAAATTGGGAATTATGCCGGGGATGTTATCGATACCCGGGTTTTCCAATTTACTCTTTTGGAGATTGGTAATTGGGTAAATGCCGACCAGAGTACTGGTCGAATTGTCCATATTCCTAACGGCATGGTGTTAAGTGAGGTGCTGGCAAATTACAGCAAAGGATTTCAATATATCTGGAATGAAATTCCGGTTCTGATAACTTTCGAAAGTAATTGGAAAAAAGCCAAAAAAATATTACAGAAAATTGCCGATAAGGATGCTGAACAATTAAGCAAAGCAGCTGAGAAGAGAGTAAAAGAAGCCAGTAAAAAATTTATGATATTATATTCTAAACTTACTCCCATTGTTTATACCAGTGTACAGGATAGCGGAGTCTTGTTAACCATACGTTATCTTTGTGAACCTCAACATCGTCGGGATAGCGAACAGGTAATTTGGGAAGATATCTTAAAAGAATTCACCCGGAATAACGATATAGATTTCGCCTATCCTACCCAGCGTTTCTATAATAACAAGCTTGAGGGTGAAAATTTTGTCAAAGGACCATTACCTGACAAAGTTAAAATTAAAAGAAATTAAAAGAAAGGAGTGAGATTTGTATGCAGTTACAATTGATTGTGGCTATTATTGTGGCTATTCTGGCTGTTGTTTTTGCGCTTCAGAATGCAGTTCCTATAACGGTAAGCTTTCTGACCTGGAGATTTGAAAGCTCATTAGCGCTAGTCCTTTTAATTACTGTCGCTTTGGGAGTTATAATGAGCTTATTGGTCTCGGTACCTTCAAAAATAAAGAGAATGAAATTAATTTCCAGTCAGAAAAAGAAGATTCAGGAACTGGAAAGCGGTCTACAAAAAGAGGCTGAAAACAAAACAGAAGAAGAAATTGAGAGCGAAGAATCAGAATTACCCTTGGGATAAATAACCCTAATTAAATCCACGAACCAATATTGTTATTTATTAGGTATTATATTTATATAAATTAAAACGAGGTGAATTGCATTGTCTGAACTGGTTAAGAAAAAGTCAAAAAAGGTAGGACTTCCTCCGGGAAGTATAGTCCATATCGGAAATAAGAGAGCCGAAAAGACCAAGATTACCATTGTTGATTATAACGAAGAACAGTTTCAAGAGAAGGAAGTAAAAACGGTTAAAGAATGTTGCCCTTATAAAGAAAAACCAACCATAACCTGGATAAATATTGATGGTGTACACGAGGAAAAAATTATAGAAGAGCTGGGGAAAATTTACAATTTTCATCCCCTAATTTTGGAAGATATTGTGGATACCGATCAACGTCCCAAAATAAAAGATTTTGGAGATTATATTTTTATTATTTTAAAGATGCATTACTATGATAAGGAGAATAATGAAATAAAGATTGAGCAGGTGAGTTTAATTTTTGGGAAGAATTATGTTATCTCTTTTCAGGAAAGAGAAGGAGATGTTTTTGATTCTATTAGAGAGAGAATTAGAAATAATATTGGGCGTATAAGAAAGGCAAGAGCGGATTATCTTATTTATGCCTTAATGGATGCCATAATTGATAATTATTTTACCATACTTGAAAAACTAGGGGAGGAGACCGAGGATCTAGAAGCTAAAGTAATTAAAGATCCCGTACCAGCTAACTTACAAATAATTTATAAATTAAAAAGCGAGTTAATTTTTTTACGTAAATCTGTTTGGCCCTTAAGAGAAGTAATTAGTATCCTGGAAAAAGGAGAATCGGTTCTTATTGATAAGTCTACCAATATTTATCTAAGAGATATATATGGTCATACCATTCAGGTTATGGACACTGTAGAGACTTTAAGAGATGTAATCTCAGGAACTCTTGATGTTTATCTTTCCAGTGTAAGTAACAAAATGAATGAAATTATGAAAGTATTAACCATTATTGCCACTATATTTATTCCCTTGACTTTTATCGCCGGTGTTTATGGCATGAATTTTCAGTATATGCCAGAACTTAAATGGGTTTGGGCCTACCCGTTAATTTTATCAGTGATGCTAATTATAGGGATTGTTATGGTCATCTTTTTTAAAAGGAGAAAATGGATGTGAAAAAGAAGGATTTAATATACTTTTTAATTGAAAATTAGTGATTTTTCTTGATTTTATCCTTCGATTGGTTTTCCCGCATCCGGACCAGTAATACAGTTATAGATTTCCTCTACTTTGAAGATAACCATTCCTCTTGCGGGAAGTGTCTCTTTAATCGATTTTACCCATCGTTTGAATTCTTCATATTCCGGACCTTCATTGACATATTTGCAAGTTCCTTTAAGCTGATACCAGAGTTTAGCTTCCGCTCTTTTGGTTAAAATAGTCGCCTTAACATTTTTTTGAAGATTGGTAAATGTCTTCCTAAAGTAGTTATCTGCTAATAATATTGTTTCATCATCTTTGATTTTTTTAACGGCAATCATATTTATATTAGGAATTCCATCTAATGTGGCAGTACCAAAAGCGAATGCTTTATCCTGGTTAATGATTTCTTGGATTTTTTGTGGTATTTTCATTTTTATCATCCTTTCTGCTTTTTTAAATAATTCGATTATCTTAAACGATACAAGTATTATTATAGCTAATAGTAGATGAAATATCAAATAATTTCTCATAAAAATTTTTGTCTTAAAATAATTTTGAGGCAAGCCTTTATAAAAGAAGAAAAAATACTATATTCTGCAGGCTTACATTTATTGATAAAAATGTTATACTATAATACTGGTTTAAAAACTTGTAACCGTGACAGAGGATAATTTTTTGACACAGTTTTATTTCATTTATAAATCAAAAAAGAATGGTAAAAAAATATTTTAGTAAAAAGGGAAATAGGTGAAAAGTCCTTATTGGTTAAATAAAAATAGTATTGTATTTTAAATAGCGAGAAGACAAAAATTAGTAAACTAAAATCTTTTAAAAAAGAAAGGCGGGATAATCATGGGTAATAGGTGTCGGTGGTATGATCAAACTTCCGGAATGAAGAGAGCTTATGATAAAGGTTTATTAGATAAGAAATGGATTGAGGATTACTGTTGGAATGGTGGGAATGGTTGTATCAGAAAGAAAAAGTTTGAAGAAGAGGGCTATGTATCTCCTGATTATGTACTTCCCGATGGTACTATTGATAAGAAGTTAAAAGAAATAATTGAGAGCACAGAATAATTATTTTTCTTGTAAATCCTGACTAATCTTGTTATAATTCTTAATTAAGAAATTATTTTAAAAATATTTGTAAGATGCTTAAGGAGGCTTGTTTTATGCTGGTAAATTCTGTTCTGGATGCAATAGGAAAGATCCCTTTAATTCAATTAAAAAAGATGTCTTCGGGAAATGTATTTGTTAAAGCTGAACACTTGAATCCCGGAGGAAGTATTAAAGATAGAGTAGCCAAACACATCATTGAAATGGCGGAAAAAGAAGGAAAGCTTAAACCGGGTATAACCATTATTGAGGCAACTTCCGGGAATACCGGCATTGGCTTAACTCTGGTGGGGGTGCAAAAGGGCTACCAGGTAATATGTGTAATGCCGGAGAATATGAGCGAAGAACGGAAGAAAATAATTCAAGCTTTTGGGGGCAAGATTATCTTTACTTCAGCCCAAGGAAGCCTGACCGGAAGTATAAAAAAGATGAGAGAGATTACCAACGCAAAACCGGAAAAGTATTTTGTAGCCGACCAGTTTGTAAATCCCCATAATCCCGAGA
>Ga0307421_1001379_pt1 | contig 14629 bp, 11 predicted proteins | sample SalMarWE160270MG_FD_202163 | JGI IMG/M metagenome (GOLD analysis project Ga0307421, IMG submission 202163) | Salt marsh sediment microbial communities from the Plum Island Ecosystem LTER, Massachusetts, United States - WE1602-70 | ecosystem: Environmental > Aquatic > Marine > Intertidal zone >...
AAAGCTTTTCCGCTGCAATAGTACAGCTCTGATATTTAGCGGTCTGGTAGAAGATTCTAAGCTGGTTAAAGTTGATCATCATCCTCTGCTGCTAACTTGATTTGCTATTCTCTAATGGGCCTCACCATTGAGGGGCTTCTTTTTATAGCGTTTTACTCACGCTACTATGCCACAGGAGAGAGCCTTCCTCACCTTTTCATAAATCTTGACGGTCAGTCAGGAGCGCATCGTTTTTGAATTCTCCATTGCAGAAGCCACAAATGATGTCACCTCTGCTTGATAAAAGGATCTTAAAAATCATTAGAATTACATAACCTTTAGCATAGAATTTCACCCTTGTCCAAAATCGATTACTTCTTTGGACAGCATTTTAACCATGGAAGCACTCAAACGCTACTTGGAATCCCTGAGGGTTCTAAAAATACCTTATCTAATGGCTTTTAGGGGCTTATCTTGTAGGAAAATGCCACGTTTCCAAATGTTTCCTGTGTTAGCCAGAGATACTCACCGTCTCTATAAGCTACGATTTTAACATTTATGTCAAGCCTGCCCTGGCGCGACATAATTGCCACAAGCTAATGCCGCTTTATTGATTATACGTTGCCGCTAGTAAACTCAGTCATGCATGCCAGCCTGCCCTGGCGCGACAGCACAAAAACATTATCATGCTTTGCAAAGATTACGGTCTCCATAGATATAAACCCACTCTTTCAAGGCCAGGTCTGGGCCAGGGTTTTTGTTATTGATTTAGGATGATATTCGAACGGGCCCGCCCCCCTCGCTTGAGCGAGAGCGATAGCGGGCAGGCCAACGGCGCAAGACTATAACCCTTAACCTCATCGATACGCTGAATCGTATTGATGCTGAATCCTTCCAAGGTTTAGGCCGTGCATTAATGGGCTTTCGAGACGATCCAGGGGCATGGGTTGCAATTATCACTGGCACGGGTGAGGTTTTTTCCACCGGTGCCGACCACAAGAGCCTCCTGGTACCATGGGCTGATAAATCGTTTCATGAGCCCCCGATGATTACGCGGGGCCTCAATATTTGGAAGCCTCTGCTCGCTGCCATCAACGGCCCGGCTAGGGGCGGCTGTCTTGAGATTGCACTAGCCTGTGATATACGTATTGCTTCCGATAACACATACCTACAATTTCCCGAGGTTGCGCGGGGGTTGATACCAGGTTTGGGTGGAACCCAAAGGCTGCCTCGGATGATTTCTCAAGCAAAAGTGTCGGAGATGATCTTCTTAGGTGCCCCGGTAAGCGCTGAGGAAGCTTACCGGCTTGGGCTGGTCAATAAAGTCGTTCCCCTATCTCAACTTTTGCCCACAGCTAATGAGTGGGCAGCCAAAATTTGTGAAAATGGACCTCTTGCCATTCGGAAAGCAAAAGAGGCCACGATTCGGGGCAGAAACATGGCTATGGAAGATAGATTAATCCTGGAACTCGCCTTCTTCGAGGAAATGCTTCAAAGCGAGGATTATCAGGAAGGACTTCGATCATTAGAAGAGCAAAGAAAGCCGCAATATAAGGGACGATAAGACAACTATTCCTCAAATACCAAAGCGATGCAACAAGGGTGTCTTATTTTAAACAATACTTAGGGCGTTAGTTCAATGAGGGTCCTAACCTTCCTTTTTAAGGGATTTTTCAAATTCCTTGAAAAATTTATCTTTTTCTTTCCAGTTGGGACCAAACTTTTCATCAAAATAGGGGCCTGTCTTCTCCAAAGACTTGAGCCACCATAAGCGCTTCCCGCCACCAAGAACCACATCTTCGAGTAATTCTTCAAGCTCTGTCATCAACTCCTTTGGCAGGAAGGCTGCAGCCCCCAGCTTGATAGATTCATTGAGCGCCTCCGGCGTCATAACATGAGCCGTAAGCATGACAGTTGGGAAATCTCTTGCAACAGAATTTTTCAGAAGTTCAAAACCATTGACGCCCATTATATCCAATACCACAACATCATAGGTGTTATTTAAAATAAGTTGAAGAGCAGTATCAAAATTTTGTGCCTTATGAACCTCGCACATATATAAAATTTCTTCCAGGGTGGTTAAAATATCAGGCTCATCATCAACCAATAGAACGACCTTTCCCTTTAAAGGACTTTCTTTACCCATAGTTCTTTTTACCTCCTAATCATTTGTTCCGAAAAGTATGTCCTTTATAATGGACAAAACCCTGTCTTGTCAAGCAGAAGTCATGAAGTAAACAAAATGCAATCTAACCTGCTTTTACCTCCCTTCACTATCGCCTATCCTTCACTATAAGTCAATAAACAGCCTTCCTGGCCTGGACAGTACGGAAATGGCTTTTTTACATAAATCCTTCATCAACAGAGGCTATCTAGTGATTTTGACGCCTGCCTTTTCCCGATCCCAGGTATTCTCTGTAATACCCTTTTCCCTTAACCGGTACTTCTCTATCCGATTAGTCGGGGTCTTCGGAAGTTCGGCCATGAACTCAACATACCGTGGGACCGCAAAATATGCCATCCTTTCATTGCAAAAAGCGATAAGTTCCTCAGGAGGCAGGCTCTTACCCTGCTTCAGAACCACATTAACCTTAACTTCATCCTCCCCAAGTTCAGAAGGGACTGCAAAAACGGCACATTCCAACACGCTGGGGTGGGTGTTGATCACTTTTTCCACCTCAAAAGAGGAGATGTTCTCACCACGGCGACGCATGGCATCCTTCTTACGGTCCACAAAGTAAAAATATCCGTCCTCATCTTTTTTGGCATAATCTCCCGAGTGGAACCATAAGTTTCTAAATATTTCTAGGGTCTTATCAGGCATTTTATAGTATTCTGTCATCATAATATAGGGAAATTTGGGCCTCATAACGATTTCACCAATTTTTCCCACTCTCACCTCTTCATCGTCGTCATTTACCAACTTAACCTCGTAATACTTGTCGAGAACCTTTCCGCAAGATCCTTTTCTTCTTGCATTGATATCATCATGTACCACGATCCCTATTTCGGTCATACCAAAACCTTCAAGGCAGATAAACCCAAACCGCTTTTCCAAATCCGCCATCACGTCCGGCGGACAGGCTGCCCCGAATGCGATCCTGACGGGGTTGTCATGATCATCCTCTCTTGGTTCTTGTTTGGAGAGTATGGTCATCACAGCGCCCAGATAATTGAACTGGGTAGCATTATATTTCCGGATATCGTCCCAAAATGTAGATGCGCTGAAGCGGTCGGTAAGTACGACCTGAGCATCATTTTGAAGTGCTGTCAGGACAGTAAAAATCTGGGCATTGAAATGGAATAATGGAAGAAAGGTATACAAAATGTCTTCAGAATTGAGATCACGCAATTCTGATACGAGCTGTGCCTGATGCAAGAAAAATTTATGCGGACAGACCCCTCCCTTAGAAGCGCCGGTCGTTCCCGAGGTGTAGATAATTCCGGCAGGATCCTTTGGCTCTGCCTCAAATTCCGGGGGATCAGATGTGTACTCGAAGAACTGTTCGAGGTTTAATAACATCAACGCAAGGGAATCAGAAACATTTTCATCAATATCCCCGTGGCAAATTATCCGCTCCAGCTTAGGGAGTTAATCCTTTATCAATATGAGCCTGTCCATCATATCCCCATCGCTAACCAGGATTTTCGATTCAGAATTATTAATGATATGTTTTAGTAGCCCCCCTTGTAAGCATTATTGATGGGTACTTCCACCGCCCCAAGTTTAGACAAACCAAACCAGGTATAGAGAAAATCTGGGTGATTTTTCATCATACTGGCAATCTTGTCGTTCTTTATAATACCCAGATCTTTGAATCCATTGGCGAATCGGTTTGACCTATCCTCCAGTTGTTGATTGGTGATAGCTTCATCCTTGAAATACAAAAAGACCCTGTCCTTATGGACATTTGCCTTTTCCTGTACCAAACTCCCGGTCACATTTTTTTTATATATATTTCCCATATTCTTCCTCTATAAAAAGCATCTTTATACGAGTCCTCAAAGTCCGATCAAAGTTAGGATGGGAATATTTAACCGAATATCTTGTTTGCCATTTATTTTTCGGACTATGGTGTTATAAGAAGCGACACTTACATACCGCCGTATAAGCTTCGAAGTTTCTTCTTTACTTCGGCATCGGGGTTCAAGAGCTGAAGCAAAAGCTGTTCATCCGTGAAGTGGGAACCGATCTCCTTGCGCAAATCTTTCAAACTTATATCAGGTGGTCTCCAGTTCAGGAGCTTTTTTGCCTTAGGTGAACCCAAGATTTTGTCCTTTACATTTTGGTCCATAGGAGCATCAGGTTTACCTAGGATCTCTGCCGCATATTTGATGACCTCATCAGAAACAATTTTGTATCTCTCGCCTGAAGACACGTTGAAAACGGACTGACTCCCTATGATCTGAGAATAGGGTGTCGCCATAACAGGATATCCAAAATCTTTACGAACCTGAACAACTTCCTCGAGGAGTTCATCTATGCGGTTTCCCATTCCCAATTCGGAGAGCTGGTTTTTCAGCGTTCCCATCATGCCCCCCGGTAATTGATGCTCATAAAGATAAACGTCATATTCCGACAGTTTTCCTAGGGGTAAATTGTTTTGCACCGCAATCTCGGTGAAATGTTCGGATATGGCTTTAAGCGAAGCCATATCAATGTCAGATGAAAACCCGAGGCGATTTGCATTCTTTAGGGTTTGTTCGATGGAGGGTAAAGAATTCGCGTTTGCTAAAGGTGTCGTAGCGGTATGCAGGGTCCTGAAGCCAAGTTTTATCGCTTCCACATAGCACAACGGAGCCAAACCATTGCTGCAATGGGCATGGAACTCGATGGGTATGCCTTTACTTTCACGCTGTATAGCCGGCAAAAGTTCCCTGGTCTTCTCAGGGGTCAAAACCCCTGAAGCATCTTCCACATGGATAGCATCGATTCCAGGAACCTCAGCAAGCTTTCGAGCCTTTTTCGCAAAGTGCTCAGCTGTGTGGACAGGGCTGACCGCATACAACAAAGCGACGACGACCTCGGCACCTTCTGACTTAGCTACCCCGACGAGATGAGAGAGCCTGTCCATCAAGTTCTGATAGTCACATATCCAGAAACTCTTTATCCCATTTGCAACTTGTACCTTTATCCAGAGCTCAATAGGAGCCAGGGGCTCCAAATCCCAGCCTTGAAGGTTAAAGGCCCAGAATGATCCACGCAACGGGGTTTTCTTCAGCGTCTGGCTCATCAATCGCATTCTTTCGAAAGGGTCCTCATTAAACGCCCGCATGGTAACGATGATGCCCCGCGCACCCACCGTCGCGATGGCCTTATACCCCACTTGATCCATTACGGGAAGAATAGGCGCAAGCTGATCGGTGCTCATACGAAATCCCCACAGACTCTGCTGAGCATCCCTCAGTGTTTGATCAATAAACTGAAGCTTATCCATGAATTTACCTCCCAAATGTTGAGGCGTTATTCTTTTACTCTTTGTTTCGCCTTCCTGTTCTTGTAGGCTTTGAAGAAAGCAAAGCTTCCGAAATTTAATTGCGTGAGATATCCCCAGGTAAGGCTAAACGGATGTTCTTTGAATTAACTCGATCAATATCCCGCCTGTAGAACTGGGAAGCAAGAAGGCTATCTCTGACGTATCTGTTATTCTCGTAGGTTTTTTATTTAGTGGTTTCGCGCCCTTAGATTCTAATATTCCTATTTCTTGCTCGATGTCGTTAACGCGAAGTGATATATGATGCAGCCCGTAACCTCTCTTCTCAACAAACCTCTGAATGATCCCCTGTGTGCCAACCGGCTCAATCAGCTCAATCGTGACCTTTTCCTTTGATATGAGAGTCGATTTAAAACCCTGTTCCGGAAATTCCTGTACCTCGGTAACCTCAAAACCGAACAGGGAAGCAAACAGCCCTGCCGTTTCCTTTGTGTCCTTTACAACCACACCCACATGATCTAATTCCTTAACCATTCGTCTCCTACCTCCTGTCAAGCTCGTTTCCGCTAATGGCTATGCAAGCGATCCCCCCCCAAACACCACCACCGAAGTTATGAATCAACCCTAAACGCGGGTCTTTCACCTGACGATCTCCCGCTTTCCCCTGAAGTTGATGATAGACCTCATATTGCATCCTCAAGCCGCTGGCACCCAGAGGGTGACCAAAACATTTTAAGCCGCCATCGGTATTGACTGGTAATTTTCCATTCAACTTAAATGTCCCGGCGTCAATATCTTTTCTGGCTTGGCCTTTAGGACTCCATCCCAAGTCTTCATAAAGGATCATTTCATGGATTGTAAAACAGTCGTGCACCTCAGCTACACTCAATTCCTCTAAGGCATTTTTTATCCCGGCCTCATCGTACGCCATTTGAGCAGCCCGGACATTCTCCTCTATATGGGTAAAGTCATAATCCTGAACCGTGGGATTACGCCGCGGACCGACACTTGTGGCCAGGGCTTTGACATAAATGGGATCCTTCCTGAAATTCTTTGCCATATCAGACCTCGTGACTATAGCTGCTGCAGCGCCGTCGCTGACACCACAACAATCAAGGATTCCTAAGGGCCAGGCCACGATCGGGGCTTTCAGGACTTGCTCGACCGTCAGTTCTCTTTGAAAGTGCGCCTTCGGGTTCAAGCTGCCGTTATGGTGATTCTTCACCGTAATTTCCGCCAGCAACCTTCTACCCTCCTCAGGGTCTATCTTAAAATCATGAAAATACCTCTGAGCCATGAGAGAAAACATCGCCGGCGGTGAGAGCCCCAAATCCGTGCCGGCAGTGCCCATTGTTGAACGGCCTACGACATTTGTAGGTTGGACGCCAATCCATCCCGTGTCCTTCAATTTTTCGACTCCGACCGCCAGTGCGATATCATATACTCCTGAGGCAACGGCGTAAACGGCTGCTCTTAGCGCCTCAGTTCCTGTTGCGCACATATTCTCTACCCTTGTGACGGGTTTGTATTGCCATGATAACGGGGATGACAAGCTCATCGCGGTGTGCCCTGAGAAAACAGTGCCCAGCCAGGCCGCCTCTATGTCCTTGAGGTCCACTCCGGCATCCTCGCATGCCTCATAGGTAGCATCAATGATGAGATCATCGACGCTCTTGTCCCAAAGCTCCCCAAAATTCGTACAGCCCATCCCAATAATGGCAGCCTTATCTGTGATTTTGCCCATACTTTCTCCCTTATACTATTGCCAAATTAGATTACCGGCCTGCCTTTCCAGAAATAATTTTGGATATCAGTGTCCTGATCCAGCTTTCTGAAACACATTTCTACTGGCATTCCTATCCTCATTTCATCGGGATTGCAGTCGCATATCTCGGACATGACCCGCCCTCCGCCTTCAAAATCGACCACTCCTATCAGCACCGGAATTTGCTTGCTCCAGCTTAACTGATCGATGGCATACGTAAAGATGTGTCCCCTTTTATCGGAGAGCTTATATTCCTCAAGATGGTCTTTAGACTGGCATTTCGTACAGACCCTTTGAGGGGGGTACTGAACCGTACCACACGACGTACATTTGCTCCCGTAAAAGGCCAGGTTGCTTCTTCTCTCTCGCCATAAGCATGTTATGGAAGGACTCTCCGGTTCCGGATGACGGGGCTCCTCGGTAGGGACCAGATCTCGCCAACTCAGGTATGTTTCATAAGTAACGGGAATCTTCCTTTTGAAGTTCTCCATCATTCTTCTTTCCCCCTGAACCATCTTGATATTTTCTGTGACTCTCAGTATAAAGGCATCGGCCCCGTCTCCGTAGTTGGCTACCAGGATAAGGTCTCCTGGGCTTGCTTCATCAAGCGCAAAGCCAAGCATCATCAATACAGCAGGCGTCCCTGTATTACCGATTGACTGATACATGGGATCTTGAACCTGGGTTTCAACATCAAACCCGAGACGTTTTGCCAAAATTGCATGGCTTCTTTTGTCAGGCCCATTATAGATAACCTTTGAAAAATTCTTTGGAGTAAGATTGTATTTTTTCATGATGCCTGAAACTGCTCGCTGCATAATTTTAGCGTAGCCTTCACTGGTAATGAACCTGCTTTCCCACGATTGAATGAAGGCACTTCCTTCACGTCTCCATATATCCATGAATTCGCTAAAGGCAGAGTAATTCCCATCGACGCTGGCAATTACACCTGATTTCCCTATGGTAATTGCGGCGGCCCCATCGCCCAATATTTGCTCAAATTCGCTCTTCCCAGCCCCCATCCTTTCGTCCGAGGCGGCAATGATGATATTCTCCGCAGAACCACTCCTGACGGCATCTACAGCCGAATTCATGGCGATCGTTGCACCTCTCAAGGAGTCGGTAAAATCGGCCGTACGAGTCTCGCTGGGCAGATCAACAGCAGCGGCTATTATAGAAGCCGCCTGCTTTTCCTTATATGGCGAAGTGGTACTGGCAAAGAACAAGCCATCTCCTTGTTGCCCACCTCTATTGACACATCCAAGGGTCGCAGCCACTGCCATTGTTAGGCTATCTTCATCATACCTGGCGACTGCCTTTTCTCCTCCCATACTTCCTGTTCCCCATGCCCGGGAAATTTCATCCCTGCTTAGCCGGTAAGCAGGGATATACGCTTCAAAGGATGTGATGCCTACCATAAATGACCTCCTTACGAAACTAAACCTGAATCAACTAAATCCACAGATACCTTTTAATATTTACCCTTTCGTGTTACGAGGCAATTTTCAGGGGGCTTACTCCAGGGTGCCGCCTGTTAATTAATCTATCTTTATTCCAGCGGCAATCTTTGCCTTTCGAATACTCTGTTCTAAGTCGTAATCCTCCATTGCCATCTCTTTGTGGTGTCGAACATCTCCTCCTCCGCTAATAGCCATTGCCTGCCTCCATCCGGCATAAGGAGAAGCAATTAGGTCTTCAATCAGTTTGATGGCGCGTATACGCAACTCAGCAGGCACGCCCGCTCTTCCTTTATAGTATTTTTCGAGATATCCTTTAGTCTTTGGATTCTTAATGTCCTTTTCTGAGACCATCGTCGTCACAAGCCCACCTGCGACATCCTGCATGTAAAAACGGTTTTCTCCTAACTTCCTGGATGAAAAAACCTTGCCCGTGCATGCCGGCCCGGCCTTAGGGATATATACCCCTGATTCATGTCTCCAGCCCTCTAAGGCAGATGCAATGGCACATGAATGCATGATATCGGCATTCATGATCATCTCGCCGATTGACTCCCGTATGTTAGGGGCCTCAGACAGGCCATTGTAATCGGCTATCAATGCCGTGGCCCCGATTTCTAAATCCGCTAAGGCCCACTGGCACATACACTTATTCATGGCATGAAGGGTTCCTCTCATTTCGGAAAGTAAAGGCACAAACTCATATTCGCCGCAGAGGAATACCCTTTCCCACGGCACGAACACATCGTCAAAGACAACCGTTGATTCTACCATCCCGCCATGTTTTGAACTTATCGGGTTTTCGAAATCCAGGGGTTCAAGTGATGCCGGTGCCGGTTTAGATATATGTATTATACCTTTAGCATCAATCGGGGTAAAAAAGGCGACATTATAATCCTTTTCAGATTCCTCGCCCTTGGTAGACCCTCGAACAGATAGCATATCGGCGCACGGTCCGCATGTAACGTTTGGCTTTGCACCTCTTACAACAATGCCGTCTTTCTTCCTTTTAACGACGTGCAGATTCATATCCGGATCTTGTTGCTCACTGGGCTTCAAGCTTCTGTCCCCTTTAGGGTCTACTGATGCTGACGTAACGAACCAGTCATTCCTCTGAGCCTCCTTTACAAACTCAACAACCCGCTGGTGATAATTGGTATGGTACTTTTGATCGATTGCGTAACTAATAGCAAATGAACTGTTTAAAGCGATGCTCGTAAGACATCTATAGGTACAAGGACAGAAGTAATCCCCCAAACCCTTCATAAGCCTGACCATGGCAAGAGCATCCTGTTCATTTTGTTGTATATTCGTCCATCTACTGATCTTTTCGTTGATGAGCGAGGAGACAAGGGTGGCAATATCTCGATATTTAGGATTATTTTCCAATTCGTAGGAAACCCCCGCGTTATTTATGCCCACCTGAAAACCGGGGTGATCCACAATATTTTTTACCTCCTCTCCATCCATATAAACTTTAGGGCTTTTTCTTCGCAGGCTTTCTTTGTACTCTTCTAATGTTCGTATCCCCATATAACTGAACCTCCTTTTAACCTCATCTCTTGTTTTCTTTTGACGTTTTTCTCCTTTATACCCTCAATAATCCTGAATCATTAGGCTAAGCGCGAATTTGCTCGAAAAGAAATTCACACCCTCACTCTGAGCATTATTGGTAAAAACGGTCTGACAATAATGTATAGTTTCCTATATGTCAACAACAAAATGTATTTTTCCTTCTAAAGAACACTTTAATTCCCCTTATCTCTTTCAATGAATTATTTAAGAATTTTAGATAGTTATATTAAGATGATAAAGATCATCATCTTGATACTATAACCAAATGGTTTGCTTGAGATGTTTGATGATGTATCCTTCTGGGATATATTAAAAACCCTTTACAACCAAAAATTTTTTAAAAAAGATACTCGGACAAGGCTCAAAGAAAGATATCCCCGGCTCAAAAGCCGGGGTCGTTACAATCGCAACAGTTTCATGCGAAGCTGACCTAAATCCTGGCGGCCCTGATGCTCAACGTATCGCTTTCTTATTTCCTCGTCTAACCCTGTGATATTCTTTCTAGAACCTTTTGAAAAGCCACGGCCATTTATTCGCTGTTTTCCTCCCAAAAACTATAACGTTTCTTTACCAGCCCCGCTACTCTATTGCGGTGGCTTATTCACGAAACATATCATGCTTCCCTTCCATTCAAGGTATAGAACACACGGCTTTTATTCCGAGTACCATGGTAACCTAAACCCAAAGATAACGGACTTTCTTTAGCATAAGGAATCCACCTAATCCAAGATATAAACAACCCCCAAATTTCCATCAATCTTTACTCTCTGACCTGTCCTGATCTTCTGGGTTCCTTCTAAGCAGCCGGCCACACAGGGAATGCCGTATTCCCGTGCCATGATAACAGGATGGGACAGAGCACCTCCACCATCAGTTATCAGTCCTTTAATAATGCTAAAGGCCACCGTCCATGCTGCAGAGGTACCCGGGGCAACCAGAATGTCTCCCTCCTTAAGCTCGGACAGCCGATCCGCTCCCATGATCACCTTGGCCACTCCTTCTATGACACCGGGGGCTGCAGCCGCCCCATAAAGGTCCGCCTTCAATTCTTTTCTCACAATCGGCATTTGGGTAGATACAGAAAGAGTAGGATCGCTTCTCAAAACCTCCTGGGCCTTTTCTATATTCCCGAGAAACGTAGGTGGATTTGTTTTGTAGGCCTTTTCCCAGGCCTCTTTTCTCCTTTCCACATAGGGACGAAGGTTGACGTCTCCCATAGGCACTGCCGCCTTCCTGATCTCATGGGCATTCAGGAAATGGACATCCTCAGGATCATCGATGCATCCGGCTTCAGCGAAACGCCTTCCAATTTCAGTAGCAATCCAATGGCCCATCGCACCCACATAAAAATCGCAAAAATAGGTATGGTCTTCGCTCCAGTAACCCGATTTTTGCGCCGATTTCATCAAGGTTTCAAACCATTCTTTTTGCTCCACAGGTATCTTGGCCATTATTTCTTTTTCCGCTTCCTCACGCTCCTTTATAATACGTTCTCTATCTCTATCAAAGGCAAAAGACTTCTGGGTCATAAGTACTTTGACCCTTCCTATGGCTAGGCTGGGCCTTTCGACCCATGCAGGGGTGTCATAGGAATGCATCCTTTCACATCGCCATCCGTGCTCCATAAGAAATTCTTTATATTCTTCCAACCATTTCTTTCCTTCATCGGTTTTCTGAAGTTCCTTCAATACCTCTTCATTATCTTCGGGCTTGAAGGCTTCTTCCAAACCCATATCAAAGGCCTTTCTGGAAAGTTTCCACATCTCCCGGACAACTATTGTATCCTGAGCCTCAAATCCCATCATTAATCTGCTGAAATCTGGATCTATGGGGGCCTCCTTCCCGAATAGGTCACGCCACATTTCTTGGAATAGACCATTAATATAATTCGTGGCCACCAACATCATCATGTGGGTCTCTGCTTCCTTGCGATTTATGACAAAGGCATAATCCAGGAAAAATTTGAGCAGCTCTATGTTGCTGAGCTTTTTGATATCATCCCACTCCTTAAGACCTCGAGATTCTTTTGCCTCTTTATATATCTCCATCAATTCGACTTTGAGGGGATCCCAGGTCCCATCAAAGTCTTCAATAAAGGGTTTTATTTTTTCCTTAAAGATTGGTTCGCGCGCCTTGGCTTCTTCTGCCGTGGTCCTCATGGCTGTGAGGTATTCGTAGCCGTCGAGCACCCTATACCCCCACCCCTTTGTAGTGGGTAAATGGAGGGTTTCTGCCGCATTCATGATTGCGTAAACATACCAGTACCATCCGGTACCAATATAAAGGGGTTTCATTGGAGGCTTTCCATGGACTAGATCGCATAAAAAGACATCGTAGATTTTAGTATCCCTCTCATCATCGTATTCGTAAAACGTAAGATCATAAGCTGGATGCAACATTTTTATCCCTCCTTTTTATTTAGTTGATCGTTAACTCTTCCAAATAAAATTCAATTGTAATTGGTTATGACAAAAAAACTTTTCTATTCACCTCCTTACGAATCGCGTTATCATAAGATCGGCAATCTGATCAACGGCACTTTTCTTGTTGAGCGTGGTTATCGGCCGAGTCTGTACTAAAAAAATATTATCTGGATACGGCAAATCCGTTTCTATTGCCCATTCAATATCTTGAGGACTCCCATAGTGGGATTCAACCTTTTTCGCCATCTCTGCTATCTTTCTTGCTTCTTCATCAGAGAAACATGGTTCAGACTGCTTCTCTTCTGGAACATCCTCTTCACAGGTACCTGTCTCAGTTAGTACATGCTGTCTCAGCTTCTTCGAGATGTTCTTTTCCTCTATATCCAATGCCTTCTTATTTACATAACATCTATCCGGTGTTACTATTCCTTGGACTACACTCTCAGCAGTACCCCAATTTCCTTCGATCATAACCCAGGTGGTATTTCCGGTTGATGGCAGCGCTGTAAAAGCGACGCCCGCCGATCGTGAATGAACGACCTTTTGTACTATGACGCCCATAAGGTTATCCTTGATGGGCAAATTGTTCTTTTTGCGATAAGAAATGGAACGGCCGGTAAAGAGGCTGGCCCAGCAATCCTTTACCCTTTCCAAAAGCTCATGATCTCCCATGACATTGAGATAGGATTCATATTGCCCGGCAAATGCCGCTGTGGGTAAATCCTCAGCGCACCCGCTTGATCTGACAGCAACGGGAACCTCCGTTTTATTACACTCAGCGCTTAACGCTTTATACGCCTTAGATATTTTCTCTTTGAGTTCCTGTGGAATATCATGGGATGTAATTATTTGAGACAATGCTTGACTAAGTGTTTCATAATCTTCTATGCTCGTTGGAAGCCCATTAAATGCCTTCAATGCCTTCAATGTTTTATCTATTTCTTGATCGGCACCTGTCTCCTTCAGAAAAAAATCAAATCCCTGAGCGGTTACGACAAAACCGGGTGGAACCGGCATACCTATTCTCATCAGCTCCCCAAGATTAGCGCACTTTGTTCCTGTTGAATTTACAGACTCCTGGTTAACTTTTTCAAATTCTAATATCCACTGTGGACTCACTCAAAAACCTCCTTCCAAGCCAGCCTATTATTAGTAAGGCCTGTCTCTAATAGTCGTTGCTTCTTGCTTATCTTTTTGCCTATTAAGAATGCCGCTTATAAATTTTGGAAAATGATCACCCTTCTTTGCTGATTAATTCTCCCTAAATAAAAGCTCAATGCTGTTCTGTTGGCAACTTGTCCTTGTGCGGTGTAACCTATTCCTACAATTGAATATTTATCTTTCAGACTCATTGGATCACTATCCATTTTGCCGAATTGTTAGCTATCTTTTAACAAAACTAAACTAAGTGCTCATAACTGAGCTACTCCCTATAGTCAAGACAAAAAATAGTCTTGTCATGGTGCATTTTGTTGAAGCCTGTCCAGGACTACCGGCTACTCCCTCTCTGATACATGCCTCCCACCGGGTCTGATATCCCAGTCATGAACTCACTTCCTATGGTAGAAGATAAAACATTCTCAGTTAACAATATTCAGGGGCTTAATTGCTCCTCTTGAAATTTGGGTAAATGTTCCACAGAAAATATACTTATGAGAAGGCATGGTACTAGAAACTGAACGTCGAATTTAGAAAATTTCTTATAAATAAGGTGGTAAAGCCTTTATCAGCTTGTCTAAAATGTTTCTTATGAAACAATAGTCCCTTAAAAAAACCGGGGGGACCTAGTATCAAAAGGTAGTTCGATATCTATATCCAATTGGCTGATCTGTCTCCATTCACACAATTTTAAGCGTTCTCCTTTTACTTTATTGCTCGTATAAGCCTGACGGAATCCGTTACCCAGCCAAAGGTAGATTGAACATTAAAAATCGTCGCCTCTTGCATCATCCTGGGGCCCTTTTGGCTTACAGCATCTGAAACAAGTATGGGAAA
>Ga0307421_1001383_pt1 | contig 14615 bp, 12 predicted proteins | sample SalMarWE160270MG_FD_202163 | JGI IMG/M metagenome (GOLD analysis project Ga0307421, IMG submission 202163) | Salt marsh sediment microbial communities from the Plum Island Ecosystem LTER, Massachusetts, United States - WE1602-70 | ecosystem: Environmental > Aquatic > Marine > Intertidal zone >...
AAGGAGAACTGCTGTGGTACTCCCATGTTGGTGGCGGGAAAATGGGATGTGTTCAAAGAAATCATGCGTAAAAACATTGAAGCTGTTAAGGAAGCCGGAGCCGATACAGTGATCTCATCCTGCCCGGCTTGTGACATGATGTGGCGTCATTATTATCCGGAATGGGCGGATAAGCTCAATATGGATTACAATATAAAAGCCAAACACTACAGCGAAGTGATTTCAGAAAAGCTGAAAAAGGGCGAGTTTAAATTCACTCATGCGCTTAAAGGCAAAGTGACCTGGCATGACTCCTGTCATATCGGACGTGTCTCAGGAGTCTATGAAGAACCTCGGGATATCATTAAAGCTGTTCCGGGAATTGAGTTTGAGGAGATGGCTCACAACAGGGAAGAGGGACACTGCTGCGGAAGTGTGTTGACTTTGATTAAAGACCCTCCTGTAGCGGCTGACATAGGGAAGTCAAGGATGGAGGAAGCAAAGGAGATCAATGCAGAGACTGTTCTCGCTCTCTGCCCCTGCTGTGAATTCCAATTAAGGGTCACAGAAGATAAAAAGAAGTTGGGATTGGAAGTCAAAGACTTAGCCACCTTTGCTTGTAAAGCTTTGGGAAAGGAGTTTAAAGATCCCAGCCCGGAAGTGGCCAAACAGTGGGCTGTTTTTGAAGCCATGATCAAGCTTATGACGCCTGAGGGATTTGCCGATCTAATGGCTTCAATGTGGCCCGAGCTCTTGGATGCCATGCCCCTGGGAATAGGGAAGATGATGCGGTCGGTAGGAAAAATGGGAATATTCGGTGGTTTTTTATTTACCGTAATGAAACCGGTGTTCCCCGTGTTGTTTCCCAAACTTCTGCCCGGAATGATGCCAAAAGTCATGCCTGTGATGTTGAAAAAAATTGAAGAAAGGATTCCTATGCCTGATTATATGGCAGAGCAGATGCCGGATATGATGCCCGGAGTCATGGATAATCTGATGCCGCATATGCTGCCTGATGTGGTTCCCTTGGTTGTGCCCGAAATGATATCCTATCTCAGAAGCCGGGCTTAGATCACAACCGCATCCACGAACAGCTCATAGGTATTGTCTTCGTCGAGGTCATGGATTTTGACTTTTTCAACTTCATTGAGACCCAGTATCCCTACGAGCTCGGATTCAAAGAGGATTTTAACATTTGATTGTTTGAGCTTCGCCTTGAGATTGGCTGCAACATTTTTGGATTTTTCCTGAGTTAAAAGGACCACTCTTGGAGAATATCTGGCTAAGGTTTCGGCCAGCTCTCTGGATTCTTTTCCCTTATCCTGGATGAGGATCCTTTTTTCCTTCAACAAAGAAGGCTCTATGACTTTGTGATAAACTCCTTTTCCCAAGAACTCTTTTTCCCCCGGAATTTCTTTTTTGAGGGGGTCTTTGACCTCTTTTTTTTCACTATGCTTCTTTTTTTGTTTTTCTTTGTAGTTTTTTATGGCTGCTTTAAGGGCATCGGCGGCCAGGTTTGAACAGTGCATTTTTACCGGAGGAAGCCCGTCCAGTTCATCCGCAACATCCTGTCGTGTTATTTTAAGGGCTTCATCCAGAGTTTTTCCTTTAGCTAATTCTGTTACCATAGAGGCGGTGGCCACGGCTGAACCGCACCCGAATGTTTTGAATTTAATGTCTTGAATTCGGTTATTTTTGACTTTCAATGTGAATTCCATTAGGTCTCCGCACACAGGATTCCCGACCGTGCCTTTGGCTATATCTTTTCCTATTAAAGTGCCCACGTTTCTGGGATTGCGGAAATGATCCAAAACTTTTTTAGAGTATGATGTTGATTTCATTTCTATCCTCCTTTATTTTTTTCCTGGTTTATTTTTTATGAATAAGTCAGGTTAATAGATCGGGGAGAGCTTCCTTAACCTATCAACGACTTCAGGCAGAGCCTTTATGACAGATTCAATATCGCTTTTCTCTGTAAATCTTCCTACAGTAAGCTCCAGTGAACCGTGTGCTTCTTCATGGAGCAGACCCATGGCGATCAGTGTATGAGAGGGTTCTAGGGTTTTTGAGGAGCAGGCTGAGCCAGTTGAAACAGATATTCCCTTGTCATTAAGTGACAGAAGCAGTGACTCGCCTTCGATCCCGTCGAAACGAAAATGAGCGTTGTTGGGCAGCCTGTTTTCAGGGTGTCCATTAAGATAAGACCTTGGTATGTTTTTGAGTATCTCTTTAATAAGTGTGTCTCTAAAAGACTGTAATTTTTTGGCTTCCTGTTCTCTCTCTAGCATCACGATCTCTGCCGCACGGGCCATTCCTGCGATGGCAGGCAGGTTTTCAGTGCCGGAGCGGATTCCGTTTTCCTGTCCTCCGCCAATGATCTGCGGCATCAACCTGATTCCTTTTCTCACATAAAGAACTCCCAATCCTTTGGGGCCGTAAATATCATTTGACGATAGGGTCATAAGATCTATGGGATCTTTTTGAACATCAAGAGCAAGGAGCCCCTCGGCTGCGACAGCATCGGTATGAAAAGCGATCTTTTTTTTTCTGCACAAGCGGCCTATTTCTTTTATGGGCTGGATCGTACCGACTTCATTGCTGGCATAGCCTATGGAAACAAGAAGGGTATTATCTGTCAGGCGCTCTCTAATTTTATTCAGATGTACTTGTCCGTAATGGTCAACAGGAACCTTTGACACTTCAAATCCGGATTTCATGAGAAACTTGGCTGTGTTGTGTATGGATATATGCTCGGTTTCGGAGATGATGATGTGTTTTCCCTGACTTTTGTTTTTGAGCGCATAACCGATAAGCGCCAGATTATTGGATTCCGTGGCACCTGATGTGAATATGATTTCATCAGGTTCAGCTTGAATGAGGCCTGAAATTTTGGAACGGCTTTTATCAAGCGCTTCAGTGGCTTCATCTCCTACGGAATGAAGGGACGATGGATTTCCGTATAGTTCATTAAAATAGGGATTCATGGCTTTGATGACTCTGGGGTCCACGGGTTTTGAAGACTGATAGTCAAGATAAACATTCATTTGATTTTCCCCTTCTTTTAAAACCACATGGTGGTATCAGCTTCCAAGGCCAGATCATTTAATGTGCCGGCTCCCACGATTTTCAAACCCGGGATGAGGTTGACCTTATCCATGTCCAGCATTTGCTTGGAGGCTTCGCAAACGTATATCTCTATGCCCATATCAAGCGTTTTTTTGATGATTTCAGATAAAGCAGGAAAGGAACCTGCTTTTATTTTCTCTGCGACCCCGGGCTTTAAAACTCTCAGACCCTGGCCCAGATAATAAACCTTTGCATCAATATCCATGGCTTTTGCGGTCTGGGCTAAAACAAGAGGGGAGTACTGCCTTTCCGGGTGGTCACTGGTTTGAACATAAAGTATTGAATTTTTTATCATTTTTATCTCCTATTTTGTTTTTTTTATCAAGAACCGCATTGATTCATCTCTTTTTTCGAATGTGATGATTTCATGCCCTGTCCTTTTTGCAAACCTTTTTATATCTTCTTCAGCAGCAGGGTCATCTGCCAGAACTTCCAGGATTTCTCCCTTTTCAATGCTGTCTATGCTTTCTCTGGTCTGGAATAAAGGTTCCGGACAAAAAAGTCCGATACAATCAAGGGTTTTTATGGATTTGTTTTTTGATGACATCTCTTCACCCTCCTATGTTTTATAAATCCTATAGAAATTATAGGATATATATAATATAAGGCTTTTATCCCCCTTTGTCAACCTCATATTTTCTTATTTTTTTTTATATTCCGGTCAACCTTTTTGCCGGGTTTTACGTCTTATATAGAGAAGTTCGAAAAATTCGAAGTGCTTATTGAGCATGAAAAGGATGAGATTTCCAAAAAAGTCAATGATAAGGAGCCAAGCATGAAAACCTTTACCAAAAAAGAAGAGCAGGTCCTCCTGGCTATTTACCATCTCAAAGACGAGGCTTATCTGATACCTATTAGAGAAATGATCAAAAAATTTACGGGAAAATATTACTCTGTGGGCACCATCTATGCCCCTCTGAACCGTCTCCATTCCTGTGGGTATTTGAAAACTTGTGTGGAAAGGCCTGACTCTTCCTCCGGAGGTAAACCTATCAAATATTACCGCCTGACCAGAGACGGATTGGCAGCCCTGAAGGCTCTTAAGAGACAGAACGAGTTGATGTGGAAAGATTTTAAGGTGCCTGCTTTTAGCGACAAGAATTCATCATGAAAAAAGAAAAACCCCGTATACCCGGATTGGCCTTTGGATTCCTTAAGCGAATTCTTCCAAAAGAGGACTCTGTATATCTGAGCCAAAATTTCAATGAATTGTACGAGTACAGAGTGAAAACAGGGGGCCGGTTCAAAGCGGGGATATGGATCTGGGGAGAGATCTTAAAGTCCCTGCCTGGATTTTTATATTCAGCACTTTACTGGAGGTTTGTGATGTTTAAAAATTATTTTGTCATTTCAATAAGAAATATCCGCAAACACACACTTCATTCCATCATTAATATTGCAGGAATGTCTATGGGCCTTTTTGTCTGTTTGCTCATTTTTCTCTGGGTCCAGAATGAATTTGGATTTGACCGGTTTCACGCAAAGAGAGACGACATCGCCCAGGTCTATTCCGAAACCCTGTATTCAAACGGAAGCACTCAGGTATTCATGGGCTCTTACTACCCTTTGGCCAAGATTCTGAAACAGGAATGCCCAGAGGTCAGGGAAGCGGTCCGGTATGAAACCGCAAACGGGATCTCATTAAGATATAAGGAGAAGCAATTCACCAATGATACCATCGGACTGGCTGATCCCGCCTTTTTTAATATCTTTTCCTTCTCTTTTATAAAAGGCGATCCTGAGATGGCCATGCAAAACAACTATTCCGTTGTTCTGACGGAAAAAATGGCCAGAAAATATTTCGGAAACGATGAGCCTATGGGAAAAACACTCACTTTGAACAATACAATGGACATACAGGTCACAGGTGTCATTGAAGATGTTCCATCGCAGTCTTCACTCCAGTTTGACTGTGTCGCCCCTTATGTTCTCAAGTATGCTCCGGATTTTAAAGAACCGGAACACTGGGGAGGAAATCCTCTTGCTACTTACATCCTGCTGCAAAAAAATAGTGACTCTTCTCAACTGGAACAAAAAATCACATCCATTGTGGACAAACACGCTCAGTGGGAAACAGCAGAGGTCTCTTTTCATCTGCATCCACTGAAAAAAATGCATCTCTATTCCCCGCAGGGAGGCGGTTTGATCCAGTCCCTGTTGATTTTTTCCGCCATTGCGCTTTTTGTTCTCTTTATTGCCATCATCAACTTTGTGAATCTGAGCACAGCTAAAGCAGCCACCCGGGCCAAGGAGGTGGGAGTCCGCAAAGTGGTGGGGGCCAGGAGGACAGAACTTATCCGACAGTTCATGGGTGAATCCCTAATGATCTCTCTCATCACTCTGATCATTGCCGTTTTACTTCTGGCCGTCTTTCTCCCCTCTTTTAACCAGTTTGTGGGAAAACAATTTTCGCTTCATCTTCTGTTCAAACCCGAAGTGGCTCTCGGATTTTTAGGTATTGCCTTGATCACAGGATTCCTTGCCGGAGTGTATCCGGCTCTTTACCTCTCCAATATCCAACCCAGAAGTATCATGAAAGGATTCGCTGGAGTACGGACTAAAGGTTCCTTACGCAAAATTCTGGTCGTGGCCCAGTTTTCCCTTTCCATTATCATGATCATCAGTACAGTTGTGGTCTTCAAACAATTAAACTATATGATGAGCACAGACCTGGGTTTTGACAGAGAAAATCTGATCGTTCTTCCAATGAGCCAGAGAATACAGGAAGGATTCGAACCTCTGCGGAACGAATTGTTGAGCGATCCCCAGGTCGAAAGCGTGACAAAAAGTCTTCAAGGGCCATGGCATATCGGATCCACTGTGAGCGCGGTGGACTGGGATGGAAAGCCTGCGGATGAGACGGTCCATATGCATTGGGATTATGTGGGATACGATTATTTTGCAACCTTTAAAATGGACATCAATGAAGGCCGGGCTTTTTCCAGAGAATATCCTACAGACCTCAAAGAGGCATACATCGTGAATGAGGAAGCCGTGAAGCTGATGGGAATGGAATCCCCGGTCGGAAAGCGGCTTTCGGTTTTTCAGAATCAAGGTCAGATCATCGGAGTGGTGAGAAATTTCCACTTCCAGCCCCTTTATCATGAAATAAAACCATTTGTTTTTATGCTGAGGCCTGATTCCAGTTCCCTGGCCTTCATTCGGATAAGACCGGGAAACATATCCGTTACGCTGGGGAACATACAGACCATTCTGGCCAAACACAATCCCGGATCAAAAGGAGATTTGCTTTTCTTCAATGATATTCTCTCCCGGTATATCTACACTTCAGAGGAGCAGACAGGAAAGATTGCCGGGTACTTCACTCTTCTTGCCGTACTTATATCCTGCATAGGGCTTTTTGGCCTTGCTGCTTTTATGGCCGAACAGCGCACCAAAGAGATCGGCATCCGCAAAATTGTGGGCGCCTCCATGAAGAATGTGGTGTTTATACTGACCAGAGACTTCACCAAATGGATTTTGCTGTCCAATATTATCGCCTGGCCCGTGGCTTACCTTATCATGAAAAATATCCTTGAAAAGTACACCTACAGAACACACATCGGGGCGGAGCTGTTTGTTTTATCGGGGATAGCCGCTTTTGTCGTAGCTATACTGACCGTCAGCTTTCAGGCCTTTAAAGCAGCACGTGCCAATCCTGCTGACTCTCTCCGGTATGAATAAGTGGGTTGATCTCTTATTGACTGGTGTTGCTTTTCATATGTATTATAGATGAAGAGGTTGCTTGGTGAGTGGATATTTGATGAAATTGAGTAGAAATCAGCATAAATGGAAAGATGAGAATCCTGTTGCCAAACAAGATTCAAACTCACGTATTCGCTTCAAACGTGTCCAACCCACGCCCATTATTCCGCGGACTCTGGGCACGTTCTATTCAGTTCATGCGGCAAATCCTGATGTGCTGTTTTTCAAAGACAGGTATCATCTTTATTTTCGCGGGCAGGCTGAACCGGGACACGATCAAATCGGTGTGGCTTATGCAACTGCAGAGGCATTCGATGGCATACACTGGGAGATCTATCCCGGCAATCCTGTGATACCGGTAAGTGGAGAGCGCACTGATTTTGATTCAGGATACATTCTGGATCCCGCTGCAGTCGTGATGGACAACCGCGTCTACCTGTACTACAGCGCCCACCGCAGAACCTCGTTTTCCCAGATCGGGCTGGCAGTGCTGGAGCGGGATTCGTTAGCGTGGTGATAGGAGATGATTATACGGGCTCAAATTCGTCCTTAGATGCCCCGCACACCGGGCAGACCCAATCGTCAGGGATATCTTCAAAAACGGTTCCCGGTTCGACTCCGCTGTCAGGATCACCCTTTTCCGGTTCGTAAACATATCCGCACACTGTGCATCTGTAAGATTTCATATTAGTTTTCTCCTTTTTTGCTGTGTTTTTTTCTTTAACATAAGTGGGCGCATTCTTGTCTGTCTTGCCTTTTTTGACCTCATGATAATAAGAGTAGGTAAGGGGTTCTCCCTGTTTCAGTTTCTCGGCTTCAATCAGCTTTCCCACAAATGCAGTGTGAGTGCCCACATCTAAACTCTCTGTCACTTCACATAAAAGATACCCCAGAGTGTTCTCGGTCAGATAGGGGATGCCTTTTATTCCTGTTTTGTAGCCGATTTCTTTGAATTTATCGAATTCACGGCCTGACCTGAAACCAAAAGTCCCGATAAACTTAAGAGGTGTGTCCTTTTCTAAAATAGAAACCGAGAAAACTTTACTTTCTGCGATATAATTATGAGTGAGATTTTTTTTATTGAGGCATACCAGGATTTTAGAGGGCTCTGAGGTGACCTGGGTCACGACGTTTGCTATTTGACCGTTGCATTTTTCTCCTTTTTTTGAGCTCACCACATAAACTCCATAGCTGATATCAAACAAAGTGGTTATATCCATGGTCATTCTCCATAAAAAATGTTTTCGTATTGCAGCACTGTTTTTTATTATGCAACATTTTTCAATATTATGGAACGGCTGATATGTATAGATAAATTGACAATTTACTCTATTATGAATATTGTTATGAAAAGTTAGAATTAGAATAGGATCAGGAATGTTTGGCAATGAAAAATAACAGCTCAGAGTTTAAAAGCAAAGCTCCCGGTACTGAACTGGCCCGGGATATGGGATTGATGCATGTCACCATGATCGGTGTAGGAGCTATGATCGGAGCAGGAATATTCGTTCTCACCGGATTGGCTGCCGGTGTGGCAGGACCTGCCCTGATCCTTGTCTTTCTCCTGAACGGAATTGTAACCGGATTTACCGCCATGTCCTATGCTGAACTGGGATCTTGTTTCCCTGAGGCAGGAGGAGGGTATCTTTGGGTTAAGGAAGCACTGCCCCAGCCAAACGGATTCTTATCCGGCTGGATAAGCTGGTTTGCTCATGCTGTGGCCTGCAGCCTTTACTCTGTTGCTTTCGGCGCCTTTGCCGTAGATTTATTGAGTCTGGGAGGAGTGGATTTTTCAAAGTTGGTTCCCTCTGTTATTAAGTCCCCTCCCCATTTGTTCTGGACAAAGTTGATCGCTGTTCTCGTAGGTATTGTTTTTGTGTATATCAATTTTCGGGGAGCTAAAGAAACAGGTCAGGCTGAAACGTTCATAACAATGGTTAAGATCATTGTGATAGCCATGTTCATAGCCTTTGGATGCTATGCTATCTTCTCCGGAAATCTGCAAGAACCCTGGCAAAGCCATTTCAACGGTTTTTTTCAAAAAGGAGCCATTGGCATCATCATGGCCATGGGCCTGACTTTTATTGCTTTTGAGGGTTATGAGATCATTGCTCAGTGTGGTGAAGAAGTTGTGAATCCGAAGAAAAATATTCCGCGTTCCATTTTTCTTTCTCTTATTATTGTCGTCCCTATCTATATTCTGGTTGCTTTCGTTGCTCTGGGAGCCGTGACTCCGGAAGGGGGCATGCCGAGCTGGCAGTATCTCGGTACAAGAGGTGAGCTGGCTATGATCGAGGCAGCAGAGCACTTTATGATGGGTAAGATCGGAAGGATTATTTTTCTCATAGGAGGATTGTTTTCAACTATGTCGGCTCTGAATGCCACGATTTACTCTTCTTCAAGGGTCAGTTTTGCCATGGGCAGAGACCATAATCTTCCCGGAATTTTTGGGAAAATTCATATGAAAAAAAGAACTCCCTATATGGCCGTATTTATTTCAGGAGCTTTCATATTGTTTATGGCCGTAGCACTTCCGATCGAAGATATTGCCAGCGCAACAGATGCTATGTTCCTGCTGCTGTTCATATTCGTTAATATGGCTGTTATTAACCTGAGAAAGAACCGCCCGGATCTGGATAGAGGATTTAAAGTGCCTTTTTTCCCGTTTATCCCTCTCCTTGCCACTTTTCTCAATCTTTTGCTGGCTGTTTTCCTGTTTTTCTACAGGCCTTTGGGAGTATGGGTTTGTATTGGGTATATTTTTATGGGGGTTTTTATTTATTATTTTTACTCCAGGAAGAAAGAGTTTACAGCCAAAGCTGCCCCGGCTATCCATACGGAGCGTCCGGTTTTTCTGGAAAATGAGTCCAAATACCATATTTTGGTTCCCGTGGCGAATGAGAAGACCGTAAAACAACTGCAGAGGTATGCTGTTGAAATCGCCAAGAGCCGCAGCGCGGACATAACAGCTCTGAATGTCATCCGGGTGCCTTCCCAGCTTCCACCCAGCGAAGGACGCAAATATTTGAATGAATCCAGAGCCATTCTTGAAAAAGCCATTAATGCCGCGGAAGATAAGAACGTTCCCGTATCTTCGGTTGTCAAAGTCACTCATAATATTCCCAAAGCCATCATTGAGACCTGCGAGGAGAGAAGAATTGATTTAATGGTGTTGGGCTGGGAGGGTGAGAAGGCTGCTCACAACAGAGTTTTTGGCACGATTTTAGATGAGATCATACTGAACACTGTGTGTGATATTGTTCTTATACGCCGTCCTCCTTCTGAGAAAGCCCGCATATCGCGGATTTTAATTCCGGTGAGCACCATAAAATATGCTGTCCTTTCCTTACAATTAGCAGAAATATTATTGAAAGACAAGCACATACCTATTGTTCTTTTTCATGCCACTTACAGAGATGATATTGGGGAAATAAAGAAGTATTATAAAAGTGAGATGAGAAAGCTGAACTGCGGAATAAATCCTGATAAATACGAAGTTAAAATCAAGAAAGCATCCAAGCTATCGGACGCTATTCTCGAAGAGACCCGAAGCGATGACCTCGTTATCATGGGCGCTCCGGAAGAGGGATTAGTGAGGCGCGCCATGTTTGGAGACATTCCCTTGGAAATCGCTCGACGGAGCAAGGCATCTCTTATCCTGACCAAAAAATATACAGGCCATGTGAAAACATGGTTCCAGAAATTTTTCGGCTCCAGGAAGACCATCCTGGAGTAAGATTTATGGTTCTTTAAAAGATACAGGCAGACCCGTTGGTTTTATGTGCGGTCTGTATTTTTTATTTTGCGGTTTGTGTTTTGTTTTTTTTTATAATGGATTTGGTCTTTTTTATAAGCATTCCCGTGAGATAAGAGATAAAAGGAAGGGTGACCAGAAAAAGGGTCACATATGTTGTTAATCCGTGGCCGATTTTTTCAATGATTTTATAAAGTTCATTAAACCATATTGTCCAGCAAACAACGCCCACCCACATGGAAGGGATCGCTATGGTTATGGCTGACAGGGATTTATATCCTTCAGCACGGGCAATAAGAAAACCCATTATGGCACCTGTCATGGGAAAGGGCATCCATACAAAAACAACGATTCCTATCCAGCTCCATTTTTTCATTTTTTCAGCTCTTTTTTCCGCCTTTTTCATCCGGGTCTCAACAAATTTTTTAAAGAATTTAAATTCTTTTGCTTTGGCCCATAAAAAACCAATAACAGAGAGCATGATGAGGAGAAAGGCCGTGAGATAGGTGAGGATGATGATGATAATGGTAAGAGTAGGGAAATTAAATTCAAGGCCCGCTCCTATAATAGCGAGCCTTCCTCCAAAGTGAAAAGCGGTGACCATAGAGATCAACTTTAAAGCCAGGGGAGGTTTTAATACAAATATGACGATGATGATACAGCTCTCGATGAAGAGGAGAACCAATCCAATAAAGAAGGGGATCTTTTCGTTATCTATTCCGAGGATGTTTTTATCTTTGAGTGGGTTCATTTTTTATTCCTATTCAATACATTTTTGAGATACAAATATCAAGATTTTTTAAAAAAATAAATAACCTGATGAACCTGAACAAAGAGAATTGTTGAATAATTCCTCGTAAAATATTATCTTACTTACTGATGAAATGATTGATGTAAGTAAAGGAGAACCATGAGAAGATATGCCCTTGGACTGGATTTTGGAACCAATTCATGCCGGGCCTTGATCGTTGATATTTTAAACGGCAGGGAGGTCGCAACGAGTGTTTTTCCCTATCCATCCGGAGATGATGGTGTGATTATCGATGAGAAAGAGCCTGATATAGCAAGACAGAAACCGGAGGATTATCTCATCGGAATGGAAGAGTCTGTAAGGGCTGCTGTTGATAAGGCTCAAAACAAGGATCCTGAGTTTGATCCTCAACATATCATTGGAATTGGAATAGACACCACAGGGAGCAGCCCGATGCCCGTTGATGCCAGGGGAGTGCCTCTGAGTATGCTGCCTGAATTCAAGAACAATAAAGACGCTTTAGTCTGGCTGTGGAAAGACCATTCAAGTCATTATGAAGCCGCACAGATTACAGAAATGGCACGGGAGATGCGGCCTCAATATTTGGAGAAAATAGGAGGGGTTTATTCTTCAGAATGGTTTTGGTCCAAGATATGGCACTGCAGGAATGTGGCTCCGGATGTTTTCGACTTAGCGCACAGCTTTGTGGAGATTTGTGATTATTTGCCTGCTGTTTTGACGGGTGATACAAGGCCGGAACATATAAAACGGAGTGTTTGTGCGGCTGGTCATAAAGCCATGTATAATGAGGAATGGGGAGGCCTTCCTGATAAAGATTTTCTTAATGCCTTAGATCCCGGACTATCCGAACTAAAGGATAGGCTGTATGAAAAGGCTTACCCATCGGATAGATTGGCGGGTCATCTTTCTTCTGAATGGGCCGGCCGCCTCGGATTGAGTGAAGGCATTGCCGTCGCCGTCGGAGCTTTTGATGCTCATATGGGCGGAGTGGGAGCAGGAGTCAAAGAGGGAACACTTGTGAAAATACTCGGGACAAGCACCTGTGATATTCTGGTCAGTGCCAAGGAAAAAGGATCCATAAATATTCCCGGCGTGTGCGGGATCGTGGACGGTTCGGTCATACCCGGATATTATGGCATTGAAGCAGGGCAATCAGCGGTCGGGGATATTTTTTTGTGGTATGTTGAAAAACTCGTACCGGATAGATATGGAAAAACGGCTGATGAGAGGTTTAAAAATCTTGAGGCAGAGGCTCTCAAACAGAAGCCCGGTGAGCACGGCCTTATTGCTTTGGATTGGAACAACGGAAACCGCACCATATTGGTCGATGTGAGGTTGAACGGACTTCTCATCGGTCAGACGCTTCATACAGAACCCTACGAGATATACAGAGCTCTTATAGAAGCCACAGCTTTTGGTGCCCTTACCATCATCAACCGCATTCAAGAATATGGTGTCTCAATCAAGGAGATTATCAACTGCGGAGGCCTGGCAGCAAAAAGTCCGTTTCTCATGCAGGTTTATGCTGACATTCTCGGGCGTCCTATGAAGGTATCGCGGAGTGACCAGACACCTGCTCTGGGAGCCGCTCTTTTTGGTGCGGTGGCAGCCGGACCAGAGAGAAGCGGATATAAAAGTGTAGAGGAAGCTCAAAAGAAAATGACGGGCGTAAAAAAAATCACCCATCCGGATCCCGGGCATAATAAAGTCTATCAGAAGATGTACGCCCTTTATAAAAAGCTCCATGATGCTTTTGGCACTGAGGAATGGACCGGAAATCTTTACAATGTGATGAAGGACCTGATAGATCTCAGGGAAACACAGAGGAGGGGAAGAGATGCTTGAAGGATTGAAGGAAAGTGTTTACAGAGCCAATTGTGATGTCATCAAATCTCATCTCGTCACTTTAACATGGGGGAATGTGAGTGGTTTTGACAAACAAGAAAAACTGATTGTCATAAAACCAAGCGGTCTCTCTTATGAAGAATTAAAGCCGGAATGCATGGTTGTGGTGGATCTTAAAGGCTCTAAGGTCGAAGGTGATCTCAAACCTTCTTCAGATACTCCCACTCATATAGAGCTTTATAGAGCTTTTGATGGCATAGGTTCGATTGTCCATACACACAGTGATTATGCATCCATGTTTGCTCAAGCAGGAAAGGAAATTCCCTGTTTGGGAACTACCCATGCTGATCATTTCCATGGGAGTGTGCCTGTGACCAGATCATTAAAGCAGGACGAAGTGGAGATTGGTTATGAGAAAAACACGGGGAGTGTTATTATCGAGGCTTTTGAAAAATTAGATCCTCTGGCCTGTCCGGCTGTGCTTGTTTCAGGTCATGGGCCTTTTACATGGGGCAAAACCCCTGATCAGGCCGTGGAGACAAGTATAGCTCTTGAAAAGATCGCCAAGATGGCATGGGGAACCTTGGCTTTAACATCAAAGGAGAGAGCCCTGCCCGATTATATATTAAAAAAACACTATTTGAGAAAACACGGGCCGGACGCTTATTACGGTCAAAAAGGAGGCAAGGAAGATGAATAATATTCCCGAGATAAAACTGGGAATGGTGGCTGTGAGCAGAGACTGTTTCCCTATTGAATTGTCGAAAAAAAGACGGGAAAAAGTCCTCGAAAAATGCAGGGATAAAAAAGTCGATATCATAAAAATCAATACGGTTATCGAGAATGAAAAGCATGTGGTGAAAGCTCTCAAAGAGATCAAGGAGCAGGGAGTAAATGCCCTTGTTGTTTATTTAGGAAATTTTGGACCGGAAGGGCCTACGACAATGCTGGCTGAGAAATTCCAGGGTCCCTGCATGTTTGCCGCAGCGGCAGAAGAGCCTGCGAGTAATTTGATTCAGGACAGAGGGGATGCCTACTGCGGCATGCTTAATGCATCATACAATATGGGATTGAGAAAGATAAATCCTTATGTCCCCGATTTTCCGGTGGGGACAGCTTCGCAGGTCGCTGATATGATCAAGGACTTTATCCCTATCGCAAGGGTTGTAATCGGTATAAAAGGCCTTAAAATATTTTCATTTGGCCCCAGACCTCAGGATTTTCTGGCATGCAACGCTCCTATCAAACCTTTATATGACCTCAATGTGGAGATCATGGAAAACAGCGAACTGGATCTTTACGATATTTTTCGCAAGGCGGAAGGAAGCCCGGACATTGAAAAAATCACAAAGGAAATGACCGAAGAGCTCGGGGGAGGAAACCAGTATCCTGACCTTCTAAAAAGGCTGGCTCAGTATGAAGTGGCTCTCAAAA
>Ga0307421_1001389_pt1 | contig 14595 bp, 14 predicted proteins | sample SalMarWE160270MG_FD_202163 | JGI IMG/M metagenome (GOLD analysis project Ga0307421, IMG submission 202163) | Salt marsh sediment microbial communities from the Plum Island Ecosystem LTER, Massachusetts, United States - WE1602-70 | ecosystem: Environmental > Aquatic > Marine > Intertidal zone >...
ATTAACTGTTGTCAGCCACTCATTTTCCTTCGTAATTTAAGTGCACGCGCACGTGAAGACAATTGGTGGCATATTAAGGATTACGCTGCTTTCCATAGTAAATCATATATTCTTGCTGTATTCCAGGGGGGGAGCCCAACAAGAATTAAAACACAATTGAGAAAACTATTTTCAGTAAACACTACAAAAAGGAGGTGAAAGATTTGTGGATCCGTCACCTCTTTTTTTTTGCTCAACCGTGCCTTAATTTCTATATTGTTAGCGCATCGTTGCTTTATTACCTACCAAATATACAGTCAATTAATAATTTGATTGAAAAATATTTCCGTTTTTTTGTAATAAATTCTAATCAAGGAATACTTTATTAGAAAAATACGCCAAAATATATATGAAATCATTGAAAGAGGAATTTCTCGATATACTTACAAATTATCAAGGGATTTTACACAAAGTCAGCTTGGTTTACTTTAAAAATAAGAATGACAGAGAAGATAACATTCAAGAAATCATTTATCAACTCTGGAAGTCGTTTCCAACAATTAAAAATCACAATAGTATAGGTTCATGGATTTACGCTGTATCAATAAATACTTCTTTATCAAGAATTAAAAAAGAGTCCCGAGTAGAATACAGGGAAACAATACCTGAATTATCTGATAAATCAGATGTGATTGAAAATTTATCAATGAATGAATCATTAAAACTGCTCCTGAAGGCGATATATAATCTTGATGAGCTTGACAAATCCATCATGTTGCTTTATTTGGAAGAAAAAAGTTATGATGAAATTGCTGAAATCATAGGTATCTCAAAATCAAATGTAGGTGTTAGAATTAATAGGGCTAAAGAATTTTTGAAACAAAATTTAAATAAATAGAACATGGAAAATACAGAATTACAAAAAATATGGAAGTCTATTGACAATGAAATTAATCAGAAATCCAAGGATGAATTGAATTTATTAATGAAGTCAAAAGCGAAACAAACTTTAAATAAATACATAGTCATTATAATTACTTCAATCCTGACAAGTATTGGTTTAATAGTATTTTTGTTAATTACTTCAATAAATCGACAACACGATTTATTATATGTAATTAATAATGCAACTCTTGGTTTAATTACGATAATATCCCTAATTTCAGGATTGCTAACCTGGCATAAAATTCAAAATAACAAATTCAGCTTGCCATTAAAAGATTGGCTAAATGAAAGAATCACATTGTTATCTAGAGGGTTGATAGGTAAATTCAGCAAACTTTATATTTTGTTAATCCCAATACTTTATATTTTGACAGTCTTATCCATTAATATATACTTTGGAAATAAATCATTTATTGAGGTCTTAAATTCCAAAGAATCAGTTATAGGATTAATTATTGGTGCACCAATTGGACTTTTTGTATCTTATTTTGCGGTTAGAAAGATTCGTAAATATCAATTACAAAATCTAGAATTTCTCAAAGATATGTACAGTCGTCTGTGCAATGTGCGCTAACATTAGTTTGTCTAAAAACTGTACATTCTTAATTGCCGAAAAATGTACATTGTAACTTCCCGCTTACATTACTTCAATGAAGTATTGGTTGTGAAGAATTTTCTTATGTTCATAATATCGGCGTAAAACAGAACCATGAAGTTGGAAATCACCTAACATTCTTATCACACGCAACTTCTGAACTTCAGTTCGTTTTAGGCGTTCTTTAAGATTTTTTTGAAGAATGTTGAAATTCTTTTAAATAAATTCAACGCGCAATTTTTCAGAATAGAAAACCTCATCTCGTTCCTGGGCAAACTCTAAAAGCATCTTCCATTGCCTTTGATAAAAATTCATGCTTCCCTGAGTATAACCCAGCCTTAGAAGTTCTTACTCAAGGTCAAGAATTAATTCATTTAATGTTATTTTTCATCATTAATAAATTTGAGTTAAAACAATATATTATTATGCGAAGTAAATGAAAATGAATTTACTGATTAATAGTTGTTTGAGATATTTACTTTGCATAATTACTTACTCTGCACAAGGTAGCCCCATCAGTCCGTTATCCAATATCATGTTACATGAGCTGGACACAGAAATGGAAAGACAGGGATTACGCTTTGTGCGTTATGCCGATGATTGTTCACAATTTTTATTGATATTAAAGGTGTTCACGAGTTCGCTTCGCTCGGTTTTAATATTTACTGCAAAACCAGAAGCGAAGCAAGGGAGAAATGCAACAAAGTTTACATCTTTTTACGGGATAAACTAAAATTGCCAATCTACCGGGACAAGAGCGGCCTTCGGCGGCCGGTAAATTTCTCGATACTGGGTTACGGCTTTGTGCCAACTTATCAAAAGGGAGTAAAAGGCCAATACCAACTAATCGTAGAGAAAAGCCGCTGGAAGCAACTTAAAGCCATGTTAAAGAAGGAAACCCGGAAAACTACTCCCATGACTTTCGATGAGCGGATACAGAAAATTAAGAGTATCCAGCGGGGATGGATCAATAATTTCCGGCTGGCCAATATCCAGGGAAAATTAAAAGAACTGGATGGATGGCTTCGTAACCGCTTGCGGTACTGTATCTGGCATCATTGGAACCGAGCCACATCGTGGCGAGCTCACGATCGTAGGGAGTAACAAAAGAGAGAGGAAGCGGAAAAACCTCATTCGGCTTGGTATTAATCCACGTGATGCTTTCAGGTGGAGCCGTAGCAGGCTTGGGGGTTGGGCAACTTGGCCAAAGGCGGTCTCATGACCGAAGGGAATAATTGCTCAGAGTCCTATCCTGAATACAACAATCACCGTTGAATTACTTTGCAAAAGGGGATATGAATCCATGTTAACATGGTACCATAAAATAGCCCCTCATAAATTTACCCTTACGCTATTTAGCTAAAGCTGAGCTCGTCCAATGTTGTTTCCTTCGGTTACGAGTTCCCGTTGGTCGGTTCGTCCCCGGTTCCTATTGTTTGATGAACCGCCCGGTAAGTGATCCGTACGCTGAGTGGCCCCGACCAGAGGTCTGGGACAGTTTGTGAGAGGCGCACTGGCGGACTTTAGTCCGTCAGCCGTCTACTTGATTAGGCTTCGTAGTTTATTCAATATCAATAATTTTAGTATTACTTAATTGTCCAAGCCAAATCCTACCGCTATTTTGCTGCAATTCTTCTTTTTCAATTTGAGAACTTAATCCTGGATAATTAAAAAAAACAGTATATTCTCCTGAAGGTATAATATCAAAATCGTTATATGTCACCGAAATAGTTTTAGCCTCGTTACTCTTTAACACAGATAACCAATCAATTTTCCATGAATCCCATGGTTCAGGTTCCTCAACGGTCAATTTGTGGGTGTAAGAATTATTTTGGGAATCTCTGATTATTAATCCATTTGTAAAATAGTGAAAAAGGTTAAGTCCCATTTTTCCAAGGTCAAGGTATAATAAACTTTCTGAATCAAGATTGGTCAATTGTAAAGTAATTTGCACTTTATTATTCGATAGTTTTTGAACTGAAAGAATATCGCTTGTTAATCCTTTTTTATATTGATTGCTTTTCTTTAATGCTTCAATAATTCTCGAATCATCTCTCGGGTCTTTGTTTGAATGTCCTGTTGAATCAATAAACTGATTAAATCCTATTGGTATTATATAATCACCATAAAAAGTAGGTGCACAATGAATTACTGGTCCCATAGGCAAATATGAAGAATACCCTGGAAACATATGACCAGTGTAAATCAATTCATTATCAACTAGTACTGAAAATGTTCCACGATTTGAAAATGTAAAATTATGACCTGCTTTTAAATATACCAGGTGGGAAGAAAAGTCATAAAAATCAATAGAGTTTGAATTATAGGTAATCGAATCATTTATTACAAGACTAAATCCGTCTTTAATCTCAATATCTAAATCATTATCCCTTTTCTCACATCCAAAAATAAGAACCAAAATGATAATCGTATTAATTAGAATGGTAAAAATTTTCATGATGTTTTTATCTTTATGATGTATTTTCGGTTTGTACGGTTGCGTCTAACTATGAAGTCTAACATTTCAATATTCACAAGTGCGTATATTGCTATTATCGTCTAACTGGGTTTTTAATGTAAATACCTGATTAAATTACCTAATATGCATTTTTAAAATATTTTGCTATCCGAATTGATTGAATTAGCCGCCCTTATACGATGCAGGTACGGCCAATGTTTAGATAGAGTTTGTCAATAAACTCAAAGTGTTTGTTCAGAATGTTCGAAATCAAGGCGTGCAAAAATTTTAAACCGCAGCATACTAAGGTATCCGAGGATTTAAAATTTTTGCAACAACGCGGATATCGGACATTATGGACAGACACTAGATATTATGTAAAATCTACGGATGATATCAGAAAGAAATTTTCAGCCGGAGATAAACATTACGGCCGGGCTCAACACTGATCTCCCCCCTGTTAGTCGTCAAATGATTAGTGTAACTTATATTTGTCAGGTTATCGATACCGGCAAAAAACTGCAGTCCGGAAGGACCCAGGTTTATTTTTGTTGAATTAAAAGCCAGGTCTGTTCTTGTATAGCCATCAGTTTCCAGTTCACCTTCAGCAATCTTATCCTGTTTTGAAGCCCCGGTAACGGTAATTTCTGCCGAACCGATGCCCGGGTACGTGTAACGAACACCCATTTGTCCCTTCAGGGGTGGTATTTGCGGGAGATTTTCACCTGCTTCTGTATCCCTTCCCAGGGTATAGGACATCGAGCAAAACAATACCAATCCCCGGTAAACATTATACTGTAATTTAAAATCAGCTCCATACAGCAGTGCTTTGCTTACATTCGTGTTGATCAGTGCAGGAACAGTATCAGTCACACCCCCTGATGTCAGCGTATAAACAAACTCGCCCGGGGTTTCAATGATCATATTGGTAAGCCTGTTGGCATAGGCTCCTGCCTGAAAAGTAAACTTCGGTTTCCATATCCGTAATCCCAGGTCGGCAGAGTAACCGCTTTCCGGATCCAGCGACGGATCACCAAGCCTGACAAAATTTCCCAGGTCAATGTATTTGTAACTTTCTTCGAGTGACGGGGCCCTGAATGAGCGGGCGAAATTCAGCGAAACATCCATGTCGTTTAACAACTTGTATAATAACCCGGCATTGGCACTCCATGAATAATTGTGTTCACTCCTTTCTTCAAAGGTGATCCGCCGGGTTGGGGGTGAATCATCGCGATTGCCGTTAACAATAAGGTAATCAACATCATAACCCTGCTTGTTCTTTATCCATATCCCATCCGTTCTTCCGCCGACAATCAGGGTAAGCTTATCGTTTAACAGCCGGGTTTCGTCCTGCAGGAATAATCCTGCACTTCCAAACATTGATTCCGGGATCGGGGTCTCGCCACGCTCCACATTATTCGTTTTTATTATTTCTTCTTCGGGATTTAAAATATCTATGGTGATATATTTTTCACGGTCGGTAGTGAGCTTACGGGCCCATACATCGATTCCTGCAATAAGTGTGTTGTTACCTGAAATGTTCCATGTACTTTGTACTTGTCCGCCGTTCGTCAGGTGTATGCCGGTGGGGGTGAACAGTTCGGGTGTTGTACGCTGAATATTCCCGTCAGGCAATGTTGTTTCTTTAACGGTGTTCGGTTTCATCGCTACATCCCGCAGGATATACTGTGTAAAAAAGTTCATTTTAAGCGAAGCCAGCTTATTCGTTATATCAGTGATCTCGTAGCTGGCATCCAGCAGATCCCTGCCGATATCGGTGTAAGTGGCTTCTGCAGGACCGGGGAAGGCAGCGCCTCCCGGTATACCAACATCTGTGGCATGGTTATGCTGGTATTGTATTTTAAACACGTGACTGGCAAAAGGTTTAAATCCGGATTTTACCTTGATATTGTTTGTTGTAAACCCGCTGTTGGGCAAAACACCTTCGGGTGTTTGTATATCGTTGGCATTGCTGTAGGCCCCGCTGATCCTGAGGTACCATTTTTCCGAACCTGTATTGATGGCAGCATGGCCGTTAAACAGGTTATTAGCCGACGCGTATCCGGATATGATATTTGCTGACAGGTAAGGTTTGCCGGCAAAACTACCATCTTTTGTTATTATATTCACAATGCCTCCCATAGCACCTGTGCCGTATAGCGATGACTGTGCTCCTTTAATGACTTCAACACGCCTGATGTCATTCACATCAACCATGCTGAGCGAGGCTGTCAGGTCAGTGGCGGTTTCCACGCGGTTGCCATCAATCAGGGTAACAAGTCGTTTTTCACTTAACCCGCGAATATTGATATTGGTCGCCCAAACCCCGTCACTTCCCATGGAAATGCCGGGTTCACCGGCCAGCACATGGGAAAGGGTAAAAGCCGATTGCCGTTGGTAATCATAAGCTCCCACCACAGCCAGGGAAGTTGGCAGTTCTTTCACATGACGGTTTACCCGGAGGCTGGATACGACAATTTCTCCCAGGGGGATGGGGGAGGAAAAGAAGCTTGCCGAATCAGTTTCATTCTCTTGGGAAACGTAGGTCTGTCCGTAAACTACGGAAGAAAAAACAGTAATAAGGATAGCGGTAAAAAAGCAAATTCTGTTTTTATTCATTTTCTTTGTTCTTTAAAAGTGTTGATTTTACCCGGATACCCTTTAAACGGCCCAAATGGCCTGTAAGGGAACCGATCTCATCAGTAGTACCTTCAAGAACAAGAGAAATGATATTATTGCCATTGTTGCGGTGCAGCCCATGGCGGCCTAAGATAATATGGGCGTGCAGGGTAAGAATATCGTTCAGCCGGTGAACGCTTTCGGGGTCATTAACCTCAATTAATGCTGTTCCTATTCTCTTTTCCATCAGAATACCTCCGGATTAGATTGATTAGTGTTTGTCCATAATGTCCGATATCCGCGTTGCTGCTCACATTTTAAATCCTCAAATACTTTAGTATACCGTGGTTTAAAATGCTCACGCGCCTTGATCTCGAACATTCTGAACAAACACATGTCCGTTTAAAAATTTTGCCAACTTTATAGCCGGACACTAACTGTATGTTGCATAAACCTTGAATGGAAACATAATTCCATTCTCAGTATGAAGCAATCTGTTTATTGTTATTTTTTTCACAAAAGTAATCGTTTTTTTCTACTAATTAAAAATCTTTATGATTTTTTTAAGTCCCTACTCCTTGTACCCACTGGCACCCACTGACGCGAGGCTCACCCACTGGCACAAGGTTCCGGCCTTGTATTCCACTGGCGCGAGACTCCTGCCTTGAGTCCTTCGGAACAAAACCGCCCTTCCGCGCAAAACGCCCCTATAACATCACCATAAAAAAACAAAACCCAAAATGATGCATAAATAACACGAAATAGATAGATTTGTATAAAGGTTGAACAGCATGCGCATCCGTTTTTTTACTTGTATTATTATTATCGTATTGCTTTTCGGTTGCAAAAATACCGGCAGGGAGGTTGGGCATTCTTCCGTTTTTACTATTGCTACCTTAAAAGGTCCTTCTTCCATGGGTATGATCAGGCTTATTGACAGCCTGGACCGGACAGGGGATCATAGCCTGCAGGTGAAAATACTGAACGAACCCATCCAGGTAAGGAAGATGATGATCGAAGGCACGGCTGACTTTGCTATTCTTCCTTTAACAATGGCAGCCATATTATACAATAAAGAGTTGGAATACAAGCTGGTTGCTGTGCCGGTATGGGGAACGCTGTATCTTTTCGGCAGTGATACTACCATTACAAATTGGGATGATCTCAGGGGAAAACGTGTGCATGTAATGGCCAGGGGTATGACGCCCGATGTGCTTTTCAGGTACCTGCTCCGGCAAAACGGCATTAACCCCGAAACAGATATGATACTCGATTACAGTTTTCCTACCCATATTGATCTGGCCAATGCAGTTGCCGCCGGCCAGGCAGAACTTGGTGTGATCTCCGAACCTTTGGTCAGCCTGGTGATGCAAAGAAACAAGCAGGTACGGTCCGTTTTTGACCTTAATGAGGAGTGGAACAAACAACAGGGTGTGCTCATTGCACAAACAGCATTTCTGGCCAGTGATGCCATCCTGCGTGATCATACACAATTGGCCGAACAGGTTGTTGCAGCCTGTGCAGCATCTACCCGGTGGGTAAACCGGCACCCCGACAGCGCGGCCACAATGATTGTAAACCACCATATCCTGCCTGATCATGATGTTGCCCTGCATGCTATCCCGCGGTCAAACCTTAAATTTGTCCGGGCAAAAAGCATAAAAACACAGATAGAGGAATACCTGAACATATTTTACCGGATGAATCCGGATATCATCGGAGGAAAAATACCGGATGAAGATTTCTATTACTAAAAAGCAATATATAGGCCTTGTATCGGTGATCATGATGGTTGTTGCGTGGAAACTGGCTGCCATGCATTTTGATTCCGATTTTGTTGTTCCACACCCCGAAAAAACAATTCTGACTGTTATAAAACTGTTTGTTGACCCGGGATTTATTACTATTGTCGGTACTACAATCATGCGGGGGCTTGTAGGGTTTGTGTTATCTTTTATCCCGGGTATGGTATTTGGCATTCTTGCCGGTATCAGTCCCGGCTTCAATGCTTTTTTACGGCCCATATTGGTTACTATCCGGTCAATCCCGGTCATTGCCCTTATCCTTATGGCCCTTATTTGGTTAACTCCCGGTTCGGTGCCTGTTTTTATTGCCATGCTTACCATGTTTCCTTTCATTTGTACTAATGTGACGGATGGTATACGGAGCATTGATCCCCACCTGGTTGAGATGGCAACTTTTTACAGGGTAAGCAGGTACCGGATCATCCGTGAAGTATATATACCTGCTATCATGCCATTTATTATGAGCGGCGTATCAAGTGCTATGGGTATCGGGTGGAGGGCTATTATCATTGGTGAGGTGCTGAGTCAGCCAACATACGGGATAGGTACGGTAATGCAAACAGCACAAACATTTTTAAAAGTTGATGCAGTGATTGCATGGACCATCATTGCCGTTCTTATCAGCTATGGTTTTGAAAAGATTATCCGGTGGATTGAGAATATTATTGTCGTCTGGAAAAATTCATTATGAGTTTACAAATTAAAGACCTGAGCAAAACATTCGATAGCATTCCTGTTTACAGGAACTTTGATATTGATTTTCCTGAAAGTACGATAACCTGTATCCTGGGCCCCTCCGGATGCGGGAAGACCACTTTGTTGAATATCATTGGCAGGATCATGGTGCCCGATAGCGGAAGCCTTATTGGTTTTGACAACAAGGATATATCGTACATTTTTCAGGATCCGCGCTTGCTGCCCTGGAAAACTGTTATGGGAAACATTGATTTTGTAATGAGCAGGGACATACCTGCTGAAGAACGTAAAAAACAGGCCGGCTGGCTCATCAGGCTTGTTGAACTCGACGCCTTTGCAGACTATTACCCGTCAAAACTGAGTGGCGGCATGCGCCAGCGGGTTTCTATCGCGCGGGCTTTTGCCTATTCTTCGGATATAATATTGATGGATGAGCCGCTGAAAGGACTGGATATTGCATTAAAAAATAACCTGATCAGGTCATTTTCGCGTATCTGGCAGTCCGACAGGCGGACCGTAATTTTTGTCACCCATGATGTGGATGAAGCTCTTTTGCTTGGCAATGAGATCGTGGTTTTCAGTCGTCCTCCTGTGCGGATCGTTACCCACGAAAGAGTTGAACTTCCTGTTATCAACCGTTCCCTTGGATCTGACTATTTAGCGGGTATGAAAAAGAAGTTGCACAGGGCATTGGGCACGCCATTGCATTCTGATTTCATTTCATAATACCACCGGCATATGATAAGTCCGATGCCTACGGCCGTCTGTATTTTTGATTTGTCTATTAGTCAGGGTCTGTCGATTCGATGGGCGTGCGTTAAATTTTTATTTTATTAATCTCTTAATCATTGTTACAGAATGTTTATCGGATTTTACAACCTCAAATCCGAATTTTAAATACCACTTAAAGGCATAGTTTAGCTTATCAACACTCAAAGAAACCTGCTTATAATTTAGCTGAATTAATTTATCGATCATGGTTGCAATCAATTTGGTCCCAACTCCCTGTTGCCGGTATTTTTCAGCAACCGACATGCTTAATTCAGGGGTTTTTAAATCTACATAGCCGAATCCTTTTTCTGTTTCGGTAAAAATTCTTGTCCAGACAGCACCGATGAGGTTACCTTGTGATTCAGCGACTAAACATAAATCCGAGTCCTTTCCGAAATCCTTTATATAACATGATAATTCAGGCAATTTAATAATTTCTTTACCGGGTTTCTTATGTCCTTCGGGTATAAAGATGGCTTCATATAAAAAATTATCTAAAAGAGATATTTCATTATTTTCAATTCATTAATCCTTTTATTATCAATGTAATGTGTCGCGTATCTATCCTCAATATTTTTATTACCTGATTTACTAAATCTTAACCGGCGTTTTACTCCTTTTCCATATTTGTTATATCCAGTCCAAGAGCTTTTTAAATCCAATTCGGTTGAATATTTTCTAATCAACTTATTAATCAAAGTTAGTTTGCTCAAATTTATATTGCATACTTTTTCGAGGTAATCAACTCGTCCAAATCGCCAGTCTTCATAATCTTTTTTTGTTAAGTAATTCATTTGCATAAGTACATCTACTGCACAAACAAATCCTTTCTCATACCGATTTTGGTGAACGAGGCTTTTAACTTTTTTATCTATGTCTTTATTATTCAAAATCAGTTTTATTTAAATCAATCTGCTCTTTTATCCACTCAAAATAACGCATTTTTTTGAAATCAAACCACTATTGTCGATACTCACCTGAATTATCAATCTGCCACTTAAAATTCCGAAATGGTTTTGGTCTATTTAATGCGTTTATCAATTTGTCCTGCAATCTTGAATCATCAACGCTCTCAGCAAAATCAGCCATTATCCCAAAAGAATCACGAGATTCAAATCCCTCGAATTCAAAATAATCAGCCCAGTTTCCGTCAAACTCTTTTGTTTCTTCTTTTCATGGTTCCTCGTCAGCTCCAATGCAGCTATCGAAGTTAAGTATTGTCTTAATCTCAACAGTTTTAAGGTTATAAAAACATCTCATCCCGCAATTCATGTTATCAGCTATTTCTTCTATTTGTTTTTCAGTCAGTTTCATGTTTGCAGGATGTTTTTTAAGCTCGCCGGTTCAATAGTTCAATATACACAATTCCGTATATCGCTATTATAGTTATACTTGTTTTTTTTGTTCTAAGTGCCTGATTTAACAATTCGATGTGCATTTTTTCACATATTTTGTTATTCGATTTTAGCCGTTTATAAATGGATAATATATGATCAAATAATTGTGCATGTTCATATTGATGTGAACGGATGAGGACTTTCGTTTCAATTTTTCCCTAGCCTGCTCTTCATTTAAAAATTCGGAACAAGTTTAAAAATAGCAGGATGAAATCAAAAATCCGGGATAAGAGAAACACAGCTGGTGCGGATTTGCAATCCGTATCCTTTCGATGGTATGGATTTGTAATCCGCCGGGCATGCCGGAAATATTTTATTAGAGGCCACATTTTAACCAAAAATTGAGCTTCTAAGAGCCGTAAATGGTGGTTTTCCGGGTTTATTAGATTCATTGTTAATAATATAGCCTTGTCCGACTGGGTTCTGCTGGGTTCTGAGGGTTTTGTCCGACTGGGTTCTGCTGGCCCCGGGTTCTGACCGGCCGGGTGATTATGATCCAGGCTTTGCCGGGGCCGTGATAATGATTGGATAATGATGGCCATGTCCGAATTGTTCAACGCACTGCCGGAAGATTATGAGGACAGGGATTACAAAACGACAAAATTGAAGTCCAAAAAGCCAGACCTGATTACCGTAACAGCACCTTTCACTTTCTGTTAAAAAGTGAGAAAAGTGAGTGGCTGAGAAAATGATGGCAGTAAAATCTTATAGGTTATTTTACCATGATGGATTTGTTTTATTATATATTTGAAAACATATAATCAAAGAATTGATGAGATGAAAAAAATAATATTGAAAGCATTCGTTTTATTTATGAGTATTTCCAATTTATGGTCACAACAATTAGCTTTTCCCTCTGCAGAAGGATATGGAAAATATGCAAAAGGCGGCCGTGGAGGTGTAGTTTATGAAGTAACCAACTTGAATGATAGCGGGGAAGGGAGCCTGCGGGCAGCGGTTGAAGCATCCGAACCAAGGACTGTTGTTTTTCGGGTATCGGGTAACATCGAACTTAAAAGTGCTATAAAAATTACAAATCCATATATTACCATTGCCGGGCAAACGGCACCGGGTGATGGCATTTGCCTCATGTACTATCCGCTCAGCATTGACGCAAACCATGTAATTATCCGGTATATCAGGGTCCGTCCTGGTGATTTGGCAGGCAGAGATTTTGATGCTGTATCCAGCAGGTATATTAATAACATAATCCTGGACCATATTTCAGCAAGCTGGAGTGTTGATGAATGTATGTCTGTTTATCATTGTGACAGTATCACTGTACAATGGAGTATCATTTCAGAAAGCATGAGTGGCTCTCATCATAAAAAAGGATCACATGGATATGGCGGAATTTGGGGATCCAATTACAGCTCCTATCACCACAATTTACTGGCCCATCATAGCAGTCGTAATCCCCGAATGGCCTCTGGTTCCGGTTATACCGATTACAGAAACAATGTGATTTATAATTGGGGGTTCAATAGTTTATATGGTGGAGAGCAACAACAACCGGGAAACGATAAATTTAATTTTTCAACATTCAATATAGTGGCCAACTATTACAAACCCGGCCCTGCTACTGAACCGGGGGAAGTATCGTACCGCATCGCTAACCCTTCCTTTAGGAATGAGAACGATTTTGGCAAATGGTATATAGCCGGCAATGTTGTTGAAGGTTATGATGATGTTAATAAAAATAATTGGAACAATGGGGTACAAACAGGCATTTGCTTAGAAAAAATCAAACTTGAAAACCACTGGCCATCTATGCCAATTAATCAACAATCAGCAGAAAAAGCATATACAGCGGTGCTTGACAATGCCGGGGCTATATTACCTGAAAGAGATCCTATAGATACCCGTATTATAGAGGAAGTGCGGGGTGGTTATGCAAGCTATGAAGGTAAAAGTTACAAAAATCAGCATCAGGTATCCGACCCCAATAAACCTTGTGGCATTATTGATTCTCAAAAGGATGTAGGTGGCTGGTCAGTGCTTAAAAGTACTGATGCTCCATCCGATACTGACCATGATGGTATACCGGATTATTGGGAGGATGAAAACAATCTGGATAAAGAGAATCCCGATGATAGAAATTATTTAGCTTACGATGGGTATACCATGTTGGAAAAATATTTAAACAGTTTAAAATAAATTTGAAGTACAAAGGGATAAAATATTTATCATCACAGAAATTAATAGCATTATGAAGAATATCTTATTTATAGCGTTGTTACTTCCACAAATTTTGTTGGCACAATTTCAAATAACAAATCACCCCCCAGAAGGAAATGATTATTTTACAATTGTAACCCCCAAAAATTCAAATACATCCATTTTCTTTGATTCAGCGGATTATAAAGTTGTTCATAAGATATCGCAATTATTTGCTACGGATATAGAAATGATTTCAGGAAATAAGCCAATTCTTTTGTCAAACTATTGTAAGCTAAATGGAAACATAATCATCATTGGAACAATTGGAAAAAATCAGTTGATTGATCAGCTTATTGCTGAAAAAAAACTAAAAGCATATAACATTCATAACAAATGGGAACGTTTCTTAATTCAAACCATAGATAAGCCGTTCAAGGGCGTACAAAAAGCCCTGGTAATTGCAGGGAGTGATAGAAGAGGGACTGCTTATGGCGTATTTACCCTTTCCGAAAATATGGGAGTTTCTCCCTGGTATTGGTGGGCAGATGTGCCTGTTAAGATGAGCGGGGAGCTTTATGTCGAAGACCTTTCTTATATTTCAAAAGCCCCATCAGTAAAATATCGCGGAATTTTTATTAATGATGAGGATTGGGGATTACAACCCTGGGCATCAAAAAATATGGATACCGGAATTAAAGATATTGGACCCAAAACTTATACCCGTGTATGCGAACTATTACTCCGGTTAAAAGGAAATATGTTTGCCCCGGCCATGCATAGCTGCACCGGACCTTTTTATTCCTATCCCAAAAACAAGAGAGTAGCCGATGAATATGGGATAATCATCACAACTTCCCATTGTAAACCTTTGTTGTTCAATAATGCATCCAAAAAGGAATGGGATAGTGAACGTGACGGGGAGTGGAATTATACCACCAATAAAGAAGTTATTCTTAAAAAGCTGGATGACCGCATATATGAAGCATCATCCTATGAGAATATATACACAGTTGGCATGCGTGGTTTACACGATGAGGGTTTGCGCGGTGATCATTTAGCAGGGGAAAAGGTGGAGATTTTAACCCAGGTCATTGCTGATCAGCGAAATATACTCGAAAAGCATCTGAACAAACCGGCAGAAGAGATTCAACAGATATTTGTCCCGTGCAA
>Ga0307421_1001390_pt1 | contig 14595 bp, 10 predicted proteins | sample SalMarWE160270MG_FD_202163 | JGI IMG/M metagenome (GOLD analysis project Ga0307421, IMG submission 202163) | Salt marsh sediment microbial communities from the Plum Island Ecosystem LTER, Massachusetts, United States - WE1602-70 | ecosystem: Environmental > Aquatic > Marine > Intertidal zone >...
CAAAAAGCATCTTTTTACTTGGTATATAGACGACTATATTATCATAAGTATGTGTTGGCCCAGGATAATATATCTCAACAGTTTCTTTACTAAAATTTAATATTTGTTCATCGTTTATATCAAAAACTGACCTTTCCCCCAAAAACTAGTCCAGTTTGAAAGTTAGTATTTGGGCCGATAAAATAGAAAAAAGGAGGAAAGGAATATGCCAAGAAAACGCTACACGCCAGAACAGATCATAAACTCTCTAAGAGAAGCAGAGGTACTGCTTAGTCAGGGCAGTACTACAAAAGAAGCCGCAAGGCAACTGGGAATTACTGAGCAGACCTATTACCGATGGAGAAAAGAATACGGGGGAATGAGAATCAACCAGGCCAAGAGGCTAAAGGAACTGGAAAAGGAAAATGCAAGGCTCAAAAAACTAGTGGCCGAAATATCCTTAGATAATGCCATACTGAAGGATGTGGCGGAGGGAAACTTGTAAGCCCGGCCAAGCGCAGGTATGCAGTGTATGCAGCAAAGGTAAAGTATGGTATCTCCCAGAGGCGTGCATGCCGGGCAATCATACAGCATAGATCGACCCAGAGATACGAGGTTAGGAAACTTCCAGATGAGGATGACCTTACTTCCCGCATCATAAACCTGGTGGCCCAGTACGGAAGGTATGGTACTCCAAGGATAACGGCAATGCTTCTACGTGAAGGGTGGGAGGTAAACCACAAGAGAGTAGAGCGTATATGGCGCGAGCAGGGGCTTAAAGTGGCTAAAAAGCAGAAAAAAAGAAGGAGACTGTGGCTAAAGGATGGATCATGTATAAGGCTTAGACCCCAGCATAAGGACCATATATGGAGCTATGATATCTTGGAGGATAAGACTTACAATGGCAAAAAGTTCAGGATCTTAAACATAATTGATGAGTATAGCCGAGAATGCCTTCTATCATTTGCTTCAAGAAGGATTACCTCCATTGAAGTAGTAGAATTTTTGGCAGAACTTTTCTGCAGCAGAGGACTACCTGAATATATACGCTCGGATAATGGCAGTGAGTTTACTGCCAAGAAAGTGAGAAAGTTTATCAGTAACTTGGGGACTTTACCAGCATTCATTGAGCCGGGAAGTCCCTGGGAGAACGGCTATATTGAGTCATTTAACGGAAAGATGAGGGATGAATTGTTAAACGGTGAGATCTTTGATACTATGGCGGAAGCCAAGGTTTTAATTGAAAGATGGAGGGCTTATTACAATACCATTAGGCCCCATAGCTCTCTGGCTTATATGCCACCTGCTCCTGAAACCAGGGTGGTTGATATCAATTTACAAATGGCTTAGATACTAACTTAAAAACTGGACCAAAGATTGGGGAAAGGTCATAATTATTTATATATTAAATTATAGGTTAGATTATCTAATACATCTTTAGTCTGATTTTTATCTTTACCTAAATTTAACTGTATTATTACTTTTCAATAATACTTAATAATTTATTGATAACTTTTTCAGGTTCTTGTTCTATTTCGCATTCCCAAAGCTGAATAACCTTCCATCCTTCATCTTTTAAAATTTGTATATTTTTAGCATCTCTTTTTTTATTATCTAAAAGTTTTTTACTCCAATAATCTTTTCTAGTTTTAGGTATAGTCCCATCTCGGCATTTCGAATGTAGATGCCAAAAACAACCGTGAACAAAAATTATTGTCTTATATTTTCTTAAAACAATATCAGGTTTTCCTGGTAATTTTTTTACATTTAATCTATATCGATAACCTAAGGAAGATAATATCTTTCTGACACTTTGTTCTGGCATTGTGTTTTTACTAGTAATTTTAGACATTACTTCACTACGTTTTTCTTTTGACCAAATGTCCATTTTAATTTACTTAAAAAATCATTTCTTTACAAAAGCTTTTGTAATCTTTTCATATAAGTCTAAAGAGTTTTCAGTTTCAGTTGTAATATTTTTATATAGTGATTCAGCAATAACCCTTATAGAATTTCTTTCATTTTCTGTTAATTTAGGATACGCAAATTCCCCTCTCTCAATATGATTTAAAATTCTTTCCTTTCTATCATTAAAATCACTCATATCATTATTTTTTTTACAAATAACCCTAAGATGCTCTAACCATGAAACATTTTTATTATTAATATCCTTACTTCTTCTATTGCAATCTTTACATACTGGAGCTATATTTCCTGGATGATGCAACCCATATTCATCTCTGTTAAACATTATAAGATGTTCAATTTGAAGTTTGTCGGATTGCATACCACAATAACAGCATTTAGAATTAAATATATCATTCTTTATTTTATACCAAATTTTTTTCCCAGGACCAGTTCCAGTATTAAATGTTTTACCCCAATACTTGGCTCCAACTTTTGTTAAAAAAGCTCTTACAGCAGTATTTGCTGCGTCATAAGAAGTATTATGAATTGCCATATTAACCCAGAACTCCTTTCTTTAGAAAATCAATTAAACTTTTTGCAACTTCATAGGCCAATGGTACAGGTACACCATTAGATACAAGAGTAAATTTTGCAGTTAAAGGAGTTTTTTGGGGTAATACATATCCATCAGGGATGCCCTGAATTCTCATAGCTTCTCTTACACTAAGTCTCCTATTCTCCCATGGATGAAGGTGAACCTCATTATGACCATAACAAGCGGTAGGACTGAAGCGGTATCTATGCAAACGCTTAAAAGATTTTCTTTTAGTATCACCCTCACGGACTGTTAAAAATTTTGGAGAATATGGTTTAAAGAAATCCTTTCCATTTTTTTCTTTTGAAGGAGGTTTTTCTCCATTTAAAAGATTGTAAATCGTTAACTCTATAGGAACATCTTTTGGATATACTGGAATCTCTCCATCTTTAGCTATACCAGGCCAAGAGTATCTATTTTTTGCATTAACATATTCTGGCTTTTCAGGCCAAGGAAACCAATCTCTTGTACTACTGTTAATTTTATAACCCAAACATTGAATTCCATATTTCTCCTGTATTCCAATCATTATTAATCGCTCTCTATCCTGAGGAACACCTAATTCCAAAGCATTTAAAATTTTTAAATCTATGTAAAATCCGCAAGATTCTAAATGTTTTTCAAGCTTATATAAGAATTTTCGATGAATCTTAGTTCTAAACAAACCAGGAACATTTTCGAAAACAAAAAACGAAGGTCTTATTTTACATATACGATCAATATAAATTTTTGATAAACGCCCATTCTCACCTTCACTTCCTTGATTTTTTCCACCTGTACTAAAATCCGGGCAAGGTGGCCCTCCTATAATACCAAAAAACTTTGGATATCCATTTGGAAATGCATTTTTTAAAATATCCAATGCAGAAATTTTTTCAAGATTTCTCGTATCGCTAATCTTTTTATCTATAGATTTAAAACCCATAGATTTCTTCCAAGACTTCATTCCATAGTTATACATTTTAGCAAATTCAAGATTTGACTCATTTGTCCATACTATATTAAACCCTGCTTGTTCAAAACCAATATCTAAAAATCCTCCTCCTGTAAAAAAAGAAAGTATAGGCACATGATAATTATTTATTAATAAATTCTTTTTTCTTATACTCATAGCTACAACATAAAGCCTGTTGTTAATATTTTTTCAACAAAAAAGCCTTCAGAAGTATCAGGACCTAAATTACAAAATAAAACATTTTCAAAATCACTGTTAAAAAAATCATATCTTTCTAAAGACAAATTTCGTATAGCAAAACTTTTACCATCATTTTCTAAAACAATCCTACCTAATCCGTTACCAAGGATTTTCTTTTCTATAACTTTCCCTATTTTATCAATTGGCCACTCTAAACTGTCTTTTCTATTTTCCCAATAACTTTTACATGCTGGACGGTATAGACAATATTTGCATGATTCAGGTGAAGGTTCAGAAAAATCTTTATGATCTAAACCACTAATAATCAACTCATTTATGTCATTTATTTGTGACTTTGCAGTTTTAAGAAGATTTGAACATTCATTCTTATCGAATGGAATATCGTACTCTTTTTGATTAATACCGATTAATGTTAGTCTTATAGGCCATATTTTATAAGCGGAATAATATAATGCAGCATATAGTTTTATTTGTTTTAAATATTCTTGTTTTATTAAAACATTTGGTGATTTTTGATCTAAAACTAACCCTGTTTTATACTCAACTAATTCTACCCCTGAATCAGTTTTTTTTACTAGATCAATTTTCCCAACAATTTTTTTATCACTTGTCTCTAACCATACCTCAGATTCCTTTTTGTATTCCTTACTTTTTAGTGTTCTCTTCGTATAATTCTTTGTTAAAGAACGGATCATTTTAAATGACATTAATTTTTTTACCTTGTAGTTATGAGCATTTTGTGACAATGGGACAAGGTGCTTCTCTAGACTATTATTTTTTATACTTTCTTCTATATTCTTTATTTCTTGATTCCAACCACTTTTTATTGAAGCTTCATCTTTTATCTTTCCCTTATTCGCATTTTCAAACATTTTGTGAATTATAGTTCCAAGAAATGCAGCCGGAGATCTGGGTAATAAAAATGGCTGAGAATTCATTGTCCATATTAATTTTAATTTACATTGGCTTGAATATAAAAAACTTGTTGGAGATATCCTTTCTAATTGCATTAGAGGCATTGGTTCTAAAACTTTAAAAGACATTTTTAATCAACCTCAGCAATTTTCGTTCTACACCAACCTGGCCTACGAAGAAGATTAAAGGTATCAATATATCCATCTACTTCACCACCTGCTTCTGCAATAGCCTCAGCAAGAATCCCATCTGGTCTTCCCTTGTCCCAGAGGGGATGAATTATGATAAATTTTTTTGAACCTGCTGTAAAACCATGTAATTGCCCCCATTCTGCTTCCTTATATTTAAAATCAGATATAAAATGATTTCTAAGTATTTTTGCTAACTCCAACCAGTCTTTTAGTTCTGGGCTATCAAAAATACCATCTAAACCTGCTTTATAGTTAGAATCTAATAGTATTTTTAAATATGATAGTGCAAGGCGCCAATCAAGAATGCCATGATACGTCATATTTCGATATACTTTTAAACAGTCATAACAAGCAGAATCACACTTTTTATAATTATTATGACTTTCCTTTTGAATTGATCCTGAATAGCTGCTGGAATTTAATGGAAAACACACTTCTTCTAACAAACTTGCAAAGTTATTATATGCCCATCTAACAAAGCCTGCACCATTTGGAAGTCTATCACTTAAAATTATATCAGCAACTCTTTGCTTTTTTATCATTCTAACCGATATGCTTGCAACTTCAATTTCTTCAGGATCTATATCAAGCTTATCTGCAAACATCCTTTGCAATAGGAATGAAGCAGAAACAATAGCAGATTTTGTGGCACAGTTGCAATAGTCTGGATCAACTGTTAGCCCTATAGGGACAGCAATTGGACTAATATGTAAAATTTCTGTAGTTTTTCCTGCTGCTAATGCAATCTTATCAGAACATGTAATATTATCTTCCAAATAATTTTTATCTATCCATTGATTTTCTAAGGAAAATATTTCTCGAGTATTTTCCTTTGGAGGTGGTGGTGTTTTTGTAATAAATCCTTCAAACAAATGCCCAGAATTATCATTTATTCTCCATACCCTTCCACTATCTGAAATAAAAATACGACAATTTGTATTCTCTAATTCACAAAATCGGGTATCCTCAGACGTTTCTGCCAAAGCAGCAGGTATTCCAAAAATAATATTTGAGTCCTCTTTTGCGTCACTTCCACGGGAGAGATCGGTTCGAAAAGCTTGTGGTGTAACAATTTGAAATTGATTAAATATTTTTAAATCATCCATGGGTTGACCACAGTTAGTGCAAGAATCTATAGATTCTTGGTCATCGGTTGTTTTTGTATATCCACATGCTTTACACCTTTGCAACCACCGTCTATATATTAAAGGATTATCTGAGTATGGTTTCCACGTGCTTCCCCGATAAAGTAATGGTGACGTAAAACCTATAGCTGTGTGAATAACTTTATCCTTAGTTTTTTGAGCACCAGGTGCAAATTCTGTTATTGCTATTTCTAAATCACGATCGATTGTGTATTCATTATCTTGATGTAAATAATGATAAAGAACTCTTGTTCTTGAAGGCATTCCAAACATTGGAAGGATTGCCCCTTCTGCTAATCTTTCTGCAAGTCCATTTCCTGTGATTTCGGCATTTACTGAAATATCACTAATTAATTTAGGAAGTATATGCTCTAACCAATCAATGAATTCATCTTCATTAACATTGATAAGTGCTTTTATAACCTGTCTTTGAACAGTTTTGTTCTTTAAAATCCATTCTATAACTTTTTCTTTATTTTGCTCCCACCCTGCAATGTTCTCAGGATCTTCAGCTAATCCAAATTCTCCATGTACATCTTGAGAGACTGGGCTATGCCACCATCGCATACCTGCATATTTAAATGCTCTTCGCAGACATTCTTTTGTAAAAAGCCTTTTAATAATCCTGTCTTGATTCATAGTTAAAAATGGTACTGGTGGTGGATCACTTGTAATATGCTCAGGATTAGCAAAATAATACTCATCGTGACTACGTCCACGGCATAAAGTTAGAACTATTGCAAAAGATTGACCTCTCCTGCCGGCACGACCAACACGCTGTTGGTAATTAAAACGCATTGGTGGCATGTTTGCTAGCATTACAGCTTGTAAATTACCAATATCTACTCCAACTTCCATAGTTGTTGTTACACTTAATACATCGATATCATCAACAACTTTTACTAATTTTTTTGTTTGATCTTGGAAATCAACTATCATTCCCCGAAATTGACGTTGCCTCTCTAATTGATTATCAGTTTGTGCTGTTAACTCCTCGCAATGAAGACGCATAGGAATGCGGCCTTCAGTAGCTGCTTTTGCAAGATGGTTTTTCCCCCATAATTCTTTACAATTTTTATTTGAATCTTTACTAAGATTAGCTAAACAGTTAGTACAAATACCTGCAGATTGATGTAGATGATTTCTTGAACAGACAGGACATATCCAAACGGGATCATCACTCATAGAAATTTTAACGTCGAGTGAGCGTGTAGAAATTATTGCATTGTGATGCCCGCTTATATTCAACGAATCGAACACAGCATTGCCAAGGGTATTCTCATTTATATTAAATTTGATAGAGACAGCATGTATAAAATGTTTAAGTGCTGAAGAAGCTGAATCATAAGATGGGAAATCATGCTGTTTATACTCTGAGCCTTCATGGCGGTATTTGTCACCTAGTATTCGTATGTATGAATCACATAATTCACGAAAAATATTGATTGATAACCCAACAGAATCTGCAAATTGTTTTAAGGAGTTATCATCAAGAGACAATTTAAGCCAACCAAGTCCGGCTGATTCAAAACCAAAATATAATCTGCTAAAAAATAGATCACATAATGCATTATTTAGACTTCTACAAATTCGGTCTCTTGCGTACTGAGATTCTTGTGGTAGTTTTTGGTTCCAGTTGTAACTATTAAAATCAAATAGCGTTGTCCAATGATGATACCTACTATCCCATTTAAAAGATTGAAGTAACACATCATTTCCTGCAGGATTAACCCCAATTTTGAGTAATCTTTTAATTAATGCACCACAGTCAGTAATATCATTAGTTGGTGGAAGAATAACAGAAATTGGAACTGTTTTTGTTATACCTCTTTTTTTTATTTCAGAAATATCTTCAGAAGCTTTTTCTATTTGATCTTGAAGTAACTTTGATAAATTTCCTTTTTTCACTAATGCAGTTCTTAGTAATTCCTGTAACTTCTTATCAGCTCCAGGATTTCTATCTAAATAATCAAGTGAATGAATGCTAAAAGAATCCTTCTTTTTTTCAATATCATTTAACAATTGTGGTTCACCTAATACTTGCATTCGAAGCTCATCGCATACAATTTCTCTTACAAGCTCAGTATAATGATTACGTTCAACACCATTTGATATTTGAGCAGCATCCTCCCTGCTGTCAGAAAATACAACAAGCTTTCTAGCTGTAGATTTTAAATTAGGTAAATGGTAAAACAATTCTTTGGTAAAAATCTGACTTACTTTTGAAAAACCGGTACGAAACCCACGAACAGGTGATTTACGAGTCTTACGTCTCGTATAATCTATATTACATGATGGACAAACACTGGGAAGAGCGTAATGATTTTCACCTTCATTACTATTTTGTAAAATTATCTTAAAAAGATATCCTTTTAGCCAATTATTGGAATCACTTTCTGCTTCCTCAAATAATAACTTGACATGTCCTGTCTGGGTATTTAGGCTTGCTGGAAACCATTTAGCAAAAGGCGGCAAATCTTCACTTTTATTTATATATGGTTGTCTCCACTGACTTGTATCTTTAAAATTTTGATTTCCTAATGGCCAAAATACTGCAAATTCATTATAAGTACGTCTCTCAACAAATCTTGCAGTTTGGCGTTCCGGAATACCTTCAATATCTGGAGTTGTAGCAAGCATTTCCACTAAACCATTTTCCAATTCAAGCCTATTACCACCAAAAAAAACTGTACCGCAATTCTCACAATACAATAGCTCAAGAACGCGTCGTTTCTCACCAGTATCACAGATATATCTAGAAGATGAATATAGTTTTCCAGTTGGACGGTTATCAAATGTATCCTCTATTGGTTTTGTTGAAGCCCATAACCCTTCAATATTTTTAAAAAAATAATGAAGACGAAAAGATGGTAAAGATATTTTTACTCCATATTTTTCAAATAGACTCCTTGCTATTAGTAAACCTCGTATAGCTTTTTCTTTTTCATTATCATAATTGTCTTTAAAAATACGTTCTGTGAAATATTCAATAGAAACAGCTCGAATTTGACCATCTACCTCACAAGCTTTCAAGAGACGTGCTTCAAAATTCAATGACTCTAATATTTGGAAAAAATTTGTATTTACCAATTTTAAATTCTCTTTAAACTTGTAAACAGCTTTATTTAGTACATTATCTGTTATATTTGGAAATTCATCAGCAATTAAAATAAATGGATCAGTTGGTAATGGATCTATATCATCAGGAATAGAAGGTACTGGATATTGAGAACCTTCAATAATCTCAAATTGTTCTGCTCCAAAAAAATCATTTAAAAACTTTTGACTATCAGGATCACTCGATTCTAATGAAGCACTAGAGGCTAATATTCTTAACTGAGGGTGATTAGGGTGTAGACCAAGACGTAATAATAGTAACCTTAGTAAATATGCAACTTCAGCACCAGCAGTACCTCTATAAAGATGTAATTCATCAACAATTAGAGTGAAAATTCTTGATTTCCTTCCTTCTTCACGTTTATTCTCTGATAAATCTTTTCCAGCTAACCATTCCCGGGTTTTTTCGAATATGGATTCATCACATTCACGCATCATCATTATGCTTAACATTGAAAAGTTAGTTATTAGTATATCTGGTGGATTATCTTGCATATCCCATCTACTTCTCATTTCTGATCCATTTAACCGAGAAAAAAAGAATAAAGCTTCTTTCTTTTCAGGATCACTGTTGTTGGGATCATTAGAATAATTTAAGGCTGCTTGAGAGGTTTCATCAATCTCGATTAAAGCTTTTTTTAATTTTTCTATCTTTTCTCTGTGTGGAGATCTTAAGCCACGTTTTCCAGGTTTTTTAAATTCATATCCAGGAACAGGCGTTCTACTATTATATCTTCCTAAATAGATTCGGTTTCCTTTTGCATTATCAATTAACCATTTCCGAGTTTTATTTGAATCAAGAGCTTTACGTAATCGTGTTAATTGATCCTCTACTAATGCATTCATTGGGTATAAAATTATACTCCTAAGAGCAGCAGGACGTTTCTCATGTCCACGCTGAGGAACACGATAGGATTTTATAAGTCTTCTATTGGATTTGCACTTACTTTGCCAATCATCATTTTTCCACCAATCATTTAAATGTTTATGAGCTTTTCCTGGTTCAAACCACTCAGGTAATTCTTTTGTTAGTTGAGCAAATAATGGTAGTAAAAACGCTTCTGTCTTACCAGAACCTGTCCCTGCAGTAACTACACAATTTTTACCCTCTAAAACTTTTTTTAACATATCAAACTGATGTGAATAGAGTGTATTATCACTAAATAATCCACATCTCACTAATCCTTTAAATAATGAAATTTGCTTTTCATTTAATCCAGGTAGGTCTTCTGGTTGTAAAGTTTCAATGGTTTTATTACTACTTAAATAGCGAGGTAACGGTTCTATCCAGGGTTCTTGACATAATACACCTTTTTGTTTTAATAATTCCTCACGTTCTTGTTCAATGGAAGGGAATTTCGTTCCAAAAGCTGTTTTAATGTAAAGAATAAAATTGTCACGGATTTTATTAAAAGCTCCTATAGGATCAAGCATATAACATCCCATCTTTTCTATCTATTAACGAAGATATATGGATTTTCTGCCCAAGCTTTTCAGATATTAATATTGCAATAGCTGGTGGAACTCCATCGTAAATATACACTAAATGCCCAAGTGGAATTGAACTAATTCTTGAACCTATTTTAGCAATAAAAGGTACTTTCCCATCGCATAAAGCTATAGCCCTTGCAATAATAATTGGTAAAGGTACTGTTATAGGTACCACCAATCGAAATAATTTATCATCATAAGCTAATATATTCTGATTATTATGTGAAAGTGCTAAAAATCTTCCCCAATCACGTTCAACTTCAGCTACACGTTTCCCAGACCAAAACCAATGTATTAGTTGTTTAGTTATAGGATTTTTATATTCCATTAACATATTATCAGTTTTCATTCCTTTAATTCTTTTAAAAAAGATAAGTTTATCTGTCATAAAAATTCTTTGCTTCCATTCTGGTTCAACTCGTTCCTTAAACGCTAAAGATCTCTCTATTTCATCTAAAGAAGATGAAAAATTTGCTAATTTCCACGCTATAGGTTCCTCAAAATCATAGGAAATACCAGCTTTATCCGCTATCTCTATTAATGTACCAATATTTATGGCTTTAATTAATGGTAATGAAGGTATTTTAATATTTGTTTTATTTTGAACCAAGTAATCAAATGAAGCCACATTTTGTCTACTTTTTATTATTCCTTTAATTCGTTTAATTAAATCTGGAGTTTTTGCTCCTACCAAAACTGCTTTTAGTAATCCACTACTAGGTAGTAGTACTAAAGATGGTCTACACATATATACTATGCGTTTATCAAAGTCAAATTCACAATAACCTAAAGAATCCAATGTACGGATAACTTGAAGTCTAGTATTAATATCTTCTGTTATACTATCATCAGAATTATCAGACAAATAAGCAATTTTAAAAATTTCATTAAATTCATCAATCTTCATAATAGATTTTGTGCTCATCGCGTATATTAGTTGATTAGACATTATAAGCAGCCTTTATATATTTTCCCCAAATAATCTTTAATTGACTTAACTTTGGTTGCTTTGTTACCTTTCTTCTATTCCAAACTGCTTTTTTCCATCTTTTTAAATTTCTTTTATCTTTTATAGGTTCCCCCAAATCTTTGTCAATCTCTATATTTTCTTCTGTTCCACAAAAATGTACTTCCCATTTTTTTCTACCTTTGTTTGCTAAAGCCCAAACTGGGTGCCACTCAGATGGTAATAGTTCATGAGGCCATTCTATTATTTGACCGGGTCTTTCACCAATGAAGTCTATCCTGTCTGATAGGTATATTGGCAAACATTGAGAATAAGTTATTTTTTCTTCTGAACTACTCAGAACCATATTTGCACCGCAAGTATAGGATAGTAAAGAATCAGTTTCACTTATCTGTCCATCACTATTCCGACATGGAACCTCATTATACATATTTGGAAGGTTGGGTTTTTCAAGCATAATAACTCTACTTTTAGGTTGATCACTCGATACTACCTCAATACGTAAGGGAACTCCAATAGGAGCATTTTCCGGCAATTCCCATATTGGTAACTCATTATCTGCTTGCTTTAATCTTCTATTATTAATTGTTACTATTTCATTGCCAGAGCTATTTTCAAGCAAAATTTTTGGAGGTGCAAATTCCAAAAATCTATTACCCCTTCCTGTTCCAGTTTTTATTCCCCCTTTAAGAAGAAGTCTTAAAGAGCTCGAAACTGATAAAACGTCTATTTCTGGACAAGATTTTTTTGCTCCTCTACCATAAAATATAATCCAGTTTTCCGGTAAACCGCTCATATTTTTTTGTTCAAATTCTTTACAACAATGAGTACCCCATTCATTTACTTTTTCAATATCATCCTCAACACATGTAACTAAAAACCGAGCCCATTTTTCAAGACGTTGTGTTTCAATCCAATCGGGTAACCCTTCATATTCACCTTTAATAAATAATCTAGTGGTAGAACCTCTTAAATAAGCTTTCCAGTTATTTTCATCATCTATAAGTCTTAAATCTTTTTTCCAGTCAATTTTCGAAGCATCAAATCTTATGGGTGGAATTTCTTGATAGTCTCTTAGTTCTTTTGACCAACCCTGATGAGTTTCACTGCAAGACCACACATGTGAATCTCCATTTTTTATAAAATTTAAACCTTCTTCTGGAAATACTTTATTAGTTTTAAATCTTAAATAACTTCTAACATTTTTCGAGACATTATCAATATTTATACATATCCTTAAACCTGTTTTTTGAATTCTAATTGAAGGTTTGCCTTTCATATCTGAATCTTCAAGAATGGTTCCATCCCAATCTTCAAGCTCACTTAGAACCAATTCAACAAGTGCATCTAATAGAATAAGGTCTTCTTTTTTCTTGCTTTCCAATAGACGGATAGTACGCTTATTCAGAATATCGTGACCAAAATATTTTAATATTCCAGGCATTACATCTGGCGAAGGCGCATCAGTTGGATCAAGTCCAGCAGTATCAAAAAGATTGTTTAAATGTTTTCTTTCATCTTCAGAAATTAGAGTTTGTGACAATGGTAATCCTACTTTCCATAATCCTCCACGGATCCTTGTAACAAAGCGACCGAGTTCTTCGTGTTTGTCCTCTCTGCTCCATTTTTCTAAATCATCCCATAATTCAATCATTCTTTCGAAGGAAGGGAGTGTTCCAGTATTTTCAGGCTCCTCTAAAAGTTTCCATACCCTTGGATAGTAGGCATGAACAGCAAAATTACTCTCAGTTCCAGCAGCTAAAACGAAAAATGCTAAATAACTAATATATGGAGGAAATTCAAATTTCTTATCTCGCCAATTTTCAAAAACTTGAAGAGCTTTCTGACAAAATCCAGGACGAGTAACCCAATCCGGTCCTTTTTTAACTGAGTCTACGAAATCCTTAACATCTGCACCAAAAGATGCGCCAAGCCTGTTAATAAGTTCTTCATTAACATATAAAAGAACATCACGTCCAGAATTATTTTCATTAAAGAAATATCCTGCAATTAAATTATTCCATTTCATATATTCCATATTAAATAAAAATAAGAATCATGGCTTAAGTATGCAATATTATTCTGTTATTTAGATAAGTAATTTATATTTAAATCTTTAAATAATTATTTTAATATTATATTTATATGCTTAGTTTTTTTCTGTATGTTCCTGTTAAAAATTTTATCAATAGGGAGTAGTATTTATTGTTATTTTAGTATCCCATATTTAATAGAATTATGCCATATCACGTATTAATATATTTTTAACTATTCTATCTTTTTTAATATATTATTGTAGATAAAAGTGTTATTGTTAAACTGTGAGGAGTATATGAATAGATCAAATATTAATATCATTAGCCAAAAAACAAATTTTAATAAATTAAAGATTGAAGAACTATGGACTCTATATGGAATGATCATTGAAAAGCTTAAAGAGCTTAATGCAATAAGAACCGGCAATATAACTGCTGAAAGAGGTGAGCAATTAGCATTTGAATTTTATAACAATACAAAAGGATTACCAAACCTTCAAGCCGCACCTCCAGGAACAAAAAATTTTGATGCTATTGGAAAGAATGGGGCTAGATACTCTATAAAAACAATAAAACTTCCAAGAAAATTAACTGGAGTTTTTTGGGGAATGGGTACTCCTAAAAAACCTGTGATAGAGAAAAAATTCGAATATTTAATTTTGGTAGCTATCAATGGATATTATCAACTTGAAAAAATTTACGAGATGGAGTGGGATGTTTTTTTTAAACTAAAAAAGTGGCATTCAACAATGGAAGCTTTTAATATCTCTGTTACTCAGGAATTTTGTAAAAACAGCAAATTGATTTATTCAAAAGATTAATAGAATAATCTTAATTATCCAGTTAAGCCCCTTTTAATTCTAGAGATAAATTTCACCAACAATGGTCATTTTGTACTTCAAAGACCCTTATAGTAATTGCTCCCTTGAAAAATACAATATATTAATTCTTGTACTAAATAGAAAAAATAAATTGTAAAATTTCCTCTCACCTGTATAATTAAACCTGTACAATTTAAGCCCGTACAGCTTAAAAAACTGTAAGGGAATCCTAAGAAATGTATCCTGTTTAACCGGCTTGAAGGGCAAAAAATAG
>Ga0307421_1001393_pt1 | contig 14583 bp, 15 predicted proteins | sample SalMarWE160270MG_FD_202163 | JGI IMG/M metagenome (GOLD analysis project Ga0307421, IMG submission 202163) | Salt marsh sediment microbial communities from the Plum Island Ecosystem LTER, Massachusetts, United States - WE1602-70 | ecosystem: Environmental > Aquatic > Marine > Intertidal zone >...
GCAAGGTTGCCCTCACCGATTCCTGTTACAGCAGTGAACTGGGAGATGGGTTTCTGGATGCGGTCAGGGGCCTGCATCGGGCAGTGGGAATGGAGGTCGTGGACCTCGAGAATAACCGGTTCAATAATCTGACCTGCGGTATGGTGTCCGTTCTTCGCAACAATTACGACCTGAGAGAAGGCGTCAAAGAAACGAAAAAAAAGATGGCGCAGGTTCTGAGTACGGAGGTTGACGATCTCAATTGTTACTGCCCCGGATGTTATATACAACTTCGCGGCGCGGCCCAGAAGTCAAACATACAAATCCATTATAGCCTGGAGGAAACCCTTTGGGCTTTTGGAGATGAATACCCTGTCCCATTGGAAAAAAGGGCGGCAAAACAGACCGATCTTTTTATAGAAAAGCTGAAGGCTTCATTCACAGCTTAAAGAAAGGGTGACAAGAGCTCAGTCCTTGACGGGCTGCCGCCCATCAACATGATAGCGTGACGCTCTTTAATCATTTAATTGAAGCTATCCTTGGTTGAGATTAAAACCATGACATGCCAAGAACAGCAAGACTAGATGCTCCCGGCGTTCTGCACCACGTCATGATCCGGGGAATAGAACGCAGGAAGATATCCCGCAACAATAAAGATCGTGAGGACTTTATTGAAAGACTTGGGATTCTCTTGAAAGATACATTGCTAAAACGCGTGAAAGGAGAAGCGTTTCATGAAGCAAGGCATCCTTTGGAGTGTTGTGGGCGCGGTGTTACTGGTCGGAATGGCGGGGGCGCCCGCCGCACCGGCCGGCGATATGGAACTGATCAACGGGATCGATGCCAACTTTCCCCCGTTTTCTTACGTGAACAAAGACGGCAACCCGGACGGGTTTGACGTCCAGGCCTTGAATTGGATCGCCAAGGAAATGGGGTTCAAGGTTACCCACAAGCCCATCGACTGGGACGCGATCATCCCGAGTCTCAGGGCCAAGAAGATCGACATGATCGTCTCCGGCATGAGCATCACTGAGAAGCGCAAGGAGCAGGTCAACTTCACGAACCCGTACTGGACGATCACCCAGGTGCTCGTGGCGCCCAAGGATTCCGACCTCACCGTGGAACAGATCCTCTCCGGGGGGAACAAGGTGGGCGTGCAGCGCGGGACCAGCGAAGCCAAGTGGATCCAGGAAAACCTGATCAAGAAGGAAGGCAAGGACTTCGAGCTCGTGATGTACGACTCGGCGCCCCTTTCCGTGGAGGACGTGGTCAACGGCCGCATCGTGGCGGCTGCCATGGACGACGCCCCGGCCAGCGACGCGGTCAAGAAGAAGCCCGTGAAAGTCGTGGGCCGGTTCGTGATGCCGGACGAGAGCTTCGGCTACGCCGTGCGCAAGGAGGACAAGGAGCTCCTCGACACGCTCAACGAGGGTCTCCGCCGACTCATGGCCTCCCCTTACTGGGAAGAACTGAAGAGCAAGTACGAACTCTGAGACAGATTGAAGGTGTGGGGCACGGGAAGGCACCGGGGCCTGAAAGGTCTTGAAGCCTTCCCTGGAAAACAGATTGATCAGGGTATTCCGGTAGCCCATGCCCTTACGGCCGTGCGGCAATCCCCATAAGGGAACCCTTTCAGAGATGAAGAAAAGGACCTTATTGAGTTGGAGCAGTGGGAAAGACAGCGCGTGGGCGCTGCATCTCCTCCGCCAAGATCCCGGCATTGACCTTCTCGGCCTCTTCACCGTGATGAACGAGCAGTTCAATCGTGTCTCGATGCACTCGACGAGACGGGAATTGTTGCAGAGGCAGGCCGACGCTGTAGGGCTGCCGCTCCAGACGATCGACCTTCCTAATCCATGCACAAACGAGCAGTACGACACGATCATGCGGCAGTTCGTTACGGAATCCTCCGCCAATGAGGTTAAACACATGGCGTTTGGTGACCTGTTCCTTGAGGATATCCGCACGTATCGTGAAGACCAACTTAAGGGAACAGGGATTGAACCCATGTTTCCTTTGTGGGGAACCCCCACGAGAGAACTGGCGGAGCAAATGCTGTCGGCAGGGCTTGATGCATACGTCAGTAGTGTTGACCTCAAGAAACTGCCGCTGCGTTTTGCAGGGAGGAAATGGTCAAGAGAGTTGATTGCGGAACTCCCGCAGGATTGCGACCCATGCGGAGAGAACGGGGAAATACATACCATCGTCGTGGGCGGCCCCATGTTTCGGGGACCGATCTCAATCAGTGTTGGACAGATTGTTGAACGGGATGGGTTTGCATACGCAGACATAATTCCGATGAGTTGAAATGATCGCCGCACCACAGGGTGAGGCGACGCGGACGGGCCGCTCGCCGCACCCTGGACGTTACCCCAAGAGCAAAAAATTGTCTTTAGTTGCACTATGAGATGAATAGATATATAATGACTACAAAATGCAACAGATAGAATGGGAGGAACCTATCATGGCAACAGCAGTAAGGGTATCTGAACAGCTTATTCATGAGGCAAAGAGGTTCAGCAGAGTAGACCATAGGTCTTTAGCGGGCCAGATTGAACATTGGGCCCGTATAGGCAAATGCTCCGAAGAAAACCCGGATCTGACCTATTTACTCATAAAGGAAATTCTGATTGGTCTAGAGGAATTGGAACAAGGCGAGAAGACCGAATATATCTTTGAATAGAACATCATGAAAATATACCAGTCAAGGTCCTTTGAACAAAAGGTCAGGAAAATGTCCAAGCAAGATAAGGACATACTGGACCAGGAAATACAAAGAATTGCGGGGAACCCCCAGACTGGAGAGGAAAAGAAGGGCGACCTGAGAGGAGTCTTCATCCATAAGTTCAAATGCAGAACAACCCAGTACCTGCTTGCGTATCGGAAGGTTGCTGACAATCTGGAACTTGTCATGGTTGGCCCTCACGAAAACTACTATCGAGATTTGAAGCAGCATCTGAAGAGCCGATAAGACAAGGGATAACACGTCAATCCAGCGGACGGCTGATAGCCGCCGCTGATCTTTGTGTTTGAAGAGACAGGAAGTTCCTTATCCAGGAACTGTTAACTCAGATTAAAGGCCGGGAATCTCAATGGGAATCATTGCCCTCACCACGGACTTTGGCGAACGTGATCCTTATGTGGGTATGATGAAAGGGGTCATCCTGTCGATTAATCCCCGTGCACGGATTGTCGACATAACACACGGCATCTCAGCCGGATCGATTCTGGAGGGAAGCACGATCATCAAGGAGGCATACCGCTACTTCCCCCCGGGCACGATCCATGTGGGCGTCATAGACCCGGGGGTCGGGGGTGAGAGACGGCCGATAGCCGTGGCTTCGAAAAACCATTTTTTTGTCGGCCCTGACAATGGGCTTTTCTGGCCGGTAATAGCCGAAGACCGCCTAGCCGATGTGATTCACCTCACCGAGAAACGGTACTGGATGGATGCCGTCAGCTCCACCTTTCACGGCAGGGACATCTTTGCTCCCGTGGCTGCCCACCTCTCAAAAGGGATCGATCTTTTCCTGATGGGCGAGAAGATCGACGATCCGGTTGCCCTGGCCTACCCCCTGGTCAGTAGGGAACAGGACCGGCTCGTGGGAGACGTGATACGGGTGGATTACTTCGGAAACCTAATCACCAATATCACCACAGAAGATCTGTCGGGGTTTCTTTCATCCGAAGGCCTAAGTGTCGCTATCGGAGGCCTTGTTTTAAAGGGAATTCACACCACCTACACTGATGTATCGGAAGGCGAACCCCTGGCCCTGATAGGCAGCTCCAACGTGCTCGAGATCGCCGTGAATAGAGGCAGCGCAAGAGCGGATCTCGGTGATGAGTGCAGGATCGGCGCAAAGGTAACGGTGAGCCGATGCCCTAAGAATGCCGGATTGTGAACGGAAGATGGGAAATGTTGAGCAACCGTTAGGGCTTCCTGACCTTCTCCTTTATTCTCTGGATGTGTCCCCTGCCCAATCCCTTGACCTCGCAGCCAAGCTCAAAGAAGTGCTCGATCTTCTCGTCATCCAGGATGCCGAAACAATCAACCACAGCGAGCGGCTCTCCTGCCATCCCCAGGATATCGTCAGGATCGAGCGAGAGGTATTCCTTGTGTCTCACCGCAAGAACCACTGCATCAGCATCTTTCAAGGCATCTGCCAGGGTGGGTGACATCCTCAACTCGCGCAGATGTTCCTGATTTCTGAAAAACCTGGCGCGGCTCTCTCCGATTGCCGGATAGGTATCCTGGTTCTCGAACTCCCACCAATGCTCTACATAGGGGTCGTGGACCTTGATCTCCGCGCCCATTTCCGTGAGCTTCCTCACGATCAGCTCTGAACCGCTATACCTGGTATCGCCCACGTCCTCTCTATAGGATGCCCCGAGGATCGCGATCTGTGAGGCTGCCACGATCTTGCCCATGTTGCGAAGGGCATCTCTCACGAGCTGCGCCGCATGGAGAGCCCTCGTGTCATTGATATTGATGGCCTGAGGGGTGATCGTAAAGATATCCTCTTCAAAACCCAGCAGGTGCTTGTAGGCCCATAACCCCAAGCCGCCGTCCTTGGGAAGACAGTAGCCCCCGATCCCCGGACCTGGGAATATGATGTTGCTATGGGTCGGCCTCTGCCTGATGGCATCGAGCACCTTGATCAGGTCGATGCCGTTGGTCTCGGCAAAAAGGCTCCACTCATCCAGAAAGGCAAGTATGGTGGCCCTGTAGCTATTCTCCACGATCTTGCACGTCTCGCTCTCGATGGGCCTCTCCAAAACGGTGAGCGGGTAATTCCCCACATCGATGACCGCGTTTAAAAACGCAGCCACCCGCTTCTCGCTCTCCTTGTTGATGCCGCTGCAGACCCGCCAGAAGTTCCGTATCGACTTTACGTAATCCCGCCCGGGCATGACCCTCTCAAAGGAATGGGCCAGAAGGGGTTCTTGTTTAATACCCCTCTTTTTAAAGGCCTTCTTTAGGATCGGATAGGCAATATACTCCGTGGTACCCGGCGGAACCGTTGTCTCGATGAGCACCAGGCAGCTCGGCTCAATGAGCTCCCCGATGATCCTGAAGCTCTCCTCAATGGCGCCCATTTCAACATATCCGTTGTCCAGATTCCCGAGTTCCTCCTTTACAAAATCACACTGTACGTCAAGCACGAGCACATCGGCGAGTTTCAACGTATCATAGGAGTAAGTGGCGGTAAGGGTCCCTTTTTCCATCACACACCGCTTAATCAACTCCTCCACGGCAGGATCTTCTGCCTTGACCGGGGAGATGCCCTTGTTGAACAGGGGGATCTTCCAGTAGCTCCGTGTGCTCGGCCTCTGCATGCCGATCACGAATTTGTCCGGCTCCCCGCTCTCGGCATCCACAGTATCCGCGACCACCGCTGCCATCACCGCTCCGACAAAGCCGAGCCCCATCACGACAACGATCTCCCGTCCCTTGCCTCTCTGCTCTGCTACGATTCTCGACAGCCTCTCGTACTCGCGTGCGTATTCATCTTCAGTGGGAAGCGCAAATCTCTCACCATCCGGGCTGATTGAATAATCCATACCGGCTCCTTCCTTCAGTGCCCTTTACCTTGCCTTACATTGCTCAACTTCCCGATCAACTCAGCTGTTACCTCCTCCACGCTGCCCTTGCCGTCTACCTCCACGATCGCCGGCTTTCCTGTTTTGGCCGAGAGCTCCTTGAAGTACTGTACCGCTGCGAGGGTCCCCTGTTCAGAGTCGTAATAGATATCATGCCGCTGATCAATTGCTTTCTCGTCTTGATCATCATCCCGTTTCCTCAGCTCACCACCGCATATCCTGCACCGATCGCCATTCGGTTTTATGGCTTCGATATTCACATTGTTGGGATGGTTGTTATCATTCACACAGAGCCTTCGGCCCATGATCCTCTTTTTCGCGATCTCCCGATCCAGTATGACCTCAACAAAGACGTGGACATCGATGCCATCCCCCGCGAGGGCCTCATTCAGCTTGATGGCCTGGGAGATGTTTCGCGGAAAGCCATCCAAAAGCCACCCGTTTTCGCAGTCCGATCCCTTAAGTCTGTCAAGGACCATGGGGATGGTTATCTCATCCGGGACCAATTCTCCTCTGTCTATAGAGGCCTTTGCCTGTTTCCCCAATGCGGTTCCCTTGGAGATATTCTCACGAAATATCACACCTGTTTCAATATGGGGTATGCGGTATTGCTCCTTTAAGAGGGAGCCCTGGGTGCCTTTTCCGCTTCCGTTTGGCCCGAAGAAAAGGATATTCATTGTTCAGTCTCCTTTCATGAGATTGATGAGGAAATCAGGGAACCTGACGATCCTGTTATCCCTATCCAGGCAGGCATGGACCGTATAACCCTGTACGAGTAGCTCGCTTCCCCTGAAAATGGTATAGTTAAATCTGCTGCTCGCCTTCCTTACAAAGCCGGTAGTTGTCTCGACCGTTAACAGGTCATCGTAGCATGCGGATTTTAGGTATTTCAGGTAGACTTCCGTGGTAGGCAAAAAGAATCCCTTCTCCTCAACCTCCTTGTAGGTAAGGCCCATGTCCCGCAGCAGCTCGGTTCTCCCTATCTCGAAAAATCTAAGGTAGTTCGAGTAGTAGACGATTGCCATTGAATCACAATCGCCGTAAATAACCCGATAGTATGCGATATTCTTCTTCATCATCCAAACAAAAATGAGTCAACCAGCTCATATCCCGTGCCAAAGAAAAGCCCGCTTTCCCGTGCGGCAGCCTCTGAGAAAGTGGATCCCTTGGGATGAGATTCGAGTTCCCCCTTTGAAGCCCATGCAAAGGGAGTCGGATCATCGGTGTGGGTTCTTCTCAGTATCGGTGTGAGGTGGTCGCTGGCCACCATGATCCGATAGTCCTCGAAATTCTTCAGCCCTTCAAGCACGGTACCCACCACCTTTTCATCGAAATTCTCAATGGCCTCTATCTTCTCGCCGGTATTGCCGCTATGCCCTGCTTCATCGGGTGCCTCCACATGGATAAGGATAAAATCATAATCCCTGAGGCCCCTCAAGGCTGCCTCGGCCTTACCGCGATAGTTGGTGTTAAGATACCCCGTGGCCCCGTTGACATTGATGGGCATAAACCCGATACACACCCCTATGCCCTTGACGAGATCCACTGCTGAGATAACCGCCCCATCGATACCATATCTTTCCTTGAACAACGGTATTTGCGGGGCTCTGCCCTGCCCCCAGAGCCAGATAGAATTGGCCTCGCCAAGCCCTTTTTCTCTGCGATGGAGATTTGTGGGGTGATCCCTCAGGATATCCCATGATCGTCTGATGAGGCCTGGCACTGGGTTCTCGGACCGGTCGTGTAAGTACGCGGCCATGTTCTGTTCCAGCACATCATGGGGAGGGATCGTGTGTGCACGCTCAGGGCCGTTCTCCCAAACCATCAAATGCCGATAGGCTACTCCCCTATAGATCTCCACGCCTGGAAGCCTAAATCCTTTCCTGAGGGTTTCTAAAATCGACGCTGACTCCGCAGTTGAGATATCCCCTGAACTGTGGCTTTTCATAATGATCTCTTGATCCGATCTGAAATCCAGGGTTACCAGGTTCATTCTAAAGGCTACCTGGTCGGCATTGAGTGCGATGCCCATACTGGCGGCCTCCAGGGGAGCGCGACCGGTATAGTGGATTCGGGGATCGTATCCCAACAAAGACAGGTTGGCGACATCGCTTCCCGGTTCCATTCCATCAGGGACGGTCTTAACAAGGCCAATCCTGCAGGTGGCGATGCGGTCCATGTTCGGTGTCTCAGCAACCTCAATCGGTGTCCTGCCGCCAAGCTCTTCCAGACCGTAATCGGCCATACCATCTCCTATAAGGAGGAGGTATTTTCTTGTATTGCGATGTGCTGCCATAGGTATACCACGTGTCGTTTGTAGCTTGTCATTGGTTCGGTAAAACTCGTAACGAACAACTCGATCTCTTCAATCGGCAATTGGCAATCGGGATTCAAAAAAATCCTTCAGATGGCCGTTTTTTTCTCTACCCTGAAGACAACCGTCTTCCCGGCTACCATATCAAGTTTATCAATAAGCTCCAGGGATTCCCTGACATCACGCTCCCTTGCTTCGTGGGTCAGCATTACGATGGGAACGGCGCTATGAGCTTCCCTCTTTTTCTGGATCACAGCGGCAATACTGATGTTGTGCTCACCAAGGATTCCCGATATCTTTGAGAGCACTCCCGGCCTATCTAAGGCGGAAACCCTAAAATAATAATCGGTCATTACCTCATCCATAGGTTTGAGAGAGAGTTCCTTGGACGGGGAACGCGCGAAGGAAAGGGGTGAAACCCTCCTCGTGATGCCTTTGATGTGATTTCTTGCGATATCCATCAAATCGGCTACTGCTGCGCTGCCCGTTGGTTTCCTCCCGGCTCCGAGGCCATAGAAGAGGGTCGAGCCCACGAAATCACCTTCCACGTACACCGCGTTATACGCCTCATTGACGTTTGCCAGGATGTGATCCCTGGGCACAAAGGCTGGATGAACCCGGGCCTCGATATGCCCGCCAGAGCGTCTCGCAATCGCCAATAGTTTCACGCAGTAGCCGAACTCACCGGCAAAGCGTAGGTCCTCGGGAGATATCATATCGATCCCCTCTTTGTGGATATCCTCATAGGAGAAGGGGAATCCAAATGCCAGGGAGATAATGATAGTGAGCTTATGGGCAGCATCGCTGCCGTCGATGTCCAGGGTGGGGTCCGCCTCCGCATATCCCAACCGTTGAGCCGTGGAGAGTGCCTCCTGAAAGGAGAGCCCTTCCTGTGTCATTCTGGTAAGGATGTAGTTCGAGGTTCCGTTCAGGATAGCCAAGACAGATTGGATTCTGTTCGCAGCAAGGCCCTCCCGCAAGGATTTTATGATGGGAATGCCGCCTGCAACGCTCGCCCCAAAGGCGATATCAACGTCGTATCTCTCGGCCATCTCGAAGAGCTGCTTGCCGTGGGTTGCAATCAGGGCCTTATTGGCTGTGATCACGTGTTTCCCCCTCTCCATGGCCATTGATATATAATCCAGCGCTTGATCGCATCCGCCTATGAGCTCCACCACGACCCCTATCTCCGGATCATTGATTATTTCCATGGCATCGGTGGTAAGGATAGCCGGATCGATCTTTACACCCCTATCAGAGTGTACATCCAGATCTGCAATCCTCTTCAGCACAATCTCGCCGCCAACCCTATCCGCTATCAACTGGCGATTGTGGAGGAGGATCTCCACCATACCTGCCCCAACGGTCCCGAAGCCGATCAGGCCAACATGCAACGCGGGCATTTCTCTATCCTCCCTGGCCTTTTTGAGTTGTGTAATCCCTTATATTCCACAGCATTAGAGAATCTGCTTGATACCCCTTACGGCCTGGTTGATCCTGTGCTTGTTCTCAACCAGTGCAAATCGGATATAACCCTCTCCGTACTGCCCAAACCCTATGCCCGGTGACACCGCCACCTTGGCCTCGTTTATGAGCAGCTTTGCGAACTCCAGGGAACCCATCCCTGCATGAGCCTCCGGTATCTTGGCCCACACAAACATGGTGGCCTTGGGTTTTTCTATGTGCCAGCCAATCCTATCCAGGCCTGAGATCAGTGTATCCCGCCGCTCTCGATACACCTCGGCGTTCTCCTTCACAGGTCCATACGGCCCCTTCAGGGCAATAATTGCGGCAATCTGTATGGGCTGGAATATACCATAGTCCAGGTAGCTCTTGATCCTCCGTAAGGCCCCAACCATCTCCCTGTTGCCGACACAGAAACCTACCCGCCAGCCGGCCATAGAAAAGGTCTTGGTAAGGGAGTAGAATTCCACGCCTATGTCCTTTGCCCCGGCAACCTGTAAAAAGCTCGGGGGTTCATACCCGTCGTACACCAGATCCGCATACGCGAAGTCGTGGAGGACGAGTATCTCATGTTCCTTGCAGAACTCCACTATTCTTTCGAAGAAATCCTTGTCCGCTACGTTGGTGGTAGGATTATGGGGAAAGGAGATTATCAACATCTTTGGCTTTGGCCACGTTTGCTTGGTGGCCGTTAGGAGATCCTCGAAGAAGTCCCTCTCAGGGCTGATGGGTATCCCCCTGAGATCACCGCCGGCAATGACTGCGGAATAGGGATGAATGGGATAGGTGGGATTCGGTGCAAACACCACATCGCCCGGGCTTATCGTTGCCAGGACCAAATGGGCTATTCCCTCCTTGGCACCTATGGTGACAATGACCTCCTCATCAGGATCCAACTCAACCCCAAAATGATCTCTGTACCAATCTGCCATGGCATGCCGGAGTTGGGTAATACCCCGGGAGGCGGAATACCGATGGTTTTTTGGATTCTGCACCGCCTCTATTAGCTTGTCTACGATGTGTTGAGGGGTGGGTAGGTCAGGATTACCCATTCCCAAATCAATGATATCCTCCCCCTTTCTCCTCGCCTCCATCTTTAGCTCGTCTACGGTAGCAAAGACATAGGGAGGCAACCGGTCTATCCTTGGAAAGTTGTACATAGCTTCTACCCCCTGTAAAATCTTAATTTTATACTACAGAAGATCGTGCATAGTCAAAATATTCTTCCATTCCATAGAGACCCAAACCTTCGACTTTGGCTATGAAAAAAGTCTGCTGCTGAATTCCAACCATTGTCCCCTGGCTCTGCTCCCACTCAAAGACAGACACTTTTTTGAGATGGAAACAGATACGAGGCCTTTCCCCAAAAGTTCAGGCGTTAAATAAAGAAAACTGGTTAAGATGTGGAGGGGCAATCGGTCCGGTATTTAGTAGGCCTCCTTATTGTAATTCTCTATCTCGGGTCCCTGATAATCCTTCCGGTCATCATAACCCAAAAGAAGCGCCCCGAGGCATCACTAGCGTGGGTAGTGCTGGTGATATTTGTGCCCTTTATCGAGGCTTTTCTGTATCTGGTATTTGGTATCGGACGGATAAAAAACCGCTCCGCGGTCTTGACGTGAAAATAGTAGTCCCTCACAAATCCGATCATCCCCTCGCACTGCTCGCCGGGCGATCATACTATGATGCACTTCTCATGAGCGGGGCGGAAATCTACGAATATTCTGCCGGCATCCTTCATGCCAAAATGCTCATCATCGACGCTCAGGTAACGATTATCGGCTCAGCAAACGCCGACATGCGCAGCGTACGATCAAGCTTCGAGGTGAACGTACAGGCTTACGGAGAAGGCTTTGCCAAGGAGGCTGAACAAACCTTTTATGCCGATCTCAAGCGAAGCAGGAGATTAACAGTTGCGTACCTTACAAGGCCGGCTCGAATACGGTTTGTAGAAAACCTGCTGCGACTGTCGAGCCCCTTGCTTTGATATCTTGTTAGATGAATGAGATGGAATTGTTACGAGAGTACGGTCACGGTTCACTTTATCCTGATTCTCAGGGCCGTGCAATCCCATTTATTTTAAGGGACATAGAACAAAAAAACATCTCCATGCTTAGGGTCATTTTTCTTTCATATACAACCCTGGAGCTCCATTCGGCCTCGAGCTCATGGCCGAGAGGAAGCCACTGGGTCATGTGCTAACATGGAAGGATTTTCAGATTTAGGTACTGTTAATGGAATAGACGGCCTTACCCTCCACCATCTCCCTGTAAACCAGGCTTTTTGACTCAAGGTATATCAGGTGCGCTATTGCCTCCCCTGTGGCAAACCACTTTTGGGCGACAGGAAACAGGTCCCAGGATTCGCATATAATATCCCAGCTCATCTGCGAGGCCACCTGAAATGCATTCTGGTCCCCTTGTTGCAGGATGGAGAGCACCTCTTTAGCTCGCTTGCCATGATGTTGTTTTAATTCACGGATCCTCTCTCTGTAGTTTTTGAAAATAGACCGATGGCCAGGTAATACCATCTCGACATCCAGTTCGTAGACCTTGTCCAGGCTAAGGAGATACTCACGAAGAGGATTCCAGTCATCTGACCACGCTTGGATGTTGGGTGTTATGTCGCCGAGTATGTGATCTCCGGAGAAGAGAATCTTCTGGTTCGGCTCAAAAAGACATATATGACCTCTCGTATGGCCTGGCGTCTCTATACAGAGGAACCTGTAGCGCCCGATTTCTATGGTGTCTCCCTGGTGCACCATGCTCAACGGCATATCAAGCCGTGCGCCGTATCGAAACCCTGGGTGATTCCGGAGGGCCGACTGGAGTTCTCCCTCGGGGAAACCATGTATGCATGCCTGTGCGGCCATCTCATCCCAGATGCCGCCCCATGCATACCGTTCCGCATCCGGCTGGTTAAAGTAAACCCGGGAGGTATTCGTGGCAAGGCGTGACACAAGGGCAAAGTGATCGGCATGGAGGTGGGTAATAAAGAAGTCGGTGTACCTCGGCTTCACACCCAGCTCACCCAAGCCGGCCTGCATAACATTCATACACTCTTTTCGATTCAATCCTGTATCAATAATGAGGCTTCTGGCCGCATCCCTGATCACATATGAGTTGACAGCCTTCAGAGGATTGCCGGGAAGGGGGATTTCTATTTTGTAAATATCCGGTAGAATTTCTTCAATCATCTCACAAGACTGCCTCGTGCCCTCAAGGTCTCTATTTCCTCCACAGACACATTCACCGCCTTCTTCACCTCCATGTTTCGCCCTGTATTTTGCTTGTTGATTGGGTCAAAGGACTTACCTAAGGGGAGGCCTTCTTCTGCCTATCCCCCATGTGGCCGCCGTTCCGTGTCGCTCAATCGAGACATAAGATCGCCACCCGAGGATTTTTCTTGATAATGGTAACCGTGCGGCGGGATACACCGTAGCGGCCTCAGTCTATACACCTTGCGAGGCCTGCGCCGTGTTTCTTTGATGGGCAATTATTCCATGCTCTGGATTTGATTTGCGAGCGAAAAATCCCTCGCAAAATCTCCTATGCATGCGCCCAGGAGCGGGTTGAATGAAAGCCTTCGAGCCCTATCCCTTTGCGCCCTTATACTTGATAAGGAATATGCACTTCTTGCACTTCGGAAGATCGCTTGGCTCTTTTTGCCAGGATCTATCACCGCCCCTTCCACAGAGGGAAACGCTCTCTCCTTTGGGAACCGCGTGCCTTTTCGGGAATCCAACCTGAGACAGCCATTCAATCTCCATTCTTCCTCCTCTAACCTTCTTTGACACCTGTCTACTCTTATCCAGTTTCCCCAATGCCTCCTCCAACGGTATCTTTCTCGGTCTTGCCATGATTATGTCTACCTCCATGTTAACTCTCTTTTCCCCGAGCGGCCCCTCGCTTCATCCTCGCAAACCTTATAGCCAGGATAAAAGCACCTTCCGTGGAATTCCCCGCCTCCTGGCTTCAGATAAATACCCTTTGCTTTCGCGCCGCCAATGGGCCCAAGCAAATTACAACGATCAATGGCTTCGCTCGTGGATATCGTCTAAAAAATTATCGTTTTTATATCACGATTGTTTCTTCAATGGTACAGGGAAATGAAAAAAATACGGAAAAATATCTATCCTTGAAATTTAGATATAACCTGTTATCCGTTCCTTTTATACTGGTTTCATACTATGAAATAATACGTACTGCATTTCGCTCAACAGAGCGCCCTATTTGAAGCCCATCTATCAACCAAGCGCTCCCCCGCAGCAGCTCTATTTTTTGTTGACATGGGGCCTCCATTCATGTTCAATGCACGGGAAACCCACCATCCATGTGGGTTTGTTACTGTTTTCGGCGGGTCCGAGGCCGCTCCGCGCTCGAAGATGCCCCTTCTCGGGGCAGGGGGGAAGGCAGAGGGCCCAAGGCAAAAGGAGATCGAGTGCATGACAGAGGGAACGGTTAAGTGGTTTAGCGAGAAGAAGGGATATGGGTTTATCAGTCAGGACGACGGTAAGGATATCTTCGTCCACTACTCCTCCATCGTGATGCCCGGGTTCAAGAAGCTCGCAGAGGGCGACCGGGTGAGCTTTGAGGTGGAGGAAGACAACCGAGGGCCCAAGGCAAAGAACGTCCAGAGGGTGTAGTTTCCGGAGACACGGCTCGTGTGAGGGTATTCCGTGATAGGATCAGGGAATACCGCCTCCCGTATCGTCAGATGAGCTGAGGGAATACCGGGGTGCATGCCATCCCCACCTGCTCCTTCAGCACCTCTCTCAGCGCTGAGCGCCCTCATCCCATGAAGGGGGTGATGGTGAGAGAGAGGTGTTTTCTCAGGAGGAAGGCGAAAGCCAACATATCATGAGAGCTCGCCAGGGCATACCCTTGCCCCCTCTTCCCCTTATGCGAACTTCTCTGCCAGCCGATGCAGAAGCATCCCATAGGCCTTTTGGCCCCGCACAAAGCTTGCAATCCGAAAGAACTCATTGGGCGAGTGTATCCGTTCGTCCCGAAGGCCAAAGGCAAACACGATGGTATACGCATTGAGGTGCTGGAGGAACAAGAAGTTCACCGGCACCGTTCCCCCGGAGCGAATCCGGTAGGGCTCCCTGCCGTAAAGATCCTGTAGAACCTCGCCGGCAATATGAAGACCTGGGTAATCAGCGGGAATGAGATACGGCATTACCCCTTTCTCGGCCGCGGCGGTGGTCACCTTTACGCCCTTAG
>Ga0307421_1001394_pt1 | contig 14573 bp, 16 predicted proteins | sample SalMarWE160270MG_FD_202163 | JGI IMG/M metagenome (GOLD analysis project Ga0307421, IMG submission 202163) | Salt marsh sediment microbial communities from the Plum Island Ecosystem LTER, Massachusetts, United States - WE1602-70 | ecosystem: Environmental > Aquatic > Marine > Intertidal zone >...
TTGAATGCGGATATTTAATCTTCCGAGTATTCATTTTCTGCAAGTTCAACAGACACTGAGTCGTCATGGCTAGTTTTCTTGGTTTTCTTCTTTTCAGGCGTAATCTCTCTTCCCTGCATGAACGCGTTTTCCGCAGCCGTGATTTCGTCCTCCTCCAACATATTCTCTCTCTGCTCATCATTATAAATGTCCTCGGTTTCTGCATCTTCTTGTTTTTCAACATCGTCAGTGTCAAAATGTTTCATCTTTCTTTTTTTACTCACACAAACACCTTCAAAAAACTGTGCACACTACACACTTATAATGTTGCTCCCGATAAAGGATTTCCAGTCACAAGCATATATGTTTTAACGCACACACTATGTAACCGAACGCGCGAACGCAAAAGAAGGTGTTGCAATGTACATCTTGTTCGTTATCTCCCTAATCGGTTTCATTGCCATATTGCCTCTTTACTTTTTATCACTTGAACATCAAAAACTTGAAAAGAAACACGGAAAAACGAAAGGGCAGAAAATCGGCGATATTTACGGCATCGTTTCAGGGTGGGGCTTCTTTCTTTTCTGGTTTGGAATATGGTTTTCCCCTCAAGACCGATTTGCCATCCCGATTTTTCAGGAGCTACTCCTTAGGTTACCAGTTTTTAACGTAACGATTCCCTTGCTTCACTTGGTCATTTTCGCACCTTTTTTTGCAGCGGGCGCATGGTTTGGAACAAAAGGCGTTACCGAGACAACCCTGAAAGTGGCTGAAACACACAAACCTGTGAGAATTGTAACGAAGGGCGTTTACTCCAGTGTCAGGCATCCCCAATATCTGGGTGGACTATTAGCCCACATAGGGTTCTCTTTCCTTTTGTCAGGGTTGTATTCCTTGCTTTCAACTCCGCTGATAGTTGCGCTTGTTTATTTGATCTCAAGGAAAGAAGAGAGCGAACTAACCAATGAGTTTGGGCAAGAATACTTGGAATACAAGAAGAAGACACCTATGCTATTTCCCAGATGCTAGGCGCAAGCGCGAGGAAAAACTTCAGTCAACAAAACTCGTCTGAAACCAGCGAAACATCTTTCGCTGATTAAGTCTCTTCTCGCAGTTTCTTTACCAATTCAAATCCTTTCTTGGTCAATTGGTACTCGCGGTATGCATTGCGTTCTGTAAATTTCAACTTGCCCTTTACGAGGTTGCCTCTTTCCAGCAAATTCAGGTTTTTCTCGTATTTTTCCGCGGTTTTCACGTCGGTTCCTTCAACCCAGATCGCGAGGTCCCATGTTTTGGCTTTTGCTATCTCAAGCAGAAGCGATTTGAACTGAGACAGGTCTTTTTCCATTTGCAATTCTTCGCTTGCGTAGTCTTCCTCAGCTACTTTGTTTAAAATAGTCTTCAAGTCAGAAGACGTTTCTGATCACCATCATGATAGAAGACGGCAGGGTATTTAAGATGATACCTTGCTTTGATGGAGGTTTCGATAAAAGTAAGTGACAAGGGCAAGATGCTTGCGCCATTACCTAGAAAAGCAGATAAGAGCGAAATTACATTGAAGTACTGACAAAGTTTTTCGAGGTTTTTGCATGGCAAAGTATCGTTGTACCGTTTGTAATTATGTTTATGATGAAGCAAAAGAAAAAGTGAACTTCAATGATTTGCCGAAAGAATGGGTGTGCCCTGTCTGCGGAGCGCCAAAAAGCGCCTTCGTGCTTTTAGCAGGCAAGACTGAAGAGAAAACGCAAGGAACAACCGTTTCAGACGTTCTAATAGCTCAAATCGCGGAGTGGGGCGTCCAATACGTTTTAGGCGTCCCAGGAACCTCCACACTTGGAGTAGTGGAAGCAGTAAGAAAAAACGACAAAGTCCAATATCTCCAGGTGAGGCACGAGCAAACCGCAGCGTTCATGGCTTCGGCTTACGGCAAACTCACCGGCCACGTAGCGGCTTGCTTGACCGTCTCAGGACCAGGAGCCACAAACCTGGCAACAGGATTATACGATGCCAGCTTAGACCACTCGCCTGTCCTTGTTCTTTCGGGCATGGTTGTCAGACAGTACATCGGTCCAGGTTCGCTTCAGGAGATTGACCAGCACAGTTTCTTTGAACCCATATGCGTGTTCAACAAGACATTAATGACCCCAGAGCAAACCACCATGCTGGCAACCCTCGCCGTGAAGCATGCCCTGCTAGACCGAGGGGTTAGCAACATCGGAATCCCCAACGATGTTCAAAAACTGCCGTATGAAACGCAGATACTTCCCTTTGAGGGAAGAATGCCCAACCTCGCCTTCGGCCAAGAAGACTCGCTTGTAGAAAAAGCTGCAAAAATCATAGACCACGCGGAGAGACCCGCGATAATCGCTGGGTTCGGCGCCATGGGGCAGGGAACTAAACTGCTGAAGTTAGCCACAAAAATCTCCGCGCCCATCGTCACCACGTTCAGAGCGAAAGGAATCATAGATGAGAACAACGCATTGTATGTTGGTAGTCACGGCGGCATCGGATCAACAGCAGCCGCAACCCTTGTCCGCAAAGCAGACCTGCTCATCGTCATCGGCTCCTCATTTTCTGAGTTAACGCAGATTCCCAAAAAGAAAACCGTGCAAATCGACATCAACATGAAGATGATTGCGAAGAACTATCCAGTTGAGGTGGGCTTGCTCGGCAACAGCGCTGTGCTCATTCCGCAATTAACCGAGAACGTGAAAAAGAAACAGAACACGGCGTACCTGAACGAAATCACGCAGCTGAAACAGGAATGGCTTAAGCAGTTGCAGCGGGAGGCTGATGGCTCCTCGAAGCCTATTCGACCACCCTACATAATGAAGGTTTTAAACGAAAAAATCGCCGATGACGCCGTAATATCCTTAGACGTAGGCGAAAACTGCTGGTGGTTCGGAAGAAACTTCCAGATGAAAAAAACGCAGAAGATGGTGATGAGCGGCTACTTGGCGTCAATGGGCTTCGGCTTACCAGGCGCCATGGCAGCAGCAGTGGCATACCCCGACAGGCAGATTGTTTGCATAGCGGGTGACGGCGGCTTCTCCATGGTCATGGCAGACTTTTTGACGGTGCTGAAGTACCGGATGCCCGTGAAAGTCTTCGTTCTGAATAACCAAAGCTTGGGCATGATAAAGCAGGAGCAGAAGGTGGAAGGCTACAAGATTTGGCAGACTGAACTGTACAACCCTAACTTCGCGGATTTCGCAGAACATTCTGGAGGGACTGGAATCAAGGTGACCGAGCCGGGTGAGCTTGAGGCGGCTGTTGACAAAGCGTTGTCTGCGAAAAAACCCGTGATAGTTGACATCGAAACTGACCCAAGGCGATTTATATGAAAATGATATATGTCTTTGAAAGGTCATAATTGAAGGAGATGGAGTTTATGGGAGCGAATCAAGTTTCAATACCCTCGTTCATTCTGTCGCTTTTAGGCGGCTTAATAGTGCTGCTGTACAGCCTCTTGTCTCTGGTGACGTTCGGACTTTACGGTCCATACTGGAACGGAATCGGAGGGTGGATGGGCGGAATGATGGGCGGTTTTCACGATTTCATGGGTATCTACGGCGGCTCTTACGAGTTCTTCGCTGTCCTTACGATAATAGGCTTGGTGTGCGGCATACTAATTGTTGCCGGCGCTGCCATGCTGAGGGCACGTCCACAAGAGCACGGGCTGTGGGGCACAGTTATCATAGTCTTCTCCGCAATCAGCTTCGTGGGCATGGGCGGTTTCTTCATAGGCGCGGTACTAGGCATAATCGGCGGCGCGTTCGCCATCATCTACAGACCATAAGCTGCAAGAACATAAATCCGAACGAAACACCGTTATACTTTGCACTCTTTGAGTTCCTGAAGCTCAGCGAGCGTCTTGTTCAGAACCGCAGTGTCCTTAATGGTTTTCACAACAGATACAGGCAGACACACCATCACTTTGCCCAGAAACGGACTTTCAAACCCCAGCTTTTTTGCGGCTTCATCATTCAAGGCAACGTAAAAACTCGTTAACTTCCAAGTGTCCGTGTCTAAAACTGCGCTATGTATTTCGCCAAGTACAAAAGAATCTGCGGTGAGAACTCTTTTCCAGAATAAGCGGGTTACTTCAATCATTTTCGACCACAGCAACAAATTTGATGATGCAGCTTATATGTGTTTGCTGGCGTCAAACAGAAACATATTGAAATCGCCTATCCACAAGGGTTATTCACAAATTAAGCTTATTTGGCACCAGCGCTTAATGATTAAGCTGGAGACACCAAAATGAAGTATGAAATAAAATACAAACCATCTTACGCGCTTCTAGTCGTAAACTTGGACCAAGGCGAAACCATAACGGGCGAGTCAGGCGCCATGACCTACATGGACCCAAACATAGAAGCACACACACGCAAGAGAGAAAAAAGTCTGCTGGGAAGCATAGGGCTTAAGCTGTTAGGCGGTCAATCCTTCTGGGTGAACGATTACACGGCGGAAAGAGGTCAAGGAGAGGTGGCGTTAGTTGCAGCACCCGTCGGCGACATTGAAAAGCTGGAAATCACACCAGACAAGGGTTTCATAATCCAGAAGTCAGCGTACATAGCGTCAACGCAGGGCATAGACTTGGATGTGAAATGGGAAGGCTTCACCAAAGGACTATTCGGGCAAGGATTATTCATGCTGAAGGCAACTGGGAACGGACAGTTATTCATCAACACTTTTGGGGCTATAGATACACACAAGCTGGAGGCAGGACAAACGTTGATAGTTGACAACTTCCACTTAGTCGGCTTCAGCGCCTCATGCGGCTACAAAGTCACAAGGTTCGGCGGATTAAAAGAAACGCTTCTAAGCGGCGAAGGCTTAGTCACGCAAATCACAGGTCCAGGAGAAGTTCATATACAGACAAAGAACCTCAGGGAGTTCGTGGAGTGGCTCTGGACGCTGCTGGAGCCGAGAGTGCGGTCAAGAGCACGCTAAACACCCCAAATTTTTTACTTTTTTATTTCGATTTTTTCATAAGAAAGGTAAAGATATGTAACTAACCAGTTGGGGATGGAAATTACAATCAAAGTTATTTTACCAAGCGGTAAACTCTTAAGCAAAGTCTGCCCAATTACAAACAAGTGATAACATGCATCCAGCGTTTGGGTTACTCGGCGTTTTTCTTTTTGCGTTTGGTGGAGCCTATTTGTTTTATGGATTTATCAACACAGTAGGCAAAACATCCTTTTACACTGAGCCTTTCGCCAATTTCTTTGGATTCTTTGTTGGTTTGTTGGTAATGGGATTAGGTCTTTGGTTCATTGCGTTAAGCGCGAAACCTGACAAAGAGAAGATGTAGTTAATTAGAACTTTTCCCACGCGTGTGCCAAGAAAGTTCTATGGATTCACTTTCCATCCCTAGACCTAGTTAGTTAAACATACATTTACCTTTCTTATGTTAAATCAAAGAGATTTATCTTTCAAGCATGAACGGTTTGTCACTCGCGATTTTCTCGGGAAACCGGTCCAGCAGCATCCGCTCTTCAGGTCGCTTGCTTAATACAACAGGCTGAAGCCGCTGCGCAAGTTCCAAAGCGGACTGCAATTTGCCGCTTCTTTCCGCGTAAATTTCCAGCATCACGCCATCTTTCTTCACAGCATCGCCTAGCTTCGCCTTAAGCATCACGCCAGCACCTTTTTCTCTCGGTGCGCCAGCCTCGCGTGCGATGTGGATGATGTCTTCGGTGCTGATCCATAAGACTCTGCCAGCTTGCGTTGCGTTAACTTCCGCCTTCTTGTCGCCTATGGGTATTTCCTCAGGCTTCACTTGCGGGTTTCCGCCTTGTGCTTCGATGATTTCTCGCAGTTTCTTTTCTGCTCTTCCAGACCGCAACATGTGTTCGGCTTTTTGCCGTCCGTCTTCCACGCCGACCATTTCGAAAAGCATGCCTGCGAGGCTGACTGCTTTTTCTTTCAGGTCTGCAGGACCATCATCCATAAGCGCTTTTAATGCTTCTTGGGCTTCGAGTGCGGGTCCGACAGCGTTGCCTAGGGGTTGTTCGCCGAAGGTTAATGCGCATTGGATGTTTAAGCCTAGGCGTATGCCTAAGTCTACGAAGTCGGATGCCAGCGTGTAGGCTTCGGTCATGTTTTTGATTTTGGCGCCGTTGCCTGTTGGTATGTCGATGGCGACATGTGTGGCGCCGATGGCTTTCTTTTTGCTCATGATTGAGGGCAGTAGCAGCGGGTCAATTCCCAATGGGTATTCGATTTGGATGAATAGGTCGTCTGCGGGTGCTAAGTCCAGTGCTCCACCCCAAACTAGGCATCCGTTTGTTTTATCCACTACTTCTTTTATTTCGTTGATGGTTAGGTTGACTGGGCAGAGGGTTTCTACGCGGTCGGCGGTTCCTGCGGGGGAGGTTACGGCTCGTGAGGAGGTTTTGGGGATGGTGAATCCTGCTGCGGCGATTATGGGGACGAGGAGCATGGAGGTTTTGTCGCCTGGTAATCCGCCTATGCTGTGCTTGTCGAGTATAGGGGCTTCGCCGAAGTTGAGTGTTTTGCCGGTTTCGACCATGGCTCGGGATAGGGCTTCGTTTTCGCCCATGCTTAACCCGTGGATTTTGAGTGCGGTGAGGAAGGCGGCGATTTCGACTTCGCTGAGGTGTCTTTCCACGACGTCTTTGACTATGGTTATCATGTCGTGTTGGCGGAGTCTTTCGCCGCGTAGTTTTGCTCTGACGTGTCTGAGGGATTCGGGGAGTTGAGCTAGCTGCACGGTTACGGTTTCGTCGGTTTTTACGCCAAGCGTCTCGGAGATTTCTTCGTAGAGTCCGATGCGGTTTTTGGGGAAGTGGGTGGCGAGGTTGGCCATGGCGATGATTTGTTGCTCGCAGTATGTGATGCGTATTCTGTCTGAGGAGTGTATGCCTAACTGGCTTGCGGTTTCTTCGCTTATTATGGCGATTCTTCTTCCGCCTGCGGTGATGTTTAAAACTTCAGCGGTAAGCTCCATGTGAGTTTCACGGTGTATGAGTAGGTGGGGGAATAGTTAAAGATTTTAAGCAAAAAGCCATCCTATTAGCGGGAGGAAGTCTGTTTTGAAGTACTTGGATTTCGTGGATTTAAATTACAAGCCTGTGGAAACGGATTTGGTTTGCACATTTTATGTGGAGCCAGAAGGCATCAGCCTTAAAGAAGCGGCTGGCGGGGTTGCGGCTGAAAGCTCTATTGGCACATGGACAGAGCTGACGACTGAGAAGCCTTATGTGGAGAGGCTTGCGGCGCACGTTTTCAGCGTTGAGGGCAACGTTGTGAAGGTTGCGTATCCTGTGGAGCTTTTTGAGGGTGGTAACATGCCTAACATCTTGAGCAGCGTGGCGGGGAACGTTTTTGGGTTGAAGGCGTTGAGGAATCTGCGACTTAACGATGTTGAGTTTCCCGTTGAACTCTTGCAGAGCTTTAAAGGTCCACAGTTCGGCATCGAGGGCGTTCGCGAGTTGCTGAGGGTGCGGGAGCGTCCGTTGGTGGGTACGATAATTAAGCCGAAGTTGGGCTTGAAAACCGCGGATCATGCGCGTGTGGCTTACGAAGCGTGGGCTGGAGGCTGCGACGTGGTTAAGGATGATGAGAATTTGAGTAGTCAGCGGTTTAATCCTTTTGAGGAGCGTGTGGTGGAGACTTTGGAAAGCAGAGACAAGGCGGAAGCGGAAACTGGCGAGCGCAAAGTTTACATGGTGAACGTGACTGCGGAAACCGAAACCATGCTGAAGAGAGCGGAATATGTGTTGGCGCATGGCGGGGAATACGTGATGGTGGACATCTTGACTTGCGGTTTTTCGGCGCTGCAAACCCTGCGTGATCAAGGTTTCAAGTTGGTGGTTCATGCGCACAGGGCAGGACACGCTGCGTTCACCAAGAACCCAAAACACGGGATCGCCATGCGTGTGATAGCGAAAGTCGCGAGAATCATAGGTGTGGACCAGCTTCACGTGGGAACTGTTGTCGGAAAGATGTCAGAGACCAAGCAGGAAGTGCTGGAGAACATTGAAGCGTGCAAGATGCCAATGGGCGAGTTGAAGCCTGTTCTGCCTGTTGCTTCTGGCGGTTTGCATCCTGGGCTTGTGCCTGCGTTGATGGAGACTTTCGGGAAAGACTTTGTTATCCAAGCTGGCGGCGGGATTCACGGTCACACGGATGGCACGTTTGCGGGAGCGACAGCGATGCGGCAAGCGGTTGACGCTGTGTTGGAGGGAAAAACGCTGGAGGAATACGCCGAAACGCACAGGGAACTGCGCACTGCGTTGGAGCTTTGGAAGGACTAGTGGAGAACTGTTGCGATTTTTCGCCTATACCCCCTCTATATATACTAACCTGCATGGAATTCCGCAGACGCTGTTTTCAACATACTATTGAGCGATTTCCGCGGAAATACGGACCTACCCCCTACTGGTTTCTGCAACGAACCACTATTAGGATCCAAATAGACGGCAAATATACTGGGCTGACGATAGCGCTTTATTGAGACTTAAGAGGACTTTTTCTGAAGCGTTATTCGAAAATCCATGGGTGCTTGCGGTGCATGACTTCTTTTACCGAGTGCGGTGGGATTATGCCTTCTTCGCAGATTACGCCGTGGATGAAGTCGCGTCGGGTAACGTCAAACGCTGGGTTACGCACGATCAGTTTTTCAGGCGCGTCCTTCCACACTTCGTCTGGGCTGCGTTCTTCGATTTTCTCGTAGTCCCCGCAGGCGGTGGCTGGGTCAAACTTCAAAAGCTCCGCTACAACGTAAAAAGGCTTCCTTGCCTCATGCGCCAGAAGCGCGATGGTGCCTGTGCCTATCTTGTTGATGACGTTTCCCTCGGAGGTTATGGCGTCGGCGCCCACGATCACGATGTCCGCGTCTCGCATGAAAGAACGCGCCGCCGAATCCACAATAAACGTTGTTTTCACGCCAAGCGCCAGCATTTCTTTGGCAGTGATTCTGCCCTGAAATACGGGGCGGGTTTCCGTGCACACCACCTCAAACGTTTTGCCGTCTTCTTTGGCTTTGCTCAGCAGGTGCGTCACGGTGGATGAGTGGCAGTGAGTAAAAACAACCATGCCGTCGCGTATCCGCTTGGCACCTATTTCGGCTATGAGTTCTTTTGAGGCTTCAAGGTCTTTAAGGAACTGGTTTGAACTTGAGGAAACCACTTCAGCGAGGGTGTCCGCGTCTTCTCCGTCGCTGTTTTCCACTTGGCTGATTATCCATCTGACCGCGTTCCGCATAAGCGGCTCTGTCGCTCTTGAAGCAAAAAGCGTTACGCGGGCTTCCTCAAGCTCCTTCATGAACTGTTTCCGCGTTTCGGCGCTTGTTTCCTCCGCCAAGCCCTCAAGCGCTTTGATGGCGGCTATGGCGACGTTTCTGGCGCCTTGCACCTCAAGCTTCCTGATTCTCTCAGCGGTAACGCGAACTGCTTGTGCCACGGCACTTCACCTTTTTCCAGTTATACACGGCGAAGCATATAAGGCGATTCAAACAAGTGCTAAGTGAAACCCCATGATGCCTGATGAAGACGCGCTTAACAGCATACTGCAGCCCATAATCGGACCGTGGTACGCTTCGCTGGAGAATCCGCAGAAGGCGCAGGAACAGGTTCTCGGCGAGTTACTTGCGAAGTACGCAGAGACGGCTTACGGAAAAAGCCATGGCGCCTCCGAAATCAACGGCGTAGCTGACTACCAAAAAAGCTTCCCAAAAATCGACTACAAGGGGCTGCTGCCTTACTTCGCACAGGTGAAAGATGGAGATTACAAGGCAATTCTTCCTGAACCGCCGGAGTGCTGGGTGATGACGCGAGGCTCAACTGGACACGCAAAAGTCCTGCCCGCAACCCAGGCGCATCTTAAGCAGATTTTCACGTGCGGAGCAAGAGCCCTGATAAACTACGCGCTTAGAAAAAAAAGCTTTGAAGTCTTCACGGGCGACATATTGAACCTGAATTTTCCCAGCAGCGTCCACACCATGACCACGGACGGCAAAGAAGTCACTTACGGCTACAGTTCAGGAACCTACGCCAGGCTTAACCCCATGTTCGACCGCGTCAGCCTCATACCACGGCAAGAGGAGATTGACACGCTCGGCTCAGGAATCGGCAGAACCGACTGGGAAAAACGGTTCGAAATGGTTTACCAACAGGCACTCGGCAAGAACGTCACCGCCACCATGGGCGTCACCCCCGTAATCCTCGCCTTCGCACGGTACATCCAACACAAGCACGGCAAGAAACCAGCAGACCTATGGAAGTTCCAAGCCCTGTTCTGCACCAGCGTGCGCAAGATACAGTTCAAGTACGCCCCCGTCTTCAGAAAATACTTCGGACCCGCACCAGTTGTGGAAATGTACACGGCGACAGAAGGCGTTTTCGCCCAGCAGCTGGATGATTTGCCTTACGTTACGCCCAACTACGACGCGTACTTCTTCGAAGTGGACACGGGCAAAGGCGTGAAAATGTTGCATGAACTTGAACGAGGCGAGTGGGGAAGCCTACTAATCTCCTCCTGCATGTTTCCCCGATACGAAATTGGCGACCTGATAGAAGCGGCTGGAAAAAACTACTACCGCGTCTTCGGAAGAAGAAACCCGTTAACGCTTCTGGAGCACAGACTGTACAGGCTGTTTCTGGGCTGGCTCCTCTAAGGAGACGGATGCCGCCTTCGAGCCATGCTAGTTAAGTACACGGCAGCAATGATGATCACAACACCTATAACCAGCAGCACCAAAGCCCTCACTATCGCGGAATTAATAATGTGAGCGAACGAGAGCAACGCAAAAAAACCAATCAGTATGAGGATTAAGCCGCCGATCAACCAGCCTACAAAGCCGTACTCGCCCTTCTCGTGTTTTTCACCCTTTTCAGGCTCCTGTTTCTCATGCTTTTCCTGCTTCTCGCCCTTCTCAGCTTTTTCGCCCCTCTGCGGAGCGGCTGGTGCCGGAGCCGCCTGAACTGGCGCTTCCATCTTTAACGGTGCCCCACAGCGAGGACAGAAAGTCATGTTTTCTTCAACTTTGTTACCGCATTTTGGACAATACGCCATAAACCTCACCCTCTCTTTACTCTTCTATTATAGCGTAAGTATTTAAAACATGCACCTCCGCGCTGTCAGAAAGGAAAGCTATATGTGCTTCAGCCGCGAATAATCGAAGTAAGGAGAAGAAATTGAGCGAAAATCTGAATACACACGTCAGTGGGTACAAGGCTCACGAACGCATATTCTCTGCCATCTCTGCAGGTGTCTTCTTCATCCTGGTCGGAATAATTTACGTCATTCATCTCCCCGCCAGCCTCTGGGATGCGCTAGTTTCATTCTTCGGAAGCTTCACCCTCGCCCAAGTTCCCACCACAGGCATATACCTGCCGGCACCCATCAGCCCGTCTTCACACGCGCTGCTTTACGGAGCTGTCTTCGAGTTCTGCATTGGCATAGGCATTCTGCAAATCATAATGCTGGTGCTGCGATACGCATGGCAGTCGCCTATAGGCAAAACCGCGGAGACCATGGGCAACCTTGTTTTCTGGTTCGGAACAGCCTACCTGATAACAGCCTATCTTAACAGCACCACGGACATGAGTAAGTGGTTCGTGTTCTGGGCAGGACTCCTGATGATTCTAGGCCTATCATTCATAGCCAGAGCATTCGTACTCTTAAGTAAAAAATGGCTGAGCCGTTAAACTACCGCGTTTTCAAGTACCACCAAAGAGACAGTATCTGCCAACCCATACTGAACGAGTCCTGAACCAGCCGCACCTTCGTTTCACGCCCCGCCTTCCAAGACACCGGAATCTCCTTTATCCTGTAGCCCCTGCGGTAACCCCTAACGAGAACCTCGGTGTCCCAAAACCAGTGGTTAGCCCTCACCTCATCAAGCAGAACCATGAGCGACTCACGCCGAAACGCCTTAAAACCGCACTGATGATCCCTAACCTTAGAGCCTAACAGCTTTCGCACCATAAAATTGTACGTTTTAGACGCCACGTTCCTTGTCCGGCTTCTTTTAACGCTGCTTTCAGGAAGCAGTCGGGAGCCAGTGGCAAAATCGTACCCCTCAGAATCAACCGCGTCAACAAGGGCTTTCAGATGTTCCAAGTTCGTGGCAAGATCCAAGTCCATGTACACAAGAACCTCCCCGCTGCTCTGCTTGAAAGCGTTTTTCAGGGCAGCTCCTCTCCCAAGACGTTCTTCACCGTGAAGATGCTTCACGAAAGGATACTTTTCGGCAAGCTCCGCCGCAACCCTGTCGGTGCCGTCGGTGCTTCCGTCCTCAGCGATTATAACCTCGTACGACTGCGTGAATTCATCGAGGGCGTGGGTGACTTCGTTCACGGCAGGCTCTAACCGGGCTGCTTCGTTGTAAGCTGGAAGAACCACTGAAACCTTCGTTTCTGAGGGCGCGTTCATCCTCAGAAGGTCCACCCGTTAAGCCACTTCAAACTGTCGATAATCGAGTTAGAGGCGGGCGCACCAGAAATGACCGGGTAAAACAACGCGAAAAGAGCCACGACGCCTGCGAAATAGGCTAAAGCAGCCAGCTTCGCCCACTTGCTGCTCCAGTACTTGCTGATGAAGTACGCTGTTGCCAAGCTGAGAAACGGCACGTTAAGGTAAAAGTGGTAGATGAATGTGATCCTTGAGATGAGCATGTAGGGAATCCACTGGAAAAAGAAAAATGTGACTATGAACACGGCGGGCAAACCCACGTTTTGGAATACCCTTCTACCAGCCGACGCGGCAACTTTGACGACTGAAAAAACTGAGATGCCAATTATGCAGGCGAAGCCAACCCACCAAACCAACGGGTTGCCCATAAGCGTGATTGTAGACGTGACGTTGTTGGGCAAATATGACACGTAAAGCCATAACGGTTTCAACATTAGAGGCCACGTCCACCATGGAGAAGAAAACGGGTGAGTAGCCGTCAAGGTCGCATGGTAATTGTACATTGACCCCTGAAGGCTTATAACATCAACTAGCGAGCGGCCTGCCAGCATGTCTGGAATATACGTTAAAAAGTAAACAAGCACCGACAGCAGCAGAAACCCAAGAACCACCGCGAACGGGCGGTCAGTGAAAGCGTAAATCTTGTCCGCTATGCCCTTTTTCAGTTTTGAAACCTCTTTAAGCCTGAGCGCCGCAAGAAGAACCAGCTGACCCGCAAAACCGTAAAGCACAAACCACTTGGTTGAAAAGCCAAACGCGAAAAACAATATCGCCAAGAACAAGGGCAGCACAGAGGTTTTCCACCCATCCTTAAGCACGTTCTTGAGGTAAATCAGGAAGAAAAGCTGCGACGCCAATGAAAAGAAGACAACGTAAGTGTCAACGGTTGAAATTCGCGCCATCGTGAAATGCATGAAATCGAAGACTAACAGGAATGCTGAGGCGAAGCCGCCTATCCACGTTCCCAACAGTTTCTTGCCCAAAACGTAAATCAACGGTATCATCAACGTGGCGAAGATGACGCCCATTATCCGCCACCCAAACGGGTTGAAGCCGAAAACCGAGATTCCCGAAGCAATAATCAATTTTCCAAGAGGCGGATGCGTCCACTCATACGGCACCTGAAAGTGAAGGTACTGCTCCGCACTTCTAACATAGTATATCTCGTCGAAATACGTTTCCCCCATGTACGTGGGCGGAAGCTCAACAAGATTCTGTTCGTCAACCAGATGTGACAAGCTCGGGTCAGAAACGTCTTCAGCGTTAACCGCGGCAATCGCGATTCTCTGGCCGCCTGAATTTAGCACGGCGACCTCCGCAACCTCGACAGAAGATTCTGGCTGAACCTCAAACTGTACATACCGCGTTAGGGTGTATACGTTGATTTCGCTCCAGCTGTAGTATTTGAATGGAATGTTTACGCTTCTTGTGCTTTCGCTCCAACTTCCAGGCGAACCCGTGGTGAATTGAACGTCAGCCGCGCCGTTCTTTACCAAGAAGTAAACGGTGCCCACGTTGGTGGGTTCGCCGAGGTCGATGTAGAAAGTTTTGTCTTGGCTTGTTTGCCAAGTGGTAACAGGTGTCTGTGCCAGACCAAGGTTCCAGACGGCGAGGGAGAAGAAAACGATGGAAAGCACAATGATGGTTAACCAATCTTTCTTATTGAGGTCTACTCCGATTTTCATTCTCTTCTGCCTCCGCGTTGGAACTTCTGCCTATTCTGAGGGGGCTTATTCTGAACCAAGACCCTCCCTTTAGCTCGTCCCACATCAAGACTAAAACGTATAGGAACGCTATTAAATTAATCAAGCTTACCGCCAAAACCACGGGGTCGCCGGTGAGATTCGGACCATACGTATACCCTGCATTAGCATACGCGTTAAGCCAATACAAAACGTATGCTATGTTAACAAGCAGGGTTGATGTCAAAATCACGTATAACGGGCGTATTTTTCTGAGGAACAGAAACATCAAGGTCAGCATGCTTATGGCTGGGAACAGGTATCGCTCGTGAATTCTTGTGGGAAGCATGAAGAAACCGAAGAAAAGAACAAACGCTGAAAAAAGCACCAGCATTTCTCCCGAGGCGCCGAAGCGCTTATGCAAGAGGTACAAGGCAAAGGTGGCTAAGGCTCCGAACAAAA
>Ga0307421_1001396_pt1 | contig 14568 bp, 11 predicted proteins | sample SalMarWE160270MG_FD_202163 | JGI IMG/M metagenome (GOLD analysis project Ga0307421, IMG submission 202163) | Salt marsh sediment microbial communities from the Plum Island Ecosystem LTER, Massachusetts, United States - WE1602-70 | ecosystem: Environmental > Aquatic > Marine > Intertidal zone >...
TCTTCTAATGATGGTACTCGCCAGGATAACTGGGAAATAAAGTTTTCTAATGTTTCCCACGCTCTTTTATATGACATCGCGGTTTCAAAATGACTACCGACAGAAAAACTGATCAGTAATGATATAAGCAGTAATTGGATAGCTTTTGTTTTCCTGAAAATACCTATCAATCCTCCAGCAAGGAGGGCAATTGATGGTATGAAAGCAACGGTCATGCGATCCCACGCGAATTCAATTTTAAGGGGCAAATCAAGTGCCCATACAATCGAAGCAGACAAAATAAATAATAATAAACTACTTACCAGCATTTCAATAATCGTTTTTATTGTGCCTTTGGGATTACTCGCATTGCTTTTTCTTCTCATCCAGTAGTGGAACACACTCATTGATGCCAGAAAAGTGAAAACCAACAATGCCCAAAGAAGATAGGTGGCGGAAACACCAAAATTACCTATTGGATAAAAATGGAATGAACGAGTCCAGGCACCAAGGGAAACTGTGATGAAATCTTTGGGAATCCGAGCAACTAGAGATTGTAACGCGGGTGCTGGATCTTTAAAAAAGGATGAAAAGATGGTGGGTTTGTAAGTTGGAAATTTAAAAATAGCCACACGCCAGATAACAAAGGCTGTAAAAATTAATAGATAGGGAACCCAAATCCGCAGGATTTGAATTGCTCGTTCCTTGTTTTTTAGTGAGGGTTTCTTCTCTTTGAGTACCTTCCAAAGGATGAAAGGGCGTATCATTTCCAGTGTGGCAAAGTTTTCGATCGAAAACATACCAATAGAAAGAAGGACGCTAATGCTCATTAAAAGGAAACTATGCTTTTCTCTTAATGCGTTTAGAACCATTAAATACATAGATAGCAGGAGGAATGCAAAGACGCTAAGGTGATGGTTATAAATCAAAGCAATTGGCTGCTGGAGGAAACCAGGATAGACTGCAAAAATTGATGCAGCAGCCAGGTTGGCTTCGAAGTTATCTTTCCAGATCAGTTGGATGATCTCGAAAAATAGAATCGTGCAGATCCACCTTAAAAACAATGCTAAAACATGGTAGCCGATTGGATTGAATCCAAATAGAAAAGTTGTCGCAGAAAAAATCCATGCAGAAAATGGTCTATCTGATGCAACAAACTCCGGGAAACCACTTGGTCCAAAAGCAGCATATTGATATAAATAGGGAAGGTCGTCCCAGTAAAAACGCAGTTTGGGAATTAGAATCCCAAAACATAACACGATTATTAAGAATAGCCAGGCATAAACGGATAATTTGCTATTGAAGAATTTAGTAAGCTTGTTTTCCAATTTGTTAAAATTCTTAATATTCACATTCATTCTCCAGATATTCAATGTTATTTTTCGCTAACTCTTTTTCAAAGGAAGGTTCAGTTTGTTTGTCAATCCTGTTCCAAAGCACCTGTAACATTTCTGCATATTGAGGGGATTGACTGTATATTGATCTTGATAACGCAACTGCACTATCCCAATCATTATTATGAACATATCCTTCAATAAATGGAAACCACTCCCGATTATCTCGTGGAAATAGTCCTTTTTCCGTGACTTCAATGTTAATTTTATATAATTCCGTCCAATCCTTAAATTGACGGGCAAGGTCTGCTTTTTCAAAATAATAGCACCAATCAGGCTGAGGTACTTTCCCGAAAATATTTTTCACCTGTTTTTGGTCAATTTGCTTTCCATTCTTTGATATCAAATCAGTATTAGAGAGAAATAATGCATCTGTGGAAAGAGAATCAATATTAGGATTATATATATCAATTTCTGGATCGAGCACTTTAAAACAGGATGGATATTGAAAATCAACAACGATTGATTGGGATGAATTTCCCTGAAATAATCCGTAATATCTTCGGCCGGCTATGGATATATCAGGTTCAATTGTTGGCAGCAACGCAGTCCCAACCCTCTCTGGTAAATAAAATTGGAACAGTGGGATTTTTAGCTCTTCAACAGAAGGATATTGCAAATTAAGAGCCATACTAATCTCATCGCTGTTCTCATAATCGAAACCTAACATATTTGAAAAAATTGTAGTATTTTCTTGTATGGATGGAATTCTCCATTTGAACTGCCATAAATAGTCCATTTGCTTATCCCAATCATGCCGGAATGAATTTGCGACCAAGATCTGATTGCCTACGCCAACAGCGATCATGAAAGAAGTAAGAAGAATTGCAAATAGAGGTTTATTTCCTAGAAGGATCAGTCTGGCAATCAAAATGCTTGCCCCGAGCATAAACGGGATTGACCATCGGCTAAACGCGTAATGTTCACCGATAGGCAGTTTCGCAATCCAAAAAGGAATGCCTGCGGCAATTATTGCAATCAATGAAAATATGATTATATAGAAATTATTTTCCCTTGTTTTTTCCAAAAAAGATTTTAAATTTCTTAAATAAAAAAAACAGAGTAATGCGACAATTGAACAAAAGAATAGAGCAATGATTAAGGCCATGGTACTCTGGTCTGCTAATAAATGACGAGGAAAAAGCGCGTAGATCCATGCGCCGATGGTTACGTTCCATGAATCAACGATTAAATCAATCGAGAAATTATAAAACTTTGGCAGTGAGATAGATGATAGTTGGTTGCCAATATTAAAATTGTACGTTGTCTCAACTGACTGTTGGAAAAACCGCCAACCAATCATTGGGAGATACAGCATGAGGTAAGGAAGAGACTTGCGGAGAAAAACTTTATACAGATCTTGAATTTGGTTTTTATTTAAATATAACCATATGATTATATACCGCAGAATCTCTAAAGTAAAAAAATATTCCGTTGTAGATAAATTGATAAAAGAAAAAAAGAGTGATGTGATGATTAGAAACGTTTGGTTTTCGCCTCCCTTTAAAGCCTTTAACGAAAACAAGAGTGAAAGAAGGAAAAGGGAGAACAAAAAGAACAAGATACCGAACATTATCGATGCGAATTGTGCCTGGAAAGCAGGGTATACGATGCAGAGCAAGCTGGTAATGATTGCTAATGGATTATTACTAGGCCAAATCTCTTTTACAAGCCAGAACAAGCAAAGTGCATGGAACCATCGGGAGAGGATACTAAATAGAGACCACAAGTAAGAATTTGAGCCTAATATCTCTAATAATGGTGCGTAGATATACGCGAGGAAAGGGCGATTGCCTTCAAAAAATAAGGTTACATCGTTAGCGCGGTGGTGGAACCAAAGAATTGAGTATTCATCATGGAAGAATTTCATCCATGGGGATAGCATGCCATACGATAAGATACTAATAAAAAGCAAGAATGCCGGAAAAGCGAATTTGTTCTGCGCAATTACTTTAATTCTTCCTTTCATTGAATTATCCAACAATCAATCAGAAATAAGAAATTTACAAGCCAATTGCCCTTCAATGATGGCGAGTGTGTTCTCTTTATGATAATCATCCGATGTCCCCTCATCGATGATTTTCCACGCCTCACACAGCATAGGTTGATATAAATTGGAAACCTGATAGGTAATTTGGGTTAACTGAAGTGCTTTTTCCCACTGTTCGGTGTGTGCATAACCGAAAATAAATGGAATGCGCTCGGAGGCATCGTTTGGATAGTCATTTATGCTAAAAGCAGAATCCCCAAGGTGGGCAATAGTTTCCCAATCGCGTAATTGGTATGCTAATGATGCTTTTTGGTAATAGAAGCACCAGGAGGCTTGCGGTTCTTCCTCTACAAAGAACACATCATTTCTATTTATCTCCGGCAGTATTAATACATCATTTGACAATCTAGCAGCCTCTCGTAATATACCAGGGACAAGGGGATTCAATGGATCGAGAGCCGGGTCGGCAATGTGCACGCACCCGGGCGGCTGGTGGTAAAAAATGATCATCCTATCAGTAGAGCTATTAAAAGAAAAAATCCGATAATCTTGATGGATTTTTGTACCTGGTTCAAGGGATGGGAGGCTGGTTCCCAATCGGACGTCTGTGTAATTCAACATATAAGGAAGTTGAAGTCCAGTAATATCTTTTGCGTATAGCCAATTCAATGCGGCTGTAAGAGAATTATCGCTGTAGTAGATAAAAGGAAGTTTATCTGTAACCAGGATAGTATTGCTATCTAAGGAAGGTATTCTCCAAGAGGTTTGTTGAAAGAATTGTGTGAAATTATCCCATTCGTTCCGATAATTATTCGCCTGATAAAGTTGGTATGTTCCAGAAAGAGAGAATAGAGCACAAAAAAGTATTGACCAAATCAATTTCTTCTTACGGAAAAGTTCAAGGAATATGAAAATAGCCAGAGTTGAACCAAGCATGAAAGGAAGCAGAAAACGATCGTGTGGGAAATCTACTGATGGTTCAAGATTAGCGGCCCAAAAAGGAACCCCTGCGAAAATAAGAATATAAAAGGAAAGCGGTATTGATTCTTTTATCCATTGATTGTCAGGTGGGGCTTGATCATGTATTTGCTCTTTTTTTTGGAAGAAGAGGAACAAGGCGGAAAACAATAAGAGAATAACTATAAAACCAAGGTGAAATTTCCAATACCTCGATGAAAGATTTATTAGAGAAAAGGGGAAAAATATAACGCCCCAAACAGGAATGATGCTTGTATAAATGTTCTTTATCTGAGCTGTAAATAGTCCCCATGTTGTTGAAACGGGGGTGAATAAAAAATCGTTTAAATTTTGGATCTTATAAAGGACAGATGATGCAAAAAAAACTCGATATGCTATGAATAAAAGTAAACCGAATAAGTAGGGGAGCCATTTTATGAAAGTACTTTTTATTAGATCATACGTTACCCTGGTTTTACCTTTTCTCCTTTCGTTTATGAAAATAATTAACGGGCGTATGAGTTCAAGACCAACAACGTATTCCGTTGCTGACATACTGACGATTGCAAGAATAATTGAAATAAAAGTATTAATTATTGAGGAATGTTCTGCTTTGAGATTGCTAATGAAAACGATCAGCGAAAGGAAATATAACGAAAAGATTAAAAAAGCGTGAGAATAGATCACAGAGATCCATTGCTGTGTAAATCCAGGGAAGACTGATAATAATAAGGTGAGATTCTGATTTGAGTGTTTTCTATTCGGCCAAAGGGATTGTAGAAATCCATACATACTTAATGTATATACCCAGCGTGTGATGATTGCGAAAAGCTGCCATGCTAGAGGTTTATCCCCAAGAATGGACATAGGCAGCATATAAAAAAGCGCAAGCATGGGACGATCAAGGGAGATAGCGCTTATTGTACCCTGAACACCATTTACAACTTTAAACCATGTGTAAGGAAAATCGTCCCAATAGAAACCCATAAAAGGTGTAAATATTCCATAGACCAAAATACAGATGAAAAGCAGGAAAAAGGGAAAAATAAAACGGTTAAAGTTAATAAATTTCATAAGATATGCTTTTATTATTCTCTCGTGCGAGGTTTAATAAGTAATCACCATATGGGTTGTTTTTCAGTTCATTTGCTAGCTTTACCAGCTGCTTTTTATTAATGAATCCCATCCGATAAGCGATCTCTTCAGGGCATGAGATCATCAGTCCTTGACGCTCTTCGACAGTCTGCACAAAATTTGATGCTTGCAAGAGAGATTCGTACGTACCAGCATCCAACCAGGCGATACCCCGCCCGAGTACGCTTACTTTTAGAGTGCCTTCCAAGATATATTTATTATTTAGGTCAGTAATCTCCAATTCTCCCCGCTGAGATGGTTTGAGCTGCTGCGCAAAATTACAAACACGGTTGTCATAAAAATAAACACCTGGTACAGCTAAATTAGATTTGGGGTGTGACGGTTTTTCTACTATATTTACTGCGTTAAATTGCTTATCAATTTCAATAATGCCGAATTGTTGGGGGTTTTTTACAGGATAGGCAAAGACCAATGCGCCGTGTTTTAATTTAGCCGAGGATCTTAATATGTCAATCAAGCCTCTTCCATAGAAAATATTATCACCTAAGGTCATCGCAACTGGAGAATCAGCGATAAATTCCTTTCCGATTAAAAATGCGTCAGCTAATCCCCTTGGCTGCTCCTGAACGGCATAGGTGAAATCTAACCCCCATTTTTTCCCGTCCCCCAGTACATTCCTGAAGGAAGGGATTTGCTCAGGAGAAGAGATAATCAGAATATCTTTAATTCCGGCAAACATTAACATTGATAAAGGATAATAAATCATGGGTTTATCATAGACTGGTAGAAGTTGTTTGCTCACACTGATCGTTATGGGGTAAAGGCGGGTGCCTTTTCCTCCAGCGAGAATGATTCCTTTCATTTATCTTCCTCTTCTCTACTTTCATAGTTTTGTGTTAGCCAATTTTTGTGGGTTTCTTTTCCTAAGGTAGTATTTACCCAATCCTTATTATCCAAGTACCACTTAATAGTTTTGCGTAGGCCAGATTTAAGGGATTCTTTAGGTTGCCATCCCAATTCCCGCTTAATTTTAGTGGTGTTCATTGCATACCGACGGTCATGGCCCGGCCGATCTTTAACAAATTCAATAAGGTTTGCGTGGGGAACAAACTTTGATTTCGGTAGAAATTCATCCAGTATCTGGCAGATCATTTTGACGATTTCCAGATTTGTGGGCTGATTGTTACCTCCAATATTGTAAGATTCTCCTGGAGTACCATTCTGAAGTACGGCATACAATGCTTCGCAGTGGTCTTGAACATACAACCAATCCCGGATTTGTTTCCCATCCCCATAAATTGGCAGCGGTTTACCGTTTACTGCATTTGAGATAATCAGCGGAATTAGTTTTTCAGGGTATTGATAACCCCCATAATTGTTTGAGCAATTAGTAATAATCGCAGGAAAACCATACGTGTGGAAATAAGAACGAACTAAATGATCGCTAGATGCTTTTGAGGCAGAATACGGAGAGTTCGGTGCATAGGGGGTGTTTTCCGTGAAGGCGGGTTCTTCTATTGTTAAGCTTCCAAAAACCTCATCAGTTGAAATATGTAAGAAGCGGAAAGAGGAATTGCTTTGCGGATCTAACTTAGTCCAGTACCTTTTTGCATGCAAAAGAAGATTTGCTGTGCCCAGAACATTCGTTTGAATAAATAGCAATGGATCGGAGATGGATCTATCAACATGTGATTCTGCCGCGAAGTGGATGATATGGTCTATTGGTGTTTCTTGAAAAGTGTCATCTAATATTCGGGGATTGTTGATATTTCCATGAATAAATTTATACCGTGAGTCCATTTCTACATCAAAGAGGTTTTCAGAATTTCCAGCATATGTAAGCGCATCTAAATTAGTAATATGAATGTCAGTTGTATTACTCAGGATATAGTGAATGAAGTTCGATCCAATAAAACCCGCTCCACCAGTAACTAGAAAATGTTTCATAATAATTTCTCCATCAAAATAAAATTATAGCGTATCTTCCTTTATCGCATATTCTCTTAATTTTCCTTAAAATATTGTATAATTTATAAAACTCTTGGACAGAGATTTTTAATACGCCAATTTTGGCTTACGGAAATTGTTTAAGAACTGCTTTTTATGGCAGCTGGGATTACATAAGAATTATTAACGAAACTTAGGGATTATTATATTTACTCATCAATATAAATAAACTAATTAATAATTCTGCAGAAGACAGAAAAATAAAATTAACTGTTTTAAACCAATATACCGTAGCCAAGATAATGGGTGCGGTTTTTATTATGGAAAAGATAATCACAGACCTTGAATTACAGAAGAAAAACCCAAACAGGATCAATGTGTATTTAGATCATGAATTTGCTTTTGGAATCAGCCGCTTTGTGGGAGCATGGTTAAAACAAGGCGAAAAATTAGATGAATTATCTATAACCCAATTATTAGAAAAAGACACAAGAGAAAAGGCATTTCAGAAAGCATTTCAATTTATTAATTACCGTCCCCGCTCTGTCCATGAAGTAAAGGAAAAATTAGAAGAATTTGGATTTGGTGGATCTATCATTGATGATGTTGCCAACGAACTACTAAATAAAAAATATTTAAATGACTATGAATTCGCAGAAAATTGGATAGCATCTCGCGTTCAATCAAAACCGCGCAGCCAGGAAATGCTTCGATATGAATTGCGAAAGAAACTTATCCCTGAGAGAATTATAGAAGAAGCTCTAAAATTAGCTCCAAATAATAACGAGCTTGCGCTTCGATTGGGAAAGAAATACCTGCGACGATTTGCTCATTTAAACGAAAAAGAATTTACAAAAAAAATGACTGGTGTGCTTGCCCGCCGGGCATTCCCTTTTTCAGTTATAGCAACAGTGCTGATGGAGTTAAAAAATATTCGTAATGAATCGATTTAGATAAAGAGGAAAAAATGAAATTTGACATATCAATAATAATAATAGGAACAGTTGTGGTATTGGTTCTATCTTTCATCGGAGGACAAATATTTTCCCGTATTTTGGGGAAATCTATCCGTAAAAAGGCAGATGTAATGCTACAAGAAGCGAAAGAAAAAGGGAAGGAAATAGAGATTGAAGCAAAAGATGGTGCTATTAAGATAAAACAACAGGCAGAGGGGGAGATAAGCCGGCGCAGGAATGAACTTTCCAGGGAAGAGGATCGGCTGCAAAAAAGAAGGGAAAACCTTGAAAACCGGCTTGAACGGTTGGAACAGCGGGAATCGCAGGTGAACCGACGGCAGAGTTCTGTAGATAAACGATTCAATGAAGTAGAGAAATTGTATGATGAACAGATACAAAAGCTGCAGGAAGTTTCCAAAATGACGGATGAAGAAGCCAGGGAAAATTTGCTTGCTGAAGTTGAAAAAGAGGCGCGTTCGGATATGGCACGCATCATCCGTCAAATTGAATCTGAAGCCAAGCGAGAGGGGGAAAAGAGGGCGAGAGAATTGATTACGGAGTCTATTCAGCGGGTTGCTTCTGATCAGGTTGCCCAAGTAACCACTTCAACAGTATCATTGCCAAATGAAGAGATGAAAGGCCGCATTGTTGGTCGCAATGGCCGCAATATTCGAGCGTTTGAGCAGGCGGCAGGTGTTGATATTATTGTGGATGACACGCCTGAAGCTGTTTCAGTTTCATGCTTTGATCCTACAAGACGAGAAATAGCTAGACGGGCACTTACAAAACTTATTTCTGATGGCCGGATTCATCCGGCTTATATAGAAAAAGTATTAGCAAATGAGGAAAAGGAAGTATTAAAGATAATCGAAGAGGCTGGTGAACAAGCTACCTTTGATGCAGGTGTCACTGGTCTATCCAGTGATGTGATAAAGATGATGGGAAAATTAAAATTCCGCACTTCATTTGGGCAAAATCAGCTTTCTCATGCTGTTGAAACATCTATGATTGCCGCAATGATTGCAGCGGAAGTTGGCGCGGATATAGAAATAGCAAAAATGGGTGGTTTCTTACACGATATTGGAAAGGCAATGGATCATAATAACGAAGGAACACATGCAATGATAGGAGCAGAGTTTTGCAGGAGGCACGGAGTAAATCACGCAGTCGTTAATGCCATTGAGTCTCACCATCATGAATCTGAGCAGGAATCGATTGAAGCGGTGATTGTCGAAGCTGCGGATGCTATCTCTGGAGCCAGACCGGGTGCACGGCGGGAAAATCTTGAACAATATGTTAAAAGACTGAGGGCGCTGGAAGAAATGGCACATTCTTATAAGGGTGTCAGCCAGGCATATGCCATACAAGCTGGCCGTGAGGTACGTATTATTGTCAAGCCAGAGGAAATTGATGATCTTGAATCAGCCAGAATGGCACGTGACCTTGCAAAAAACATTGAAGAGACCATGCAATATCCCGGGCAGATCAAAGTTACGGTAATCCGAGAAACGCGATCGATTGAATTTGCAAAATAGGATTTGGCATAACAAAAAGCGGAGGCGTAACCTCTGCTTTTTTTATAGAAAAGGATTGTTATTCTTCTCTTCCCCCACTGTAGTAAATTGTCCGTGGCCCGGATAAAGTCGTGTGTTATCTGGCATCGTGAGTATTTTCTGTGAAATGCTTTTCATCAAACTGGGCGTACTGCTGATCGCCAGATCTGTCCTTCCGATCCCATGGTAAAAGATGAGGTCACCACAAAATGCAATATTATCCTGTGGGTCATAGTAAGTTACATGACCTGGTGTATGCCCGGGAGTGTAGAGAACTGTAAATTTAATAGTACCAATTGTTAGTATATCGTTATTTGATAGTAACTTATCGGGAGGAGGACCAGGATCAAAATCGAAACCAAAATCCCGTGCACTGCCGCCCATTTTCCAGAGGTTGACAGCTTTTTTATGGATAACTGCTTGAATACCTCTTCCGTACTGTTTTAAAAACCAGCGAACACCTCCAATGTGATCGAAATGCGCATGCGTGAGCCAAATTTCTTTAAGATATAAATTATTCTTCTCTATATGTTGAACAATTTTCTTGCTTGGGGCTGCAGGATCTATCAGCACTGCTTCTTTGCTTGTTTTATCTGAGAGTAGATAGGTGTTGTTATCAATAGGACCCAGAATAAAAGTATCGATAATTAATGCCATATTTAACCAATATTATTGTTTTGAATATTTTCGAATGAAATTTAAAGAAGCGCTAAAAACAATTTCCCGTTCAATATCTTCTGTGATCACGTGACCGCTATTTTTTAGAGTAACTAATTCTAAATGATTTGAAGGAATTTCTCGGCGGTAATTTTCCGCATGTGACGGTGGGACTGTCTTATCACTTTTTGAATTAATTAATAGGACAGGAATCCTAATCTGATCAAGAGTGCCATGTAGTGTTTCAACCAGTTCATTTAACTCTGCGATCGAACGTGTGGGGTACGCGGGGTAATCAACATGGTCTTTAGATGTTTTTTGGTCAGCAGTATCACTCTGCCCCTTTTTAACAAATGGCATGAAAAGGCTGATCTGTTTTGCGAACCTGGCTTGCCAATCATTTGAAATTGTGTACGGAGCAGACATCGCGATTACTCCATCGATTTCGTATCGAGATGCAACCATAAGCGCAAGAATTCCCCCCATGGATAAGCCTGCAACGAAAATAGTGTCGCAGATATCGGATAATAGATTGATACCATCTTCAACAGAAGCGAGCCAGTCTCTCCATCTTGTGCGTACCATATCAGATAATTGAGTAGCATGCCCGGCGAGGCGAATTCCGATGACTGTAATCCCATTACCATTCAGGTAATCCCCCATCATACGCATTTCTTTTGGAGAACCGGTGAATCCATGCACCAGGACACAGCCGATTTTTCCTTTAGGGAAAAAGAAAGGCTCTGCGGTTGGAATGGTCAATTTTTTTTCCATAGTTCTCCTTAATTATAAGATCCTCAATTCTCGATCTAAGGATGTAAGCGAAATCAGTCTATCCTCTGAAGTAAGGATATCATCTTCTATGCGCACGCCACCTTTGTCAGGGAGATAAATACCTGGTTCAATTGTAAAAATCATGCCCGGTATTATTTTAGTGAAATTTTCTGCGGCGATATATGGTTCTTCATGGGCTTCAAGCCCGATCCCGTGACCTGTCCTGTGGGTGAAGAAGTCGCCGTATCCTGCTTCCTGAATCACATCTCTAGCCGCGAAGTCTATTTTCTCGGAAATGAAATTTAAAGGTTGTGTTGTACGTGCCGCTTCATTTGCTTCTTTAACAAATTCATATATTGACATTAGTTCATCATCCACATGACCTAAAGCGAATGTGCGGGTGATATCAGAAATATATCCATTTTTTCGTGCCCCCCAATCGATCACAATGAAATCACCTTCTCGGAGTTTTCGGATACCAGGAACTGCATGCGGATTTGCACTGTTTGGACCGGAAGCAATAATTGGAGCGAAGGGGAGTTCTAGTTCTGAGCCATTTCTTAACAAATTTATAACTAATTCATTAGCAACCTCTTGCTCAGTTATTCCAGCTTTGATAAAAGGAATTGTGTTTTCCAATGCAGTTTGGGCAATTTGTATCGCTTGACGAATTGAATTGAGCTCCTCATTATCTTTGATCATACGCAGATTTCTAAGAATATGCGCTGCAGAAGTAAATCGGATTTCAGCGGATGCGAGCTGCAGAAGATTGATTTCAAGAAAACGCATTGCTGTTGGTTCCACGCCAATCATTGAATGATGCCCTTTTAAATATCGTAAGGCTTTCTCGAAAATATCTCCCCATGTGGATGGATTTTCTGGGTACGGAAACGGTGCGATCTCGATAGCAGCATTATCTACTTTATCGTGTTCAAATTCAGGGAAGATGAAAGCAGGTGCTTTCCCTTTCCCAACCAAAAGGACAGCGGGTCTTTCGGATTCGTGAAAATGTAATCCTGTAAAATAAGCCAGATTTTGGCTGGCATTTATTGCAATTAAATCAATTTGACCATCTTCAAGCTGCTGAATAAGATTTTCAATTCTTTTTTTATACATAGAATCTCCGGCATTTATATTAGTTGTTTTTGTTACTATATGTATGTGCAGATGCGGCTATATTTACAAAGGGAGGTTAGATCTCTTCCCATTGCCGGGTTTTATAGCTGCAGCCCGGATTGATTTATAATTGATATCCTAAGTTTTTGGTATAGTTCATTCGAACTATTACTTGATTCAAATTCCTACCGCGAAAATCTTATCTGCGACATCAAAGCCAATCGTAACCTTTTTTTCTTTAATGCAGATTTGAATTGTTTTATTAAAAGGTAAAACTTCCTGTATATCAGCAATATTTCCGGGTAGGACTAAATTTTCTTCTAAAAATTTCATTATCTCGGGGTCATTTTCCAGCCATTCATGAATTCTCTTAATAATGCAGGTTTCCCCTTCCGTAAAAGAAGTCAATGCTAGCCAATCACTTGATATCGATTCCTGTCCGGGCATGGGGTTGCCATGAGGACAAGCAGATGGATTTTCAAGGGTGTCTATGAGCCGATTTTCCACATCTTTTGAAATGGAATGTTCAAGCTTATCAGCTTCAGCATGCAACTCTGACCATGGAATATTCAATACTTTAGAAAGCAGCCATTCAGTCAGCATATGGCGGCGAATTACTGATCGAGCGGCTTCGCTTCCAGATGGTGTGAGATGGATATGTTTGCTTTTGTCGATTGAGATCCAATTATCCCGAAGCATGCGTTTAAGAGTAACTGTAACCGTAGGAGGGGATACATTCAGTAATTCTGCTAACCGTGCACCGATGACCTTTTCTCCATCTCGGTCTAATGTGTAAATCACACCCAAATAATCTTCAATTGTTGGGGTCGGTTTCATATCGATCACATCTTTATACTATTAGCCATTGCTAATTATACGATTAAGCGCTATATATCGGGTTATTGAATTTTTTTATTTTTTACATGAAAATAAGAGATATATTTATAGGGGAGTATAATTTTCACTCAATGTTCTAATATCAGGAGATTTCATGATTTCGATCAAAAATGAAGATGAAGTTGAGGGTTTACGTGCGTCTGGAAGAATTGTTGCGGAAACATTTGCTGTTATAAAAGGTATGATACAACCAGGTGCAGTATTGAAAGATATTGACCGCGTGGCGGAGGAATACATACTTCAGCAAGGAGCGGAAACTCTTTATAAAGGGATTCGCCAACGCCCACGCCAGCGCCCATTCCCCGGAGTAATTACCGCGTCTCTCAACTGTCAGATCTGTCATGGTATTCCAGACGATCGCGTTCTTAAAGATGGAGATATCATTGGTATTGATATTGGTTTGCGGTATAAGGGTTGGTGTGGCGATGCATGCAGGACCTATTCGGTTGGGAAAGTAACCCCAGAAGTTAAAAGGTTGGTTGATACAGCAAAGCAGTGTTTATTTAAGGGCATCCATGCCGCGATTGAAGGGCATCAAATTGGTGCGATTGGAGCTGCAATACAATCATTTGCGGAGAGCAAAGGATATTCTGTGGTCAGAGAATATGGTGGGCATGGAATTGGCCGTAAATTATGGGAAGAACCATTCATTCCGCATATTGGACCCGAAAACAGAGGGCCACGATTACGAGCAGGAATGGTAATTAATATTGAACCAATGATAAATATCGGTAAACCGGATACGCGATTGATGCCGGATGAATGGTCAGTAGAAACAGCAGATAATTCTTTATCTGCTCAATTTGAACATACAATCGTGATCACTGAGAATGGTCCTGATATCCTCTCCATCATTCCAGCATAACCAGGAGGAATTATGAAAAAAACGCTCCGCTACATTATGTTTGCATTGTTATATTTTTCCCAGGGATCAATAATGGCGTATTTTACGGCTTTAAATGCACTCTACCTGCGGTCATTTGGCCTTGGTATGGCGAGAGTGGGGATCATTGGTACGATCGGATTAATTCCATTTGTGTTAAAGATCTTTATTGGTGTGCTGAGTGATAAGGTCAACTTCTTTGGTCTGGGTTTCCGAAAACCGTACATAATCCTTGGACTGGCAATTCAGGCAGTATGTTTGCTTTCGGTACCATTGCTTGATCCCGGTCAGCATTTTATGCTGTATGCCCTTCTGGCATTTGTGATGATGATGGGAATGGCATTGTATGATACCTGCACAGATGGTTTGG
>Ga0307421_1001398_pt1 | contig 14551 bp, 13 predicted proteins | sample SalMarWE160270MG_FD_202163 | JGI IMG/M metagenome (GOLD analysis project Ga0307421, IMG submission 202163) | Salt marsh sediment microbial communities from the Plum Island Ecosystem LTER, Massachusetts, United States - WE1602-70 | ecosystem: Environmental > Aquatic > Marine > Intertidal zone >...
AATATATTGGATAGGCATCTCTGCACTTAATTCGCGCAGTAGCTTAAGCGCAAACTTCCCGTTGCGCTGACCAACCGCATCTACCAAGGTAAACACACTCTCTTCTTTTGAAGAAGCGCATAATAAACGGATAACATCAGTGCTGATCTGCTTATCATCTCCGACATAAAAAATGGCTTTTTCAATCTCCTGCCGGGCTTGGAAGAGATCATTTCCGACCAATCTTGATAATTCAACCGCTGCTCGAGGATTGAATATACCGCCCTGTTTCTTGGCTTCTTTCATAATCCAATTTGGCATCTCTCGATCTGATGGTAAAGGTAATTCAATCCAGTGAGCATCCCCAGAAAATTGATTGATCGTTTTCCGCAGCCAATGCTCAGCACCAACTACCTCCCATACCATTGCGCTTTTTCTGAATTTTTTCTTATCTTCCAGAATCAAAACCAGCATGGTGGCCGGTGAGAAATTAGATAATACTTCTTGCAGCCAATCCTGAGCATCTTTCTTCTCAATCGTTTCCAGAGCGTTATCAAGGATAACTATCCTTTTATTACCTCCAAGGGGGAGCGTATTCAACTGCATGGATATCTCATCAAAATTGATAACTGAACCATCGAGGTGAGTTGTATTTAGTTCATAGAAGGCATCCTGCCCAACCTCTTCGGTGATAGCAGTGATCTCTTCTTTTATCGATAAACGGTCATCCCCTTGCAGGATGATGATATCTGCAAGGGGAGAGGATACTGATTCTTTTTTAACTATCAAGGTTGCATTACCAGCCGGGTAGATACGCGGTGGACTGTCCGGTCAAATATGTCATGCTTGATCACTTCTAAAATTTTCAACCCTTTCACATCTGCATTAGTAGTAATCTGTTCCTGCAGCTTTGGGCCAAGTGGGCGTGCTATTTGATAACCAATCAAGCCAAGCAGAACAGCTATCGGTAAGCGGCGCAGCTTTCGGCTTAATCTTCCGCGCGTCCCCAGCATAGCCATCCATGCCAAACCGCCTGCAGCAAGACTTCCAACCGCGATATTAGTACCGCAGTTCGGATGGACAGCCAGTTCATTTTCACCGCCAGCCAGACGGGTTAGTGCTTCTTGAGCAGCCGCGAAAATAATATCTGTCGATACTTCCCCATAAATCCAAAATCCACCCACATCGGAAATACCTCCTAGTTGAGTATTTATTCCCTTTTCCTGCAATACATGAAGCGTTGCATGCTCAAGGGCATGGTTGCAGCGCACATGCATTGGTAAATCCTGATTGAGAACATCATCTATTATTGGCATCATCTACCTCTTTCACTCATTTTTTTCTAATAGCAATTTTAACCGCTTGGTTTAGCGAACGAGCTTCTAAAATTTCAAATTTTTTTGGAGTTTCAATATTCGCACGCATTCGTTTTGGGATCACTGCAGCTTTAAACCCTAATTTTGCTGCTTCGCGGAGTCTCGACTCCATTTGGCTAACCCAGCGCAGTTCACCAGATAAGCCAATTTCACCGATTAGTGCCAGATCCGCACGCACAGGCTGGTCTTTTAATGAAGAGACGAGCGCCAATGCCGCGGCAAGGTCAGCTGCCGGTTCTTCGACCCGAAGCCCGCCAACAACATTTAGGAATACATCCTGATCCGATAATTTCAGTCCTATTCGGCGAGTGAGCACAGCTGTGATGAGAAGCAGGCGATTATAATCCATCCCATTCGTCGTGCGGCGCGGATTGCCAAAATTTGTTGGGCTGGTAAGTCCCTGCAGTTCAACAAGGATAGGGCGCGTGCCCTCCATGGTTACTGCTATGGAAGAACCCGGTGCTTCAGCCATTCGTTCGGCAAGAAAAGCTTCCGAGGGATTTACTACCTCCGACATTCCACGTTCCTGCATCTCAAAAACACCTACCTCTGAAGTTGGCCCAAAACGGTTCTTCATAGAACGCAGCAAACGATAGGATTGAAAACGATCACCTTCCAAATGAAGAACCGTATCAACGATATGCTCTAAAACTCTTGGTCCAGCAATCATTCCTTCCTTAGTAACATGCCCGATTAGAAAGACAGCAATACCAGTTGTCTTTGCTAATTCACGCAGGCGCGACGCGCATTCCCTTACCTGTGAGACTGACCCTGAGCTGGAGGATAAGCCATCAAGGTAAATCGTTTGAATTGAGTCAATTATCAGCATCGCTGGTTTCATTTGCTCAACATGTGTGAGAATGGCTTCAAGGTTGGTTTCGGTTAGCAGATATAAGTTTTGTGCGGAAAACTCTTTCTTTTCTGATCCAGAAAGGCGCTGTGCTCGCATTTTTATCTGGCGAGCAGATTCTTCCCCAGATGCGTACAGCACAGGACTTTTCCGCGCAATCTCCCCGGCTACCTGCAGCATGAGAGTGGATTTTCCTATACCGGGGTCACCGCCCAACAGCACGATCGATCCTGGAACTATGCCGCCTCCCAACACACGGGCAAACTCAGTCATATCTAAAGGCCAGCGTTCTTCTGATTCTCCGGTTATCTCATCTAACTTGAGTGGTTTATGTTTTGTTGGTGAGAATAATGTCTTGGTTTGTTTTTCATGTGGGGACATAATTACTTCTTCGACCATCGTATCCCATCCCCCACAGGAAGGGCAGCGCCCAAGCGGGCGGATAGACGTACGCCCACATTCCTGGCAAACATATTGTGTATGCAGTTTTGCCATAGCGATTCCTTTTCTAAATTTTAAACCATTAAAGATGTATTTTTAATGTTTTAAAAAAAGAACCGGGCGTTTAACCCGGTCCATGTATTTTTAAGAATCTTACAAACCTACACCCAATTGTTCCTTATGCTTGGGCTCCTTTTCTGGAAGATCATTAAGGATAAAACCGCCTTCACTATCAACGTCAACCCAGATATGATCGCCGTCTTTAAAATTGTGAGCAAGTAAATCATCAGATAACGGATCCTCAATTTCAATCTGGATCACTCTTTTCAGAGGACGCGCACCCATTTCTGGGTCATATCCTTTCTCCGCTAATTTTTCCAGCGCTGATTCTGTGGCAGATAAGACAATCTGTCGATCCTTAAGCCTTTCGGCAACTTTTCCTAACTCTATGGCTGCAATTTGACGAATGTGACTTCGATTGAGCGCATGGAATACAATCACGCTGTCCATTCGGTTGATGAATTCTGGACGGAAGGTTTTCTTGAGCGCCTCCATCAACTTTTTACGCATTTCCTCATACGCGAATTTTTCATCTTCTGATTCATCCCGCTCTAAATTGAAACCAAATCCGCCTTCACGTTTGATCATATCAGCGCCAATATTCGAAGTCATCACAATGATCGCATTACGAAAGTCAACCTTATGTCCCCTAGCATCGGTCAATTGTCCCTCTTCCATAATTTGAAGAAGTATATTATGCGCTTCTGGGTGCGCTTTTTCTACTTCATCAAAAACAATGATTGAGTATGGTCTGCGCCGGATGGCTTCCGTTAATTGGCCGGCATCATCATATCCAACATAACCGGGTGGGGCACCAACCAGTCGGCTGACGGAATGGCGTTCCATGAATTCCGACATATCAAGCTGAATGAGTGCATCTTCACTGCCAAACAGAAAACGCGCAAGCGCCTTGGTTAGTTCAGTCTTCCCGACACCTGTCGGTCCAAGAAACATAAATGATCCTATCGGGCGCCTGGGATCTTTTAAACCTGCACGGCCACGCCGCACAGCTTTGGCAATGCGTTCAATTGCTTCTTCCTGCCCAACGATCTGCCGACGGATCTCAGATTCCATATTCAGAAGGCGGGTTGATTCTTCAATGGCTAACTGCATAACAGGTATACCCGTCCACATTGAAACCATTTCTGCTATATCATCAGGCGAAACAACCGGGCTGGTATCGCGATCCCACTCTTCACGAATCTTCTCAAGTTTCTTTTCCAGTTTGCGGACTTCCGCATTAAGCACTTCGGCTTCATCGGATTTGTTTTGTTCCAACACCTCATTCAATTTTTTCCGTTTTTCACGCAATTTTGCCATCACCTTCTTGCTGGTTTGGGCAGTATCACTTTTATACATGCGCACACGTGATGCAGTTTCATCAATCAGGTCAATCGCTTTGTCTGGCAGAAAACGGTCAGAGATATATCGCGCCGATAAATTGACGGCTGCTTCCAGTGCCTCATCCGATATTACCAATCGGTGATGGTCCTCATAATTTTTACGCACACCATGCAGGATCTCAAGCGCTTCCTGTTGAGTTGGTTCTTCAACTATGATGGGTTGGAAACGGCGTTCCAGAGCAGCATCACTCTCAATGCTTTTCCGATACTCATTAATCGTTGTCGCGCCAATCACCTGTAGTTCTCCGCGCGAAAGCGCTGGTTTGAGGATGTTAGCAGCATCAACAGAAGAACCGGCAGATCCAGCCCCAACTAACATATGAACCTCGTCAATGAACAGGATCGCCTCAGATGCTTTTAATTCGTCGATTACACGCTTTAAGCGTTCTTCAAACTGCCCACGATACATGGTTCCCGCAACGAGTGAACCGACATCTAGCCGCAGTACGCGCTTATCCAAGAGCGGCGTAGGGACATCACCTTCAATTATCCGTTCAGCCAATCCTTCAACAATGGCGGTTTTTCCAACTCCTGGTTCACCGATCAGAGCGGGGTTGTTCTTTGTACGGCGGGCCAAAATCTGAATGACCCGTTCTATCTCTTTTTCTCGGCCGATAACAGGATCTAATTTTCCATCTTCCGCATAACCAGTCAGATCAACTGCAAGTTGATCAACAAGCGGGGTTTTTTCCTCTTTCTTCTTTGCCTTATCTTTAGATGCACCCTGGCGAACACGGGAAAGTGATTGCCGGTTCTCATTCAACACTCGCTTTATTTGCCGCTGAATCTGAGCAGGCGTGATTCCTAATTTGGTCATCACGTCTTTTGCTAGACCCAACCCTGAATCCACTAAAGCCAATAGTAAATGTTCAGTTGAAACATATTTGCTGTTCATTTTGTTGGCTTCTTTGATGGCTAAATCAAGTACTTTCTGCGCATCCGTGGAAAGTTCAATTTTTTCGGCACGCTTGTTTCCCATTCCGCCTAAGCGCAGTACCATTTCACGCGTACGGTCGACTTCAACCCCCAGCTCACGCAGAACACGCCCTGCTACCCCTGCATCTTCCTGCAGCAAAGCAAGGAACAAATGCTCAGACCCAATAGCGGGCTGCTGCATCCGTTCTGCTTCCAAATGCGCCAGACTCAACACACGCCGAGCACTTTGGGTGAATTTTTCTAAACCAGACAATTCAAAAACCTCCGTATAGGTGAATCAATAAATCAAGCGTATTCATTTTTGATTTTACCAAACAACAAGGGGAAAACATATATAATATTTTTTTATATAGAATGTTAATATATTGAAAGAGAGTGTTATATGAAAATAATTAATCGTAACGATTTACCAAAAGAATTTTTACCTGGCCGGATGATCCAGAAAGCTGTGGGGAAAGGCGCATTTTCGGAAAGCGGAAAGATGACCATGGGATACGCATTTTATTCTGACGAGAGTGGCCCAATGGAACCACACCATCACGCAGAGGAAATCGTTCATATTATCACTTCAGAGAAAGGATGGGTCCGTCAAGGGAGTCAAAAAGATAAACTCGGAGATGCTATTCGGTTGGAAGCAGGTATGACCTTACATTTTCCACCGCTTGAGTGGCATGTGTTCGAATTTGAGCCTGGCGGCCATGTAGATATTATTTTCTTTTATGGTCAGGTTGATAATATACGTCCAGAAGAAATAAAGTAGAAATGCGGTTTAGCTTCATAATAAGCTAAAAACTTAATCAAAGGATCGCTCTTCAAACTCGGCAATTTTATTCCTCCATTCTGGTGGAACAGGTACGGTTTTCTGGTTGCGGAAATTATATGCTACACAGATGACCTCTCCTTTGGCAAATATCTTTCTGCTATCCGCATCTTCAAGTATATATTCAAACGTTATACTCTTATTCCCAATTTTTGCGGTGCGTGTACCAACACGCACTTTTTGTCCGAGTACTATCGGCTCAATATATGATACATGTACATCCGCGATGATCACTCTTAGATCTAAAAATGATTTTCCATCAAACAATCCCAAATGCTGTAAATATTCAAGGCGCGCCTGCTCGATAAAAATAAGGAACCGTGTGTGATTTACATGCCATTGTGCATCAATATCACTATAACGCACTTTTATTGGAATATTGAATCTATATCCTGTCATGCAGTGATTATACATTGGGTACCGAACCTATACGGGTACTTGTCAGATAGTGTTTTCTTGTATACACTTAAATTCGGACCATTTTAGTCAAATTATCCAATGAAAATGAGGGATCATGCAGATCACACGCCAAGCTGATTATGCCCTGCGAGCAGTGATTTATCTTTCACGCTTAGAGGAAAACGAGAAAGCAGCCACCAGCCTGATTGCCGAGGACCAAAAAATCCCCCCTTCATTCCTAGCAAAAATCATTTCTCAGCTTTCTATTGCAGGGCTGATTCATACTTCTCGTGGTGCCCGAGGAGGAGTTTCCTTAGCTAAACCAGCTGCTGTAATCTCTGTCCTGGATGTGATTGAAGCCATAGACGGACCTATTATCCTAAATGAATGCACGGGGAATTCAACTTCGTGCCCATTCCTTGGTTCCTGCCCTCTGCGGGAAATTTGGCGTGAAGCGCATAATGATTTGATCGATAAACTTTCCAGCGCCACATTTTCCCACAAAAATATAGCATCTGTCTAGATAAAATAATTTTTCAAACAGGGTATGAGATCCTCAATACGTTAATAGGAAAACTGTTTCTTTTTTATCATAATAAACATGATCAAATTTGCCTTTTACAGCATTCCATAATTTCGTGTTTTCCAGCTGATGTTTATCATTTTCAGACAACAGAGCAAAGGAAAAATCCCGATTCATTAGATCGGTGCCTAAATTTTTTTGGTCATAACCTAAAAATATATTCTTCTCGCTGATGCGGGTGTCAAAAAAGAAATTATACATACCAGTAATATCGTTAGGATCCTTGCTAAGCATGTCCTGGTTTTTTTTCAAATCAGCCGAAACATACAGCAGATCATCATCCGTAATCTCTAACTTGTTTTTAAAAATCTCAAAAGGGTAAAAAACTGTTTCATATCTCTCTTTAATTTTTGGAAAGGTCACAAAATATTTATAGTTATTTAGCAGAGGTGAAAAAAGTAATGAACCAATGCAAAAGAACTGCACAACGGTTCGATTCCATCCATCCCGCTTCTCCCAAATTAACGCAGCAAGCAAGATGGATATGAGGATCGGGTAATAGACCGAATCCAGCATGCGCACGTAATCAAAAGAGTATTTTTTTGCTGTTTCCAACCAGAGTGAACGCATCAATAGGGCAAGTGCTGCTGAAAAAACAAGGGAGCTAATAAACCATATCCAATCACGTTTTTTACGCGGCCATTTAAATCGAATCACTTGCGGTGCAAGAATAGCTATCACAGGCAGCGCTGGAAAATAGAAACGTTCAATGAACCCCCACGGGATCTTTAACATATTCCAACTGAGAAACGCTGCGAATATCAGCGGATAAATCCAAACGATACGGATATTATCCTCAGCAGCCCTTTGTAATTGCACTCCGCCTAACAGGAAGAGAAGAAAGGGAAGGAGGAGTTCATCAAGAAAATAGACCTTATACCAGCTTGAAGGCCCAAAGAAAAAACCCGGCGTAAAATCATAATGAGAAAAAATAGCACTGAACGTCGATGGGGCAATCGCAAAAAAAGGTTTACCTAGAAAAACTGTATCAAGAAATATGAACAACCCTATTCCTGCAGCACCTCCAAATAAGAATGGACGGATTAAATTAACCAAGTTTCTCAAACATGTTTCACCTTTCTTTTTTTTCTTCAAAAATCCAAACAACAAAATGTTAATAAAAATAGTTGTCTCCTTCGTCTTAAGGCATAAAAATGCCAGCATTCCCAAGATGAAAAGTACGTGTTTTTGTTTTTTCGGATTCTTTACTCCCCATAAATAGATGGTCAAATATATAGTTGTCATTGCCATTGCTGTGATATCAACAGCTGGTTCTCCAGAGTATTCTTTCAGCAACGGGAACGAAAAAAAGAACGCAGCTGCTAGTAAGCCATGCAGGACTGTACTTCTTCGGGTTATTTCTCTTGCGTTGAGATACACAAGAGTACCTGTGAGAGAAATGAGGAATCCCCAAAAAACGCGTATTCCTACTAATGGCGTTGGGAAAATTGAGATAAATAATTTCTGAAGATAGATGTGAAAATACCGGTTGCCATAACTGGGTTCTGCAAAATTTCTTAATCCCGCGTCAAGATAAAGCATTTCATCTGAGAATATTGGTCCACCTGCTAATAACGCCAGAACGATCCATAGTAACCCAGCAATGATAACAACCGCCCACTTTTCAAATTTTGAAATCCGCATAGACGTCCCTCACAAGTTTATTTTTTTTAATTTTACAAACAAGATCTTCCTGGGTCTCCTGTATAATAGCTTAGATTATTATAACGATAAATAAAATGCTCATTCACTCAGCATCTCAATTGCTCACGCTGGCTGGCAAACCACAATCCGGCAGCCAATTAGGCCGATTAGGCATTATTCCCAATGGGTCTGCCCTTATCATTGATGAAAAGATTGCCGATGTTGGTGAAACCGAAAAAATGGCTGAAAAATACCCCGAAGAACAATACCTTGACGCCAAGAATTGTGTGGTCATGCCCGGTCTAGTCGACCCACATACTCATCTGGTGTGGGCAGGAGATAGAGCAGCTGAATTCGAAATGCAATTAGAGGGAAAGAGCTACTTAGATATCATGGCTGCTGGTGGAGGTATTCAGTCTACTGTGAATGCTACGCGATCTGCCAGTTATAGTTCCCTGTTTGCACAATCTGAACAGCGTGCATTAGAAATGTTCTATCAAGGTACAACCACAGCGGAAGCAAAGAGTGGCTACGGATTAGAATTGTCGACTGAGCTTAAGCAGATAGAAGTACTTTTGAATCTCAACGAAAAAGGTCCTTTAGAAATTTTTCCAACCTTTCTGGGGGCACATGCTGTTCCCAATGAATACAAAAACCACCCAGAAATTTATGTGGGCCTTGTGTGCAATAAAATGCTCCCTGCCGTGAAGGATTGGTGGGCTAAAAATAATCTCGAGCAGCCGCTTCCATTTGTGGATGTCTTCTGTGAAAAAAGCGCTTTTAATCTCGCACAATCACGGTTGATATTAAAAGCCGCCAAGCGTATGGGGTTCCCTTTAAAAATACACGCTGATGAATTCGAGAATCTTGGCGGCGCATCGCTAGCTGCAGAATTGGGTGCAATTTCCGCAGATCATCTGGTAAAAACATCAATGAAAGATATTAAGGCATTAGCGATTAGTAAAACTATCGCAGTATCACTTCCCTGCACTCCCTTCGGGTTAGCCGAAAGTGAATATTCCCCAGCAAAAGCAATGATCGAAAAGGGATGCGTTTTTGCGCTTGCATCTGATCTGAACCCCGGAACTGCCTGGTGTGGGAATATGCAGTTTACAATGGCGTTGGCATGCCGTTATATGGGGTTAACACCAGCGCAGGCGATTGCTGCATCAACAATTAATGCCGCGGCTGCCATTGGTCAACATGACCATATTGGTTCGATTGAACCAGGTAAACAGGCAGATCTAATCATCCTATCCATCTCTGATTACAGGCAGATACCATATCGGTTTGGCACAAATCTAATTTCAACGATCATCAAGAAAGGTAAGACCTACACTTCAAAAAACTTATGTTAACTTTGGAAAAAGCGCGCGCATGGTATCCAGGATATGATGCCGTGCATGGATTTGAGCATATTGAACGAGTTTATAAACTTTGTGAAAGGATCGGTCCTCTCGAAGGGGCAGATATGGAAATCCTGCTGGCAGCCGCGCTTCTGCATGACGCGAGCGGCAGCCACCCCGGGGGAGGGAACCGTAAAGATCATCATCTACGTTCCGCGAAATTTGCTGAAGCAATTCTTCTTGAGGAGGATTGGGAAACAAGCAGAATTCATGCTGTTCAACACTGTATTCGCGCGCATCGTTTCCGAAAGGATGAATCGCCGCAAACTATTGAGGCAAAAGTGCTGTTTGACGCTGATAAACTGGATGTCATTGGCGCAATTGGTGTCGCACGTACATTAGCTTACGCTTTTCAGGTAAAACAGCCTGCTTTTGCTGATCCTTCAAAGGAATTCATGGAATCAGGGAATAAAGAGGTGGGAGAACCCCACAGCGCGTACCATGAGTATGTATTCAAACTTAAGAAAATAAGTGGATTTCTTCTTACAGAAACCGCAAAGGAGATCGCAGAGCACCGCCAGATATATCTAAATGGGTTCTTTGAGGAACTTGCGGATGAAATGAAAAACAAAAAATGAGGAATCAAGGAGATAGATTGCAAAGAATAGAACCAACCTTAGAATTCATCATCAACCTCGCAAAAGGTGCTGGGTGTATCCTGCGCAGTGGTTATGGCAAAGAACACCATATCGATTTCAAGGGACCTGTTGACCTCGTCACGGAAATAGATCGCCAGTCAGAAGATTTTATCATCCACAAGATCAGAGAAGCTTTTCCTGCCCATTCGATTGTTGCGGAAGAGAGCGGAAAGCTTGACGGAGAAAAAGAGAATCGTTGGTTCATTGATCCCGTCGATGGTACATCCAACTATGCCAGGGGGCTTCCAATGTTTGCGGTGTCTATTGCCTACGCCGAGAAGGGTAAAATTCGGTTAGCATGCGTATATGATCCGCTGCGGGATGAGTGTTTTTATGCAGAAAAGGGGGGTGGGGCATGGCTCAATGGAAAATCCATTCACGTTAGTACCACAGAAATATTAATTAATGCCATGTTGGTCACTGGATTCCCGTATGACATCCATAAAAAAAATAACAATTTGGACAATTTTACAAATATCATCCGGGAAGTTCATACTGTACGCAGATTAGGATCTGCGGCGCTTGACCTGGTATATGTAGCCGCGGGGAGATTGGATGGATATTGGGAAATTGATATCTGCCCATGGGATATCGCCGCTGGGACTCTAGTTATCGAAGAGGCAGGGGGTGTGGTAACAACCATTCACGGAGACCCAATTTACATGCGTCCGCCTTATGACATAATTGCATCAAACGGAATTCTACATAACAAACTGTTACCCTTCTTTGAACATGCTCCATAAGAATAAGAAGGTACAGTATTTAGCTAAAGTATATCGAATTTTCGTTTTCTCAGATAGCTAATAGTGAATATACACACTTTTCGAAACAGGAAAGAGACAATAATGACAAAATATAAAAGTCCTCATAAACAATCCCGATGGAGTCTAAACGATTTGTTTCCATCTAGTGATTCAAAAGAACTTAAATATGCATTTGAATCCCTAGAAAAATTAACTACAGGGTTTGAATTCCGCCGAGATGAACTTAAAGATGATATCCTTCCGGAAAAAATCATAGAAATTATCAAAGAGTTGGAGGAGATTACTAAACTGATCCAGCGGATTGGAGGGTTTGCAGAGCTTTGGTTCACAGAGGATACACAAAATCAATCTGCCCAGGCAATGGTCGCAAAGATTGAGCAGTTATCAGCCGAAGTATCTAACCGAGTGCTTTTTTTCAGTATCTGGTGGAAATCCCTTGATGATAATACCGCTGAAAGATTGATGAAAGGTACCGGCGACTACCTTTATTGGTTAAAGGAGATGCGGCATTTCAAACCTTATACACTCACCGAATCCGAAGAAAAGATTGTTAATATTAAAGATGTAACAGGCAGCCGTGCTCTCATTACTTTATATGATGCTTTCACCAACCGCTATACGTTCAACATCAGCATTGATGGCGAAGACAAAGAGCTCACTCGCGGCGAATTGATGACGTTTGTGCGTATGTCTGATGCTGACCTGCGTGCGCGCGCTTACCAAGAATTGTACCGAGTATATGGTAATGATGGACCGATCCTCGGGCAAATGTATCAGACCCGGGTTCGGGACTGGCGGAATGAATTGATAAACCTGCGTGGATATAAGGCGCCGATTTCCGCACGCAACCTTCACAACGATATCCCTGATACTGTTATAGATACACTTCTTGATGTCTGCCAAAAAAACGCCTGCATTTTCCAGCGTTTCTTTGACTTAAAAGCACGTTTGTTAGGTATGAAAGAACTTCGCAGGTATGACATTTACGCTCCAGTTACACAGTCCAATAAAGAATATTCGTTTGGGGTGGCGGCTGACCTTATATTGAGTTCCTTCGAACAATTTGACCCCCGCTTTGCCAAAATGGCAATGCGCGTGATGGATGAAAACCACGTGGACAGCCAGGTGCGTAAGGGCAAACGATCCGGTGCATTTTGTGCTACCGTCAACCCTGAATTAACCCCATGGGTTCTGGTTAATTATCAAGGGCATTCAGATGATGTAGCAACTATGGCACACGAACTGGGGCATGCAATCCATTCGTTATTAGCCAGCAATCACAGCATATTTACTCAACACGCATGCTTGCCTTTAGCTGAAACAGCTTCAACCTTTGGAGAAATGATGCTGGTTGACCGATTATTAGAAGAAGAAAAAGATGTGGGTGTTCGCCGTGATTTGCTTTTCAGGCAAGTAGACGACTCATACGCAACAATCATGCGCCAAGCTTTCTTCGCATTATTTGAAAAGACCGCTCATAAGATGACCAGTGATGGTGCTTCTGTAGATGAGATCTCTAAGGCATATTTCGATAATCTGAAAATTCAATTCGGGCAAAATATGGATATCGGAGAAGAATTCAGGTGGGAATGGGTATCCATTCCTCATATTTACCATGTCCCGTTTTATGTTTATGCATACACGTTTGGGCAACTTCTGGTGCTTTCGCTGTATAAGCAATACAAAGAGGAGGGTGCGTCCTTCAAACCCAAATATATCAACATCTTATCCACAGGCGGATCAAAGGCGCCAATGGATATCCTTTCAGAATCAGGAATTGATATCCGCCAGGCATCGTTCTGGCAGGGCGGATTTGACGTAGTGGAGAGATTAGTTAGACAATTAGAAGAATTATCTTAAACCAATGCAATTTGTTTAAATTACTGGCAGCTCGCTTGTAAAGCGAGCTGCTTTTTTATTTAATATGATTTACTCTTCTTCAGGAATTTCCTCTTCGAGTTCTGTAATGTCTGGCTCTTTTTTATCCTGAGATTGATAATCAAGCATCTGCATCTGGCGCGCGATCACTTTTGTGAAGAATTTTTCTTCTCCATCTTTTTCATAGCGGTCTGTGCGCAGGCGCCCTTCAAGGAAAATCAAACGCCCTTTAGTAAGATATTTAAGGCAAATCTCCCCTAACCGCCCCCATACTTCAATGTTGAACCAATCAGTCTCTTTATGGGATTTTCCATCGCTACCTTTCCAATGCCTGTCAACAGCAACTGCGAAAAAAGCGAATTTTGTGCCCTTGGTGGTTACTTTTTCAACCGGGTCTTTCCCTAATCTACCAATGATCTGTACACGATTTAAACTTGGCATTGTTCCCTCTCTTTTTTGAATAGGTAATTATGATATATTTTAGTTTAGATGGATTTTCTGAAAAGTCAAGCTAAATTTACTATACTGGAGGGTTGATGTACATTGCGATTGAAGGGGTGATCGGGGTTGGAAAAACGAGTTTGGCTAGGTTGTTACAACTTCCTTTTGAGTCCAATATTCTACTCGAGATATTTGAGGAAAATCCTTTTTTATCGAAATTTTATGAAGATCGGGTTCGCTACGCCTTTCAAACCCAGATGTTCTTTTTATTAAGCCGCTATTATCAGCAGCGGCGCAGTGTTCCAAAGTTGATGGAGGAAAAGAAAACCCTGATTAGCGATTATACGTTTAATAAGGACGCTCTATTTGCCCGAATCACTTTAGATGGTGACGAGCTGGAAATGTACGAGCAGTTGCACACTGTATTAGCTGAAAAAATTCCTTTCCCGGACCTGGTCGTATATCTGCGGGCAACAACTGATACGCTCATGCACCGTATTACACTGCGTGACCGCCCCTATGAGCGTTCAATGGAACGCGGATACATAGATCTGGTCAACATCACCTATGATGGTTATTTCCTACAGCCGGAAAATGAAAAAAGGGTTCTCACGATAGATTCAAACGAATTAGATTTTGTCCATAATGAAGACGACCTCCAGCGAATTGAGAATCGCATCCGACAGCGGATGCACATGCCGCCCTTTCAGCCAGAACTCCCAATCAGAGAAGAGGATGGAACTAAATGAAATATCCGTGTAAAATTTAGATAGTATAGAAAACCAGCATATGCGCATAACAAAAGATCTACTTTTATCCACCGCGAAAGATACTGTAAAAAGAGAGACTTTCGGCAATAACGATATTGTTTGCGCCTATTTGACTGGATCTGTAGCCCGTGAAGACCCATTAATCGGTGGAACAACCGACATA